>JAAUYM010043900.1_pt1 | contig 12044 bp, 21 predicted proteins | sample 7278001 | NCBI WGS metagenome assembly JAAUYM01 (sample SAMN14350224, study PRJNA611818) | marine sediment metagenome | isolation source: surface marine sediment (1.8m) | place: French Polynesia: Moorea | collected 2018-08
CCCCTGCTCCACACAGGCCTCTCCTCTCCTCTCAGACGCACCGCCCGCCACCGGCCAAAAATGTGACTAATTCCGACGACCGACGACGACGCACACCGCATTTCCCCACATAACGATCGTCGACGTCTGATCGAGGGGAAGGCGCACGGTAGCCAAAGTGGGACACTTCTTTTTTTTTTTTGTCAGGAGTTGCTTGTGCGAAAGGTGTCGAGTCGCTGCTAGGTTTTTTTTTCCTCGATTTTTTCCCATTTTATTTTTCTCCCTGCTGGGAAGAAGCAAGAAGCATCATCAAACAAGATTGCAAGAAGAATGTCACTGGGTGCCTCTCAAGAAGAAGAGGGAAGCTTTAATCCCTCACCTCCTCGTCCTCTTCGGCTCAGTGAACGCCAGCATCATCTGGATGGAGAGAAGGTATGCCAGCAATTGCTCTGTGCAAGACAGGTCCCCTCTCCAAACAGGGAACCTACCAGTAGTATGGTACGAGACCAGACGTAGTAGTATTTAAAAGGAATTTTATTTCCTTCCGAGCACCTACTTCTACTACTACGTACGTGTACATTATAGTGGAGCAACAGGAATTAATCTCGTATTCGGATCTGCCTTCCTCTCTCTCTCCCCCTTTTCGGGATTGTGTCGGGGGCGAGGGATAGTGGCAGGGGGAGGAGGAAGTGAGTGGTCCCATGGTTGGACCCATAGCGGTTTCTTGTTTTTCGAGACGACGACGACGACGAGGAGGAGGAGGAGGAGGAGGAAGAGGAAGAGAAGGAGGAAGAGGCTGCGACTGCACCCTTGTTGCTGCCGCCTGGACAACACTACACGTAGCAACACTTATACAGGATCCGCTGCCGGCTATTCCACACCCTCCTTAACGCGATGCCCCTTCCCTTACGCACTTTTGCGTCAGCGCACGCGTTTGCGTCAGTCTCCTCAGTCGTCAATTTGCCTCGCAGGCGGTCGGACGTGCAGCAAAAGGAGCTCCGCGGCCGACCAGCAGTGCGGGGCCGGGTGGAAGGGGAAGGCAAGTGGACATTACTGAGGTTTTTGTCTGTCTTGGGTGCATCCACTACGCGCTTACTGAAGGAGAGGAGGCAAGGTGGGAGGAGGAGGAGGAGGAGGAGGAGGAGGGCTGATCACAAAGGGCCCATCACCTTTTCAGCTCTTGCCCTGCTGAAGGGGAACGGGTTTTTGCTATGTGAAGGAGAAGAACAGTACTGCACAGGCAGTGTTCAATCCTTACCTGGAATTTATCCAACTTCTCGAGAAGAGCTATAGCAGTGAGGGCTTAAGAATTGTCATTTCATATATACGAGAGAGGTAAACCGGAGGAAACTTGGCGAACTAACGTGTATTAGCGCACATAATTTGTTATTTACACTTCCAGGCACATCACACTTTATTATGGGCGTGGTCACAGAGGTCCACAAGGACGTCGACAACAACGACGTTGCGAGACAGAGGAAGAATGACAAGGACGTGGAGAGGGGAAGCTGGGACAGCCAGGTGGAGTTCTTCCTCTCCTGCCTGGGCTACGTCGTCGGGCTGGGCAACGTGTGGAGGTTCCCCTTCCTTTGCTACCGCCACGGTGGCGGCGCCTTCCTCTTCGCCTATTCCATCATGCTGGCAGTGGCCGGGCTGCCACTCTACTTCCTGGAGCTGTCCATTGGGCAGTATGCTGGACTGGGGCCCAACAAGCTCTTCGGCAGGCTTGCCCCCGCCTTCAAGGGACTTGGCTACGGGATGATCTTTGTCTCCTTTCTGGTGGCAGTGTACTACAACCTCATCATCGCCTGGAGCCTCTTTTACACTTTTGCTGGCATGCAGGATCCTCTCCCATGGGTCGACTGTGGCAACGCATACAATGACATTACCTGGTCAGTGTAACATGAGCAAATATGTTACATGTTTTGGTGATTAGTATATTCATATCATAATTTAAACATTTATATTTTAAATAATATTTAATAAATTATATTGAGTTTCGCAAAATCGAGATTCTTCTGTGTTGACAGATTTTTTCCGCTCTCTTAGCTACAAGGTTGAGCTGGCGAGGGCATGCGACGAAGGGCATAACGGCACCGTCAGCTACTTCGACAACCGCTGCGCCGCCGTGGAGGAGATCTGCCACCACTTCAACCTCACCTACGCCCCGGACAGCATGGACCCAGACACCAACCTCACCCAGTGCAACAACGGGACTCACGACGTCCCAGTCGACATGGTGAGAGAATGGAATGCCACAGTCGACGTTTGATTTTTTGGGCACGTTTTTTTTGGCAAGTTTAGTTTTATGGCACGCTTAATTTTCTGGCTGAGTTGCTTGATTCAATTTCACTGTTTCCACACGTTTTTTTTACACACAAAAGAATTTTTTAAATCGTGATATTTTGCAGTTTCACGATGCACGCTTGTTGCTCCATGTAACGAGTGTTGAAGCAGACACGTTAAAGCATGTAATGAAAAATCAAAACATGCCTCTTACTGACTTTTAAAGTAATCCTATGTATTTCTTACATCACAGGTTTACAAACGAACCAGCCCCAGCGAGGACTACTACAGACGAGTGGTGCTCGGGCTGGAGCTGGACACCACCTGGGAGAACTTTGGCACACTCAAGTGGGAGCTGGTGCTGTGCTTGCTGCTGGCCTGGATCATTGTCTGCCTCTGCCTGATCAGGGGGGTGCACTCGTCGGGAAAAGTGGTCTACTTTACGGCTCTCTTCCCCTACGTGGTCCTGGCCATTCTCCTTGGCAGGGCCCTGACTCTGCCAGGGCCGGGAGCGGTCAACGGCCTGCACTTCTATCTCTACCCAAAGTGGGAGACACTGAAGTCCATCTTGGTATGGTCAGATGCAACCACACAAGTCTTCTACTCATTGGGTCCTTCATTCGGTGGACACATAATGCTGGCGAGCTACAATAGGTTCACCAACAACACCCACAGAGATTCAGTGCTGATTGCACTCTCTAATGCCCTCACCTCTGTCTTTGCTGGGTTTGTGGTTTTCTCAATTATTGGATTCATGGCTCATGATCAGGGTGTTCCAGTGGCAGATGTTGTGACAAGCGGACCTGGTGAGTTTCCAAAGATATTGTGTGTTTAACATCACACACCACATTTGTTTTGCTTTAGGGCTTGCCTTTGTCACCTACCCAGAAGCTGTGGCCAGAATGCCAGGGTCCCAGATCTTTTCCTTTATGTTCTTCTTCATGCTCATCCTGCTCGGTTTGGACTCACAGTTTACCATGACTGAGACCGTCATTACTGCCATCCTGGATGAATGGCCCCAGCTGAGAAGGAACAAGTCTCTTGTGGTGATTGCAAGTTGCACTGTTGGGTTCTTTCTTGGACTCTCCATGTGTGCAAAGGGTGGGGTCTACATGTTCCAACTTGCTGATTGGTTCTCTGCATCATGGTAGGAATCTAAACTCCTTTATATCTTTTTTTTTGGTCAGCAAGTAACACAAGTGTTTTATGCTTTCAGGTCTCTCCTGATGTTGTCAGTCATCGAGCTCACCCTTCTCATGTATATCTACGGCCACAGGAAGATATTTGGCAACATCGCGGAAATGGGCATCCGGCTCCCCAAATTCTCCAAGCTCTACTTCCTCGCTAACTGGGTCTTCATCACTCCATTGGTCCTGGTGGTCATCATCATTATCACTTGGCTGAGGTTCACACCCTGCTTCTATGACGACTACGTGTTTCCGGACTGGGTTCAGGTTGGGACTTTTTGTCATAAAATAACTTTCAAACAACTAATAAAGTTGGTACATGCGACACACATTCCAGGCAATCGGGTGGCTGATGTCGACGACGACCATCGTCATCGTGGCCTCCGGAGGCCTCCTGCAGTACTACTGGCGCCACCCCAAGTCGCCCCGGGAGATGTTCAGCCCCACGGACAAGTGGGGGCCACAGGAGCCGGAAGAGCGAGGAGAAGGTCCTCCTAATCCTCCTGCCGCCAAAGAACCCTCCGGAATTGCCAACGAGGCGTACAATCCGGGAGGCTAAACAAGTGACAGTCAGTATTTCGTCTCCTGGACTCTAGTGAGACTAAGCACGTGTGAGACCAAAGTGGTGGACAAAGATTGTGAAACAACCGGCGAATATGTGAAAAAAAATATATAAAGTCATTGTAACTCGGATCTAGTGAAAGAGAACGTTCTTCTAAATGTTTTTTCTTGCCTCTCTCCCTCTTGCTTCAGGTGCCCCTCTCTGTGTGGTTGATTTGACGGTGAAAACTTTCCGACCTTCTTCCTGGTGCCCTTCCTGGTGCCCGTCCAGCGCCGCCACCACCGACAACCAAGATGGGTCTCGGCAAAGGCGGCGGGAACTCCAAGGAAAAGGAGAACAACAACGACGCGGCCGAGCTGACCAAGGACGAGAACAGTCGCGGGAACTGGGACAACCAGTGCGACTTCTTCCTCTCCTGCCTCGGATACGCGGTTGGGCTTGGAAATGTCTGGAGGTTTGTCTTGGTTGAAAAAAATGTTTCTACGTATGAATGGCATGGTGCAAATGACCAAAACTTTCAAATTTTTCTTTCAATCTCCACAGGTTTCCCTACCTCTGCTACAAGCATGGTGGTGGAGCGTTCCTTTTTGCCTACTCCTTCATGCTGGCCTTGGCTGGACTTCCACTCTTCTTCCTTGAACTGACCATTGGACAGTACGGGGGACTTGGACCAAACAAGCTCTTTGGCAGGATCGCCCCTGCCTTCAAGGGACTCGGATATGGGATGTTGTGTGTGACCTTCATGGTTGCTATCTACTACAACATGATCATTGCATGGACCCTCTTCTATACGTTTGCTGGCATGCAGAACCCATTGCCTTGGCAGGACTGTGGCAACTCCTACAATGACATGACTTGGTGAGTGCAAAAAGTGGATGGTGCAGAAGTTATTGCTCTCATGTGTAATTATTTTTTTCAGCTACAAGAAAGAAATGGCACAGACGTGTGATGAGTTTAATGATGGATACATCAGCTACTTTGACAACCAATGCACGAAAGTTTCAGACATTTGCCATCACTTCAACTTGACCCATGTTACTGAGCTGGACAAGCACAACTTTACTCAGTGCTCAAATGGAACTCATACTTTGCCACTAGAACAAGTAAGTGACAGTGTGACAGTTAAAAAGAAACATTTATGAAATAATACTTTATTCTTTCAGGTGTACACTCGCACCAGTCCCAGTGAAGACTACTACAAGCGTGTTGTCCTTGGCTTGGAACCTGACACCACCTGGGAGAACTTTGGAGGCCTGAGGTGGCAGCTTGTGTTGTGCCTCCTGGGAGCATGGATTATTGTCTGCCTCTGTCTGATCAAGGGAGTGCAGTCCTCAGGAAAAGTGGTCTACTTCACAGCATTGTTTCCCTACGTGGTCCTCCTTGTGCTCCTGGTGAGAGGAGCGACATTGCCTGGAGCAGCTGATGGAATTATGTTCTATCTTCAACCCAAGTGGGAGACACTGGGCTCAATCTTGATCTGGTCTGATGCTGCAACCCAGATATTTTACTCACTGGGACCCTCTTTTGGAGGCCTCATCACCCTGGCAAGCTACAACAAGTTCACCAACAACTGCCACAGGGATGCTGTCTTGATTGCCCTCTCAAACTGCAGCACATCAGTCTTTGCTGGGTTTGTAATCTTCTCTATCATTGGATTCATGGCACACGAGCAGTCAGTGGACGTTGGAGATGTCATTGCCAGTGGGCCAGGTAAGTCTTGAGTTCCTGCACCTTGAGCACCTCAATAATGTTAAGTTTCTGTTTGTTTCAACATCAGGATTGGCATTCATTGCCTACCCTGAAGCTGTAGCCCGCATGCCTGGAGCCCAGTTCTTCTCCTTCATGTTCTTCTTCATGCTCATCACGCTGGGTCTGGACTCTCAGTTTACTATGGTTGAGACCCTGACCACCGCAATCATGGATCAGTGGCCCGATCTCCGGAAGAAGAAGTCCATGGTGGTCATCATGACCAGCATCCTAGGCTTCCTCCTCGGTCTCTCCATGTGCGCCAAGGGAGGAGTCTACATGTTCACACTGATTGATTGGTTCTCAGCCTCTTGGTAATTCAAAGCTGCACATGTTGGGACTTGGTACCGTTTACGAATATTACCAAAATTCAAAACAACAGGTCTCTCCTGCTCCTGGCGCTGATGGAGGTGATCCTGCTCATGTACATCTACGGCTTCCGCAACGTCCTGCACAACATCGAGGAGATGAAGATGCGCCTGCCGGCCTTCTCCAAGTTCTACTGGCTCACCAACTGGCTGGTCGTCACCCCCATCGTGCTGGCCTTCATCACCATTGTCACCTGGATCAACTTCACACCCTGCTATTACGGAGACTACGTCTTTCCCAGCTGGGTGCAGGTGAGCAAAAATGGACGAATCTTGTTGAAGAGACTTGAAAATGTTCAACCCTTCCAGGCGATCGGGTGGATGATGGCCGGTTGGACCGTGGTCCTGGTGCTGGTGCTAGGCGTCCTCGAGTACTTCCGCCGCAACTACCTTCTGGACAAGCCCACCAGCCTCTCGGAGATGTTCAGCCCCGTCGACAAGTTCGGCCCAGCCGTCGGCGGCGGCGCCTCCGCCCCCGTCGAACCCGTGGGCAACAGCAACTTGGCGGCCTACGACAACGACGCCTTCGGCTACGGCAGCACCGCCAAGGAGAAGACCGCCGCCTCCTACAACAGCACCCACATGTAAAAAAGAACAAGAGGAAAGTGGGCCGGAAAATCAACATCAACTTTTTTTTACGCGTAGTACTTACTAATTTAATGGCATTATTATGACTTATTGTACTATTATTCTTTACCTGTTCCTTAAAAAGTGCTGGTTCGCGTGTTGCTCTTTTGTACTTACACACCGATTATAAACCCGTATTACAATCGTGACTATGAAACCACGAGCGGTTAATGAGTGACTTCTTTCTTGTTTTTTTTTGTTGTTGTTGACAACTGTTGCAACACGGCAGAAAAAAAAATAAATCAAAAAAAGCACAATCCAACAAACAACCGTTCTGAGTTTCAGTGGTCCCCCTTGGAGAAGTTCTCTACGACGTACTTGATCTTGCTGGCGGCCCTGCGGACGTCGTCGCTGGCGACGTCGCTGTGCGTGACCAGCCTGACCACGTCCGACGACAAAGCGCCGCACCTCACCTCCACGCCGAAGCCCAGCGACCGCCTCTCCGCCTCCGTCACCTTCCACGCAATTGACAAAGATTCGTGAACCACCTGGCAATTCTTTTTCCAATCCTCCTTCCTGCCTGTGCCAGTCTTGAGCAGAGCCTCTCCGCTGAGCCGCCCCTGGTCCTGATCAACACGATGTTGGTCTCGGTGTCCTCCTCGGAGGCGGTCACAAGGTCGCTCTCCACCTCCTCAGCGGCTAAAATTATAAAGACGGGCTCTCAGCATAGTACAGTATGTAGAACTCGTAAACTCCGGAAGGCCCCATAATTTCCCAATTATTCGAGCTTCTCTCTTTGGACAGAGACTGTCTCCTACACCTTTGGCCAGGGCCTTGGCGTGTTCGTGATCCACCCTCATCCTCTCCGTGGCGTCGTCCAAGCCCACCAATGCCGCGGAGGCCAGGACGCCCATCTGGAGTGGGTTGCACATGAGGGAATTAGTTTAGCAGTCTTCTTCAGGCATTAGTTTAGTATTTTAAGGCCTGGCAACCCTGTGCACATCCTAATTGGACACCCACCAACCTGAGTCCCTCCTCCCCCGATGGCCTTCCTGGCCCTCCTGGCCTTGCGCACGAACTCCTCCTCCCCTGCCAGCACTGCCCCGGCCGGGGCCCCGACCCCCTTGCTCATGCAGACCGAGACCGAGTCGAACCCGTCGGCCAGGCGCGACGGGGGCAACCCGCAGGCGACGGAGGCGTTGAGCAGCCGGGACCCGTCCAGGTGCGACCAGAGGCCGGGGCGCCGATGGCGGCAGATCGACCTCAGCCGGTCCAGCCAGGCGGAGGGCATGACCCTGCCGCCGCAGTCGCCCTGGGTGTTCTCCAAGAAGACCAGCGCAGATCTGGAAATAAATTGTGCAAAAATAATCCCACTTTACTCCTCTTTTTATCTGCAAAGTAATGAAAGGATCATGTGTTTAAATGGTTCTTCATTGTGAGGACTCCTCCCTGGCCAGGTGCACGTCGTCCTCGTTCGGGTTGGCCCTCCGCTCCAGCAGGTCCAAGTCAAAGGTGCCGTCCGGCAGGTTAGGTAGGTTGTGCGCCTGCACTCCGGCTATCTAGGTACAAAAAAAAGAAGAAAAAAAAAAGATAATTACACTAAGGGCCAAGGATATGGGAAAAACAGTGTCGTGGCTAGTTTTGATGCTGTTCTTATTTGCTGTTGAGCTACTTTTAAAGATTGGGTGCGCTGGCTATATCTTTGAATGTTCAAAGAACCTGGCAACTCTGGACCGACCTGGGCTAGGCAGGCCTGCGAGTACTGGAAGATGTGCGATTTGTCCCCGACGAAGGCCTCCTCCCCACGGCCGGAGCACCGTGCCATGGCCGCCAGCAGGTTAGCCATGGTCCCGCTCAGCACGAACAGTGAGGAGGGCTTGCCCAGCAGCGACGACGTCCTCTCCTCCAGCTCTGGAGAGGGAGGCGGGTTGAAGAGGGAGAGAATAAAATGTGTTTGAATTCAATGTTCTTTAGCAATGGGGTATTTCTGAGAAATGTTGGGCTCAAGAGAGCCCCCACTCTGCACCCTGATGGTGGAAAAAGAGTTGCCACATTGACTGATACCTGATACCCCCACCACCACCAAACAAACTTGACGACTGACCCTTGACGGTTGGGTCCTCCCCGAATATGTCGTTTCCGACCTCCGCCGATGCCATTGCCGCCCTCATCGCCGACGTCGGCTTCGTCACCTGGTCCGTCCTCAGGTCCACCACCGACGTCGTCGACGACGTCATCCTCCGGACGCTCGTCGTCAACAACGCCGCCCTTCCCAGCTGACTCAAAGGCATTTTGTGGGGTTTTTTTTGCTAACTAGATGGTCCTCCTCCAGGTCCCGAACTTAACCACAGTTCCTTGACGGAGGTTCTCCTGGCCCTCTCTCTCCTTGTGTTTCCAAAAGGAACGGGTTTTTCTTCCCCCTTATCGCAAATGGCATCGTCGTCCTGAACAACTCCTGATGCTCCAAGGGCTTAGGTCTGCCCGTCAAGACGCGGCGGGAGAGGTGTCGGAACAATTGGGGTGGCGACGAGCACTCAACCTACTAATATTAGGTCAGGGGATGGGGGGGGGGGTGGCGGCACAAGGAATAAGATTTGAAGATGGTTGTGGCATGTCAGTGTAAAGTATTAAACAAGATACTATGTTAGATATGTTGTACCGACGAGACAAGAGGTACGTATGTCTGGTCGGGTACGTGAATCATATGCTTAAGTGGATCAATTTGCCAGGCCCCAAAGTGACCCGTCATGCTCTACGTGTACTGCTGTGCTGCAGTATCTGTCACAGATAAATGGAAATGTACCTAGGAGCTTTCTCTAAGTTTGTTAATTCTTCCTACTGCGTGCATCCCTGTGACCATAAAGTGTTCGTCAACAATCATTTTACTACATTCTAAAATTTAAGTCAGGAACTTCTTCAAAAATGTGAAAGACGTGAGCAACATGTAGAAATTTTACAGCTGTGTTCCTCCTCCACTGATGCCACGCTTCCCTCACAATTCACTTCCTGCATTCCTCTCAGTTGTTATTGTCCCAGATTTGCTATTACCTTGAATGTCTCTATGTCCCCCTCCCTCCTCCCTCCTTCTCCACCACCACCTTCCTCCTCCCTACCCTACCGTCCCTCCCTCCCTCTCTCTTCAAGTGAGGAACATTGAAGCAGAGCTCCACATAGAGATGGTCTTTCCTGCTTGCTCCAGTCACCACCATCACGCATTGACGGTTGGTCGTAGTACTACGCACCTATAGTCCCCCCTGTCCATCCCTCCTAGTACCTTTGGCTCTTTTAACCTGCCTCCAATCCAACCCCCACCGTCGGACTGAGGAGGAGGAGGAGGAGGAGGAGAGCGCTCACAGAGCTTGGCGGTGGTGGGTGCAGTAGTACGGAGAGTACTACTACAACAACAAAAAAAGCCAAAGCTCCTCTTCTCCCCAACCCCTCAACCATCCCATGAAGGAGGGGAAGCAGAACGGCAAAAAAAGTTACCTGGAAGCATCATCATCGTGAGTGCGCGGTGCCAGTTTCGTGACTCACGTCGTAGCAAAACAAAGAAGGAACAGTTTGTACAAAAGTTGGGAAAAGTGCCGTCGTGTCAGTTATTCCGATTCGTGGAAAGCTTTGGTTGGTTTCTACCTTTTCGGAACCCCTACCTGTGTATTGCCTTTTCTTTCTTCAGCTGCAGGAATTGGAAGGGGGTGGTTAGTGGTCAGGACCAAGTTGATGTCGCACCTCACAGTACGCACATACTAAGTGAAAAGACTTTGTCTAAAAGTGAAAGAGAAAATACAGTCAAGAGGAATCACTTTTTTTATCTTCAAGAACCATGAAGGTAAGCCTGTTGGCGATTTTTGGATACCAAAATTTTCACGAAAATTTCCCGATAAGAATCTCTTTTATGGGAAAGGCTTAGTCGTCGTTTAACGCATCATGTCAGGGCACAAGATTGCCATCAGAACATCTTTATTGCCACCTCTAGCATATAAGAACGAGTCATCTCCTTTTAATACTTGATCTAGATTCGATCTGACACATGGTGTTAGAGATCAGGAGGAGGGAGGAGGGGTGGGGATTAACTGTCTAAAAAAAAAGAGGGAGGTCTCTGTGACACCACCAACACCTAAAAGAGAGAGAGAAAAAAGGAAAACATGGGAGGTCTGTGTGTGCTCTCAACCGTGCAAAAAAGAGGCATTTTCTCCTCTCCTCATTCTCCATTTCCTTTTTTCAACGGACTTTTTTTGTGAGTTGCTGCGCAGATAAGAGGAGGAACTTCCAAGGGCAGCAAAAAAATTAGCATGAAGGGGATAATAACTATTGCACGCAAAGGAGACGATTCTGGAGAAGATTTGACTTTAAAAAAAAGAAAAATAAAGAAAGATTTTTTGTCTATAAAACTTGGGGTAGCAGAATGTTTTCAAAAACAATCCAAAATCACAAGGAGATATTTTTTACCGTCGTCATCGTCGAAATATGTGGGGAAAAGACGCGAGTGGATTTTTGGGGGGGGAGGAGGGAGTTGTTTTGACTCCGAGGATTAGTTTTTGATACCTGTCGTTAAAGAAAGACGGTTGGAAAAAAAGAAGAAGAAAGAAGAAGAAAGAGATGGGCATAGATTTCCTTTCTTCTAAAATGGAAAAAAAACTTGTTTTCTGTTTCTTGAACTTTTTTCTTTTTTTTTAACGACTGGAAAATAAATGATATTTCTGTCTTTTCGGGACACCTCCGTGCAGTGCAGATGAACAAGAACTATCCGAATTATCCAAGGCAAGGATCAAGCATCTCTGGCATTTCGAAAGATTATTTTGGTCCTCTGTGCCAAAATTTTGATATTGGGCGACACATGTATTTTTTAAACCTTCTTCTTTAAACCAGTTCATAGCAGGTACAATTTGAGGCAAAATAACATCAGGAAAAAAACTCAGAATTTACGCAGTTGGTGTTGCCCTTCTCCTCCTCCTCCTCCTCCTCCGTCACACCAGGTAGTCAGTCCATGCGTAGTAAACAACAACACTGAAGAGGCAAAGCCAAGCCAATGATGAAACGTGGAACCAAGATGGGAGGAGGAGAAGAGGAGAATTGTGCGAAGGGTGGTACAGTAGACCTCCACTGCGTAAGAAAGATTGATGTGATCAATACCAAATACACATTTACTTTTTATATGTTGGTTCCAAACCTGCCATGGACTCTGTTGTAGTAGTAAACTCAAGTCTTTGCTATGTACTAGGTAGTATGTACACATATATCGGAGTTCTACTGTACCGAGCCAGGGCATTCCTCCCTCCAGGCGGGGTTGAGGGGTGGGGGAACCGTTATTGCGTCATGCACAAGGTTCTCCGCGCAGTGAGCATATGA
>JAAUYM010030633.1_pt1 | contig 12043 bp, 21 predicted proteins | sample 7278001 | NCBI WGS metagenome assembly JAAUYM01 (sample SAMN14350224, study PRJNA611818) | marine sediment metagenome | isolation source: surface marine sediment (1.8m) | place: French Polynesia: Moorea | collected 2018-08
CTCTCTCTCTCTCTCTCTCTCTCTCTCTCTCTCTCTCTCTCTCTCTCTCTCTCTCACCTCGTCCTCCAGTGCATTTCTCCACAGCCTGTGCAGCATGGTGTAGGTCTTGTCGCGGGCGGTGAAGGAGGTGAAGAAGTACTTCTCCTTTGGCGTGTGAACCTATTTTTTTGGGGGGGGGGGAAGTGCATTGGGGAAGATGATTTAAAGTTAATTCAACGCGACGGGGGGAAAGAAATGAATGATGATCTGGGCGATTTGAAACCAAAAAAAAAAAATTGTACCTGGATGGCATTGGGGATGACGAGAGCCGTCTTCTCCTTGGTGAGGCTGACCACGTCCTTCCAGAGCAGAGCAACCTGAGCAGGCACAGCAAAAAAAATCAGACGAAATAATTGGTTGCTTTCCTTTTTGGTTTGTTTCCCTATTATCTTTTCTTTTTTTTCTCCTCACGGAAGTTTCGTAGGTGAAAATCTTGGCGTGGAAGCAGAGGTAGTTGAGGGTGGCGTACATCCTCCCATGCACCAGGATGTCCTTCTGCAGGGCGCTCGAGTACTCTGGAACACGACATTTAAAAAAAATAAACATTAAAAAAAGCTAAATTTGGGAAGTGCAGTGTTGCAATCGTACCGACGACGAGTCTCTCCTCCGGGAGGTCGGAGAAGACTTTCTTGAAGTCCTCCGAGCGGGACTTGTACGTCGGGTAGAAGGCGCTGTACCACTTGCGAGCGCTGGAAGGCTTCCTGGCTGCCTGAAGGGTTTTTTTTTTCAACAAAAAAATTCTTTTCTGTCTGTTTTTCTGAGAGGTGTCCTCCTCACCTTGGAGGATGACTTGGAAGAGAGGCTGAATGTGCTGGCCCCGAGGTCCAGGTCGTTGAGGTCCGAGCGGGAGGAGACGCTGGAAGAGCCCTGCTGCAGCACAGGCTGAGAGACACTTGTGGTGAACTTCTGCAAAAAAAAAATGTGTGTGTATCCCGATAGATGGTAGTCACCACTACAGTCGAACCCGCTTAAGTGCACTTGTGAGTTCGACTGTATTACTGGCAGACATTCCCGGACAAAAAACTCACGGCGGCCATGGGCGAGGCGACGAACGGCATTCCCAACTGCTCGTCCCTCTCCCCCGCCTCCACCATGAGCTCCTCCTCGTCGTCGTCGTCCTCGTCGTCGTCATCCTCCATGATGTCCTCCTCGCCCTCCTTGGCCACGAAGAAGGTGGGGACCCTCGCCGGCGGCGGCGGCTGCGACTGCGGCCTCGTGCTGGGACTCCACCTGCACCATGCTGTAGAACTCGGCGGCCGCGGCCGCGGCGGGGCGGGGCGACGACGGAAAACCGCTGGAACGACAGAATAAAGGGTTTTTTAACAAAAAAAAACTGTAGTAGGTCTGGAAGAACTTTTTTTTAATAATGAGATCAAAAGATTTTTGCAAAATCTTCATTTGTGCCCGCGGCGGATAGAGGACAACTTTGAACATTTTCATCAAGCGAGCAGCTATGACTAGGCCAAGCTTCAATGCCCTAACTTTTCAAGAAAAGCTGTTTAATATTTGCCAGAATCACACCAGCCTCCCCATCCCCCCATTCCTCCCCCCTGGTGCTGCACCTGTTTGCGTTCGAGGATGCTGCGGACGAGGTCGGAGACCGCGGGGGAGGAGGAGTATGGCCCGGAGTCAAGGTACGGTCCTTGCCGCCGCCCAAGACCGGCGGTGGACTCTTGGACCTGCAATTAAGGGTGCAGAATTTGTGCAAACGACAAACCACAGGTGACTTGGAAAAAAAAATCACATGAGGGCAGTGTTGCCAGGTGCCGTGAAGTTCGCAACTAATTCGTCATGCAATATCAAATGTCAACCTTAAGCAACCTTGAACAAAAAAAAGGTTCTCTTTTTCAAATTTGTCCCCAATTAAAATCGCGAAACCTTGTGCTGAATTTTTTTTAGAAGGAATTAAACATTTGAAATGTGGCAACACTGATCGCACGTCCGCAGATGCGCATGAAATGGGAAATCGAGCTATGTAAAAAAAAAAATCCGAGATTTTACGACGTGACTCTTGCGACTCATTCACTGTCGTCGTCACACTCCTTGCGGGGATAGCAAACGGAAGTGCATAACAGCAATAACTGCTGACACGACGACAGAGAAAAAAAAAATTCGCCCTCTTTATGAGATTCCTTAAACTGACGTCATCGACCTCCTTTGCAAAATTTTACCACACCCGTACAAGAACATTTTTAAAACTCACCTCTCCTCCTTGTCGCCCTCCTCCTCGCCGTGACTCTTCCTCTTCCTCCTCCTCCTCTTCTTCTCCGTCCTCTCCTCTTCCGCCTCCCTCTGCCCCCTCTCCGGCATGCTGCTCGCCTGCGCCCTCTCCTCCTCCCTCTCCATGGCCAGGCTGACCGCAGCCATCCTCCTCTCCTGCTCCCTCCTGTGCCTCCTCCTCTCCTTCCTCTCCCTCTTCAGCCTCCTCCTCTCCTCCTCCTCCGTCTCCCCCTCCTCCTCTTTCTCCTTTTTCTCCTCTTCCTCGTCTTCCTTCGAGTCCATGGAGAAGAGCTCCCTGTTGACCCTGGATGCCCTCTCCTTGTCCCTCCTCTTCTTCTCTCTGCTCTTGGTCCTCCTCCTGTACTCTGCGACCTCCTCCGACTTGGACTCGCTCGCCTGGCGAGACCTGCAAGCAAACAGACGTCTCTCACTTTTACCTGTGTGGTAGCCAACTTAGGAAGGACAAAGTACATACAGGTACAGTCGACCTTTGATTTATGATTGGTAAATTGAGAACTTCTTTCGCTTCTTCTGTGGAGATGAAGAACATTGTAGTAAGTACAGTTGACTTTCGCTTTAGCCAAGTCGGAAAAAAAGTTTACCAAATGGAAGTCATTTGCTAAAATTAAAGACAAAGGTCCACTGTACCCACTTTCGTCCTGTTCCCACATTAGGGACAACCTTATCAAGCCCCACCTGGGCTTCCTCTCTTTGTGGTGGTGGTGCCTGTGGCGACGGCGGTGGTGGTGGAGGTGGTGGTGTTGCTCCGCGCCTCCGCCGCCTCCGCCGCCTCCGCCGCCTCCGCCGCCGCTGCTGCTCCTGTGGCGGCTCTTGCTCCGCACCCTCTCCGTCCGCTCCTTCTTCCTCTCCTCCCCGGCGGAGACGAGGGCACTCAGTTCGGACGAGTTTTGTGACTGCATGGACACAGAGAAAACAAAATGGTTAGGGAAATTGACGTATGATACAGTCAGACCTTGCATTTAGCAAAAGCTAAATCACTTTACTTGTTACTAACACAACCAAAGGCTAGAAGATCTACTACTACTAGCATACAAAGTTGGTATATAATCTTTACTAGGTAGAGTAACTCAAAATATTCATATGACCCACCTGTTTGGCCTCCGCCTCCCGCCGCCTGGTCCTGCTTGAGTGGTGCTTCTGCGGGTCCAGCAGCGGGCTGGATCCAGTCTCGGAGGCAGCGGACACGGCGGAGGAGCGATCCTCCTGTCTTCTCTCCCTGACGAGAACGGGGGGGGGGGAAGAAATATATGTCAAAGTTGCCACTGGCTTTTCCTAGCATGTACTACTATGAGCTTATGAGTGTGCACACTCACTCGCAGGGGAAGGGGGGACCAAAAAAAAAAGGAGGGTCTGCTATGCTGCTGATAATGATGAAGAAGATGAGAAAGCAAACTTTACACGCGCGCTCGCACACTTGTTGCCACAAGCCATAAAGCGAACAGGTCCGGAAGAAGAAGGAGAAGAAAAAGGAAAAAAAAAGTCATCTTACCCGCTCCTCCCCGGCTTGTCGGCGGCGCCGCCCTCCCCCTCGGCCGCCTCCGCGTCCACTCCCTGCCGCTCCTCCCCCTCCCCCTCCCTGTGGTGTCTCTTGTGGTGGTGATGGTGCCTCTTCCTCCTCGGCTGCGGCTCCGGAGCCGCCAGGGCGGCGGAAGAAGACGAGGCCTCTCTCTCCTCCATCCTTGTCCGTCAAGTCAAGCCGTCTCACCAACAACAAACTGACTGGTGCTCGTCCACGTTGCCCCCCTTGCCCGATCGCATTGTCCAAAGTCAAACATGCACACCTGTGTTGTGACTAGCAATTGACTCTTTTTTATCTCTCTCTCTCTCTCTCCTCCCCCCCCCTCTTTTTGTTGTCATACTCCGTCTGCGTTTTGTACGAGAAGAGAGAGAGGAATTATTACTATAGGAGAACTAGGTAGGCTGAGGGGTGTGCATGTGGGTGGTGGGGGGGAGGGAGGGGAGGAGATAAGGGAGAGAGACTCGAATAGTTTATCCGTCCACAAGTCCGAATCTAATGAGGGGGGTAGTAGTAGTAGGAGGAGGAGGAGGAGGGAGGAAGAGAGGATATCTGAAACAGAGGGGAGGCGAATTGAGAAATTATCTGGTGAAATCATTCATTTGGTAGAATGTTTATTTTGTTTGATGTTAAATTATCTGTACACTTAACTGGATTGGAGCAGACGTCTTTATTTTTACCGAAAGTAGGAAGGAACTAGAGTTATTTACCGTCTCACACATAGGCATGAGTCAAAGCCTCATCACAGACGGTTAACTTTTGATCTCCACAGGGGAGGGGGGAGTCTAGAGATGAAAGTCTAAAAAAAGGTGGAAATGTGCTAGTTTCGCAGATTAAGGTCAATATTTTCTTTCCTTGTTTTTTAGCAAGTTTGCGGACTTCTTGCAATTTTTGGCGCACTTTTAGCGGTTTTTTTTCTCAAAATTGCAACATTTCTCATTTTCACCCCAAAATCTACTGCTTTCCAGATGGGCAGGGGTTCAGTAAATGATCCTCTCCAGGCTCCAGGGGATCCTCCAAAACTGGCTTCAGAAGTGATCAATTAGTATTACCCCCCTCCCCCTCCCCCGAACCCCCTTCCTTATCCAATGCCCATGTCTACTTTTATTTTACTGTCTGCACATGATTGTTTGCTTTATTGCAATGTATTATAATCCAGGTATGTAGATGCTACACTGCTACAATCATGTCTCACCCTTGTCAAGTCGGAAGAATCTTGGTCAGTGCTGGAATGCACGCGCTACCTTCACTTGTGGAAGCACTTTGGAAGCTCTCTCAATATACAGGTTCAGCTGCTTCTCCAAGGCCAGGAGAGGGAGAGGGAGAGGAAGAGGGGCTCTCTGATCTTGGCTCTCTTTCTGACATCTCGGGAAAAAAAATTATACCAGGAAAAAAGAGCTACCATTGGTATTTTGACATAAGGCACCAACTCGAGAATAAATCTCATTAAAAAAATTAACGCTTTTAGTAAAAAATCTTAAAATATGTTATTAAAACATAAAAACTAATATGCAACCTAATTATACTTTGCCTTTAAGTGTCGTAGTTTAAATAAAAGTGCTAAGATGCACTTTTTCCTTACGTACTTTTGGGCTATTTTGCTTCCTTAGACGAGAGGTCGCAGTGTTTGGCTTCAGACTCTCCGCAGCAAGAAGAAGGAGGAAGACAGGGTTGGCAAGAAACTTTTGCAATGAAAGACGCATAGCAACAAAACTTTAAGAAACTAAAATTTGTCGTCTATGTCTGCACAATTGCCTACATTATCGCTCCGTCGTCGCAATCACGAAATTTTAAAGAACCGTGCAGAAAGTCAAAGATGACTAAAAGTGTGTCAACCCTGGCTCGCCAATGTCAGCTGTTGAGAAAGCAGACGAAAACAACAAAGGGAAGTCAGTGTTCCTTGAGGGGGGTTCCCCTCCCTTATATCACACCATTTTTACATGTTAAAATAATCTGCGTAGCAGTTGAAGGAAGAGGAGGGGGGAGGATTTTTTGCTTCCTGCCTCCTCAGTCCTCGGAGGCCAAGAACATCACATCACGTTTTGTCAACTCTGAAGATCACATCACATCATCGCAACAGACATCACAACACAAAGGAGGGGGAAAGAAAAAAGATCGAACCGGTTGCGACGGTCGGGAAAACTCCCTCCTCCTCCTCCTCCTCCTCCTCCTCCTCCTCCTTCTGGGCTTGTTTGTCCGCCCCTCCTCCCTCCCTCTCTCATTCTCATCCCGTTCTCCAGTCCCCCTCCCCAACACACACACAACGTCACGCTTCCGCCCCCCGTCCCCGATCCGATTTGAGGAATTGAGGAAGACAAGATGAGGCTGCCGTGTCCCGTCCTCGTCCTGCTGTCCTCCTGCTGCTGCCTCTCCCTGGCCGCCCGCCGCTCCGGCGACGACGACGACTTCGACGTGGTCATCTTCGCGCAGAGCTGGCCCGTCACCACCTGCATCGAGTGGAAGGAGCGCGGGCGGAACAACCGGTGCACCATACGTAAGGAGGAGGAGGACGCTATGATGGTTGCCATATTGGTTTGTAGATTAAGTGGCTTGAGGAAGTTTTCTTGAATCCGCTCCTTCTCTTCTTCTTATCGCCATTGGGCAAGAGAAACCGGTTTCTGGAGCAATAAGACTCGATGCAATTAAAGGTCACAGACACTTTTACTGTCTGAGCATTTGCAGACAAAAAGAATTATTTGTTTTTTTAACTTTTAAATGTGCTTTTTTTCGTCTTAGTTTGAACAAAGTAAGTAGTACGGGTTTTTTTATCGACAGCTCCTCGAACCTGGACAGTCCACGGCATCTGGCCCTCAAAGTTCGGGGAGATTGGCCCCAGCTACTGCAGACGAAACCTCAGATTCAACCCAGAAAAGATACTGGACCTCAAGCCGGAACTGGTAACTTTTTTTTTTTGCGTACGTTGGGAAAGTGGCTGTTGGACACGACTTCGTGCGTTTTCCAGGAGCGCCGCTGGACCAACGTCCACAAGGGGTCGAAGGAGGACGGGTTCTGGAAGCACGAGTACGAGAAGCACGGGTCCTGCGCCCTCTCCATCCCACAGCTGGACAAGCAGGTGAAGAAATGATAAAATAAAAACCAACTTGTACTTACAGGATGTCCCAATAAGACCTGACATTTACCTGTGGTCCTTGTCACAATCTTCAATATGTTGGTAACTAGAATGTGAGGCAGATGTATAGGTAGGAGTTGGAACTACGAAAATTAGGGTGTTGCGCTTTTTGGGGGGGGGACATCCTGTACACAGGTTTTTTTTTCCTCATTACCCCCCTCCAGGAGGAGTACTTTCGCCAGGGCCTGCGCTGGCACCGCGAGTACCCGCTGGCGGAGATCCTGGGCTCCGCCGGCGTCATCCCCGGGGGCAACTACACCTGGCTGGAGGTCTTCAAGGCCGTGGAGTCGGAGCTGGACGGGAAGAACCCGGCCGTGCAGTGCGAGTACGACGAGGTCGCCAAGACCAGGACCCTCTCGCAGATTCTCATCTGCTTCGACAAGCGCCTCAGGGTGGTGGACTGCGACGGCATCGCCGGCGGGATCAACATCGGCTGCCCCAGGAGGGACAAGTTCCTCTACCCGGGGCCGGCGAGGTACGGACGCAAAAGGAGAACATCCCGACGGGACTTTTACACATAAATGTCACATTTTTTTTTCTTAAAGTTGTTGCGTTCGTAACCTTCAAATTCCCGTCGGGATACTTGGAATGATTTTTGAGTGGAAAAATACATTTTAAGACTGTGGCTATTCACAAGATTCTGTTGTTTGTACGTAGATTTTCGAAAGAGATGCAGAGAAAGGGCGGATCGTCCACCGCCTTCAAGTCTGCCGGCCGCGCGAGGAACAACGACGACCAGGGCTACGACATGTTCATCTTCGCCCAGAACTGGCCGGTGTCCAACTGCATAGAGTGGAAGGAGAGGTCGTCGGAGAACACCTGCACCATACGTAACTAGCGGCGTCCCGACGAGACTTTCAAAACTTACGAGCGTAACAAATTCAGCTTTAAACACGTAATGGAACATGTCATTAGAATACCACACAAATTTCACAATTTTTTTCATGAATTTGTTACGCTTGTAAGTTAAAAAGTCCCATCGGGGTGACTTATTTTTGTTTTTTTCACTTGTAATTTCTTTCTTTCTTTTTTTCCAGCGCCCAAGATCTGGACTGTGCACGGACTGTGGCCTACCAGATACGGGGAGATCGGACCCGGCTACTGCAACCATAGCGCAAAGTTCGATCCGACTCAGGTAAAAATCATGCTTACTTTACCTTATATTTTTTTATTAAAAAAAAGTTATTTGTCTTTCTCTAGCTGATACCCATCTTGAAAGACTTGGAGGACCACTGGACGAACGTGCACAAGAACACGGAGGAGTTCGGCTTCTGGCGGCACGAGTGGGAGAAGCACGGCACCTGCGCCATGGACAACGGGAGGCTCGACACGGAGTTCAAGTACTTCCGCACGGGGGTGGAGCTCAATGAGAGGTACCCGCTCTCGGACTACCTCAGGGCCGCCAACGTCACCCCGGGCGGCAGCTACACCTTCGGGCAGATCTACGACGCCGTCCGGGCGGGGCTCGGCGGGAGGGCCAACCCGGCCGTGCAGTGCGAGTACGACCGCGACGCCAGGACGCACGTGCTCTCGCAGATCGACGTCTGCCTGGACAAGCGGCTGCGGATCATGGACTGCGACCAGATCCACGGCGGGACCAACCACGGCTGTCCCAGCGGGGACGGGCAGCGGATCCTCTACCCGGACCGGAAGATGGTCGCCTCGGGAGGGAAGCTGTGGATAAGTAAGTTTTTTTTTTTTTTTTCATCATTTTTTAATATCATCCCGACGGGACTTTTAAACTTACGAGCGTAATGAATTGACGAAAAAACATTGTGACACATATGTGGTATCCTAATGACATGTTTCATTATATGTTTAAAGCTGAATTTGTTGCGCTCGTAAGTTTATAAAAGTCCCGTCGGGATGTTGTTTTCCCAAGTCACAAAAAGAGCTTTTTTTTATGTTGTACTACGTACATCTTTCATCGTGTCATTTCCAGTTTCCCTGATTACGCTGGTCGTCTCGCTGGCACTAGCGAGACTCTTTTGACGCCAGGTCGCTCGAAACGTGAAGAAAGAGTAGACTTGGCCACAAAGGCAAGAAGACGTGACGCACGTCAGACAGATAGATAGATAACCCTCCTACTAGTATGTGACCTCTTTTTTGCGGTGATGGCCAACATGTGGTGTTGTGGTAGTAGCATGGTTTAGTTGGGTGTGGAGATTTTATTTTTTATTTTATTTTAAAATCAATCTGAAACATCATTTTGCTGACATGGTGTCTCTCCTCCCCTCCTTCCAGTCTTCGTGGTGATCGTGGCGGTGGCGCTGCTCGTCACCCTCGTCTTCGTCGCCTGGAAGAAGTGGAGGGCGAGTCGCGCGCAGAGCGGATACCAGGCAATCTGAGATCTGAGAGATATTGCCAGTCTTTGCCAGGATGATTTAGGGATAACTGCGAAAGAAGACCAATTTACCAATTTAATTGTCTTGTGCCAATTACCGATGGTGTGAGAGATGTTGATGTTGGGTGTTTTTTTTTTTACGCGCCTTTTGTGTGTGCTCAATTTCCTCCCCCCTTTTGGGTTGTAATCAAATTGTAAAGACGAAAAGCGCCAATTATACTACAGTACCACTCTTTTACTACGATGTATGAAATAAAACTTTATTTTGCTAACATGCTCTCTTCGCGTCAATATACTGGTTGCATGAGGAACTTTCTGTGTTACATTTTGAAAAAAAAAATGCTATTTCGACTTTTTAAAAAAAATACTGCATCACATATTTTTACACCAATAAAAAAAAGTGTTCATTTTGCAGCTATAAGCTTCACGTCCTTGCTGAGTTGCACGAGGAACTGGTGGAAGAACCTCCTGTTGAGGTTCTTGCTCATCTGGTAGAGGACGAACCAGTCGCCGATGGTGCAGGAGATGATGTAGTCCTTCACGTCCGCGATGTTGGGGTTGTGCTTGAAGTACCTGTTATTTTCACCCCCCGAATTTTTTTGGGTTTAAGTAGTAGCGTATATTTTGAAAGATATGGGAGATTTCTGACCTGTGCATCTTCATCTTCATGAGGAAGTAACGGATGTACGGGAAGACGATCTGGAACGGACATGGAAAAAAGTTGTATCCAATGTCCACGTTAGGGAGCAGAAACTTTGCCACCCACTGACCTGAAACCCCCTGCAGACGATCCTAATCCCGCCGAGGAGAGCGACAAAGACGTACCAGAACCACAGGATCAGGTAGACCTTGTCGATGACGATGTTCAGCGCCAGGATGCAAAGTGCGCTGACGCCTACGGAGAAAAAAAGGGGGGGAGAAAAGGGTTTCCAATTGTAGCAACAAAAACATTGCAGATCAGAACAAAGACAGCAACAACAACAACAACAGCAACAGCAACAACAACAACAACATGAATTCGACATGCAAAATGGTAGGCGGCGATGCCCAGCCTTGCCAGAGATGTCTTCCTGAGACTTACTGGTCTGCCTCCCCCCGGTGCCGAACCTGAAGTAGGTGCAGCTGGCCACCCTGGGGAAGACCTCGCACATGGGGTTGACCATGTTGATCATGGCCCTCTCGTCCTCCGGCAGCTGGTAGTAGTGCCACACGCGCAGCCCGTAGTCCAGGAACTGACCTCGAAGGAAGGAGTTGGTGATGAAAAACTGGGGGAAAAAATGACATTAATTGGTGATTTTTTTTTAAATATATTTTTAATCCTGGTTGAGACGCAAACCTGTCCAAGGACGATGACGAAATTTAGCACTTCGCAGGAGAAGAATATGAACGCGTACCGGTTGTACTTGTTCTGCAAGTTGTGCCTGTCATGTAAAGTTTTTTTTTTTTTTGAAATAGTCCACATAACATTTTCCCATCTTGGGTAAGCACAAACGTGTGTAAATAAACATTATGTATACTTGAAGGTGGCCAAGAGAGTCTGAAGCTTCTCGTCGGAGTCCTCAATGATCCTCTCTGTCCTCCCCTTGGCCAGAAACTTCATGAGACCTGAAGGTTGGCACATGGCATCACCATTTGCTTTCTAACAATTGCATTTTTTTTTAACACGACCACCTCCTTCCATCATGAGCCAGAGCACCCTCGGCAGGTAGAAGAAGAAGGCCTGCACGATGAGGAAGATGGGCACCCACTGGTAGTACGAGTTGTAGATGGGCGCGTCCTCGTAGGTCAGGCGGGCGCAGTTGCCGGCGAACGACTCAGGGATGTTGAACTTGCTGTACATCCAGCAGTAGCTCTTCAGCACCTTGTCGCTGATGCCGCCACCGGGCTTTGTAGGAAGGATCGGATTGATCAACTCAACGATTCCCCTAGACCACCCATTTATCTCTCACCAGGTCGCACTGGATGGGGTCTCCAAAGATCTGGTTGCAGGACACCAGGACTGAAGAGGTCACCAGCAACGTCACAGACCTTTCATGCAAAGGGGGGGGAGGGAAAAAACTTGTCCTCATTATCAGAGTCACCAGTGCTTCTATAGTACTAGAAAGGTGACTCACGCCTGGTAGTGCAGCTTGAAGGTCCAGTTGTCGATGCTCTGGTCGTTGGAGCCGAGGAAGAACTGCGTGGCCGCCTGGATGGCGCCCAGCGTCAGGGCCATCTTCTAGCTGTAGTAGTAGCACCACAGTTGTACAGAGTGCCCCAATTGACAGACAAATGCGGTTGACCAGCTCGTAAAACGCAGGGAACCCCAGGAATTTCCCCAGCAAAGAAGACAGAATGTGAAAACACAGGCACTTCGTTCTCCTCCTCCTCCTTCCCCAAGGCGACGCCCTTATCTCTGATCTTTTTTTTCTGGCTTGTCGGGGCTGTGAGAGCTTTTGCGTTGCTTTCTCCTCCTCTTCCCACTTATCCCCCCCCCCCCATGTGAGCAGCGAGCTCTTGAACAGGAAGGACGAGGATAACAAGATTGCCTGGGGTAGGGACGGGGGAGGGAAAAGGCAGCGCTTACGTACGTAGAAAGTCTTAGATTTTTTTTGCTTACATTATGGGTGAAGAAGGAAGATGCTAGCTGCGAGAAATTGGCGCAGGTGTGTGGGCGCGCGCGCATGGGGGGGATGCTGAGGATGAATGAGAGAGAGAGAGAGATGCTGGAGACAGCACGTCGCTGTCTGGGGAAAAAGGTTAGACCGTCATTGCGGAAGGACAATTTGCAAAG
>JAAUYM010129945.1_pt1 | contig 12042 bp, 4 predicted proteins | sample 7278001 | NCBI WGS metagenome assembly JAAUYM01 (sample SAMN14350224, study PRJNA611818) | marine sediment metagenome | isolation source: surface marine sediment (1.8m) | place: French Polynesia: Moorea | collected 2018-08
CCTTCCCTTGGGCGTTGTAGCGTCCCTCCTCGATCACCCGTCCTAGCGGATCGTACTTCCAATACCGATAGTAGTGTCCAGCTACACCCTCGGCATCCAACATCAACCGATGGCGGTAAGCGGGGTCGTAGGCGTATTGGGTGACCCCTTCGTCCGGGTCGTACTCAAAGACCACATTGCCCAGAAAGTCATAGCCGGTCTCTCTGTAATAGCTTTCTGAACCGCTAGCTGTGGCATCGAAGGCGTTGGGCTGGTAGTGCTTGGTCAACCGTAGCTGCTCGTCATACTCGGCCTGTTCGTGTTGGGTCTCTCCGGTACTCATGTCGCTTTGGGAGGAGGCAAAGCCCAATCCTGTGGCAGCGTCCGTATAGCTGTGAGTGCTCACTTGTTGGTTCTGGGTATAGGGGGTGTCGTCCGTGGTCTTGCCCAAATGGTCCTCCCCAAAGCCAAAGGCATTGGTGCCTTGGGTGGTCGTATAGCTCTTGTCCACACTATGGGACTTCCCGGCGGTAAAGGCTCCCCCGGAACCCACCCGGTTGCTTCGTAGGCTGGGGTCGTTGTGGTAAGTGCGACTGGCCACAAAGGGGGTAGCGTAGCCATGCGCACTGCTTACCTCACCCGTGGTGGTCACCGTGCCGCCATTCTCCCCATCCTGATAGTTGAGGTTGGCAAAGTCCCCTCGGAAGCTTAGACCCCGTGTGCCACCCTCTGTGTTCACATGAGTGGGTCTTGTGGCGGCCATGGGCAGGTTCAGGTGGTCCCCGTAGAGGGTCTCGGAGACGTACAGTTCGTCCGGCTCATGGTGGATAAGGCTCTGCCGCTGCTGGCCTAGGGCATCGTAGGTCTGTTTGCCCACCAAGGGATCCTCCAGATACATAAAGTTGTCAAAGGCACCACCCGGATGGGTAGAGACCAATTGCACTTGCCCCTGTAGGTTGTTGCCAAAGGTATGGTCAAAGAGGAAGCGACCATTGGCATAGGCAAAGACATGGGTACCGTCCATCACCGTAAGTAACAGATTCAGATGATCAGGAGCCTCCAGCAGGGACACAGAGGCCAATTTATTTCCATTGCTTTTCAACAGCAATTGGGTGCCTGTAAGCAGGAACTCTACCTGTCCCTGTCCCAGATCGATGCCCATCTTTTGTTCCCCTGAGATATCCTTGGGCAGCAGTTCCGCATAGAGGGCGTAGTCGGTGGCATTGACCTCCTGTGCATAGTCCGCCGTAGCTTGGGCACTTGCCAACTGGGTCTGTAACCGATTCCCAACCACGGCCATATCGTTGAGACTGACGAAGTGACCGCCCTCCTCAAAGCCCTCCCAGACCCCATCCTCCCGGGCCACCACTTGCATGTGCATGTTGGGGTAGTTGCCGTCGAAGTGGGGGTCATCGGCCTCACTGTCCCCAAAGTACTTCATGTTCTGCTGTGAGTTATAGACGATGTTCAGCCCTCTAAGGGTCTCGTTGGGGCCCACCAAGGCAATGGCCTCGCCCAGGGCGTCATAGACCCGCCGGTAGGTCTCCCCATTGGCACCCAGGGTGGCCACGGGCCTGTCCATCCGTAGGGAGAAGTCCGCTAGATCTGCTGTAAAGGTGGCTCCCTCGGCAATGCTCACCCCCTCGGGGATGGTGATCAGGTCATCTGCGTAGGTATGAAGTGTGCTGTCTGCCAGAAGCGACAGATCGGAAGCCAATTCGATCTTATGGTTGGCCCGGTACTCCCCCGTCTGCATAACGGTGAGGGAATCGTTCTCTACCTTGTGGTCCCAATAGACGGTGGCGGAGAAGGAGGCATCCACAGGGTGGAAGCGGATATCATCGACCAGACAGTCATTGCACTCGATCGTTGGCATGTCTCCACTGGAAGGGGCATCGATGGTCGCAGAGACATACTGCCAATTGCTGTTGGCAGGTATTTGAGTTGAAGCCGACCATTGTGAACCATTCTTAAAGCCTAGAGTCCCGGTACTGCTACCCTTGTTCTTTACAAAGGCTCCCAACACATAGGCCACACCTTCTCTTGGGGTGATATCTCGAGAGATGGCGATGCTCTCATTACCCCCGTAGGCATAGAAACCTGTATGGGCCTCCCCCAAGGAGACCTCCCCACCACTTAAGGCCCAACCTTCAAATGTCTCGTACTTTTCCAGTCCCAGATAGCCAGCCTCTCCCATCGTTGCATCGGCATGGTGAAAGCTGGCCACGGGATACAGCCCATATTCCTGATCATAGAGGGTGGAGGTGGCGATCCCGTCCAGGTCTCGGTGGGACAGAGGAATGCCCCACTTGTTACGATTCAGGGTCTCCCCGGTCCTTAGCCAGTGTGTCCCATCCAGGGTCGTGGGGAGGTCCATGGAAAGGGTATCTGCTACCAGAGACTCCTTGAGAACATAGTGTTCATAAGGTGCCCATCCATGGCCTTGGGCATTCTCCCAGGTCTTCCAACGGCTGATGCTGGCATCGGTGACCTCCCATTCCAAGCTGCTGTCGGTATGGGGGGTATCGCCCGTATAGGTGGCCGTGGCACTATGGCGTTGGGTAACGGCGGTCAGTAGATTATACGATGTCAACAGCTCTGGATGGTCCTCATAGGCATACTTCTGTTGGGTTCGTGCATACTCCTTATGGCTGGCATCGTTCCTCTTGGGACTCCTCCGGGCATAGACCGTCTCCACTGGGAGGGTCATCTTGTTATAGGCATACCAGGTGAGTTGGTCCTCCACCCCGTCCCTAGAGGCGATCCGTTGTTGTAGCAAGGGTACCTGTATGCCTTCATAGCCAGTCAAGGCATAGATATATTGCTGGGTGCTTACCAGGTGGTCCTCCGATTCTTGGATGGCCTCATCGTTGTAAGTCTCCATACGATAGACCATGCCCCGCAAGTTGGAATGGGTCGTGTCCGTACCCGCAGAGGGCGAGGTTGGGACAGAGTAGAACAGGGTCCCGTTGAAAAAGTAGTAGTTCTTATGGCCAAAGGGGTTATGGATATTGTCATGGGTGTGATCATCGCGACTGTTCTCATTTAAATAGTATCCTCCTGGATACACCCGTACTTTGTTAAAGGACCTATAGATATCGTTATATTGATGATTGTCCAGGTCGTACCATACAGCCGAATAGGTGTGCTTTGGGCTATAATCTGTTAGAATGATGTTTTCTCCCTTATCGATCTCGTATCCATTGTCAGAGCTATAATGGATCACACAACCCTGGATCTCGGGGTGTTCGTTCCCCCTATGGTACTTGTATAACTGTACGACACCGGAGGGACTGATGGTCTGTCCGATCCTTCCCTCTTCGTTATAGGTGAATTGGATCCCTGGCAGTTCGTCGGTAAAGGTTCCTGTGGAGAGTTGCTCGTCATTTTCTATGGAGACCAAGCGACCGTTATCGTCATAGCCCAATCGTGTCCGGCTGCGCAGCTCTGCCTGCCTGCCCTCCACGGTGCGATTGTGGTGGACCTCTACGGCGGTGATATGGCTGGCGGCATCATAGACCACCTGCAATTGATCACCTAAGGCATTGGTGATGGACATTAAACGTCCTTCCTGGTAGGTGAAGTCCAGGGTGTCGCCCCAGGTGGAACCCCACATCTGGGAGAGGTGCCAGATGGAATAGCCGTTCAGCTCTCGATTTCCTAACTTGTACTGTACCCCGGAATCATCCGTAAGGGTCCAGATATTCTGTGCCACGTCATATTGGAAACGCCACAGGTGATAGGGAGCGTCGGTGATAAGACCGTCGCCTCCCTGTACCAATGGGTAGCTACGCTGCCCATCGAGATAGTGATAGGTGGTCCCATCCCAAACGATCTTGGGATAGTCTAACAGCTTCCAGCCTTGGCCGCCCAGGGCATTGTCCACTGGGTCGAGGTCTGCCGATCGGCTGTTGTAGAAGGCTTCCAAAGAATAACCGAGCTGACGCCCGGCGATGGCCGCCAGGGGCATGTCTAGATTGAGGTCCCCGCTGAGCAGGTTCACCCCCCCACGGTTCACCGACCGGTAGTTCTGCGGGATGGGATACACCTGGTCGGGGTGTTCTGTCTGTGCCTGGGGCAAGAGAGCCCAGAGGAACAGGCAGAGGGAGAGCAGGACGACCCTGTAAAGCCGCTCATGTATCCCTTGTTTTTGTTGTATCGTTTTCATTTTTTTAGATTTTATGTGTTTTTTGATCTTGTCTTTGATAGGGGGGTTGGTCGATGTTCTGTGTCATTCCGAACCGAGGTCCGCCGCAGGCGGAACGAAGTGTATCGCCTTCGTTCCGAAGATTCGGAACTTCGGTGATTGTAGAGAGGAACCTCCCGAATTCTGGCACGAGATACTTCTGGTTATACTTATCATAAGGATAGTGTGCCCTCGATAGCATCGTACTGATTTTCAGGAGATTTCTCCCTTCACTTCGCTTTGGTCGAAATGACCCTCAGAGATTTTTTAAGAGGGGAGTGCCAGAGGCATGTCACCTCCCCAGATGGCCTCTGGCGTCCTCTTTTAGCCTGTTTTGTTCGTAAACCGCGGTGTCACTTCGAATCCTTCCCGGGAGGGTGAGAAGTCTCCTAAATTCTGACACAATGTCTCTCTTTGCATATCTGTTTGGAGGACATGTATGTTATGATGGCATCGTGCTCATTTTTAGGAGATTTCTCCTATTCGGCAGGGGGGTCAACAACCATCCGAAGTCCCGAGGATCGGGGGTGAAGGTGCATCTAAAAGACGCACTGCCCAGTCTCAGGAGATTTCTCACCCCACTACTTACGTAGCGGGGATTCGAAATGACCCTCACGTGGCACGTGAATGGAACCGATCAAAAAACTATCAAAGACCGTATGACGTCTCCTAGGAGACCGTTATTCTTTCTCTATCAGGGTATTCAGTGTCTGCTTAAGAGCCTTGTTCTCATTCTTTAGCTCGATCAGGTAGAGGGTAAGCTCCTCGATCTTCTGCATCTGTAGTTCGAACATCTTGCCCACGTCTATCCCCTTTTCTAGCACCTCAGCTTCTGAGGGGATCTCGGGCAGGTGCTGGTGTTCTTCTATGAAACGCTCTACCTCTTCTAAAGGTCTCAGTTTGTAGTCCTCTGCAAAGACAAAGTCGGGCCAGATACTATTCTTGACGTCTATGCCCTTAGCAAATATCTTACCACTTACTGCCAGTTTATAGGGTCCGGGGTCGGTGGTGCCGATGCCCACGTTGCCATTGTCCAATAAGGTCATTCGCTCATCTGTACCAGCATAGAATCTCAGAATACCATCAATATGAACCCCTTTTGTATAAATGCTTTCACTATGAAAACCCCCACTTGGGTCAAATGTAAACTTCTTTTCTCCTATAGCAGTAGGACTAGGAACTTCATCAACGCCTTTACCATAATGGAAGGTAAGATTATCGTCTGCTCTACTGTTCCAGATAGTCCAATATAGCTTGATTCTGTTGTTCCACCCACGCGCTGCCTGAAGTTTGAGTGCCCCATCGTCCTGTGACCAATTATCATTTATCCTATACATAGCTAGATTAGTGCCTGTAACATCACCGTCAAGTGTCTGTGCCACAGTAACCATACTAAAAGATATCATAAAAATAATACTCAATGTATGACTCCGAATATTATTAGAAAAAACCCTTTTACTTACTCCATTGTATAATGGATACCCAATAGCAATTGATTTACTACTCAGTCTTGCGTAGAGGCCAGACCTCTTCTGTTGTGTTCTCATGATTTCTAAAATTTTAATGCTAATACGCTATGTTTTAAACGGTTATTGCTTTCTCTTTAGGGCTTCTATCTCTCTTTGCTGCTGTAGGACATAAAGGGTAAGTTCCTCGATCTTCTGCATCTGCAGTCTTAGCATCTCACCCACATCTACACCTTTTTCTAGCACTTCCTTCTCGGAGGGTATCTCGGGCAGGTGGTTGTTCTGCCTAATAAATTTCTCTACTTCTTCCAGAGGCCTAAGGGCATAGTCCTCTTCAAAAACAAAATCTGCCCATTCTCCCAATTTAACATCGACACCTCGTGCCCCGATCTTACCTTCCACGATCAGCTTATAATAGGTGCCGGGGTTGGTGGTACCGATACCCACGCTGCCTGTAAAGTTGCTACCGCCTTCTGCAAAAAAGGTTATCTTTCGATTGGTATTGGTAGTACCAGCGCCAACGATGTCCAGACCCTCACTAAATTTCTGATAGGCAATCTTGCCAGCATTCACTTCTTTTTCCGATAACCCATGTCCGACTTCGATGGCACCACTATTCTCAACAGCAATATTACCGGCCACTTGTAACCGCTCGGAAGGGTTGATGGTACCGATACCTACGTTGCCGTTGTTCTTCACGATCATCCAATTTCCAGAAGACCCAAACCTTATGTTATTTTTATTATAGTGGCCAAGGAAAATGTCATTTTCAGATGCTGCATCTAGGTGTAGGTTGGATTCAGGGGCTTCCAGAAACCGATAATAGATTTTGTTTGAACCAGGAGACCCTGCTCGGATGTTTCCATCGACATGTAGCTTCTCTCCAGGTGAGGTAGTGCCGATACCCAAGTTGCCCGATCTAGTAAGGGTCATAAGCCGGATTCCTCTATCTTCGTGATTACGATTGTTTGCATACCCCCACCATAGGTCCCTTTCATTGACCATGTTCCACCCATGGTCAGTGAACGCCTGTAAACGAAGATAGGAGCAATGGTGAGAATTATCGTCATTCACCGTCCAACGATCCAAATACGTCCCTTCACCATCTCTGCCAATAAATTGGGCGAAACCCATCTGTGACATAAGGATGAACATACCGACAAGGTGAAATGTCGTAGAAGGCCTTTTGCAATTTTTCGCTACACTTTCTAATCGTTCCAACACATTTTTTGTTCTCATAATTTCTAAGATTTTACTTTTTTAAGAATTTTTTTTACAATACGATTTACCATATTGATAAGAACGCATTGATTATCAGGGACAAAGCTAGAGCGGAAAAGAGCCTGGCGGCTATGAAAAAACGGACATATCCTATAAAAAAACGGACAAAATGAATGTTGAATGTTAAGTTTTTAGTTTTTACGGTGAGCTTTGCCTGCCAAGCGGAGCAAAGCGAGGCATGGTCGAACCGTTGAGTTTTTAGGTTTGGGGGTTGGGATCTTCAATTACGAATGATCAATTACGACTTGTTCACCCCATAGTATGCGGTGGCCACACGCCAGAGGCGTGAATCTTCAATGTTCAATCATGCCTACGGCTTGACAGATCTGGGAATCTTCAATCATGCCACGGGTTGACAGGTCATGCCTATGGCTTGACCACCGCTGTAGCCCCCGCATGCTGCGGGGCAGGAGGGTAAACAGGTCTTCGGCAAGTCTGGGGTCCGCTAGACCACTACTTCACTAATTCTCCCTTCAATTTGAGAATCTGGGAATCATGCCTACGGCTTGCCAGGTCTTCAGTGAATCCGAACTTTGGATCTGTCTTCCGATGGCTCGATCTGGGAGTCCTTGATCAATTACGACTTGTTTACCGCCTGTCTTTCTGTCCCGTTTTAGCGGGAGCATTAGCGATGGCAGTTATGCGGTGGCTACACCAGAGGCGAGATCTTCAATCTGTGAAGCATGCCTTTGGCTTGCCCACCGCAATGCCACGCCCATGGCGTAAACTGGGACAAGCAGGTCTGTGAGTCTTTAATTCAACTTCATTCAACATTCCTCCATTCACTACCTCACTAATTCCCTTCTCACTAATTCACTAAACTCACTATTGGCCATTCGCTTCAATCTCGATTGCTTTGAGACGCAAGGTACTTCCATTCCCTAATTTCCCCATTCGCTACTTCACTAATTCTCTCCTCACTAATTCACCATTGACCATTGGATCCTAAGCGGTGGTAAAACCATCCTCCATTCTGTTCGGTGTAATGGGAAAAGATGAGATGCATGGGGAGGACGATACAATTTTCTGGTCTCGCCCCATAAAATCGTACGATATTTCCTATATTTGACATTGAAATGAAGAAATGATATTCCCCAAACCTAAAAGGCTTCCCCTAGCGGTGGGGAACCTTCGACACATAACTGTAGGGTGCCCAGGAAGGAATTTTCTAAAGGTTTTGACTCCCCCCAGGTCGGTCGCCCCCTCTGTACAATTCTAGGGCTCCTCACTCTCTGCCTATCTGTCACCTACGGACAGCAACGACAAGCTCGTCCGGACAGCCTTTTATTGGAACTGAAGAAGGCCACCACGGATTCTATCCGTGTAGGGGTCTTGGTAGCGTTGAGCAGGTGCTACTCGGGGGCAGATCCGGAGCGTTCCCGGTCGTATGCCAGACAGGCCCTGGCCATCCCTTCCCCGACCGATCCCGAACAGGCCTCAAAGGCCCACTACTTTCTGGCACTCTCCTATCTGGATCAGGATGAATACCGTAAGGCCCTCACCCAGTTTGAGGCATGTCTGAAAATTGCCGAGGGGGTAGGTTTTTTGCAGTATCGGATACAGGCGTTGGCAGAGATGTCTAATTGCCATGGTCGGTTGGGTACGGTAGAGGCGGCATTTAACACCGCATTCGAGGCCCTTCGATTGGCGGACTCCATCGACAATTATGCGTTGACGGGCAATCTCAACAACAAGATCGGGGAGCTCTATAGGATGCAGAACGATACGGACAATGCCGTGGAACACTTAAAGAAGGCCTACGAGGACTTTTCCGAGGCCAACATCATTGGGGGTATGATGGCCACAAAGTTCAACTTGGCCCTGGCATATATGCAGACGGAACCCGAGCAGGCACTGTATGTTCTCGAAGAGGGGTTAGAGGAATTCCAAGGTCATCTCACCCCTTTAGACTCTACGCTTATCTATGGCAATCTTGGAAAGATCCATCTGAACCTTAAACGCTATACGGAGGCCGAGGAACATCTTCTGAAGAACCTCGAACTTCTAAAATACGTACAGCTACCAGAATCTCTAGCGTATTGTTACAGAGTATTGACCGAGCTGTATGTGCTTACCGATCGTCCGTCCAAGGCCATCATATATGGTCGCAAGGGACTGGAGTTGGCCAATGAGTTGGGCAATCTGCGGTTGAGACAATTGCTCTCCCAGTATCTGGCCCATGCCTACGCTGCGGTAGGCAAGCACGATCGGGCCTATGGATTCCTCCAGGACCATCTAAAGTATCAGGACAGTATTCGCAGCATGGAGAAGATTCAACTAAGTAATGAATTGAAGGTCAAATATGAGACAGAGAGAAAGGAACAGGAGAATCTTCTTCTAAAGAAAGATACGGCGTTAAAAGAGGCCAGCTTGTCCAGGCAGCGTATCCTTATCTGGGTGGTGATCGGGATTCTGTTGGTCATCACTGCCATCTCCCTGCTTACCTACCGCAGCCTACGGGCCAAAAAACGCTTTGCCTTACAGATAGAGTCCCTACAGACTTCCCAGTCTCGCTGGTTCACCAACATCGCCCATGAGCTGCGTACCCCCCTCACCCTCGTGCTGGGCCCGTTGAAGAACATCCTGAAGAAGGACGATATCCTGGCATCTGTAAAAGTTGAGGCTTCCATGGCCCATAAGAATGGGGAGCAGTTGCTGCAACGGGTCAATGAGATCCTGGACGTTTCGCTGATGGACTCGGGACGGCTCGCACTCCGACAGGTGCCGACCAATGTCTCTGTCCTCATCATCCAGGTGGTGGCCTCCTTCCAGTCGCTGGCCCAACAGAAGAGTATCTCGCTTACCAGCAGTTGTGATGGGATGGTCTTTATGGAGGTGGATCGGGAGAAGCTTCGCAACATCCTAAACAATCTGGTCGCCAATGCCTTGAAGTTCACCCATGACGGAGGGGAGGTGCAGGTTGTGTTGGAGCAGCCCCAGGAAACTGTGGAGATATGGGTGAGTGACACGGGCATAGGAATTCCCCAAAAAGACCTACCGCATATCTTTGATCGTTTCTATCAGGTATTTCGCTCCAAAGAGGTGGACTATGGAGGCTCTGGGGTGGGACTGGCCCTGTCCCAAGAGCTTGCCAGGATGCACGGGGGCGAGCTTACCGCTACCAGTGAGGAGAGCAAGGGGAGCACCTTTACACTGTCCCTACCCGTCGCACTGGTCTGTGAGGTGCAAGAGGCTCCTTCCGTCCCGATAGAGGAGACAGGGGAGCTACCCGAGACCGCGGTTATGACAGTCAATGGCCCCGAGGGGGAAAGGCCCAAGGTATTGTTGGTGGAGGACCACCCGGACATGCGGCACTACATCCGCAAACTGTTACAGGGACACTATCAGGTCATTGAGGCCGTTGATGGATTGGATGCCTTGGAGCGACTACAGAAAGTGACGCCAGACCTAATCATCTCGGACGTGATGATGCCACGGATGGACGGGATCACCTTGGCCAAGCATCTTAAGGAGGATTCTTCGAATATCCTCACCCCTTTTATCACCCTCACTGCCCATGCCAATGAGCGCGACAAGCTCACCGCCCTGCGCATAGGGGTCGATGACTACTTGGTAAAGCCCTTCGACCCCGAGGAGCTACTGGTCAGGGTGAAGAACCTGATCGACAATGCCAGAGTGCGGCAGCAGATGTTGGAAGAGAACCAGAGCACCTTGGAAGAGGAGATAGAGGCCATACCTACCTACGAGGAGCAATGGGTGAGGGAATTGGAGGAGGAGGTGAGGACAGCCATGGCCAACCCCAACTATTCGGTAGGGGACCTGGCGGCCCATGCCACCACTAGCGAACGGAACCTGCGCCGAAACCTGAAGAGGGCCACAGGGCTCTCCCCCGTACAGTTTATACGCGAGATACGCCTTCAGCAGGCACTGCTGCTGTTGGAGACCCGTCAGTACGCAACCATCGCAGAGGTGGCACAAACTGTGGGTATAGAGGACACCGCCTATTTCTCGAGCCAGTTCAAGAAGCGGTTCGGGAAGACTCCTTCTTCATTCTTTTAGTGTGGTGCCACCTTAATGCCGTTCTCTACTGCCATTAGGCATCGAAGTCATAGAAGTATTTGTCGTTTGCCCTCTACGACCTTTACCATTGTTAATGCCTTTTATAATAAGCAAGGGAGTACTTCGTTAAAACATAGAACATGAGAAGAATAGTACCTTTTTTACTGTGCGTAGTTTCTTTAACGGCTTTTGCGCAGAACAGGAGCTTTAAAATTTCTTGGTCAGATCCCGTTACTTCTGGTGTTGGTACCACCACTATAAAGCTACCGTCTTTCGGTGGGGAGAATTATGTTGATCAGGGCGATGGCACGATTGCTTTTCAGGCTAGTTGGAAAGATCGGGGAGAAGCAGACTCATCGACTCTACGGATAATCAATGCTGTTTACGAGGATGTTGCTGCTGATGCGTTGTTCGACATAGACGTTACTAAGCTCTTGCCTTCCTTGGATGCCGTGCTGCGGAGTAACAGGGCAAGAGGGCAATACTATACAAGTATTTGGTTACACCCCATCATCAGTTCAAACGGGCGATATCGCCGCTTGGTGTCCTTTGACATTACCTATTCCTATAACAACTCGTTGCAAAGAACTGGGGTCACAAGATCTGGCCTTACTAACTTCGATGTCACAAGTTCTGTGCTATCGTCGGGAGAATGGTTTAAGTTCTATGTAGAGGAAACAGGGGTTTATAGAATAGATAGAGGATTTTTAAATGCCTTGGGAGTGAACACCTCACAGCTGGACCCACGTAATATTCGAATCTACGGCAATGGAGGACGGATGATCCCTTTGCTTAATTCGGAAGTGGAATATCTTGATGTTCAGGAGAATGCTATTTGGGTCTCGGGCGAGGAAGATGGCAGTTTTGATGCTGAAGATTTTGTGTTGTTCTATGCCGAAGGGTCTGATCAGTGGAACGAGGAGAGTCAGACTCACAGGAATATCTTTGCCGATAGAACCTTTTACTACCTCACTACATCTCTTGGGTCTGGGAAGAGAATAACCGAAGCAAACCAGCCCACGGGCACACCCGATGAGATGTAGTGAGGTAGTAAAAGGTTCTATCGGCAAAGATATTCCTGTGAGTCTGACTCTCCTCGTTCCACTGATC
>JAAUYM010076608.1_pt1 | contig 12035 bp, 6 predicted proteins | sample 7278001 | NCBI WGS metagenome assembly JAAUYM01 (sample SAMN14350224, study PRJNA611818) | marine sediment metagenome | isolation source: surface marine sediment (1.8m) | place: French Polynesia: Moorea | collected 2018-08
AGCTTCAGCCTCTTACGTTCCCTCTTCCAGTGGCTGATCGTCTTCGACTGCTCCTTGATCTCCGAGCTAAACTTCTCACGCTCCTGATTGATCTCCAATTGCTTTGACTTGGCCTTGGCCTCCACAAGCTTTTTTTTCTCTATTGCTTTGGCAAGCTCCTCCCCCTCAGCCATCATCTCCTTCTGCTTTTTCTTCAGCGACTCCAGGTTTGAAATGGCCTCAATTCCTTTGGTCTCAAGTGCCTGCCTGGTCTCGTTCATGTTCCTCATCTTTTCCTCACACTCTTTCACCTCAGTCTCGTAGGCTTCCACCTTGTCTTTCGACTTCTCAGCCTGTCTGGTGGATGACTTGATGTCCACCTCCAACCTCGTCATTTCGTTCTTCAACTTGTCCAGCTTGGTCTTGACCTCATCAAGCTTTCGCTTTATACTCTTCACTTTGGTACCCATGACCTCTTTGATCTTTGCTTCGATCTTCTTAATCTCGATGTAGATACTGCTCGACTTCTCCGCGGCTTGATCGTGGTCTTTGGTCAGCTTCTCGATCGTGGTCTTCAACAACTTAAGTGCCTTCTGTTCCGGCTTGGCCTTCTCAACTACTGCTTTCTGTTTCTGAATTTGCTCCTCTAGGCCCTTCATCTTCTTCTCAAGAGCCTTGAGGTCAATTTCGTTCCTCTCCAGCTTGTGACCTCCGTCATCCGCCGTCTTCCTGGCCTTAATGAGCATCTGGTCAATCTCGTTTCTGGACTGAATGATGGCATCGTGTTCGTCATTTGCCTTCCTTAAAGCTTCTTCCAAGGCCCTAAATTGAACAATAGCATTTATAGTAAGAACTGTGTCAACCGGAAGAGACTACTACTAGTAGTATTAGTTACAACTGACCAAATACTTTCAAATATTTGAAAGTTTTTCTGCAACCTTACCTGATTTCGTCACTGCTAGCTGTCTTGACCGGCACCGATCCCATCTTTCCTCTGGCTACCTCACGGCCTCCGCCAGCCATGGCGCCTGTTGTCTCGATGACCTCGCCGTTGGTGGTGACCACGCGGAAGCGCTTTGCTCCGAAGGCGATTCGCTGGGCCTGGTCCAGCGAGTCCGCCACCAAGGTGTCCCGAACGTAGTGGTAAAAGGCAGGGGAGAAGCGATCGTCTTGCATGCGGATGAGATCGAAGAGGCGAGGCACGTTCTCCGGGGTGGAGATGCGCTGCTGGCATTTCGACGCCCATTGATTTGCCTTATCCAGGGCCAGGAAATTAGCACGTCCGATATTCTAAAAAAAAAAAAAAAAAGGGAGGAGGAGAATTAGTAGCTTCGCATTCTAGCATTGAACTGCCACGGTGATTGTTTTCCTACCTGATCCTTGAGGAACTGGATGCACTTAGCAGCCGTGTCCACAGTGTCGACAAGGATTGTGTCTAGGCTGTTGCCCGTGGCGGTTGAGATGGCCACGTCGTACTGCTTGTCAATGGTGCCCAGGTCGCCCAGGCGACCAAATATCCCTGTCAGTGTCCCCGCTCCCTTCTGCACCATGAGCGCCTCGAGCACCCGACCCCTGGACCGCGCGGCGTGCGCGCTGGACTTCTGCTCCTCGCACTTTCCGTGGAGCTGCCTCGCCCTCTGGGCACATTCGGCTTCCCTCTCGTTTGCTTTTTCAAGTTTGCTCTCCAGGCTTGCCAGTTGCTTCCTGGCTGCAGGAACGTCCTTCTCCAGTTCGGCATTTTGCTCCTTGAGATCGCTCAGCTTTTTGGCTGCCTGTTCTCTGTTGAGCTGAAGCTGGTCCAGGCGGGCTTGTTCCTTTGCTTCCTTGGAATTAAGTAGGTCAAGTTCTGACTGTTTGAGTTTCAGAGCTTCCTTCTTCTCGTTCTCATTTTTCCTCAAGTCGATCAGCTTTGTTTCCAAGGGTTCCTTCTCGTCTTGGAAGGCCTGTGTCTCTTTCGTGACTTCCTCCATGGCTAAGTCGTACTTTTTTTGGTCTTCCTCTTGCTGGGCAGTCAGCTTGTCTCTGAGGACCTCACACTCTTCAATTTTCACTCTGTTGCTCTCAGGAACTCCTTCCAATTTTTCCAGCTTTTCTTTCTCATTCTCCATGGCTTTCTTCAGTTTCTTCCTCTTTGTATTCAAGTTCTTCATTTCTTCTCTTATTTTGGTATCCTCCATTTCGTGTTTCTTGAAAGCCTCTTGAGCTTCCTCCAGTTTGTCCTGTGTGGCATTGAGTTCAGTCGTCTTCTCCTTGTGCTTGTCCTCCAGTTCCTTGCGAGCATTGATGACCTTCTCCACCTCAGAGAGGACTTCTGCCGCCGAAGCCTCATACTCTTGCTGTTGCTTCTGAACCTGTTCAATTTTGTTCTCACAGTCCAGAATGTACAGCTGGTAGCCGAGGTTCTTTTTTTCGGCAATTTCGTTTTCCAGCTTTATGTACTCGATTGCCTTGTTCTTGGGTTCTTCCAGCTCATCCTTCTCCTTTTCCACGAGCTTGACCCTGTTGAGTTTTTCGCTTCTCATCTCGTCAAGCTCACCCACAGTCTCCTTGAGGAGGTCAATGGGCTCTTTGAACCTGGAGCTCCCAATGATGTCTTCCAGGAATTCAAGCATCCCCGTATCATTCGGTTGCACTCCTTTGGGTTTCATCTGGGCGATCTGCTCAACCTAGGAAGGGAAAAAAATAGACATATATCAATATCCAAACTGGGAGCCGTCACACTGACGGGGCTATTTAGCAACTTTGAATGCAGCAGAATCCTTTCTTTACCTCCCCCTGAAGAATGAGGAATCTGTTGTGGTCCAAATCGACCCCCTTCCGCTTGAGCAGCTCCGCCACGTCTTTGAACTGCCGCCTCTTCCCGTCAATCTCGTAGAAGGACGAGTTGTCCTTGAATGCCGTCCTCGACACCGAGAACTGGCTCCCCTCGACCGGGACGCCCCCCTCCTGGGCAGGGTCACTGTCCAGGATCTCCTGGAAGAAGACCCGGACGGTGCAGGAGCGAAGGTTCGGGTGCTTCTCCGACTCGTGGATGAGGACGGAGATCTTCTTGGAGCGGATCTTCTGGGCGCGGTAGCCGAAGACGAAGAGCATGGAGTCGATGACGTTGCTCTTGCCACTCCCGTTCGGGCCCACGATGGAGGTGAAGCTCTTGTGGAAGGGGCCCAGGGTCTGGAGGCCGGCGTAGGACTTGAAGTTCTCGTTCTCGATGTGGGTGATGATCAGCCTGGGCCGGTCGTTGTCGAAGGTGAGCGCCGGCGGGGGAGGGGGAGGGATGTAGAGGGCGCCCAGGCGGATGCCACCGTCGTCCTCACGGGTCAGCTCGAAGTTTGCAATCTGCCTCCTCCTCTGCTCCGGGTCCTCGGCCACCCCCTCCAGGGGATCCCGGACGGCCTCCTCCAGGTTGGCCCCGCCACCGCCTTCACTCGTGTCCATCTCGTTTGGGTTGGGGTTGCTGTGCCGCCGGGAGCCGGCGCAAAACTTGAAATACGTGAACTGAAATTTTGAAAGTCGATTTTTTTTGTGGTCTCTCTCCTTCCTGGCGATGTTCGTTCGTTGTTGTTTTTAGTGCGCGCTCATTAGTGAGATGTAGAAGTCCGATCCGGCTCGTAAAAATAATAAGCTAGACTATGTTTACTACAGTATTTTATTTTAAAATTTATGGCTGCCTCCAAGCTCGCATAGTAATGTAGGTAAGTTAAGCAATTTGGTTTATCTACCTATAATTGACCCTGGTCGACCCCTAGTTTTTTGGCGCTTAAGGACGGCAGAGGCGGGCTAGGCCGGGCCGGGGTCAGGCCGGATCGGCCTGGCTCTGGCCATTTAGAAAAGTTATTCGTATTATACAGTACCAAGAGATGTTGGCGTTCTTTCATCTGATCAGTTTGTATTTTCCCCTTAGAGCTTACATAAAAATGCATTTATGGCAGTAATTGAAGTCTAGTACAAAAACACTAGCTGTTGCTAGTGGATATCTATGGTATACACGGAAGTCTCAGAAAATGAGATCATTTGAAATTTGGGCATGTTAGAATCTTTGACAGTAAAATAAATTCTTTTGTGTTGCACTTAGCAACACACTTTAAAGATTTTAAAATTGAATTGATCTTATCAAAATTTTGCAATTTTTAGAGTGCTTGCCACCTGCAACAAATCGAACAAAAATTAATTTTGTAAGTTGATCTACTACGACTTTAAAAGACTCCTGGGACACTTCTAGTCTTAAAAGTGACTTTGCTTGTCGTTGGCTTGCATTATACCTGGCATTTTATCCAGTGGCCTAGCTAGCATAATGTACTGGTATTCTGATCAAGCAAACCTGGCATTTTGCCTACCAACCCTACTTGATAGCGGACTGCAAAATTTCGTTCAGACATAATATGGTACAGTAATACAATAGTATGTACTTCATGGATGTATAGAAGTAATGGAATGAATATCTGCAATACAGACTTTATTCATCTATTACCGTTATTAGAACCGATATAGTATACGGTATAGTAGTATAAGCGAATGTCTGAATTCACCGACTAGCAGTAAGGCATCCCCATTCTCATTTACATGATGACGTAGGCCTCGTCGTCCTTCATGTTTCCCGTCTCAAACCTGGCCCTGATAGAGTTGACCTTGTCCTTGGCGCCACCTTTTCGGTCGGGGCCCTTCTTCTTGGCGCCGTCGTCCACATCCGTGAACATGACGGTCTGCCACCGCTTCTCCGGGTCCACGTCCTGTCCCTCCTCCCCAAACTTGATCCTCCCGGCCAGCGGATCGTCATCGTCCTTCTTCTTCTTCTTCTTGGCGTCCTGGCTGGAAGGAAAGGCCATGGGAAGCAGCTCCTTCAGGTTGCCCTCCATCTTGGCCTTCGCTGCAAGCTTGATCTTGTCGGCGTCGCTGATGTCCTTGCGCCTGTTGATTATGGCAATGAGGGCCGTGGGCTTGAAGCTGGCGGCCAACTTGATCTCGCCCTTGGATGCCATGGCCAATATCTTCTCCCTGGCAGCCTTGGCGGCCGTCTCCAGCGCGATCCTCACCACCGCCTTCATGGCCTCCTCCGCCCCGGCCTTGGCGCCGGCAGCCTTGCCAGCACTTTCAGCCGCCTCCTGGAAGAGCTTCCTAAGCGCGTCCACTTTGTCCCTCGTCATGGTCTTGGCCGCCTCCTCTCCTGCCTTGGCGGCCGCCTCCGCCCCAGCCTTCCTGCCGGCGATCCCTCCGGCGGTACGGCCCACCTTCCTCCCGAGCTTTGCCCCGGCTAGCCGTGCCACCTCCGCCCCGATCTGCCTGCCGATCTCTGCGCCTTCCTCTCCGGCAATCTCCCTGCCGATCCGCTCTCCCTCCTCGGCACCAAGCCTCTCTGCCTCATCGGCGCCGGCCTTCTCCCCGGCCTCCAAGCCGGCCTTCTCCCCGGCCTCTTGGCCGATCTTGTCTCCGGCCTCTAGACCTTGCGCCCTCAGAACCTTGGCCTCCTTCTGGATGACCTTCCTGGCTGCGGCTGCGCCGGCCTTTGCTCCTTCCTCGTAGCAGAACTTCCTGGCCTCTTCTTCTCCTGCCCTCGCTCCCTCTAGCTTCCCGACCTGCAGTCCCTTCTCGTTGCCGACCTTGGTGCCCACTTCTGCAAACAACTTCTTTAATGCCGCCACCTTCTCCTTGGTGATCCCGATCTTGAAGGCCTTCTGAGCCTCCACAAGACCCGCCTGACCGCCAGCCTCTCTACCAGACGCCATCCCAAATTGCTCACCAGTCTTCATGCCCGCTTCCTTGCCGACCCTCAGGCCAAACTCCTTTCCGGCCTTCGCTCCAGCCTCCGCGCCGGCCTTTCCCCCCAACTCTCCTCCGATCTCGGTACCCGCCTTGAGACCAGCCTCCCTCCCCACCTCCTCCCCAGTCTTGCCACCTGCTTCCTCTCCAGCCTCTGTCCCGACCTTCTTTCCAGAGATCTTGCCGGCCTTTGCTCCCGCCTCCTCGGCGATCTTGGTGGCTATTCTGCAGAACTCCTTGGCCTTGATGGCGTACTTCTCCGCAGAGGCGGAGGCTGCTGTTCTCGCCGCCACCATGACCGCCTGGACATCGATCTTCTTGTAGGCCAGCTTGCCCACCTTGAGTCCGACTTCCCTGCCCGCGGAGGTGCCCACCTGAGCAAATGCCTCCCTCAGTGCGGCCACCTGCTCTTTGGTGATCTTCTTCAGGTCGTGCTTGGACAGCTCGGCCTTTCCGGCAGTCGCGCCTGCCTCTCCTCCAGCCTCTCTGCCCACTTCGGCTGCAGCCGAGAAGATGAGCTCTTTGATCTTGGCAAAGGCCGCCTTCTTGCCGTCTCTGACGCCCGCCTCCTTGCCTACTTTGGCGCCGAACTCCCCATAGATCTCCGAGCCTTTCTTGCTGCCTTCCTCCTCGCACACCTTGATGATGTCTCCCAGTAAGGCCTCCACAGCCGCCTCCTCTGCCACCTCCTTTGCCGCGGCCTCGCCGGCAACCTCGCCGGCTTCTTTGGCCCCGCTGATGGCGATCTCTTCCAGCTGCTTTGCCGCCGCCTCCTGTTCTGCGGCCTTGGCCATTCCGGCTGCCTGCTCGGCCGCCTTGGTCGCAGCTGCCACCGCCTCCTTCAGGATCTTGCCTATGTCTATCTTGGATCCTGCCTCCGTTCCCGCCGTGACTCCTGCACCTTTCCCAGTGGAGGTGCCGATTTCGGCCAACTGTACCTTCAGGGAGGCCATTTGTTCCGCCGTCATGGTCAGGACGTTGTGCTTTGCGGCTTCCGCCTTGCCCGCCTTCGCACCGGCTTCTCCGCCGGCTATGAGTCCGGCGCCCTGCCCAGCCTCTCCCCCGAGCTCCTTGCCAAGGCGACTGGCAATCTCTTTGGCAGCCTTTTCTCCGGCCTCCTTGCCCAGCTTGCCCCCAGCTTCGCCGAAGATGGCCTTTCCCACTTTCTCTGCGGCGGCGATGGCCTCCTTCATGACCGATTCTAAGGCAACCTTCTCTCCGGCCACTGCGCCTGCCTCCCTGCCGCTCACCTCTCCCGCCTTCTTCCCAGCCTCCTCGGCAATCTCGGCCCCCATCGCTTCGAAGGCCTTAATCTCGTTGGCCATGTTTTCTGCGGCCTTCTTCGCCTCCTCGGTGGCCTCCTGGACGATGGCATCAAGGTTGATCTTTGCTCCAGCCTCCGCACCTGCTTTTGCACCCGCCGCCCTTGCCACCTTCTTCACCAGCAGCTTCAGCTTCACCCTGACGTCGTTCAGCTTGCCCTCCGTCATCTCCAGTGGGTTTTCCTTGGATACCTCTTCGGTGGCTGCGGTCAGGGCCGCTTCTGCCCCGGCCAACTTCCCGGCCTCGGCACCCGCTATGCCGCCCTTGTCCCGCCCCATCCTGGACGCAATTTCCTTGGCAACCTTGGCTCCGACCTCTGCTCCAATTTTGACTCCGGCCTCTCCGATGATAGCTTGGGCGGCCTTTGCGGCGGCTTCTTGGGCTACCTTGACTGCCTTCTCAACAGCCACCCTCTCTCCTTCTGGTTCCCCCGCCTCCTTCCCGGCACTTTCTCCCTCCTTGGCTCCGTCCGAGTTGGCGACCTCCTTGGCGAGGTCTAGAAGCTCCTTGGCCTTTGAGGCGGCCCTCCTCGCCGCCTCCCTGGTGGCCTCCACCGCCTCCTTCACTGGACCTTGGTCGTCGATGCCCTTCCCTGCCTCGTCTCCTGCCTTCTCCCCGGCCTCCTTGCCCACCTTCTTGCCGAGCTCTTCAAACTTGGGCTTCAGTTTCTTGGCCTTCTCCTCCGTCATCTCCGCCACGTTCATCTTTGCCAGCTCCTCTGCCCCGGCGATGGCTGCCGCTTGAGCGCCGGCCACCCTACCGATCTCCCTTCCGGCCGACGTTCCCGCCACGGCCGCTGCCTGCTTGCCGGCCTCCACCCCGACGGCGGTGGCCGCCTGCAGTGCGGCCTTCGCACCGAGCTCGCCGGCAATTTCTGATCCGACGGCCCTGGCGGTCTCGGCCACCGCCTTGGCCACCGCCTCCTGCACAGCAGTCTGCGCGGAGACTGCGGCGGCGGCGGCCCCTGCCTCCTCTCCGGCCTCCCTCCCGGCCTCCTCCGCCACCCCCACAGTCAAGGCCTCGATCACCTCCGCGGAAGCAGCCTTCACCGCGTCCTCCTCCTTCTCTATCTTCATGGGCGCGATGTTCTCTTTCTCCAGCTCCTGCCTAATCTCCTGGTGCGACTTGGTGACCTCGACGCTCTGGACGGACTTTTTCAGGGCCTTTTCCAGAGCGTCCAGCTTGGCGTCGTACTGGATGGGGATGAACCTCTCCATGTCGGCCCTGCGCGGCACTCTGATCATCAGGATGCCATCTTTGGAGATGCCAGATGTAAGCCTAGTGCGAATTTAATGGAGACAACAAATCAATACTTCAGGAATTACTGCCGTACCCGTACCTACAACATATTTTGCGCGTGATTGTCATTAATTGTCAGAAATTGTTAGAAATTGAGTACAGCCTTTTCAGGCAAGCTGGAAAAAAATTCACTTTGCTCATAGGCCTTTACAGAGATACTGTGCCTACACGTGTTCACTTTCTACTGCATTTACTCTTATGCTACTTCTGTATACGTAAATTCATGTACTGTATGTAGTACTCGTACGTAGTTTCTTTGACTCGTTACCTGGTGGTGTCGACATCGTCCGGCAGGTTGAACTTCTGCTCGTAGTCGTCGGTGACAAAGCCGTCAGCGTCCACGTTCTTGGCCTGGACGATGACGGACTGTCCGGAGGCGAACACCTTGACCTGCTCCGGGGTGAACCTCTGGATGTTGACTACCAGCTCGAAGTTGTCGCCCTTCCTCTTGGCCATGGCCGTGGCGTCCGCCAGCGCGTTTTTCTGGACGCTGCCAATGTTGCGCAGCGGCACGAAGAACTCTGAGTGCATCACTTCCTCCTTGGATGGGGCGGCAGCAGCCGAGGCCTTGGTGGCGGTCGCCTGCTGCTGCTGTTCGACTTGCGTGGTGGTCTCCTGCTGCATCTGGCTCATCTGCGCCTGCACTTTGGCCATGAGGTCGTCGGCGCTCGGCATGGAAAAGTCGAAGTCGCCCAGGTCGAAGGGGAGCGCCCTCTGCCTTGGCGCGCGAGACTTTGACGGGTCCTTGGACCCCTTGGAGATGGGGATGGCCATCTCCTTCACGTCAGAGGTGGTGGACTCCTTCTTGCTCATTTCAACCACCTGGCCGCCCTCACTCTTCATCTTCTCCTCCGTGGTGGACTTGGTGGTCTTTGAAGTGCCGCCCATGACGGTGGCGCCGGCCGCCAGGCCGCCCAGGCTGCCCAGCAGGTCTCCTCCTCCTCCGGGTCCTTCCCCCAATGAAGGCAGGGAGAGCTCCATGCCGCTCAGCAGGCTCTTGGCTCCTCCACTGCCGGTCAGACTGGGGAAGTCCCCAAAGCCCCCAAAGTCTGCGCCGGACCCCCCGAAGGTCATGGTGGAAGTGGAGGTGCTGGAGGACTCCTCGAAGAACTCCTCCTCCTCCACGATCTCCTCCTCGTAGGCGCCGTCGCCGAGCTCCTTCTTCTGCGCCGTCACCTGCGACTTCTTCCCCGAGGTGGAGGTCTTGCTGGTCTTGGCCGACCCTCCCCCCTCCAGCTGGATCTCCCCCTCCGAGGTGGTGGTGGTCGTCTCTCCGGTCTTGGTCACCTCCTTGGTGCCCTCGTCCGAAGCGCCTCCTGCCCCCTCCTTCTTGAGCTGCGGCGCGGTGATGACCAGCTTGCCCCCTTCCTTAACCTCGGAGTACATGCTGTCGACGTCGATGCCCTGCGGGAGGTCGAACCTCTGGTTGAAGTGCCTCTTGGAGAAGGAGTTGCCCCTCTTGACCTCCCTTTCGCCCTGCAGGATCAGCTTGCCGCCCTCCACGCGCAAGTCGATGTCCTCCGGATCGAAGTCCTGGGAAGGGCAAGAGTCAGATACAGTACGTATTTACAACAGTGTTGCCAGGTTTTCACGCGGGTCCAATGCCAAATCCTGGTACCAAAAGTGCCAAATTTGAAGTTTTATTTACTGTCTCCAGAAAATTTAAATGCCAAGCAGTAAATGCAGTAGATAAAATTTTAATGCCAAACAGTAAATAAAATTGAAAATTTTCAATGCCAAACGCTTTTGAAAAATGCCTGTTTTGTGAAATCTGGCATTGAAAAATGCTAGTTGGCAACTGTGATTTACAACTATGAACGGCATAGTTAGATTAAGGCATGTTTGCTTTTCCCACCACGTGCTTTGTTGTTTACTAATTTTAAATCTGAAAAATGTAAGATTTGGCGGTGGCAAGTTCTTTACCTTGGAAGAAAACAAAAAATCATTTGCAAGAAAAGGAAGCTTTACGTAGTAGGTACAGTACACTTTTGCCAACTGGCATTTTTTAATGCCAGATTTCATAAATTTGGCATTTTGAAAATGATTTGGCATTGAAAATTTTGAAATTTATTTACTGTTACGCCATTAACAAATTTGTACAGTCGACTTCAGATTAGCGGGATTCGGATTAGCGGGATTTGCGAATTAAGGGGATATTCTCTACTAGAAACAATGTTTTAATAATCTAGAAAAATAGTAACTTCGGTTTAGCGGAATTCCGGATTAGAGGGCTCTTTTTGGCTCCCAAGGCGTCCCGCTAATCCGAAGTGGGCTGTAATTTGAAGTACAGTACAGGTACGTAGTTACATGCACTAGTACGTAGTTACAAAGTATCAGGAATGAGTGTGTAATGTATAGGTAAATGTGTACCTGTATGTCCACCTCGATGCTGAATTTTCCGTCCTTGAGTGTCATGGATGTTGCGTGAGATGTGGTGGAGGCGGAGGCGAAGCCGTGGCCCTTGCCGGACTTGAGGTCGAAGAAGGAGTCCAGCAGGGAGCGCCGCGGGGTGCCTTAGGTGGGAGGGAAGGAAGCCAGCGTGGAGATCGAGTTAAGTCCAGTCGGTCGGGGGAAAAAGCAATTAGGCGGTGGGATGGGGGGGAAGAAAATATTAGGACTGTGATGCTGTTTGTACTACTGTTTGGCTTTATGAACTAAAACTAGCGGTGCTCTATATTACAGTCTGACTTGGCAGTCTGCGCATTGTTTCATCTGCTTGTTGTAGATGTCGACCCTCTTCCTCCCTCCCTCCTTCCCTCCCCTGCCCCTCCAACCCGGAGCTCTTACTGGAGATCTGTCTCTGGAAGGTCTTGTCGTACGTCTGCTGGATGGGCGCGTCGAAGTCCTTCCACCAGTCGCTGAAGAAGGGGTCGTCGAAGAACGAGTCCTTGACGACGGTGGACACGGCCACCTTCTTGTCCTCCTCCTTGTCGGGCATGGTTGCGCAAAGTCTTGCAATTTGCAACCCGGTTACGCTACAACAACAACAACAAAAATGAGTATAGCTCTCACTCAGTAATAGGTGTCTATACTACTACTAAGCTGGAACGGAAAGATCTGCTTGCGTTGCTTCCGTTGGGACGTTCGTCGGGTTAGTGAAGTCTGTTGTGTGCATCCCCTCCGCCTTCCGCGGGCGGAGACGGGGGAGAGGGAGGGAGGGGCGGAGGAGTGAGAGTGCTCGAGAATCTGCTAGACCTCTGTCCCTCCCCTCGCCCCTTTCCTCTCCAGCCGACCGACCGACGGCTCACACGAAAAATGCACCTTTTGCAGAAGGGTAGAAACACTTTCAGGTGCAGCTTTTGGTACAACTGTGTGGCATTAGCATCTAGTACTGTACTACAGGATGAGGGTGACAATCAAATTGGCGCTAGGTCCTCATTAAAAACATGCATGGCTCGCCCTTTTCCCGCTCTCTACCTTACTGTAGGTACTACGTAGGTACTGTACGGTCGTAGCAGGGTGCTGTGCATGTACAGTACTGTACCTACATGCTGTACCTATGTGCTCTCCTCCTGCTGCAACTGTGAGAGTACGAAAGTTAACCCGAACGTGTTGCCCGAGTCTCCTTCCATCCTTCCTTCCTTCCTTCGCACGGCTATGTATAGACGGTGATACGAAGGAGCAGCCTCGCCCCGGCCCCGGCCCGGGCGCCCGCGAGCCGGCCCGCCCGCGCGCGCCCC
>JAAUYM010040875.1_pt1 | contig 12032 bp, 9 predicted proteins | sample 7278001 | NCBI WGS metagenome assembly JAAUYM01 (sample SAMN14350224, study PRJNA611818) | marine sediment metagenome | isolation source: surface marine sediment (1.8m) | place: French Polynesia: Moorea | collected 2018-08
ACCAGAGTGAAGGCATAAGGGTTCTGCGAAGGACCGGCCGTGGGAGCATCTGGTGCATATTCCAGTGCCAGGTGTTCCCCACTCCTACAAACAAAAAAAGATCAGACCGCACAGGCACAGGTGATACGTAGGAAGGAGGAGCCAGTCTCTCGTGTTCTACGGTTATGGAACTCTCAGATCTGGATAAGGAAGTTCTCAAAAAATGGATCTTAATATTTAGGCATCTTAGACATTTTTGACACTATGAATCCTTCTTTGTAATGCACCTGATAATATATTTCAGGTGAAATCATATGAACAATCATATGAACAATCACATGAACAATATCAAAATTACAGCATGTCAAGTTTTACTACATTTATTAAAATAAATCTGAGAAGAGTTGGCTTAGTTTTTTTTCTATAGTACGGATTTTTTCTATAGTACGGTTTTTCAAAATATCTTGAAAGTTATGCATTATAAAAATATAAATTATAAGTAACATTTCAACACATCTATAGTTTTCCATTTGCTATTTAATAACCTATCTTCTTGAGTACCACATTCTTTAAGCTATACAAGGAGCATACAAAAGCAGGGTAAAAAAAAAGCTTTCCTTTCCACATCCGAGGCGTCCATGACTATAGGTAGACTCTCCACCAGAGAGAAATCGTTTCTCTCTGCTCCCCACGCACAAAAAAACAGCACATCGTTGCAACTTGCAGTCTCCCTCCTCCACGCACTACTACACTATCTCGCTACAGCTGCAGACTATTCTCTCTCTCATCCCTTCGCCCTGAAGCCGGCAAACACGTTTATAGCACACACACACACACAGGGAGAGAGACACAGCAGCAGTCAGTTGTTGTAGTCAGGTGTTATTCTCAGTCCTCATATGCACTCCAACCTGTGACGTCCATTTATTAGCATCCGTTTTTAGCACATTTGTAGTTAAGAAAAAAAGAGAAAGAAAAGATGCCGGATGGCGCAGCTAATCCTCCCGACGTGGAGGCGCTGGTCTCCTACATCTCCGGCTACCCGTTCATGTCCTCCAGCCTGTGGGTGCCCCACTGCGTCGTCATGTGCTGCGCCCTGCGACAGTTCCTGGGCGACTGGCGGCGCTTCTCCCGCCGCCACCCGCTGGGGTGCGCCATGCTGGCGCTCATCTACGTCTTCCCCGGCGCCATCGTCAGCGCCCTGCTGCTGGCACAGCCGCCGCTGGCGTTCCTGATGTCCTGGCGGTTGGTGGCGCCGGCTGCCGTTGCGTGGTATCTCGTCTTCTACGCCCCGTTTGACTTCTTTTACCGGCTGATCAGTGAGAGAAAGAGGAGTCACACAGAGCGTTGAGAATGTTGCGCTATAATTGAATTTCTTCCAGATACCTTTCACCTGTTGGCCCCATTCGGGGTGATGCAGGACTTCCTCCGAATCCAGCTGGTCCGCAGCGGCGTGGACACCATCGTGTCCGCCCACGGGCAGGGCGCCTTCCTCTACGCCTTCGTCTTCGCCGTATGCAAGAGCAGCGGGTTCCTTTTCCTCAAATACGCGGAGCAGGTGAGTGACCGGGGATTACAGTTAAAACATTTTTTACTGTTTCTATGTACTGCTTTATGTACTCATATTATTCAGTAATGGCAAGATATTCGATTATGGCAAGTTTGTGATTTGACACTTGTTGTACTGCACTTGCGTACTAAGTCAAATTAGACAAGTATGGCAAGTGTTCGGTTTAGGCGACGGTTTCTTCAAGATGGACGTCTTACCACAAGTGAATATCGCCTCTAGGTTTCCTTGCTGGGTGCCTCCCGCGCCAAGCCCTTCTCCATCCCGAACGCGTCCACCAAGACGTGCGTGGTGGCCTCTGCTGCTTTGGCCGCCAACGCCGCCGGCCTCATCGCTGTCGACCCTCACCTCCTGTTCGCCACCTTGGGCATCGCCGCCGTCACCGTCCGTGTCTTCAATGCCGCCACCGGCGTCGACCCCTACAACCTGCTGCAGTACCCGATGTGCGCGGTGGCGTTCGGGAGGGTGGACAACGACGGGGAGGAGGAGGAAAAGGCGAAGAGGGATTAAACACAAGTTTCAGATAACGGGAATGAGATTTGGTGCATTTTTTATAACCGTAATGTCAATGATGTGCTACATTTTTTATGCTGATAGTCCTTGGCCAATTGTGACTGTTTAGATTATTACCCTACCCTAAATACACCGATATTACCAAGAAATGCAACGCACACTCGAAAAGAGGTTTCTACACACATCCCTTACCTTCTACGTACAATTTGCACCATAGCGTGCCCCATGTCTGTATCCCACTTCATCTGCAAACGTGATTAAATTATTTAGTAAAAAAGTGAGATATGCTAAGTACGACATTTAAGTCGGCGATGTAGTCCCCCTTACTTTTTGGAGAGTTAACTCTCCACAGTAAATATTAGTTAGTACAGTTTTCTGCTATGATTTGTAGAATACCGTTAAGTCCAATATTTGAAGGAGGACGACAGTTTTCTTTAGGATAATTTTCTTCCCAACCTAAAAGTCTGAATTTGTATACAGTAGTTGGCGGTTGGACATTTTTCTGGTCTCCGGTGGAGCAATGCAGACAGCTGCCTGGATTCGGACAAAATTGCTCATCGGGATATTTCTCAGGAAGTTGGTATCTACCCTTTCGGGCCAACAGTACTGCACTGGACAATGATGATGACAGCCTTGTTAAAGGTCCTATTAAAATAATGAAAGACATGAAATAATGACCTTAAATGATCATTATCCATAGCTGACTTGGGTGTGGAAATCTGGGTGATCCAGTCGATGTCCTCTTGTCCCTACACCAGCAGGTGCACCACGCCCACATTGCCCTCGATGTCTGAGGTGCAGCCAAGCTGGAGGGTCCCGCTTGTGTGGAGAAAACAGAACGGTTCTGTTTTCTCCACACAAGCGGGCCTTCAGGTTGACATTAGGTAGTAGTTGCTATCCTTGATGCACTTTGTATCGTTCCCGATACAACTTGGACAAGAAAGGTCAGAAGGACGCACGAAGTGGCCAACGGAGAGTTGGAGGAGCACTCCTCCTCCTCTAATATCTTCCTACTAATTCAATAAGTTCAACTTAGGCTAATCCTTTTGTATCCGCAAGTTTAACGGATCTTGTAGTGAGCTTGCCACTTTGTTATTGTCGCTGTTGCTGTTGCTGCTGTTATTTGTGTAGTAAACCGACAATTTAAAACGTTTTACTATACTGACTTGAATCGCGATCTGTCAGTAAAAAGTACCGCAGAGTTATGACTTATTCTTGTTAGTGATAAAAAGTATTACCCAACCAAGGTTAACTCTCTACAAATTTTATGCTTTACACTTTGGCCCTTAAAACTTCTCTACGAGGAAACTTCTTTGCTTCAGCAACAGCAAGAAAAACTACATTATCATCTCATCAGGAAGAACGTCACTCGTCAAGAAAGAATAAAGAATAAGGAGTGTTCGTTTTTTATGGATATATTTTGCCATTTTTGTGGTGCGAGTTGCTGTGAGAGTTTATCCGTTACATAAGAGGGGGGGAAGGACGGAAGTAAGGAATGGACGGGATTTGGGGTTGGGGTGGGGTTGTTGACATGGAGGGGAAAAGGCGAACCCAGCCTTTTTGTTCAGCAATGCCGTTGTTGAAGCCTTCTTCTCTTGTTTAGTTTAGAGGGGAAGAAAAGTTTCTTGACTAGACAGCGTTCGGAACTGCATTTGCTCTCTTCACTTGTTTTTTTTCTTTCTTTTTTTTCTGACAATGCCGAAGGTTTTTTTTTTATGAAGCTCCAGGACTCAGTCGGACTAATCTTTTTCTTCTGCTTAGTGGTTGTTGACGTATGCCCCGTTGTAGCAGGCGCAGGCGGAGGGCAGCCTGAAGGACTCGATGGCGAAGGGCAGGTACTTGTCGTAGGGGTCGTAGACCAGGAAGCGGTGGTAGATGGACTTCTGCAGGCACTTGGTCTCGTAGCACTCGGGGACGAGCGGGCAGTGGGAGCCCGGGGTGACGCACTCCTCCACCCGGGCGGTCTGGCTCAGCAGCTCGTAGTGGGCCTTGACGTGGTTGACGATGATGCGCCACTTGCCGTGGACGTTGACTGCGCGGAGGGGCTGGATGTACTTGGTCTCCGACGGGCAGAGGTACGTCTCCTCCACGATGTCCTTCAGGCGGTCCACGGAGTTCTCGGTGTTGGCCAGCACGTCCTTGTACAGCTGCTGCACGGCGTCATAGTTGTACTCGATGGCCTGCTGGATCTCGTAGGTGGGGTACTCGGGGTCCTCGAGGCAGTACTTGTACGGCTTGTTGGGCAGCAGCTTGGCGCAGGCGGGCGGGCCGGCGTAGTGGGGCTCGTGCGGGTGCGGGGGACCGTAGGGCGCCGGGTGCGGCGGGTGCGGGGGAGCGTAGGGGCTGGCGTGGTGGGGCGCCGGGTGCGGGTGAGGCGCGTACGGGGCCGGGGTGTAGCCGTAGGGCGGCGGGGCGGGGGTGTACGGCGCCGGGGTGTAGTGGGGCACGTGGGGCGCCGGGTGCGGGTGCGGGAGCGGGTGCGGGAGCGGGTGGTGGGGCAGGTCGGCGTCCGCCTCGGCGCTGGCGTCGGCCGTAGCGGCGGCCTTTGGGTCGGCGTCCGCGTCAGCCCGGGCCAGGGCGAGGAGAGCAGGGAAGAGCTGGAAAAAAAATCGGAGGGGATGATGATGGTTATTGTGGGTGATTTGTGCTGAACATGTTAGCTGTTGCAGGAATAATTCTTCGCCCAAGGTCTTGTTGCTTCTTTTTCCTGATTTCTTGTGCTTTTTCTCTCTCCCCCCCCTCGTTTCGTCACTTGCAGCCAAAGGTTCGTTCGCACATTCATCGATCCTTACTCTCTTCATCCATCAACCACTGTAGTAGCAGGGTCGACGGTGGTGGCTCTTCTTTCCACTTTCCTTCCTCCCTCCACGTTTTCACGGCCTTCTACTATAAGTAAACCAAGTGCTGCAATCATCATGTGTTGAAACAGCCACAGCATCCGTCCAATCTCAAGATCGACGCAAAAACAAAAGATGGGCCGCGTTTCATCACTTCATCCTCTTCATCTGCGAGCACGAACTGAAGCAATAATACAGCTCTTCTTCTTCTTCCAATCCAGTCTTGTTAATACGCACGAGTTCAAAGGACCTTGTGCATACATGTACAACCCAAAAAATTGTAACAAAAACCTTACTTTTTTTAAATGACCGGAAATTTATGACAAACTTCAAAACTTAAGCGGACTTACCACCCAGAGCTTCATTGTCAGTTTTTCGGGGCAGAGGTTCGCGGGGGCGGGTGAGGAGTAGGAGGAGGAAGGGGCTTGGCGTGTTTCAGAAAACACCGCGGTTCCTCCCTTCTTGTGCAAAGGAAAACTCGCAACTCGTCGTCAGGATGCGTGGCCTTCTTGCATTTATAGTCGCCGTCGCCGCCGCCGCCGCCTCCGTCGCCGCCGCCGCCGCTACCGCCGCAGACGCAGCCGACGCCGCAGTCACCAAACGGATGCTTTGGCGCTTCTTCTGCTCCCTTTTCCTACCTTTGCATGACGACGAGGAAAGTACTAGCAGAAGAGCGCGCTTCAAACAACCGCCGCTGCCGCCGTCCTGTCGCCCTCTCATCAGTCACCTAATATAACTTCTTTTTGCTGCATGTTATAGGTAATCTCAGATAAATAATAGGTGTGTACATTTCCACATAGTAGTTGCTGCGTATGCCTGTACCATGGAATGGGAGCTCTCAGCTGATGGTGGTGATGATAATGATGATGACGACGTCCAATTAATGACGCTCTGTGCGTGCCTGCGTGCGCAGGCAGGCACGTGGCTTTGACACATTTTTGTGCTAATCAATCCCACCCCCTCCTCCCTCCTCTCCTCTTGGTCCTCAGCACAACAAGGTCCTTGCTGTGCGGATACGTGATGTGAAACATGTTCCTGTGCTTCTTAACTTTCTCAAAAAGTGAAGCAAATCGTGTTGAACTTGGACAAATTTTTTTTTGGCCTACAGCTAAATGCGGAACAGCACCGCAGATGCATTTTCGTCGTAAGTTTCATGAGGAAGGAGCCCGAAGGAAGCAGGGGGAGAAGGAGGGGAAACACATCGAAACAAATTACAAGGAAGCAGCCGTGAAAATTCATTTCCCTGGTTATGATGATGGCAGTGGGCCAAGTGGAGGAGTCTGTCGCAAAACACACGCACAGAGTACTCCTCCCTCCTCCCTTTTCCCATCTTTCTCTCTTCCTCCCTCGGCGGCGCCGCCTCCGTTGCCAGCCACAATGCGCTTAAACCGGCGGCTTTTCCTTCCTCCCCTCCTCTTCCCTCCCCTCCCCTCCCCTTCTCCCTCCTCCTCAAATAATCGGAAATGTTGGAATTCGGAAGAGGGAGGAGGTGGGAGGAAGGGAAGCAACCAAATTCTGCTTATATCACCTCCTCCCTCCCTTCCTTCCTCTCCCCCCTCTCGCATGTTTAGAGTCACGTGGAAAATCATATCATCCAAGCAGCAGGCTAGCATGAGCCACCGCAGCCAGCGCCACCGCCGACGTAGTACAGTAGTATTTCATGTAGTGTGATGGGACTTCCTGCACAACAAACGCCCCGACGGGACTTTTAAGCTGACAAGCGTACAAACTTACGAAAAAAGTTTGCGAAGAATTATGTGGTATTCTAATAACATGTTCCATTATGGTACATGTTTAAAGCTGAATTTGTTACGCTCGTAAGTTTAAAAGTCCCGTCGGGGCGTACACGTTCACACAGGCATAATGGAAGAAGCTGGTTCAAGAAAATGTGAGCAAAAACTTTCTCTCTCGATACTACTAGGAAGAGTTGTTTCCGTTTTCGAGGGATTAAGTCCTGCCTGGCTCAAACGTGACACCATCATATTCTCGGAACACGACTTTCTTCTACGTAGTTTAATACCCTATCTTTGTGTTCTTTCTTTCTCTCTCGTGGACCATATTTTCTCCTCCCTCCCCCCCCTCGTCTCAAGTCAGATCTCCGCGATCTCAGAGGAGATGATGGTCTCGGGAAAAGGGCAAAGAGGAAGAGGAGGAGAAGGAAGGGGGGCAAGACAGGGACTCTCTATGACATTCCATATGCCAATTTGCTCAACTTGCGCTGTTGCCGTCTTCTTCTTCTTCTGCGCTGTGTTGGGTGTTGTTGCACTCCGTGGGGGCCTGAGTGACCCTGAACCTCCTCCCCTCCCTCGTGACAAGAGTCGTGACAGAGGGAGGAAAAGAAAAGCGTTTGAGGTGGTGGAGGAAGAGAAGGGAGAAGGGATTGCTCCTCCCATTCTTGCGCACGAGAATAAATGCATCGAAGCCCTTCCCTACTTTTCTCTCCACCACCACCAAACCGACCATTTCTGCCACTTTTTGAAGACTTTTTTCCTCCCCACCCCAACCCCCCCTCCAAAGGACTACGAAAGAGGAGGCATCTTCTTCTTCCTCTTCTTCCTCTCCCTTCGCGTCACGTGCTTTAATTAAAGCATTAAAGTGGGGCGGGGGAGGAGGAGGAAGGAAGGCGGAGGAGGGCCTTGGTGGCGCCGCCGGCGGGCGAAAGCGTCTTCTTTTTTTCGCCCTTTTCAAAACAATTTTTCCTCTGCGTCCCGACCCAGCCCAACTTCCTCTTCTTCCGCCTGATGCGAGACTATTGTTTAACCGGTCTAGGAATGGCTCTGGGATCGTCGTCGTCGTTATTGTCGCGCAGTATAACCGAAGCGATCTTTTTGGCTTATCTGCCTTGCTGTTGACTAATTACGAAAAATCTGCTCCGAGTGATGGTACTCTTTTTCCTTGATGTAGTAGGTAGTTATTTCTCGCCTTCTTCCCCTCCCCCATTTCACCTGGGAGTCTGGAGATTGACGGAGATGGCAAATGACTCGGAAGAAGACGGAGGAGGAGGAGGAGGAGGAGGACGGGGGGAGAGAGGGAAGCTCCTTTGTCTTGACACTCCAATTTGCCAAGAAAGAGGTGGAACAACAGCGACGCCTTTTTACAGCCTCCCTCCCTTCCTTAGCCTTTTTTGCGCCACAGCCTTGCGTCTTCCCGCAATTATGGATCAGAGCGGGAGCAACTACCACCAGAGTACTTTTAAAATACGCTTCGCTAAGTTTTTACTTTTTAGCGACGTTTGCGTCTCCATTTAACTCTTCTTTTAAGCACAATTTGTATTTGAAGGGTCTCGACACCTCCATGTTCCGTGTCCTAATGTCTCCCACCCTAGTGAGCGTGACCATCTCTTTCCCCTTCCTCCAGTCGAGATTATCTCATCCCACCAACCATCTCCTGTCATGATAGAAAGTCGCATCAGCTGGCAGAAGAATGGGAAGAGGGGGCGGAAAAAAAAGATGCTGAAGCATCTTCTTCCTACTTTCCTTCTCCTCCCTTAACGTCCAGTCATCCCATTTCCAATGAAAAAAAGGGAAAAGGATTTTAAAAAGTGCATGGCCGGCCAAGACGACGCGTGAGGACAATTTCTCCCAAGAAGGACTTCTATCCTTGTCCGTCAAGCATCAGATCGAAGTCGCCGTCCTTGCCTTGCCTTGCCTTGGCTTGACTTGCAAGCGATCCAATAATCGCCGTTCCTGATGTTCCGCTCCTCCTGCGTAATCGTAATCGTCGTCGTTCTCCTCCTCCTCCTCCTCCTTCCCTTTCCATCATTCCGTCCTGGAACGCAACGTCCGACGTCACTTATGCACGTTGTACGTAGGTACGTACACTACGTAGTCCTAATACGTACATGTCCACCGATGGGAAAAAGGGGAAGAACGGAAAGAGACAATGTGCTACAAACACGCGTCAATCGCACAAATCAAGGGAAGGTCGGTTGAAGGAAGGCCTACTATAAAATGCCCCGAAAAAAAAACTCGATCACTTCTGACCAGGAAGCTCAAAATTGCAGAAAAAGTACTAACCAACTCGATTAAGCACTACGCAATTTTGGTAGGTTCATTCATTTAAAAATAAATCGGTGGCCTCTGTTGTGATTGAGGGACGCAAATCTGTCCCAATTACGTTCGCCGGAGAGGAAAAAAAAAAGCATCAGGCAGATTGATTGATGTCACGGCGTCCTCCAAACTGCGCACCTCACATTCGCATATTCATCTTCCCCCCGCCCTCCGAAAAATGGCCCTATTTTTAGTCGCTCCTACTACCTGTAGTAGCAACTATAGCAGAGTTAAGTCCCAAACTAATAACCAATGTTTATCATTTCCTCTCTCACCTGACGGATGATCGTGGAAGAGGAACCTTGGGAGGGGGGGAGGAGAAGAATTCTGGGTGCGGTTGTACTACAACTACACAACCACTACTGCTACCCATTCTTCTTCCTTCCTCCTCCTCCTCATTCTCCTCCTCTTCTGACTGTTGCCATTTCGCCACGCTTGTCTTCTGCTCCTTACTACCCTCATCCCCGCAGCCCCAAGACTTGAGGTCGACTTAAATGTCAGCCAGAACATTTTTGCCCTCCTTCCCTCCTCCTCCTCTTGCTTCCTCTTCTCCCCCTTCATCTCTCCATTATCTCACGGCTGTTGTGAGAATTTGTATTCTTCTATATACGTACGTAGTACAGTGGAACTCGGGTAATCGGAACCCGGCTAACAGGAAGTCTCGGTTAATTGAGATTTTTTTTCTGTAGAATAGAATGAAGGTACTCGGTAAGTCGTTAAACATACGACATACTAGTTGGAAACTTATGCCATCTCCCGATTATCCGAGTTCTACTGTACTACGACTAGTATGGCGTCACCTCTTCTCTTCCGCAGAATGGCGCGTTCCCTGCGGACTCAACAAATTAGGAAATCGTTATGAATCAGAATAAAAGATGGGAGGAGTCCGTAAAAAATTCCTGTTGCTGTTAGACGGAGAGGGGTGTGCTATTGTACTATAGGATGCTCCAATAAAAATGGAACTTATTACTTATAAGCAAGACGGTTAATGCTCCAGTTAGGAGTTAACGTTGGTGATGATTAAAAAATCCGTTTGTCGCTGCCGCTGGGAGGAGAAGACGGAGGAGAAAAAGATGATCAATATCCCATCCTTCCACTTCCAGACTTGTAGGGGAGGAGAGGAAAAGGGAAGAAGAAGCAACAGTCTTCTTCTTCCTCAAACAAAACTGGAGCATCCCCCAAAATACACCAAAGAGCCAATCAGGAAGTGAATGGGTATAAGAATAAACGACAACAAACAAAGACGACATTCTCAAATGAAGTAAGAGACATGAGTGTGAGCTATGCGCCTTCCTTGCCAAAAAAGAAAAAAAAAGAAGAGATTCATCCCTTTAGGTAAGGTGATCTGTTGGAAGCGTCCGCTACGACGTCGTCGCCGTCGCTGTCGCCGTCGTCGTCATCTTTGGCTAAACAAAGGGTTTTCATGTGCGGTCTCCTCTCTCTCTCTCTCTCATTCCCATCGAACGACGACGTGTGGTTTCCGGCTCCTCCATTCTTTTTTGTCCCTTCCTCCCCTCCCCCCCCTCCACGAAGCGGAAGAGCTCGTGTTTTTAAACAGAACTGTTCCTCCTCCTCCCCAGGAGGCCTTCCCTTTTCTGACTCCACTTGTTCCTCGAGCTACAAACTGTAGTAGTAGAATGACCTCTCTGTTGTTCTTTTCCGAGTAACGATTCGACGATTTGGGGGTCCAGAGGCAATTTAGTCCCTTCCTTCCTTCCTTCCCCCTCCTTATCCCCCAGAAGGCCTCTCCACACCCAAACACTGGCGTTGCCACTCCCTCTCTTCTTAATTCCCCTCCTCCTCCGCCTCCTCTCCCGCAGAGGCCGCATCCGAACTACGTACCAGGAGCGTGAGGGGGTAATGATCCACTAGGGGTGCCCCCGGACTGGACCCGACCCTCTCGAGACCGAACTTGGGCCATAAATGAGTCTGTTTACGCACCATAGTATGCCAAGGTCTTTTTTGTGCGTAAATTGTGCGGTTGGGTGAGATCGCAATCTGCAAATTGCTGCCTCCCACCAGCCTAGCCCGAGCAGAGAGCAGAGCCCACTCCTCCCCCTCCCCCTCCCCCTCCTCCTCCTCCCATATAAAAGTCGTGGCTGCCATAATAAGACGATTCTCGCAAAACTTCATTAAAGTTGCTTCCTCCTTGCTCGTACACCCATACACACCCTCTCTTCTTCTCGGAAGAAACACCCAACCACCATCCGCGTCTGTATGGCAGGGCAGGCCAAGTCTGTGTAAACAACATCGTACAGAAAATGATGTTAAAAGGCATAAAAAAATCTCCATTTTTCTAGTAGGTGCTGGTACAGTGGACTTTTGATTTAGACAAGTTGCCGGACAAGAAGAAAAAAAGTTCTTAGAAGGAAGGAAATGTTACCTAAAGTGACTGTAGATTTTCTTACTAGCAAAGTGCACGAGTCGAACTGTCAGCTTCAGAAAGTTGTCGCAAATCGAATAAATTGCCTAAGTCAAACGTCAGCTGTCATCTACCGATTATAGTTGCAATCGTCAAACTGTAGTAATAGTACTGTACTACTGTACAGCACTTTTTTAAAAGGTTTGCAAACTGAGCTTCCCATGTTCCTGAGTCGTGTGTGCTCACAGATAACAATCTTCTCCGATAATTGAAAGATATTGGTCACGACGCAAATGCTCTTTATTGAACCCCTCCCCTATGTTGTAAACACTTCCTAATATGCAGAAGTGCACGTAAAAAAAGGTATTTGTGCAACCTGGTTAGAATCAGCAATGGAGATTTCGACGCCGACTATCTATCCCAGGGCATGTCTTGCGTATAGTAGTAATGTATAGCGCTAGGTGGTATATGTTTGCCGTAAAAACTCTGTTCTTCAGTCATGAAATGCATATTTCTGCGAAAAACAATTTACGTAAGCAAAAAGAAAAGAAGAAAAAAATAAAATAAGACCTCTCCTCCTCTTTTCCCGGAAGACAAAATAACTTTCACCTTGAAGGCCGACGCTGCTGCTGCTGCCGCCTCCGCCGTTGCGATCTCGTAATTTAATGGGGCATTTGGGAGAATATTAAAGAGTGAGGAGGAGAAAAAAGGAATAAAGGGCGCCTCAG
>JAAUYM010075122.1_pt1 | contig 12032 bp, 11 predicted proteins | sample 7278001 | NCBI WGS metagenome assembly JAAUYM01 (sample SAMN14350224, study PRJNA611818) | marine sediment metagenome | isolation source: surface marine sediment (1.8m) | place: French Polynesia: Moorea | collected 2018-08
CCACCAGGTTACAAATGGGCTCTTTATAGCAGCAGGTGCAGCAGAATTTTGGGGGGGGGTGGGGTGGGGTGGAGGGTCTCTCCTCCCTCCCCCCACCCCACCACCACCACCACCACCAACGCCAGCAGCTCATCATTTCAACCTGTGCCAGCAATCGACACAGGTTCCATTCCGTTGAGAGGTGGAAGTGGAGACGAAAAGACAGAGAGGCATCGGCGAAAAAAAAAAAGGAAGGGATTAAATGACTTCTTAAATAATTAATTCGACCTGCAGAAATGCTAGGGAAGTAAACCACCACAACCCATCCAAATGTGACGTCGTGCGGTCAATCTTCTTATGGCTCTGTCCTCCTTCCTCCCCTCTGTGGTGGTGGCCCTGCTGTTGACACTGCTCCGTCATGAGGCGGCTCTCTCCGCAGTGGAGTGGACCCACCACCTGGTGCTGGACCAACAGGGCAGGTACCACCTGTTCTGGAGACCGGGAGAGGAGGAAATCGCGTTTCAGCTTCAGGTATGGCCAACAGGTCTTATAGAAAAATTTGTTCCCCCCCTCGATGCAGCACGTCGTCGTTCTCAGGTTGAGACCCTGGGATACGTCGCTCTAGGATTCTCTCCAGGCTCTGGAATGAGGGGAGCGGACATATTCCTAGCATGGATTGATGACACCAATGGAAATATCTACGCGCACGTAAGCTCTCCTCTCAATCAGTATGGTATAGTAGTAGTATACCTAGTTGTTGCTTCAAGAGTAATTTTGTTTCTGTCAGGACCGCTTTGCCCGAGACACTGTCCCTCCCAGCGTGGATGCGACCCAGGACTACGCTGTCCTGGGCGGCTTCCAGAACGACACGCACACTGTCGTCGCCTTCTCCAGGAAGTGGGACACCTGCGACCGCGGGGAGGACGTCCGCTTGGGCGGAGACACCGTGCGCCTCATCTGGGCCTTCCACGAGGAAGACCCGCCCGGAGGGCTGACTGTCTCGCCGGAGAGGACTCCCCTGCATTACCACGGGAGGCTGAGTCGGGGGACCAGATCGGTCTACCTGAAGGAAAAGGAGAAGCCGAAGGTGGACGTCACCAAGGACGTGAAAGTCTGGGAGCTCCGAGCGGACAGCCTCCTCCTGCCGGAGGACGACCACACCCACTACTGGTGCAGGATCTTCAAGGCTCCGGACTTGGATCGCAAGCACCACATGATCGGCTTCGAGCCCGTCATCTCCCCCGGGCGAGAGAGCTACCTGCACCACATGGTGCTCTACGAGTGCCACGTCCCGCAGGAGGAGGATTCAGCGGACTGGTTCGAGTCCCACGCGGCGGCCGGCAAGGGGGCCAGGTGCTACTCGCCGAACATGCCGCCAGAGTGGACATTCTGTCTCGCCACAAACACATGGGCATGGGTGAGCAAGCAAGCAAAAAGTGGGAAAATTACTCATTGTTTTGTGACTATATTTTTACCTGGCACAGGCTGTGGGCCACTCCGGTGAGACCCTTCCCTCCCACGTCGGCATTCCGCTTGGAGAGGCCTTCGGTGGCGCCACTTACTTCATGCTGGAGACCCACTACGACAACCCGGCGCTCCATCACAGCGTCACCGACAGCTCCGGAGTCAGGATCTTCTACACTGACCGCGTCCGCCGGTACGACGCTTCCATGCTGTTGCTGGGCTCGGAGGTGAACTTCCTGCACGCCATCCCGCCGGCGCAGACCGCGTTCAGGACCATAGGAAGGTGCACGAGCGAGTGCACGAGAAAGGTGAGGGGTAAATTACTCGTCATCATCCCCCCAATTTTCGACTTTTTGCCGTTGCTGTTGCTGCTATTCTTTCTCCGTTGTAGCTGTTCTTGTTGTTTCCCCCTGTTGATTCATTACTAGTACCCCAATATTGTAGTATTTCCCCTCCTCCCTATCCCCCTTCCCCTCTTTCGCTCCGCAGGGATTCCCCGCAGAAGGCATCCGCATTCTGAACGGCATCCTGCACTCGCACCTGTCCGGGCGCAGGGTGAGGCTCAGGCACCTGCGCGCCGGTAGGGAGCTTCCCGACATCCTGTCGGACTCCGGCTACGACTTCAACTTCCAGGCCTCCCGAGACCCTGCCGGCGGGGAGAGGCTGGTGCTGCCTGGGGACGAGCTGATCATGGACTGCCAGTACGAGACGGCGAGGAGGGAGGAGGTCACCTTCGGCGGGCTGTCCACCCGCGACGAGATGTGCCTAGGATTCATCCTGTACTACCCGCGCTCCCGGCTGGCCGACTGTCGGTCGCTGCCCACGCCCAAGACCTTCCTCTCGGCCTTCGGGGTGCGGGAGGTGCAGGGAGGAGCCTTTGACAAGCTGGCGGCGTTTCTAGGGCATCTTGGAGAAGATGACCAAGAGAAGGAGGAGGAAGAAGAAGAATCTCTGCAGGTATCTTTGAGGGACGATTTTAGTGCTTCGATGCCAACCTTCATTCCTCTCTCCCCCTACTCTTTCAGTCCCTTCTGGCCCTGTTGTCCCGCGAGACAGGACGTGACCTCTCTTCCACCCCGTTCGGTGCCCTCCGTCGCCCGCTGCCACCGAGGAAGAAAGACCTCTCCTCCTCCTCCTCTAAGCCTCTGACTGTGGAGGACATCCTCAAGCAGCCGTTCTACACAGTCGTGCACGAAGAGAGGCCGAAAGCAGAAGAGCAGGGAGGTAGGATAGGAGGTCTGAGGGATTACAGGACTCTTTTGACGGAGATGCTGCTGTCCCTGCGCATCTTGTCCCCGCCGGAGCTGTCCGGACGCTCCCTTGGAGAGCATCTCAGCTCGGGGCTGGACTGGCGGGAGAACCGGACGCTGGGTCGAACCGTCGGGAGGGCCATGAGGACCGGGGAGCACAACTCGCTCTGTCTGGCCCACGGCAGGAGGCCAATTCTCCCGGTGGGGACCCAAAAAAAAATCGCAAAAGCATGTTTTTTTTTTGCCAAAACATGGTTGCATTAAATGCTATGTACCCACTCTCTCTGTTCCAGTACAAGGCAACAAAACTGACTAGGTTTAAGAAGTGGAGGAGGGAATCTGGAGAGGGATGCGACGGGGTCAAACTGGCAGAGGAGTTTGACGAGGACGACTTCGACCAGGAGTTGATCGGACAAGAGGAGGAAGACGACTTGCCTCAACTGAGTGAGGGAAAGAGAACATTTCGGGAAACTGAAGAGGAGGAGGAGGTGTTTGAACGGAACTTGTTGGTGGCCCATAGTGCAGATGGGCAAAGTGCAGCAAAAGCGACCACACTTTTGTTGTTCATGATATTTATGACCTTGCATGTACTGTAATGTAAGGAGAAATGTGGCTGTGCCACTTCATTGTGATATTAGAAGCATTGGTTGCGACAGACGTCTTCTTTCAGATTTTTTTTTTCAATGTCCCTAAATAAATAGTACAATGTCCTTGATATCTTTTAAGGAATGCATGGCTTATTGCACAACCCTTTACACTACTTTGGTGTATTAAAGTGATGGGGAACAGCATGGTTTTTTTCTTCGGAGCAATTTCATTATTAAACTGCAGTTGCAGGAAGTGACAGAAGGTGCCCAAATGTGCAAGACGCAACCGTGAGGGAAAAAGTATGTAATTCCTCCGGCATTTTATGAGAGATGGAACCGATCTTCTAATGTATACCAGCTATATATTTTTTAAAGTGCAAAGATTTTTTTAATCACTACTTTTTTTAGTTCTTTTATTGCTTTGACAAAGGATTTATTTATTTGACAAGAGTAGTTTAATAAACTTCACGTACTCCTACAAAATATATACCATATACCTATGTTGCACAAATCTGTTCCAAGTACCTGCATAAAAAAATACGGATGTAGTACTACAAACACAGATCGCTCAATTATCCTTTATTGATTTATTGTGTGCAAAAACAGCCGCAACGCCATTACTCACCCTTTGCCCAACTTTCTCGTGTTCTAATACTAAAATGTTTAAACAGTACAATAAATCAAAAGAGTGCATGAATACTTCCGCCCGCTCCCCACACCAAAAAAAAAAGTTTAACAACAGAATGGCGGCGAAACTCCTGAGTCGTAGTACAGACAGTCTAGTACATTGGATTGGTAATGTTTACCCGAGCGTTGGAGTCTTGCAAGTTGTTAAGGACCCCTAGGAAGGAAGTGCCTACAACTACCATGAGATGCAACAAAAGGTGTTCCTTCACTGGCTGGAAATGACATTCAAGTGTCGCCGATCTTTTTTTCACTACTGCATGCCCTGAAACTTCCTTTTGTTCTTGGGTCCGCCGGCGCCGTTCAAGTGTCTCTTCTTCCCTTGCCCGACCCACCTGGCGCCACCGCTAACGCCACCGCCGGCGCCTCCGACGCTTCTGAGAGGCGCCGCAGCGCTTCTTCCACTGGCCGGTCTCCAAGACCTCAGCTGGATGACTGAGGTGCCACCCCCGCCGACGTCGCCCCATGGGCTCATGGGGCCGACGCCGCCTCCCATCATCATCGCCTGTTGCTGCATCCTCATCATCTGTTGTTGCTGCTGCTGTTGTTGCTGAGCACTAGGAGACCATGCCTGCTGCTGCTGGCACATGGTGGGCACCCCATGGTTGTATGAGCCAAATCCTCCATCTTTCTGAGCCCATGGCTCATGGCGACTCTTCTTGTAGGCATCAACTGCCATCTCCAAGGCCTTCTGCATGTGAAAGGCCATCTGGGCCTGTGAGTCATTCTTGATCATGGTAGCGAGTCGTGGGTCGGATGGGCCGGTTATGGACAAAGCCAAGTCACAGATGCGCTCAGCATCGTGACCATGCCTGAAGACAGGTGCCTTTGTCCTGGCGGCCTCTACTGCTGCTGACTGTGCTGACTTCTCTGCCCTTGCTCTCTCCAGTGCCGCGGCCGCCTTCTTCTCCGCATCAAAGCTGCGCTTGTCTTGGGCCCCTTTTAGCATGTTGCTCTTTCTCCTAGTGGCCAAGTCAGCTGCCACAGGATCCATCTTCCCCTCCACAAGTTTGGCTACTTCCTCAAACTTGAGGCCTCTCTTGGCAAGCCAGCTGTCCAGGGCGGCATTGCGATGAACAGACTTTGAACCATCTGGACGGAACTTGCTGGTCCACACAATAGAAGCCTTCATAGTGCATTCACCATCCAGACCCACAGCCAGAGCTTGAGTGGTCCTGTTTAGCTTGTCCTTGGAGAACGGGAAGGCCTCAAAGTTCACTTTCTGCCCTTCAATAAAGAGGTGTGTAAGATCGCCCTTGCTCATGTTGTATCCCATCACCCAAACACTCCTGCGTACGAAGAAGACAAGCTGACCTTGCAAGGGCCCCTTGTCCACTTTGATGAAGCCACCTGTGGCCCCAAACTTGAAATTGCTGTCTCTCTCTAGCTGTATCACTGTTCCCTTCAACTCTTCCTTTCTAAAAGGGATGAAGACTTGGTTCAAGTTTGGCTTCCTGAGGCAGTCCAGGAACCTTTGTACAGTGAGACCTTTGTTCTCTAAGTAGAGGAGGAACTTGTGCCTGTCAGTGGCTGGCATAGACTCAACAGTTTGGTCAGGACAGTGTGGCCACCCAATGTACATCTGGACCACCTTGATCTTATACTGATGCTCTTTTTTGTCTGATGGCTCAACACGCACCCATACAGGTTCATTCTCCTCTAGCAGACCAACCAAGTTGGCCTTGTCAAGCTTGAACCCAAAGACAGAGATGTCATTGCGATTAAAGAAGGCCTTAAGGCCAGCATGCTTGCCTGTCTCTACAAGAATGAGCCCACAACTGATGACAGGATTGGTGCTGGTGGAAGCTGCCACATTAGCCTTCTTGAAATTCCCCATATGCAACAGGTCAACAATGCGAGCAAAAACAAAGTCTTCTTCCCCCTTCTTCTCACCCAGCTTGTCAAAGATTGGGGCTTGACCATCCACCACATCCAAGTACGACCTCAGGTCCCAGTTCTCCTTTGCCAGGGCCTTGAGGTTCATCATCCTTTTCTGCCCCACCCATTGAAGGGTGGGAAAAAGAAGCGTGTTTTCCCTTGACACAGGCCTAAAGATGAAGGTAGAAGACATGGAGAGGTGTGTGGCGAGATGGCTGGCCTTCCAACCCACAGTGACTTCATGGGTAACCCCAGGCTTGTCTTCTAGCTTGGCAGCCTTTACTCTGCAGAAGAGAGTACCCAAAGTGGGTGAGTTGGCAGAGAAGAGGTACCTAAGATCAGCCTTGCCCAGATGCATGCCAAGATGAAAAAGTTTTGACCTGTGGAAGTAAACCTTCTTGATTGACTCAACATCAGTTGTATCCAAGCGGGTCTTCAGCCATCCCTTGACAAGATGGTTGTAGTCAGCAGGGAGAACAACTTCAGCTGTGCCTCCCTCAACACCCGTCTCACCTGGTCTGTCAAACTCAACAATCCTCACACAAAAAAACTTTTCTGTCGTGTTCTTGGCTTCCTCAAAAATGATCTCTGGAACCTCTGGCCTCTCACCAGTGTAAGCAAGCAAGGCCACGAGCTTGGCAGGGCAGTCCTCAAAGTACTGGGCACTTTCTTTGTCACCAATGGCATTGTCAACATAATCAACAGTGACCCTTGTGCCAACAGGGAGAGAGTCGATAAGATCTCCCATGGGTGAGAGTGCAACTCCATTGAGGAAAACCCGGCTCCGATGAAAGAAGACCTGCTCCTTGCTTCCGTCAAGCTCAATCAGGCCACCAGTGGGACGGTACAGTGCCTTCACCACACCACGGTCACCGACAAACTCAGAGTCATCAGGGTGCAGAAGGCTGCGACCCACAGCCTCGGTGGGCAGCTGGAGTGACTTGATAAACCATGGCTGGTCCTCCCTGAACTCGGGCATCTTAGGCAGATCAGAGGAAGATGTATAGATGGCAGAGAGTACCCAGTCCATCCTCTTCTTGAAGTTTTCCGACACATTGGTCATAGGTTGCTCCCCCACCCACATCAAGATAACCTCCCAAGCAGTGCTGACAACGTCACTACTGCCACCATCCTTCCCTTCAACTGCTGCTGCCACTGCCTTGTGCTCTACAGCTGCACCCCTAGCTGCTGCCACTGCATCAAAGGTCACCTGGGTGCCCCTGGGAAGCAGCAGCTGAACCTCCACATCTGTCCTAAACACATCCAACAGCAGCTTGGCCCCATTGACATAGGCCATCCCTGGATTGAGTATGGCTGTCTGCTTTCGCCCATCATGCTCAAATTGGATGTAGATCCCGACACGGCGGACACGGATGATTGATCCCTTCTTGCTGGAGACCTTTGGCCTTGGGCCCTTGAATGTCTCACTAGAGATCTGCTTTATAGAAGACTTGCTGGCATTGAGTTCTTCCCCTTCCAGTTCCTTCAACCCTTCCATCTCAGACTGCTCAATGTGAGCCTCAACAGCATCCTCCTCTGTCATCTCAGCCTCCTCTTTGCTCTGCTCCTCTTCGATTTCCTCAGGTATCATTTCGTTGACTGACACTTCCACAGACATCTTTTCTGCAAGAATAGAGCAAGTACAGGTTGATTAGGAACCTACAATTAACCCAGGTAATGGAAAAATTATATCTGGTATTTATCTGCAACCAAATGGCACTTTAAAACAGACTCTCTTTCCGTTGGCAACCAACAATTTCAGTTATCACTCCTGTTTGACGATCAATCACTCCCGAAAAAGCGTGAACTATCTGTCCAAGTAAAACCAGTTCGTGCATAGTCGGGTGCGTTGAGAGGACGGTTGAAGGGCATGGCAGTTGCACTTGCATGGCCAAGACGGCCAGCAACTTGCCATGTGGAGCCACCGCCACCGTGGCCACCGTGGGCACCGCCACCGCGACCATTGTCGCTGCCACCACTGGCACGCCCGAAATCCCTCGCTGTTCTTATGATCTTTGCAGGTTTCGGCCCGGCAGGAGCCCCATTCGCCGCCTTTCTCTCAAAACTTCCAAATCCGAGTCCCTTCTTTGTCCTGTAAGCGTCCAGGGCGTACTCCAGGGCCTGCGAAATGTGGTGGGCCTTCTGGGCCATCTCGTCGTCCACTATTAAGTCTGTCAGAGCCGAGTCCTTCGGGCCCGTAGCCAGGATGGCCGACTCCACCATCTCCGCCACCCAGCGCCCGTGCCTGTACACAGGGAGCTCGCTCAGGTCCGGTCTCACAGGATCCTCACGCGCTAGAGGAGGACCCTCGAAGGTGTGATCGGGGGCCGGCAGTGCCTGCGGGCAGACGAGCGGGGCTGACGCCAGCAGACTCGGGAGCGGCCCTTTCTGCCGGAGGCTCCCAAGTTCCACCGTGACGGGAGAGAGATTCGCCTGCATGGCAAAACCCTGCGGATCCCTGTTCTGGGACGGATTGGGACGCGAGTTCTTCTCCGCCACCATGTTTTCGAACACCGACATTGTCAGGCTCCTCTTGAGGAGCCAGTCCTTGATGCCGACGTCGTTCCTGTTGGGATCTCTGAGTCGGTCACCTCGCGGTCTGGTGGGCCCAATCCAGGCGATGGTGGCACGATGGCGGATCCCATACGGGATGACCCCAGGCCGCCTTTTCCTGTCCGCCTGTGTGACTGGGACAGTTTCAAAAGACAGTTTTTGGTTGCGTGACATCACATACGAGATGTCAACCTGAGTCATGCGGTGGCCAAAGATCCACAGGTTGGACCGGTCCAGGTAAACCGCCTGGTCCTTCATGGAAAGCATGCCCTTCCCAACCTTGTTTGGCTCTCCAGCCATCTCATAGCCTTGGTCCACAATGAGGACGCCGCCGGTACAGCCAGCACCTGGTTTCACACTTATGCTGATATCGACAATGCGTCCTTGGAACACCTCCCTCGGGAAGGGCAAGAAAACACGTTCGGGCTTGTCAGCAGTCAGCAACTTCTTAAACTCCTGCATGGTCAGTTCCCTCGCTTGCAGCCACACAAGCAAGTCCAGCCTCTCCACTTCGCTCATGTCCGCCGGTGCAGCAGTGCGAACCCCAGGTCTTCCCAAGAAGGCCTTCGCGCAGGAAGTGGATCCAATGCCCAAGTCTGAGACGTCAACGAACACAGTCTCGTAAGGCAAGAGCACGGGAGTGAGATCGGCCTTGGCCATGGAGTGGCCGAAAGCCATGCAGTTGGACCTGTGCAAGTTCAGCACCTTCCCCTTGTATTCTCCGAAGAGCAGTGTGACTTTAGCCATGCTCATGGGATTTCCATAGCCTGGGTCTACGAAATCTGTCACAGCTGCTGCGACAAGGCCGTCGTCCTGGAGCTGCCTCCACGTGAAGAGGTCCTTTCGAAGGAAGACCTTCTCCAGCTGCTCGAAATGAAGGCCACGGCGATGCAGGGAGATGTGGACGGATATGGACGCAGGGCACAGGATCTTGCCGCCGGCACCGATATTTTTGGGGTCAACTTTAGCAAAACCAGTGCCTTTCAGTGCCCTGTAGTGACAATTGCGCCCGATCCTGGCTCTCTCCTCCGTGGTGAGCTCCTGAAGGTAGCAATGAATGTCGTCACGGAGCCTGAGGAAGGAGAGGTCAACGCCCTGTCCAGACATCCCAAAACAAGTGATGTCTCTAGCCTCGAAATAGACGTAGCTGCCGAGCATCTTTGCCATCTGCTTGGTCTGAAGGGCGTTCATGGAGACAAGGCAAACCACGCCAACGCCGGCGACGGCGCGGTGGTCGGAGTCCTGGATCAGTTCAGTCACTTTCACCTTAAGCATAGGTTCGTCAGGGCTGGGGGTCAAATCCATCTTGCCCGCAGGAAGCTGAAAGATCAAAAGTGTTTAGATTAGCGTTACTACTTTTCAAGGTTATTATCGTTCCACATTTTCAAGCCTTCCATCTCTTACCTTTTCCGGTTCTTCCCCCTTGTGCACCCATATGGCGACCTTGGAGGTCGGTGATGCGTCCACAACGGGCAGCCTGCCGTCGGCGGACACGTTGGGAACGGTTCTGACGGAGACGGCATCGCCGACAGAGACGAGATCGTCCAGGTTGTCGGTGCAACCCACGGGGGAGCCGTCCACCAGCAGCCGACTCCGGTTGAAGTAGACCCTCTCGCTCCCGGCCAGCACGATCCCTCCATCAGGTCTGAAGACAACATGGGTAGAAGATACCACCAAAGGTTGCTACCCCAACTTTGTTTTTCAGGCCGTTTCTAGGGCCCAGTATTTACCTCAGCAACTCGACCACCGTTCCTTTCATGGCGTCCTCCACCCCCTCCTCCTTCCCCTCCTCCTCCGGCCAACGCGGCTCCGATCTGGGCACCGCTCCCAGGTGACTGACTAGGAACCATGGTCGCTGCTCCTTCGGCGCCGTCTCCTGCGCCTCCAACTCGTCCTCCTCCTTGAGGACCCTGCAGTGCACCTCCCGCAGCATCTCCTCCTCCTCCGCCGCCGCCTCCTTCGCCGCCGCCAGGAACTCTTCCGGTCGAGACAGGATGACGTTCCTCCCCCAGCTCTCGCTCCAGATCTGCACGGCCACGAAGGAGCACGTCCTCGACTTCTTGTCCGTGCCAGTCCGGACGATTCTCCTGATGGCGTCCGGCCTCTTCCTGCTGGCGCCGTCCCCGTCCGGTACGACCGTCCGCCGACCGAACTCGTCCCTCAAGAAGATCAGGTCCTCTTCCCTCTCTGCCCGGGCCACCCGAAGCCTGACCGGCGCGCCCGCCTGGAGAAACGTGGCCACAGCGCCCGGCGTCCTCAGGAGCGCGAGCAGGTTGCGCCGCCCGTTCAGGTAGAGCTTCCCCGGGACTGCACGGGCCAGGAGGGTCGTGCGGCTCTCCTCGTCGACGAACTCGAAGAACACCGCGTTCACGAGGCTGCACAGCACCTTGCCCGGATAGGACCCCGTCGAGGAGGGAAGGAGCTCCGGAGAATCTCCTGGCGCCACCGGCGGCGCAACGCCGGGCTCCGGGCCGATCAATCCGTTCTGCGGGTAGTCCATGGCCCCGAGGAAATCCTCCTCCTCCTCTTCGACCAGTCTCCAGACAGACCCTCGCCTCTTCTTCCGTTCCGTTCGGAGCTCTCCTAACTTTGTTTTCCTCTCTCTTATTCGCACAGTTGCCAGAAAACAAAACTACCGAACAAAGTTTTCTGTCTTTTGTTGGAAGCTTAAGCTACCCTGGTTGGAAGTAGCTGCAAAAAGAAAATAAGACATCCAAAAAAGAAGCCAGCCCCCAAAATATAAATTGCCCAAGCCAACTCGGTGGCTGCTTTCGTCACATTAGGGAACTCTAGTTGCGACCGGCAACAGAGGAAGGAAAAATAGAGAGGTTGCGAGCATGCATAGGAGAGTTTTTCCCACCGATAGCTGCAAAGCTATACTAGCGCCATCTGACAGTCACGAAGTTTTTATTCTGTACATAAGGGCGTAAGGGTTGCTAAATAAAGTACCTTTCAAAGAATATTTTAAATCTCTTATTCTACTGCTTTATCCTGATTGGGTACCCGACCAGAGGTCTCATCATAGACTTATAGGATATTTGACATGACAAAGATCTCATTCTTCCTTTCTTAATTGACTCGTGAGTCTTGCACGTACAGCAAACCTTGTTTCTATCTAGCGATTTAAGCGTGACGCCGTAAAATATTTGTTACTGGTATGACTTTATATATAAACCCGACCGGACAGTTATTACTGGTATGACTTTATATATAACTGTCCGGTCGGGTGAGAGGAGGAAGAACCCAATCAGCGTCAAGCACTGACTCTGTGGTCGTCAGAGGGCAGTGGTGAACAGCTGGAAGTACTTTAGTAAAGTTAATAATGGAACCTCTCCTCGATTTACTCTGCCTTAGGAAACACACCCCACCCCAGCGTCCAATAAAGCAGCTGTCGGAGTTGGAAGTGGGCTGTTACCAGTAAAAGGTTGCCCCAGGAAGCTGCAAAGAAAAACAGGCTTGTGAACGGAGTTAAAAATTGACCGCCGTTCAAGGAGTTAGGCGTTATTTTACCTCCTTAACTACAAACGCGAAGCCAACGGCGGTGGTCGTGTTGAAACACCAGTTCCCGTTAGATCACTGAAGTTAAGCAACATTGAGCCTGGTTAGTACTTGGATGGGTGACCGTTCAGGGCTGCCA
>JAAUYM010086108.1_pt1 | contig 12028 bp, 6 predicted proteins | sample 7278001 | NCBI WGS metagenome assembly JAAUYM01 (sample SAMN14350224, study PRJNA611818) | marine sediment metagenome | isolation source: surface marine sediment (1.8m) | place: French Polynesia: Moorea | collected 2018-08
GAGGATAGCCTCACTGCTGTCAGTTGAGACTGATCAATTCTCACCCGTAGAAGATGTGGTTGTCCTCTACGTATTAGTACTGTACAGTATAGTACCTACGTACTGTACATGTCTCGTTCTCTACTGCATGTTATCAAAGTGGCAGCTACCCGACAAACAAAGGCTTCATCAGGCTGCGCCTGACCCAGAAGTCCACCCTGGAGATAACCCAGACGGCGACGGTGACCGCCATCGACGTCATCTCCAACATCGGCGGCACCCTGGGGCTCTTCTGCGGGGTCTCCCTCATCTCCGCCGTGGAGGTGGTCTACTGGGCGGGAAGGGCGACCGTGGACATGGTCAGCGGGAGGAGGAAGGCGAGAAGGGGAAGTTGGGGCAGAAAGCACAGCGCAGTCTGAGCTCTCAGGATGCCTCTCACGTGTTTGAGTGCCATTCAAACCCTGTCTAAGTACATACTACACCTAAAGAGAATACTTTTCCAATACCCAACCAATATCGCTAGCGTGAATTTAGTGATAAGTTGCAATAAGGTTTTCATATCACTTATACAGCATTAGAACGCCAGCGCAGGTGTTAGAATAGTGGAAAAAAATCTTATTGCAATTCAAAGGTCAACCCTTGCCTAACTACCACTATTGTCGCCACCGAGACCGTGCCCCTAACGATACCAATATTGGTTGGGTATGCAAACTTTTGACGTTTCGTCACTGATTTTATGAAACTATGTCAACCTCCCAAATAAATGGTCTTCTTCATTGTTCCCGCGTTTATTCTATCTTTCCACGCGCAAGGATGCGAACGTTGTTGGTCCTACCTTGTACTGGTCCTGGAAGCTCTCCGGGTTTGGTTGCCAGAGGAGCGTGGCCTCCTTGGTGTCCCTGTCCACGTGCTGTTCGATGTCCAGCACGGGCAGCGGACGAGTCGTCACGTTGCCCGTCGCCGGCCACGACGCCACGCTCCCAGAGACAGTCTTCACAACCACCTACGTGTAGTAAAGTAAAGATGTCAAGTAAAGATGTAAAGTGAAGTAAAGATGTAAAGTGAAGTAAGATGTAAAGTGAAGTAAAGATGTAAAGTGAAGTAAAGATGTAAAGTGAAGTAAAGATGTAAAGTAAAAATGTAGTTACGAGTAAAGTAAAGATGTAAAGTAAAGATGTAGTTACGAGTAAAGTAAAGATGTAATTACGAGTAAAGTAAAGATGTACCGGTAGTTACGAGTAAAGTTATGCAGTGCAGCGTACCTGGTAGGTGAGTCCGGGCTTGAGGTTTTCCGTGAACCTAGCCCTGAGCGGCGCCCCGCGCTCAATGATCTGTGGCGTCTTGCGCCGAATGCCTATGGCCACCTGAGGAATGAGGAACTTAATGAGGAAGTGGAAGAGAAGGAGTTGCTGTACCGACACTTGATATCAGTACTGAGTCTACTTCGTCTACTGAACAGTACTGGCTTGCTATGTAGTACCTACTACCCAACCACCAATCTTGGTCTGCAAAATGGAAGCTCAGTCGGAATATGTACATTCTATGTACACATTGCGCACACTTTTTTCACGTTCGGCGCCGACTTGTATGCTCAGTTGGTGCGTATCAACAAAATTTCGGCATTGGAGCTCAGTTGGAAGTTTATTAAGGGTCCGTTGTTGGTTGGGTAGTGTACAGTAGTAGGTACCGTAGTAGTAGTATACGTACAATAGAGCGCCACCTTACCTGGTATCTGTCGAACTCGGTAATCTCCCTCGGTCCCGACCAATGTACCTCGAAGGAATGCGGCCCAATGCGGGTCTCGTCGAAAGTGACGTTGTAGGGCCGCCAAGGAACCGTGCGGTACTGCGCCGTCGTTGGAGCAGAGATCTGAAAAAAAAGGGCGACGACGAAAATTATAACACCACACGATTTGCCATAAAAAAAAACAATATATGCTCTATTGAAATGACTGCATTATTTGACTTATTGACAACCTCACTTCATTTTCTTAATCCCTACCTGGTTCTCCGAGACTGTCTCCACCGATATGTTGTACGCCCTTCCAGGGATGAGCCCGTTGAAGGCGGCCTGCGCCGGGCCCGGCGGGTCGCCGTCCTTGGGCACGTACGTCTCAGACACCTCCGCGTCAGGAGGGTCGATGGACACCTGCGATTGAAGATAACAGACGTGGGGGGATGAGACAGGACGTCGAAATTTATAAATGACTAGCCTAGGCTTACCCGCTTCGCTGGGTAAGATTTGCCAATAAAAAAATATGACAATGGAGCAAAAATGGAAGCTTTCTTAACAGTCACTTGGTGGTTGGGTTTGCTCGCTATCTATGTAGATCAAAATACAACCAGCCACACTACCTTCAGCCTTCGGCCTCAGGCCTCCCCTCCATAAAAGCTTTGAGCTCTCTATGTCCATCCCCACTGGAATAGAGCACCCCATGCAAAATTTGGGAAGGATTGGTCCAACGGTAAGCATAAAAAAGTGGCGACCTCCATTTTGACCTCAAACAGCCTTGGAGGTCAGGTATAACCTCATCTGATCCCCCATTTTGGAGGAACCCGAACAACTTTTATTTTATGCAACTTTTTGATTGGAGGCTTCCTTCTGCGTGAAATGGCCATTTATGAACTTTTAGCATGAAACAAATCCCCCCAAGAATAAAGAAAAAGAAGCAGAAGATCAACAAACTGGCAGCACTTAAAAAAACTGGCCAAAACCAGATTCATTCCGTCCGTCCGTCCGTCCGTCCGTCCGTCCACCCACCCAACCCAGCCGCACCCACCCAGGACAGGGCTCATTGGTGGTACCATTCTGTATCTCTCTCTCTTTCTCTTTCTCTCTCTCTCTCTGTCTCCATTCTCCTCCTCCTTTTCCGTCCTGCCCGCACCCAGCTTTTTGAGGGTTTTCCCACCATCACCTAGTAGTATGCTGGACAACCTATCTGCCCGCCTAGCACTTTTTTTTTTCAGGTTGGGCCTCCTCCCCCCGTTCCAGTGCAAAGGAGGTCACATCACTCACTATCCCTGTTGGTTTGGGATTCCCAGTCCGTTCTTTTAAAACAAGTGCGCTCTAAGACTAAAATCTTTGCCTGTTGCTTCACCCCTCCTTTCCCCCTCCCCCCTCCACTTCCCCTCTCCCATCCAAAAGGAACATGCGTAATTCTCGACTTAGCCAAAGGAAAAAAAGAGATTGCCAGTGATTGCAGGAGCACAGACGGTTTTTCTCCCTCCAAAAAAAGTGGCTAATTTGAAGGAGGAATGGTTGCATAATTATCCCTACACTGTACAGTAGTACATATACTACATGTGGTGGTACAACTTATTTCCCGCACATCCACTTCACTTTCTTCGATTCCAGAAGAAGCAGATGATGATTTTTCTTCCTCCTCCCCCTCCCTCTATTTCAGTCCTCCGGGGAAACCGAAGGTTGCGAGAGGGAAAGGAGGGGAGGGAGGAGAAAGAAGAGAAATTTGTGTCCAATTGATTCTTTCTTCCTTTTTCGAGAAAAGAAGAGAAGGAAGAAGATAGCAATAAGAGGAAAATTGGAAGCGTTGGGGTGAAAGTAAAGAGAGGCATTTTTTTCTTTTTCTTCTCCCTTCAATTCCTTGATGGCGTCAGGCGACTCCAGAAAAAGGCCTTCAGCTTTAAAAGGAGCTTTTTTTGCTGCTACTACCTAGTATCTTGTCTCAAAGGTAGGGGACATAAAATCTTGAATTTCTGCTTCGGCAATAAAAAGGAAAAAAAAAAAAACTTGGGCACGAGCTCAATATCAAAGATGAGCGATTAAAAAAACAGAGGGAGAAGGCAAGGAAAACGACAAGGGTCGAAGGACACTCCGTGCATGCGTTAGCAGCGAACAGAGCAACAGACCCACCCACTGCTACCCAACCAACCAACCCAACCACCCCTCTCATTCCTCTACCTTGTAGTCGGTGTAGACCCCGGCCGGGTACGGCGGCTGCCAGAGCACCAGGAGGGTGGTCTCGTTCCTGAACCAGACGATGAACCTGCCCGGGGTGTTGGGCTTGGTGGTGAAGTTGGTGGAGATGTAGGCCGCCGACTCCTTGTTCTCGTAGACGGTGTAGAGCTGGATCTCGTAGGTGGCGCCGGGGGTCAGGTCGCGCAGCTGGAAGGGGGAGCCGTCCTCTCGGATGACGATGTTGCGGATGGACTTCTGCGGCTCCGACAGCGGGATCACCTGACAGGAAAGCAAGAGCATGGGGTGGGGTGGGGGGAGATGTCGTTGTAAGAGCGGTTGGCATTTCCGGGACGAGACAGAGATACTGGGGCACATTTTCTACACGACACCGACCTTGAGCTTGAACCCCGAGTATCCACCGGTGGCTGGCGGCTTCCACCGGATAAAGGCGACCTTCCCCGACCGCACGTCGATGGCCAGGTCCGAGGGCGGGTCCGGAGCCGTGGTGATGGAGGCCGTCCACGTCAGCCAGTCGTTGATGGTGGAGTTGGAGTAGTACAGCTCAAAGTCGTACTTGGTCCCGGGCAGCCCGCGGGAGAACTTGATGACGTCCGAGATGGACTGCGGCCGGAAGGTGGTGTTGGCCTCGGGCACGCCCACCTCCGGCTGGTAGTACAGCCGGTAGAAGCCGTCCTGCTGGCTCAGGTCGCCGGGGATGCGAATGACCAGGTCCGCGCCGCCCGCCACCCCCACGCCCACGCCGGGGAGCGACCCCGACAGAGCCAACAACGCCAGCCAGAGGTGCAGGCGCCAGACGCTTTCCACCGTCATGGCGCCGACGGTGCTGACCAAGAGCGCGTCACCGAACGTCAAGACAAGTCTGTCGGAAAATGTGAAGAAGGATCTTTGTGATATAAACTTTAAAAAAAATCTCTGATTTTTTCTCGGAACTCTGCTTTCTTGTAGGCATTGAAAAAAAAATAGTGTTGCAGGTAGAAACTGACCCTTTTTCTCATTCTTTCTCTCTTTTACTATACTACTACTACTACAACTACTACGTTGGCACACCAGGTATCAGGTTTCGAGCTCTGTCCGCTAGCTGCGTTGAATTCCTTTGGAGTCAATTTGCAGCACTCCTTTTTTTTCCGGCCATTTATTTTGCCAAGAAAAGCAGAGCGCTTGTTTGGACATTTTTACCCTTGGGTCTAGGGATTCGTTTGTAATAAATTTTGAGCACATCTCCAATCTGGTTTCTACGTTTTTGCCAGCATATTCTTTCCCCCTCACCCACCAATAGAAGACCTGCATCTGCATACACGAAAGACTGCTCCTCGGAGGTCCGATGTGCCGAATAAGTGCCAGGGCCGATGTAGCCAACTTTTATACTACTTATTGAGGGATCGTTGTTGGCTGGGTTTGCTTTGTTACGATTTGCTACATCACGTTGTTACCTCGGTATCCTTGGGGCCCATATCTCCTCTTCTCCACTTGCTCGCTTCTTACGTACGTAGTTCTCGCACTTTTCCTTCACTTTTTTTTACTCTTTTTCACGTAAAATCACAATTGAGTCGGGCCTAATTGCAAACCCTGCTTACTTCCTAAACACGAAAATTTAGCACACTGCTGCACCTCTTGTCTCCATGCGATTTCCAGAACACAGGCACTAGTACTGGCCGGGTACGGCACTCAGGGCGCACACGCCATCGGCACCACCTCCTCCGCCTCTTCACTCTCGATCCTGTCAGCCCCCCCCCCCGCCACCACCACCACTTCACATCGAAACTTCTTCCCCTTCACTATATTAGTAACTGAGCCCCACCAGTCACCACCACCACCACCAGCAGCGCCAGCCACCCACCACCCTACACCTGCGGCTGCTGCTGCGGATTTACCTGGCTGCGATTTCAGCTGGGAAGGAGAAGGGGAAGGAGGGACGGACGGACGAACAAGGGAGGGAGGGGGAAGGGTAGGCAAAACCATCCCCTCTCCCTCTTCCTTTCCAATGCCGTTTGCACCGAGGAGACCACTGAATGGAGCGCCTCGGAGGACCGCATTGCCAAGATCCTGACAGGCCAAAAGTCGGCTATGCGATAATGAGTCGCCCCCGCCCCTCACCTCACAAGTTCTCACATTGAACACGGTATATAGGAGAAAGCAAGAGCTCCATTCGACGCCTCACGCCTAATTACCTTTACTTCGTGACCGTCCCTGCCTCTCTCTCTCTCTCTCTCTCTCCCTCCCTCCCCGCAGACACTCAAGCGCGATCTCGCAGTGACGGTCACTCGAAAGGCGCAAAGGCTGCGGCGGCTGCGGCGGCGGCGGCAGCGGCAGCGATGACTGCGGCGGCGGCGGCGGCGGCGGTGGCAAAGACGGGCGCGGGCACGATTCAAGCTAGGAACCCTCTCTTGCACTACATTCCTCCTTGCCATTCCTACCAAAAATCCACCTCAGGTGAGGAGAAGGAGAAGGCATGGGGAGGAAAAGGGGCATTTGGACTGAAGGGTCAAAGAGAGGATCACCTAGCAAGGCTTTTTATTCAGGAGCGCCTTCAAGCAAGAATAGCGTACTAAAAAAATGTACAAAAATGCAGGGCCTGTGGGTTCTAATGCATGGGGATGGAGAAAGAAGGAAAATTGACTTTCCAGTTGCTATGGGCTTCAGTTACTCTGCTCGGCTCATCAGCGCTGCTGTGATGCTTTGACACCACGATCCCTGTTCTTGTGTGAATACAGCGTGGACCTGTTCCTGTAGACCTTATTGCACAGGTCGCAGGTGACGGGACCGCTGTCCATAGACATCCTGGGAGGCTTGCTGCTGCTGCTGTTGCTGCTGTTGCTGCTGTTGCCGTCCCCTCGATGTTGGTGTTGATGCTGCTGTTGCTCTCCTTCTCTGTCTGACCGTCGGGGTGAGCTGGTATACGTATGTAGTAGGAGGGACAGAGCTCGTCTTTGTTGTGCTGAAAAAGAGGGTCTACTTTCCACTCTGTGAAATTTCAGCTTAAACATTACATATAAAAAAATAAAAAAAAGTAACCATGTGGATCATGCGGTCAAAGGTTCCCAACGGTTTTAAGGTTGCTTGCTTGCGGCATAGTGGTACGTACATGGTGTGCGAGTAGATCTTGTTGCCGGTCTTGTACTCGACGGCCCACTAGATTGTGTGTCGGGTTACCTGGGGTTCTCCTTCACGCGGCAGGAGAAGCAGCAGGTGCATTCCTTGCAGTGCCAGGAACCCTCGAGAATCTCTTCCAAACCAACGCAGTAGTTGTGGTACCTGCAAATAAATCAAAACAAGACTTTAGTTGTAGTACAAACAAATATGTATTTTTTTCACAATAAATGTGGGAATATCAGTCTGGTAGATGCAATTTTTGAATTGACACCATGACTAAAGATGGCCAAAAGGAAGAGAAGTGTAACTTGATGGTCACAGAGGCAGACATCATAGCCAGGAGACATGAACTTGAACAAGCTCGTGAGGAAACTCACAAGAAGCAAATTGAGGAACTGGAGGCCCGCGTGCGGGAGATGGAAGAAAAGAAACGTGAACTGGAACGCCAAGGCCGTGACGACCTACACAAACTCATTCTTGAGAGACGTGACCTGGAAGAAAAGCTGAAAGCCTGTCTAGAGCAACAAGAGCAGTGCATTAAAGACATTAAGGAAACTCAGGCAAAGGAGATTCAGGGGTACAAGCAGGAGCTAGTCGATCTTCAAAAGAGCCTGGCCGAGGAACGGAATGAGCTAGTGAGAAAGCAGGGACTAATTGCCGAGTTGGAGGCCAAGAAAGCAGACGAAGAGGCCCAACGTACCCGTGACCAAGAAACTCTGAAGGAGCTGATTAAGGAGGAAGAAGCTAATTTGGAAAGACTAGTGAAAGAGCACGAAGGGGTCAAAAACAAGTACAAGTCGGAAGCTGATGCCAGGGTGCAGGCCTTTAAAGAGGAGAGTGATCACCTCAACAGCAACATAGAAGACATCAAGAAGGAAATTGAAACAAAAACCCAGGAATTCAAGAAGCAGGAGACTGAGCTAGAGAGGAAAAAGGACGAACTCCAAGCACAGCTGGATAAGGAGAGGACGGAAAGGGAAAAGAAACTTGCTCCCTTGACAAGCGAAAAAGAAGCACTCACCCAAAAAATACAAGAGATTCAAAACAAAATAATAACCACTCGAGAACAAGAAGAGAAGAAGACAGAGGAAATTATCAAACATTATGAAGAGACTTTAAATAACAACCAAAAGGAATTTGAAAAAGAAAAGGAAGCTCAGACAAAGACAATTTTTGACAAAGAATGCCAAATAAGAGATAAAGAATTAGAGCTGGAAAAACTCAAAAATGACAATGAAGAAAAACTTCGTGAAATCGAAAGCGAAATGGTGCAAAAGCTGAAAGATATGGAAGAAGAGCTGCGTGACCAAGACGAGAAGAACAGGAAAGAACTCCAACAGGTAGTCGATAAGGACAGATACAAGGAGCTAGAAGATCAAATTCATCAGAAACAGTGTGAACTTCAAAACCTGGAAGCAAACCAAGAGGCAGAAGAAGCATTGCTAAGAGTGTGGCTTGAAACTGTTACTGACAAGGAAAAAGTTCTTCATGATGAGGCAAGTGCAAAAGAATCAAGATATTCTAACAAAATTAGTTCATTAGAAAACCAGTTAAATTCTGTAAAGCAAAAAGCAGACAACGAGCAAAGACAGTATGATGCCCTGAAGGAAGAAATAGAGAGAAAGCTTCAGGATAAGAGGGAACAGTTTGAAGCACATGCGAGAGATGCAACTACCCATATTAATGACTTAAACAACCAAATAGCAGATCTGAAGCGAAACCTGAAGAGTAGAGAAGCAGCAGCAAAAAGTAGAAATGAGGCAATTGATAGGCGAATCGGTGACGAAGTTCACCGCCTTGGAAGCCTTAAAAAAGACCTTGAAGAGCAAATAGAACCCCTAAAAAGGAGGCACAACGAACTAAAGCAGACACTTGCTCAAGAAAAAGAAAATTACCAGGCACAGCTGAGCAAGATGCAGAAGGAACAGCACTATCAAACCAAGGAGCAGGAAGAAGAGCTGAATAAACTGTATTCCTTGTTGGAAAATGTCAGGGCACAGTTTAAAGAGGAACGCAATCAACTGCAAAAGGCTCTCAAAGAAATTCTGGACTCAAATGATAAGCTACGGGAAAAACATGAAAAAGAAATCTTTGAGCTTAACATGAAACTTGTCCAAACTCTTGAAACATCTTCTAAAGGAAAAATAGACCCTAATCAGACAAAAGACCTACTTAACAAAGTCAAAGATCTGCAAGACGAGTATGGGCGAAAATCTCGTGAATATGAAGAAGCTCTCACTCGTCAGACTGAAGAAAAGCACAAACTTGCACAGAGAAATGAAAAAGAAATTCAACAGTTAAAATCTGACATTTCAAAACTTAGTAAAGAATACCTGAAAGATGGCGTGAGCAACCCGGAGGAAAGAGTGCAACGGTTGAAAGAGCTACTTGAAAAGAAATCCCAACAACTGGAGAAGGCCAAACTCAGCAACATCTCTAAATCTGGAACAAGTGGGCATCCCTCATCCACCAGCTGTGCCTTGGTGGATGAGGTTGAAGATGCTAAGAGGAAAAATATTGAGTTGTCTGAAAAATTTCAGCAAAAAAAGAAAGATTTAAATACTCTTATGAATCAAAGGCAAAGTGAAATAGAACAACTTACTAGGCAAATAGAGGAGCAAAATGTGGAAATGAGCAAGGCAGAAGAGCCCTATGAGCATAAACCTTTACCAGGAACCCTCACAGAGAGGCTCGACAAACTGAAGACTCTTAGGGGAATTATAACATCAGAACTGCACGAAAGAGAAAAGTTGATTCAAGAAATCTCAAGGCTGCAGAAAGAACCACAGGAAGATGAAGTTAAGCCCCTAGAAGAAGAAGATCATAAAAAAATACAGTACAACCAGAACATTGATGATATTCCCAAATGCGTGTTAGATGGTATGGGTCCACAGTCGTACCATGAGCACAGTACCGGTAAGTCTTCAAAATTAAAGACAAAATCTCAAAAGGACACTACAACCGTACCAACTATGCAGGATGACCTTGAGTCGGAAAAGGGCGAATGGAGTAGTCGTAAGCCTTCAAAATCAAAGGAGGCTTCTGTACAAGAAAAGCCACCAGCAACAGTGGCTGGCATTGAAGAGGCTGAAAAAGACGAGGAGATTCAAGTCCCGTCCGACACCAGTCAGCCTACTGTCAAACCAGTGAAAGCTGGGCCAGATGTTGCTACATCCCAAAGAAAATCTGCGGTTGATTACATCCTGGAGATGATACAGGAAAAGGAAAACCAGTTGAACAATTTAACTGCTCCACAGCTTCCACCTGAAAAACATGAAGATCTTCAAAAGGTTAAACAGGAACTGGAAGAATTGAGAGAGCAACTTCCTGATGATTATGAAAGAAAGGTCTGCCATTACCAGCGAGGTGGCAAAACACCAATGGTCCAGATGACAACAGAATTAAATAAGCAAATGATACTTGCTGGAAATGACGATATTAACCTTGTGGGGAAAAGTTATGATAAAACAATGTCCTACAGCAAGCAAGAAGCAAATGTAGGAAGAGAGGAAGAACCAAGAGAAATTACGCAGGACAATGAAAAACAACAGGGTGGCGAAATAGACAGCCATCCAGAAAATGAGGCTACAGTGAAAAATCAGGACGATGGCGGGACATCAGAATATTCACATGAAAATGAACAAAGAGAGGATCCTCATTCTGCAACTTCTCAAGGCTAAGGTCACATAATCCTTGGAATTTTAAATAATGCGAAGAATAGTAAAAGATAGCGTGCAGTTACCCTCTGTCACAAAAAGATCGCAAAAAAGCATATTGTCTTCATCAGAGTGGTCTTGGAATTTTGAGTAGACTTTTAGACCCTGTGCACTCCCGTAGCTGGTGACGTATTCCAGATGCTCCAACTTAAATTAAATTCACTGATATCGAAGTTCCCTACATCGAGATTTTACTGTACTGTTTTCCCCCCTTCACAACATACCACATAGTATTTGGCGTGCCAGTTGTACTGTAGTAAACAGTAGTTACTGTTGTGCAATTTAAAAAGCTAGGGTACATAATGCAAGGTTAAATGTGGCTATCACCTTAACCGACAGTACACAACATAACTGCACTAGCGTCAGACTTTATTAACATTTGCAATTGCTGTGCATACATATGCTTGTTGAGAATTGGAGAATATTTTACTATATCTGGAGAAATTGGTGACTGGTGTTCGAATATTAATCTGACCGTCAGACAAACCTAGGGTTTCTCTGTGCGAAAAAAACCGCGACGTGGGTCGGTGCAATCTCCGCCGCGGATGCCCCAGACGTTGACGGCATTGATATAGGTATCTCTTTCCTCACCCTCTCTCGTCTCCTTACAAGGTGGTGGTGGTGGCGGCGGCGGCCGCTGACGGAAGCGTATAGTCCTCCGCGGCCAGTTCTACTGGGGGAGGGAGGGGAGGCACTCTGGGTCAGTTGGATCCACTAACACGGGACGCAAATACGATGGAATACCCGTAGATTCTCGCTACTTGGGGGACGCAATGAGGGGGGGGGGAGGGGGAACAGTGCAGCAAACGTACCTATAGTACAAAGATCCGTGTGTGACGTGCCTACTGTAGGATCAGTAGTGGTGCTAGTACACCTAGTACTTGTACATGACGTGACAGGTGTCCATGAACGTGTGACGTTCATCATTAACGGCGGGGGCCACCCTGCGCCAGGTGCCCGTGGGCAGAGAAGTGGACTAGACGCTCAGGGCTGCTGCAGGCCTTCCTGTTCACCGACCAGCACGGGGAAGGTCTGCCCCCGGCCTGGTAAGGAGACCATGAAGCCCACCGCGGAGGGCATCATCTCCAACCACTATACAGGGGTGGGCAACCAAATCGCTACACATGCCAAACCAGACCAAAAAAGAGCTCTGGTGCAAAGAGGATGCCATATACAGGGTGGCACAATAAAATAGCATTTTTTCTATAGGGACATACCTTATTGTGTGCAACACCTCAACTATCTGTGGCATTCCTCTATACCAATAACCTCTAACTGCCATTGTAATTTTGAGCAGATCATCCTTA
>JAAUYM010035424.1_pt1 | contig 12027 bp, 8 predicted proteins | sample 7278001 | NCBI WGS metagenome assembly JAAUYM01 (sample SAMN14350224, study PRJNA611818) | marine sediment metagenome | isolation source: surface marine sediment (1.8m) | place: French Polynesia: Moorea | collected 2018-08
ACCACTACCACTACCACTACCACTACCACTACCACTACCACTACCACTACCACTACCACTACCACTACCACTACCACTACCACTACCACTACTACTACAAGCATCCAGACGCCAACGCGGACTGTACCTCCTTGTCGGTGACGTCCTCCACGGTTGCCATGGCATTCTCAAACGCAAGTGTGGTCTTCCTCTCGGAGACGGTGGGGGTAGCTGCGACGTCCGTGGACTTCTCGCCTTCCTCCACCTCGTCCGCCGCCACCTGCTCGTCCTTCTTCTTCCTCTCTTGGTCCTCCTCCTCTTCTTCCACACCGAAGAGATCCCTGATGGTCTGTGTCTTAAGCTGAGCCGTGGTAAAGTTGCCCCCGTCGATGGCGAGGTCGCCAAGCATCCTCTTCTGGTTGGCCTTCTTCAGGATATTCTCCTCCACCGTCCGCTCGCTCACCAGCCGGTAGATGTGGACGTCCCTCGTCTGCCCGATGCGGTGGCACCGGTCCTGCGCCTGCGCGTCCATCGTCGGGTTCCAGTCAGAATCGTAGAAAACCACGGTGTCAGCGCCTGTCAGGTTGACGCCAACGCCACCCGAACGGGTAGACAGGATGAAGCAGAAGTAGCGGTCGTTGCCGTTGAACCGCTCCATCAGCACCTGGCGCTGCTCCACTCGGGTAGAGCCGTCCAGGCGGAGGTAGACGTAACCGTGGTAGTTGAGGAAGGCCTCCAGCACGTCCAGCACGCGCGTCATCTGGGTGAAGAGGAGGACGCGGTGGCCACCGGACTTGAGTCTGTGGAGCAGTTGGCTGAGCACCTGGAGCTTCCCGCAGTCGTACTGGATGAGCCTAGCCTCAGGCAGCTGGAGGTTGCACTGGAAGGCGCTCATGGACTCCACGGCCCGACGGACCTGGCCCAGCTCCTCCCGCAGGGAGGGGCCGACCTCCAGGCGACCCTCCTTCAGGGAGCCGACGACCGCGGGCACGTACAGATGGAATCGGGAGAGAAAGGCACGGGCGACATCACTCATGCGGCCTCCGCCAGGGATCTGCAGCCCGATCGAGTACGGAGTGTGGTCGAGGTCCCGCCCCGGCCCCCGACCCTGCTCCCGCCGGCTCGTCAGTCCCGCCAGTCTCCCCCAGAGGCCCTCCAGGAGCCAGTCGGGGCAGCGCTCACGGCACACCCGCACGGACTCGACGAGATCGCGGCCGAACATGGGACAGCACATGACCTTGAGGCGGTTTGTCCTGATGTGAGACTCGACCCTGGTCCTGCAGGCCGCCCTCTGGTCCTCTCCGATCGTCGACGGGACGGGGCTGCCGGTCTTGTACGAATGGAAAATCTTGGAGCAGAAGATCCCCTTCCTCTCATCCTTGGGCTCCTGAGACGCCTCCCTCCCGTCTTGAGACCTCCGACTCCGCTTGACAGGAGGCGCTGCGGCACCGTCCTCCTCTTCCCTTTCGGCCTTGGACGTCGTGAGGAGAGAGGGGAGCTTCCTCTTCTCTTCCTCCTCCGGGGAGCCAGGTGGCGACGCGGTCCCGTTCATCTGCAGCATCTGCTGGGCGATGTCAAAGGGTGAGAGCGCCCGTGTCCGAGTGACGGCGGTCAGCAGGAAGGTGCCCTTGTCGGTGCGGATGTTTAAGTCCGCCTTCGTCTTCTTGTAGATGTTGTTGTTGACGATGGTGGCGAGAGGGATGTGCTCGCCGCTGTACGTGGGGGAACTTACATATCGCATTGTCATCCGTATCTTGCCCGGCGGGCAGCGGGGCAGCGGCCGGAAGGTGGACAGGCTCTGGACAGAGTAGGAGTGGCGGTTCTGCAGCCGCGCCGCACTGTGGGCGGCAAAGCCCGTCAGCCGGAGCTCCTGTGTGAGAATGCAGGCCGGGTGCTCGGACAGGTCCACGGTGTCCAGCGGGCTCCTCTCCAGGAGGTTAAAGACTCGCCGGGGAATGGAGTCCAGGAGGCGGACAGGCTCGCACACAAAGGGGGAGAGAGTGGGGCGGGCCTCAAAGAGGTTCGGGTGGTTGCACACTTTGCGTAGCTGCATGAGAATGTTAATGACGCTCATAAAGTTGCCGCCGGCCAGGGTTTCCCTCGTCTTTCCCCGGGACATGAAGTCGTCGTAGAGGAAGCGCTGTCGCTTAGACAGCGGGCAGTAGACCACGTGCTCGTACTTCTTGGGCAGCTGCTTCTCCACCTCATTCTTCAGTCTCCGGAGGAGAAAGGGCCGCAGGACCTTGTGGAGTCTCCTGACGAGGCTCTCGTTGTACTCCTGGGTGTCCTCCACCATGCCGGTCAGTGGGTTGGAGAACCACTCCTTGAAGTTGCGGTGCGACTGAAACACGTTGGGCATGAGGAAGTGCATGAGAGACCAGAGTTCCATCAGGTTGTTCTGTAGGGGCGTCCCGGTCAGGAGGAGGCGTCCCACGCTGGAAAAGTTCAGCAGCATCTGCCACCTCTGCGACTTAAAGTTCTTGATGTGCTGGGCCTCGTCCAGAATGAAATAGTACCACTGTTTTCGCCTGAAGCTGGAGTGGTCTTGCACGACGAGCTTGTAGGAGGTGATGCAGACGTGGAAGGCGTTGGGCTTGGTCCAGCCCACCCGTTTCAGCCGCCTCTCCTTCTGAGACCCATAGTAGGTGAGCACCTTGAAAGCGGGACACCACTTCTTGACCTCCATCTCCCAGTTGAGCATGACAGAGGTGGGGACAACGATGAGGTGCGGCCCCCAGTTCCCCTTGGCGCAGGCCAGGTGGGCCAGCAGCGCTATCGTCTGGATGGTCTTCCCGAGGCCCATCTCATCTGCCAGGATGCCGTTGAAGCTCCGCTCGTGCAGGGACACCAGCCAGTCCAGCCCAATGTGCTGGTACTCCCTCAGCTTGTGCCTCAGCAGGAAAGGCACCGGCGTCTTTACCGTGGTCGTGTCCAAAGTGTTCCCCGTCGGCTGAAATGCCTCCGCGGTCTCCACAGCATCGAACAAAGCCGGGTCTTCCTCCACCAGTGCCTTGAGATTGTCCTTGTCGTCATCATCCTTTTCGTCTTCTTCCGCTTGTTTCTTCGCCTCGCTGCCTTGCTGGTCTTGCTGGTCGGCCCTCTCTGTTTCCGCTCTCTTTCCAGGATCGTCTCCTGGCGGTTGTGCTACCTCCTCTTCTGTCTCCTCCTTCCCCGCCTCCGTACACGGCTCCCTGACAGACTTTTCCTCCTCTGTCTTATTCTCCTTCCCCTGTTCCTCTGCCTTATTCTCCTTCCCCTCTTCTGCCTCTTTCTCTTTTTCTTTTTCGTTCTCTTTCTCTTCGTCCTCCTTCTTCCCGTCTTCGAAGACATCCGGACAGAACTTCCTGAGAAGCTCCTCCAGCGGAATCTCCGCGTCTTTCTCCAAATGGCCGATCTCCTCCTCATCGTGTCTGTCCTCCTCTTTGCCTATGGTCCTCTCGTCGTCCTCAGACGACTCCTCAGGACGGTACTCCTTGTCCTGGCCGGCTGAAGTCACCCCAAAGCTGCTGACGCTTTCAACGTCGCTGCCTGCTGGAGTTGTCCTGAACAAAGCAACATTGAAAGTTGAACTATTTGTACGTACAAAGTTGTCCTGAACTGAGACTGATTTATTAGCACGCCTTTGCTGCCTTTTGTTGTAAAAACTGAAAAGCCCCTGCATGTTATGCTACTCTGTCTACCTGAGCGATCCAGATGCAGTCCCCGTGCCCTGGTCCGCCAGGCTCTCCGCCAGCAAGGAGGAGAACTTCTCAGACCGTCCCACAATGAAGTCGAGGTGCTCGTCCAGCGCAAGCTTCCTTTTCTGGTCGAGCTGTGCCTTCAGCCTGAACTCGAATACCTTCTCGATGTTTCCCCAGAATGTGCGCACCTCCCTGGCCACGAAGGAGGCGGCCCTCCTCTTAGCCTGCTCCAGCTCCCTTTCCTCCCTGAGGGCAGCCAGGCGCTTCTCGCGGAAGTGACGGTGGACCAGCTGCGCGCAGCGCTTGCAACCGTTCTTCTTCGCTTTGATCTCGTGCTGGAAAAGACAAAAGGTCAGTATTATCTGTCATTTAAAAAAAAACTGGAAACGTAGAGAGAGTGGTGACCCAATCACCTGGAACATGCTGGCCATCCAGCTCATCTCCTCCAGCACGTATCCCCAGTGCGTCCTGGTCTGTGCCGGCTCTGCCGGCCCCTTCAGCACCCTCTTCTCGCTCCAGATGCCCTCCTGCTGCAGCTGCTTGACCCTGGCCAGCACCTTGGCCTCCTGCTTGACCTCCGCCGACGTCTGGTCCATCCGCAGCGACTGCCTCGGTCTCAGGTCCACCACCACCGAGGAGGACGGCATAGCCGGCGGCGGCGACGATAGCGAGGAGGACCTCCTGGTGGCGGCCGCGTGGGTGACCAGCCAGGGAGGGAGGCCGGGGAAGTCCTTGGTGCGGACGAGCTCCAGCTCCTTCTTCAGATCCTCCAGGGACTTCTCCGCCCGGATCCTCCTGCTCCTCCGGCGATCCCTCAGCTTCCTTCTCCTTCCCTCCAGCGTCCCTTTCTCCTCCTCCTCCTTCTTCTCCATAATGATTATCTACTTGCCTAAGAGTGGGCAAATTGCCGACAATAAATGTCAAACGGGAAAGAGGAAGGGGAGACAAACCTGGAGGACTTACTAGTCACGTTGTCAGAGTCCAAACACCATCGTCATTCTTTTTATCTCCTCCTCCTTCTTGACCTCCCGCCACCGGCCCGCCACAGTCTGCGGGCCTCGGGCGTGGGGTGGGAACACTTCCGACCTCCGAAAAAAAAAAAGTGACTGGCCAGAATGTGAAGAAGTCCGTCCGTGGTCGCGTCGGCACTCTCGGCAGTAGTTGACGGGCTGACGGGACGGGCGGAAGCGGGTGGAAAAAAAAGGACTCTCTCGCAACCTCTCCATCCCGACCAATATTGGCGACCTCAGGGGTAAGTATTGACACAGAAAGTGTCAACACTTTTGTATGCAAAATTTTATGGAGCTGCCATGCACCTAAGCTGAATTTTAATAGAAAACACTAATTTACTCTCCTTGGCTTGGCCACATGGTTTTGATAGAAGCTACAATGAACCAGTCCACATCTTTAGAATGTTCCCTATCCAGATCTTTTATTTTTCTTGGGCAGTCAAGTGGGAGCAGGTGTGACCGACCATAAAATGGGTATAGGGTCGTCGCCGTCGACCCTTGGACCAAAATTTATTCTGTTTTTTCTTGTTTCCTGTTAGTAAAGTGCATAAACTGTGAAATCACACACACACATGTGAAGTGAGCAGAGTGCAAGGCAAGCTTCTGCGACACTTGTGAAAAAAAAAAACCATCCGGAACTCTTTAAAGAAGTATATGAATATATTAAATTTCCCATAGACTTCCATCTCTCTCTCCTCCCCAAAAATAAACTCCTTATATTATCACAAGTCCGACTCCTCCATCCACCCGAGGATCTCCGCCTCGAACTCCTCGCTCTCGGCCGTGTCCCCCATCATCAAGGCGCCCTCCGACGACGGCGGCGGCGGCGGCGGCGGCGGCGGCGACGGCGGCGGTTTGAGCGAAGGCGCCTTGAAGGCCATGCGGCCGTTGGCGGCAGCGTGGGAGGCGCTGGAAGAAGAAGAAGGTCTGCTCAGCCCCACCACCCTCCTCCTCCTCCTCCTCCTCCCGCTGCTGCTGCTGCTGCTGCCAGATCCCGCCTGCAGGTGGGAGGGAGGAGTGGCGTTGGCCTCGTCCGCAGCGTGAGCCGCCGCCGCCGCCGCCGCCGCCGCCGCCGCCGTCGTGACCTCCGACAGGGGAGGAGAACGGGGAAGGAGGTCCCCCCCGTCCCCTTCCCCTCCCTCCCCTCCTTGCTGCTCAGTCTCCCCCGCCGCCTCCGTCGTCGTCACCGCCTGCTCCATCTCCTGCCAGAGCTGCTTGGCCTTGCTGAGGGCCTCCGCGGATATCGTCACCTTCTTCCCGGTGCCGGTGCACAGGCCCAGGGGGCGGGAGTTGACTTCCAGGCGGACGTCGGCGTCCTCGGCGTCGTCGGCGTTCTTGTGGTCGTCGTCCCCCTCCTCGCCGATCTTGTCTCCGGATTCGTCCGGTCTCTCCGACCCTCCTTCGTGCTGACTCTTGCCATCATTCTCCTTCTCCTCCACTTCTTCCTCCTCCTGGCTGGACAGAGAGAATCCGGGAGACGATGCCCCCTCCACCTCCCTCCACTTCTGCCTGGCCACGTGCATGGCCTCCGCAGAGACCGCCACCGACCTCGCCGCCGCGGGCGGGGTCCAGGGACGGAGGGAGCGACGCCACTGCTGCTGGGCCGCGCTCAGGGAATCCTGACAAAAAAGTCCCATAATCAAGAGGCCGGCAAGGGACTTGGACTCCCCCTCCTCTCCTCATTTTTTTTTTCTCTTTTTCTCTCTTTTACCTGTGACACCCTGAGCCTCTTCCCCGCGGGTTCCCCTCCCTCCTCTTCCTGTGCTGCCTCCTTCTCCGCCTGCTCCCAGGCCCTCTTTGCCCTGGCCATGGCCTCCTCGGACACCGACACCTGGTGCCCGGACGCCGTCTGGAAGCCCACCGGGGAGGGCGGGAGGGACATCTCGGACGAGGAAGGACGAGGTGGTGGTGGCAGGGAGGGAGGGAAGGGAGGGAGGATGAGACGAGAGATGGGAGGGTAAGAGAGACCCAGAGGACGTTGCTTGGCGACTTGGCGTAGTCTTGTGTTTTTTTTTTTTTTTTTTCATAAAATGCGGTATTTGCGGAAAATGAACGGAGCTCGTGATGCAACCTCTTCCAGGGACCTCTCACGGTGTGACCAGCTTGAGTAACTCTATCTAAAGTTTCCAAATCCCTTCCAAGCAACGCCAAGTTCTTTATATTACTACAGTACACGTGGAAATATTAATAAGTTTGGCTGCAAGTTACAACTGCGGCCAAAAAAATTGACCCCGCCATGTCCGCACCCATTAAAAGAGAGCACATGCAAATTTTGGGGAAAATTGATCCAATGGAAAGTATAAAAAAATATTGACCTCAATTTTTGACCTCAAACGATTTCAAAATCCATTTTTGACCTCATCTAGTCTCCCATTATCGGGTGTGCTGAACAACATTTATTTTATGCAACTTTCTTTTCTGCATGAAATAGTTATTGTTTAATTTTTGGCCATAAAACTGGCACTCTTTTTGGCCACCTCTATAAAAAAATTTGACACCCCCCCATGTCCATTTTTGGGAAGGATCGGCACTTAAGTGGGTTTGACTGTACGTAGTACAATTCCGTTACTGCTGACGCAAGCGGATCAGAATGGTCTTAACGTAGTATGTGCACGCACGCACGCAAAGTAGTACGATGTACTACTACATACTGCTTGCTCTCAGCACACTGAAGATGAAGATTGGATTTTAAAAAAATCATATCTCCAATCGAATCGTTGAAGAAGTTTATGACGCAACCCAGCAAGCAATTCATTCGTCAGACAAAGATAATTATTCCTTGTGGTGCGCACAAGGGCCCTTTGTGCAAGAGAGCAAGTACGGTACGGTAGGTGTCTAACGCAGTACTGCGTAGAATTAATCAGATGTGGAGCGAGAGAAAGAGCAACCCAACCCCCCCCAACCCCACCCAACCTTGCATGCGCTGCGCTGTGGCAACTTAAGGATTTGGGAATCCAGCGCGCGCCACCCCAGGCAGGGTTGCTCCACAGCGAAACAACCCCCCTTTTTTTCTTTTCTTTAACTAAACGAGAGAAGCAAAATAACATGATGCAGGAATTTGTTTCAACAAATTATTGATTTCATCGTGGCCTCTTTACTCTTTCTGCTTCCCCGGTAATAGCCTTTGGCTAAAGGGTAAATGGCTCGTCGCTGCACAAGGGAAAGCAGCAGACGGCAGGTGGGAACCCTGCTGCGATGCTATTAGTGCGAAGAGCAGGCAAGATTTATATTTTTTTACACTAAAGACACCTGTGCACTAAATATAGTAGAACTAAAGTTAACAAAGGACTTAAGTTGGTTTCGTGTAATGTTGCAGTTTCACTTTGCGTTCGGGCTCGGTCAAGGATTCCCCCCATCCCTAGCAGTTATTGTTTGCAGGCAGCCTCAGTGGAAAAGAGACACTGAATTCAGGACTTGAAGCTGAAACAAAAGAGTTGCACTTTGCCTCTGGGCCGAGTGAGCACCTGGATCCTGGATCAGATCCGACCATGACCGAGAACCTGAAGAAGCAGCCCAAGAGGGGCATCCTCAAGCAGTCGACCTCCTTCGAGCAGAGGGAGCTGGAGCCGCCGCAGTGAGTCCTCGCTCTCTCCGCAGTCATTTCGTACGACAAGTTGATCTCGGCCTACGTATGTGTCCACCTTTCCCCCCCTCTTTTTTTTCCACTTGCGTGAGCAGCAGCCGGGCCAAAAACCCGCACTTTGACGAGCAGAACATCCTGGAGACGCTCCACCCGGCAGACAAGGACTACGGATTCATGAAGATTGACGAGCCCAAGACGCCCTACGAGTACGCCTCCGGGGTGGAGGACGAGGAGGCGCAGGAGGCACAGGAGGCGGCGGGGGCGGCGGGCGGAGAAGGGGTTGGAGGAGGGGGAGGGGCAGTGGAGCAGGAGGGAGGAGGGAAGGAACTGGACGCGGAGGCGCTGGCGACGAGGTCAGTTCACAAAGACATATGCCATTTGTCATTCTACAGTAGTTCATGTATAAGTACATTTGGTGGTCAGAGGAGGGAGGAGTTTGAGAATTCCTTGCTCTCTTTTTCAAGGGGTCCCTTGTAGTGCTCTGGGACCTGGGCCGGATTTTACTCTTCCTCTTCCTCCTCCTCCGCATTTGCATGCTTTGCATGATTGACGTATTTACTTGCCTCCACTATTGAAAAAAAAAATGGCTTTCTAATTCCATTTCGAAACCTTCCTGAAGCAGGAAATCTACTGTGAAATTTGCAGAGTCCAAAAAAAGAACTTTTAAATGATTCATGAAGAGGAATTGAGTTTGCACCGGTAAGAGTAGCAGAGTTGCCAGGTCTTTGAAAGCTAAAAGAGCCCAATCCATGTCCACCTGCTATTAAGCATTGAGTAAAATGTGACTAAAATCAGCAGTTTTCAGAGAAAAAGTTTGCTAAACCAAGGATCTTCATTAAATCGAACATCTGAGCACATATTCGAAGATATAATGGACACTCTCCCTAAAAATTCTGTTGAATTTTGCCTTGAGCAGGATAGCCGTGGAGTGCAGCCGTCCGCGCCCCCGCCGGATGTCGGAGCCTAGCGGAGACGAGGAGGACTTGAAGCTGCTCTCCCCGGAGGAGAGAGAGCGGCGGAGGAAGTTCGAGCAGAAGAGAAAGAAGCACTACAACGAGTTCTACGCGGTGAAGCTGGCCAGGCAGCTCATGCAGGAGCAGGGCGACGAGGACGACGACGACGACAGCGGCGACGGCGACGAGAAGGAGGGGGGCAAGAAGGGGTCGATGGAGGGGGAAAAATCAAAAGTGGAAGACGAGGGAGAGAAGAAGGAGGAAGAGCAGATGGACCTGTCTCAGTCGCAAGGCGGTAGCGCCTGAGAGAGGAAGAGGGAGGGAGAGGGCCAGTCTGCCCACCACAAGTCTTCACGCGTAAGAATTTTTGTTGTTGTTTTTTCAGTGTCATAAGAAGAAGCAGAAAAAAGGCAATAGTTCGGTGTGTGTGCAGGGGGACGGGGGTATCTTGTAGTAGTATCATGGCTTCCCTCTCCCCTACCCCTCCCCTCCTCTTGTGTGTACTACGTACTACAGTCGAGCTTGGCTAATCGGGAATTGGTTAGCGGAGAATATTGCCTAATTTGTGGGGGGAAAAATCATATAGAGAACAAAATTGCTAAGTACGACTACGTGACACCCCCGCCCCACCTCGCAGAATTGGGACCGTCTCCCGATCTTCTTCCCACGGATTAGCCAAGTCCGACTGTAGTACATACATGCTGAATGTGATAGCAGCAGCAGCAGAAGAAGCTTAGTTACTGTCTCTGTCTCGGTTTTACACGTCGGAAAGTAAGTTGACAAAGAGATAGTATTCCTCCGTTCTCCCTTTCCTCCCCCCTCCCCGAAAAAAGCCTACTAGTGGATGTCCTGTGGGTGGTGGTTTTCCAAATACTACCTATGTACGTACACGGAATATTTTTTTTTCCCTTGCATATACTACAAACGTACACATGCCCCCCTTCCTTTTGCTCATGCAAAGTGTGACGACGACAAGCCCAAGCCAAAGAAAAAGGATCCATTTAAAGAAAAAAAAGCAGGAAAAACAAGAATGGACATGAACAGTGGCTAGTCTGGTGATGGACTCTTACACTACTCCCTCCCCGTCATAAAAAAAAACAACTCTACCCAGCATGTGAAAAGAATAGGACACATCGAGAAGAAATAGAGAATCCATTTAAAAAAGGAAAACAGATTTTTTTTGTGTGGGGGCGCCGGGAAGAAAAAAAAAAGACCAGAACAAAAACATATTCCATCGTGCGTCGTCTCCCGTTTATTTCCCTCCTATAGAAAGCAAAAAACTTTTAAGAATGTGGAAATAAAGAAGAGTACCCGGGTTGCTGGGTATTTAAAAAATCACGATATTTGATATGTATAAGCTCAAATTGTCTGAGCTTAACTATGACATCACACTGATGGTCTTAGAAGATTAACTGCAAGGCTTTTTGGCATGGTACACCACATTTTCAGTTATCCCTTTTAGGTGCGTTGATGTACCAGAGGTTTGACTTGGTCCCAACCCTGGAACATGTCGCATCCAGCTGTCCACGTCAGAAGCAGCTCTTGGTCAAGTCAATTTCGACCCCAAGTGACCTCGGAGGTCAGATCTGACTTTATCCGGTCATGATCTGAAACATGACGTGTATAATTTTGGGCATCTTCTGGAAGTGTGGCTCGTCATCAAGTAAGTATTCGCAATTGCGATTTCTTGATTGTTTAAATCTTTTTTTTACCACTTCTGGTTGTCACATATGGACTACACCTGGTGAACTTGTAGGGGTTAATTCAAAGGGTTACGGAAGGAGAAACTTTTCGGTCAAAGAAAATAGAATCCAGTCTCAACACTCTTGGGCTCACTTGGACTCATTCGGAACTTACATGGAATTTGAGGTCGCCTTTTGATGGGAGGAAAGTATTAGTCTCAAGGAATATCCTGTGAAAAATCTAACAATTAGTGTAAAAAACTTCACCTCTCTTTGCCTCATCCTCTTTTTCTTGTAGATCAGCTGGAGAAAAAAATAATAGAAACCACTTAGGTCTTATTATTATTTTTTAGAAATCTACAGAGAGCACAGAGATAAGAGAGTGAGCAAGAGGCAGATGGTAAACCAATCGTTTCCACTTTAGTCAACTATGCAATAAGGTATAGCACAAAAAGATAATGATGTCTCTTTAGCTGCAAAATGCTTAACTAAATACTTGTCCTGTATCTTCAATCTGCCTTCCTCTCATATCTTCTTTCCCTTTTCTCCCTACTCCGCCAAAACGAGGTGGGAGCTTAACTATCCTATTCTGTAGTAGAATTCTTGTTTTTTTTTTGTTTTGTTTTTTTGCACCCAAGTGGTGCCCTTTATTAGTCCTCTTTCATTGGGACAACAGAAGGAAAGAGGAGGTGCAGTTTTTGGCACATTTTTTATAATATTTTTTTTACAGATTCATATTAGATGAATTTGTGACGCTCAGCTCTGTAGACGAAAATCAACGAGACTTTCAACGTCTGAAAAAAAAGTAGGACTTTCTTACTTTTTTTTTCTTCGTTATCCGACTTACAAAAACTTTCCACGCCAACTCTCCCAGCCAAAATTCCCCTCTCTCTCTCCTCCGCACGGGCGCCAGCTCCCCTTTCTTCCTCGTTAGTGCGGGAAAGCGCCCACGCCACTACCCGAAAAAAGGCGCTCCAAATTGGCCTCCCTCCCATTGGCTGCTCTCTTGCGCCAAAGCTCCTCCCACCGCCACTTCCATCCTCTCCTTTTCCTCTGGCATCATCCAGAGTGAAAGCACCCGAAGAAGAAGAAGAGGAGGAGGAGGAGGAGACACCAAAAGTGCCTCTTTTCCGCCCTCGT
>JAAUYM010009509.1_pt1 | contig 12025 bp, 12 predicted proteins | sample 7278001 | NCBI WGS metagenome assembly JAAUYM01 (sample SAMN14350224, study PRJNA611818) | marine sediment metagenome | isolation source: surface marine sediment (1.8m) | place: French Polynesia: Moorea | collected 2018-08
GGGTGCTGATGCGGGAAGGATCGATCTGCTGGTTCTACTACTCAGAGAAGGTGTAAGAACGCTCTTGGGACCGGAGCAAAAAAAAACATTTCTTACAATTATCAAGCAATTTTTTTCTTAGTCCGTTTTCAATTTTTAGAAGAAGCTGTGCTACATCGGTTTACAACCCAACTGCGACGAACTGGTGACGTCCGACGTGTCCGCCTGCTCCAAGCTCCCTGGCGCCTGCTCCGATCTGAACGGGATCTGCTACTGCCACCAAAACATGTGCAACTGGGTCAAGTGTGGTGAGGGAGAGAGCGCCACCAGCACGTTTTAGTATAGGAGGAAGCACCTTTTTTAACGTCCAAGAAACATCCATGATCTGACTTACTATGTAGACGTGCGATGGATGGATATTTAATACTAGACTGAAGGTACCCGCGTTGCTGGGTAAGATTTTGCAATGGCAATGGCAACTTACGACTCGTGCATAAGCTTGCTTTGCTCGCTAGCTCAGATCTGACCTCATCTGGTATTTGTTCTTTCCCTTGAAATTGTGCACACCTTTTTGTTTTATGACCCGAGGCCGCCTGCAGCCTCCTGTGGCTTCCAGAGGCCAAGGAAGTTTAAAAAGTTGTCAGAGAGAAAAATGTCACTAAACTTTTAGGTAGCCCTTGCAAAAAGGCACACTTGTTATGCTATGACCCGAGGCCATCCGAGGCCTCCCACGGCCTCTGTAGTCAAAAAATGCTTTCGGTCTTTTATTTTATTAAAAAAATTGATTGGAAGCCTCCTTCTGCCCAAAAAAGAACCATTTTTCAGTTTTGGGCATAAAATGGTCACCCATTTTGGCACCCCTATAAAAAAATTGATCCCCTCATGTCACTCCCCATTGAAAATGAGCACCACATGCAAATTTTGGTAAGGTTTGGTCCAACCATAGTTGCAACCTCAATTTTGGCCTCCAATGACCTCGGAGGTCAGACAGATCTGACCTCATCTGGTCCCCCATTTTGGGGGGTCCTGAACAACTTTTATTTTATGCAACTTTCTGATTGAAGGCCATCTTAACCCTTTTTTGGCCATTTTTCACTTTTGGGCATAAAGTGGGCACCCCTTTTGGGCACCCCTATAAAACATTTGACCCCCCCCAATGTTAGACTCCAGGTCGCCAGGTGTCTCCCTGTCAATTTTGGGTCAGATCCGCCTAGCGGTTTGGCCGTCTATAAAGGACAATCAATGAAGCAAGCAAGCAAGCAGACAGAACGACAAATACGAACATATAAGATTTAATCCGATTAAAAAAATCTTCTCTATAGGCCCCTACTCCTCCACATCGTCATCAATCGCTCCTTGGTTCTGGACAGTCGCCTTTTCCTCGCTCCACCAGTGCCTCTATCACTTTCAGGAAATATTTCTCTGATTTTAAGGGAAAAATACAAGGATAAAGAAGTGCACTTTTTCTGCTTTGTCGGCAATTACCTAAGCTTATACTTGGTAATAATACTGTATGTAGAGTACAAAGACCCCACCGCACCACCACACTCGCAGAGTTAGATGAAGGTAACCGATGCTGTCCTTCCGTCAAGTGAACTACTATACACATTTTCCAACTGACTTCTAAGGAGGCACCACAACGCTTCAAAAAGCATGCTGCACAATCTTTCGATTCAGCAGCGTTGGTGTCAAAATTTCTGGACGAGCACAAAGATGGTGCTCTTCGTCTCCCTCATCAAAGGTCGGCGTTCAGTAAAGCAAGAGAGGCATCTTTTAACACACACACACCCTCTCCCATCCTTCAGCATGCAGCGCCTTCCACTGCGCAGTCGGAAAGGTTGACCTCGGGAGGAGCCCTCCCAGGGAGGCGTCCACGTACAACGTGGAGCACGCGGGAGCCGAGATTGTCTTTCGCACTCCGGGAATGTTTAACTGCTCGTCGGATGGGGAAACGGTAGGCTGCTAGAACTCCCAACTACCTATACTGTATTACCTGTAAGAGGCGGACAGACAGATTGTCGGCTTGGCCCTGTTTGCAGGTAATTGCGTGCTGGTACCAGTACCTCAAAAAGGTGACCACAAAAAGCCTCTTGGGAGATTCGCTCCGGACCAACCCCCCCCCTCCCCCCCAAATGTCTAACGGGTAGTTTCTGCGGACACAGTCCCAGACCTGCCACTACGGCTGCACGGCATGCGTCCACTTCACTCTGGGCGACGCCGACGCCTGCCTGGAGAGCAGGTGCCCCGGCGACTTGGGCAGGTGCTTCTGCCAAGACGACGCCTGCAACGTCAAGACTTGCGAAGACTGGACGGAAGAAGGCAGAGACGACTCATATTTAACCTTCTCAGGACTGAAGTACGGTAGATATGGTATAACTGTGTGGGTTTTCTCAGGCGAAGGGAGCACCATGAAGACCACAGCAGAGATGAAAACGATGGCGACAGCGATGATTTTTCAAGCCACCATGTTCTGGTGCTAAGTACTCTTACGAGCTCGAGATCTTGGAAATGCAGATAAGCATTACAATAAATGAATAAGAGTAAGTAGAATTCCTTTTTGAAAAACTTCGAGCTGCAAGAGCGTTCCACTCACCGAAGCCAACTGGTTGACGTTGCACTTGAACTCCACGTTCGCCCCGACCTGCCTGATCTGTATCTTGGGGCCCTCGATGGTCATCATCACCCGGTCGTCCGGGGACACCACCCCTCCCGCCACCTCGCACCTGCTCCCGCTGAATCCAGCCATGCAGACGCACACGACGCTACCGTCGTCCCTCTTCCTGCAGCTGTCCTCGTTTCCGCTGCAGTCACAGGGCTTGCACGTGCCTAGCGGCCCCTGAGACCTGTTTTTGTAATTAGAAAGCATGTTACCAAACTACAGAATCATGTGACCGGAATGGAGTAGGCTAACCTGTCGTCCCTGTCCCTGTAGTTGCCAGGCTCGCAGTCCTGGCAGGAGACGCCCCCATATCCCTGCGGGCACCTGCACTGCTCGATGCCACGGGCGACGTAGCCGGTCTTCTCGGGCACGGCAATGTCAATGTTGGCGCTCCTAAAAGTATTTAAAAGTGTTGAGGGCCGAGGAGGAGAAAAATATTTTATGTTCATACTTGAGGCGGTACACAGCATCGTTCTGGTTTCTGCTGACGGTGGCCCTGACCATAATGGCATCCAGGTTGGACACGGCCGTCAGGAAGTCGTCCCTGGTGGCAGGGGAGGCGAACCCGCCGGAGTGTAGCTGCCAGCCCTTCTCCCACATCGGAACTTTGGTCACCTTTCAAGAAGACAAGCTGCTGCCGCACGATGCATCTTAATTTTCTTCCCGCATTGCAAAGTTTTTTTTTTCATCCCTGAAAGTTTGGTCACATCTCTCATGATTTCCCCTGGGCCACCACTGCAGTAGTGCGTTGCACACATGGCCTCTCTGCAAATTCTGCTGGTAGATACTCTAGGTACATTGCTCTGCCGTTTGTTCAAAGAAATCTGTGCTTGGGAGGAAAGGAAAGAAACCTATACCCGCGTTGAAGAATGACCCTCTCCCCCCGCATGTTCCTCATGGGTACCCGAGCAATATTGGCTCGGTAGAGTTACAGTCAAATCCGGCTCAATTTCCGAGGCCCTTGCCCCCCTCTTTTTTTGCCTGCATTTTTTTTGGTTTACCCCCGGGTGTGAAGGGTTCCCCCCTGGGGGTAAAGGGTAGTAAGGTAGAATTCAAGTAGATTTGAGAAAAAAAAAGCCCTGTTTTGCCAATATGATCTGAATCAGACGTCAAAAGTTGAGATCGATTTCGGGTCGAATACTGAGCGCCAATATTGGTCGGGTAGCGTCATTTCTTTTGCGGATGCTCTCTCTCTCTCCGAGGAAAAGTTTCTTCGTCAAACAAAGGCAAACAAAAGTTTCCAATACTGTATCCTTGCTGCTTGACCAAGGGAAAGCCTACTTAAGTGCCTGTCTTACCACACAGACATGTTAGACATTAGGCAAAAAAAAAAAAAAGATTAGGGCCCCGAAAATGGGATTTACAAGATCCTCCAGGGGAATTACGGTTGGGAAAGAAACCTTAGTAGTTTCTTAAGGACATCATTTCTTATGGAACAAACAGCTTCTGCGTGGGCAGAAAGCAACAAAAGAGCAACCACCCCCCTCTTTGTTCCTCACAATGTCCCTTCCGATCCCGTTGGTCCACTTTGCATCGTCGGGATCCGTCCAGTGGAGTGCCACTCCGTTGCCGACGAGCACCACGTTCGGGTCAGACACCAGGAAGTCTGCGGCACTGGCACTTTGGGTCAGGGTCAGGTTGCCTCCGTACGACTCCACCTTGCTGCCCAGGAACTGAGGCGGGAGAAGGAAGTAGACCACGGTGGCGCCATCGTCGAGGCCGGAGGAGTCGAAAGTGACGGCACCTTCGCCGCTCCAAAGATTGGCCGCCTCGCCGAAGAAGCGTCGGCGGGTTCTGGGAATTAAGGACTATGAGTGACATCACTTTCTAGGTACATAATGTACATTGTACGTAATAAACAATAGTATGTAATAGTACAATAGTACGTAAAACTCTGATATAGCAAAGTTGCTGGTTAGCAACTGAAAGGTTATTGCAACAGAGTTTTTTTTAACTACTGTATTACAAAGGTACATACAGTAGATCATAAATAAAATCCACATTTGGTTATCAGAGCAATCTTTACTATACCGGCAGTGGAGTTTTCTGTACTACATTGAGTTCTATTGCGGAGGTACAGTACTAGTACTACCCAACCAATAACAACCAACTTACAGTTCATGTAAACGACTTTTTAAGGTGTCTGTAACATTAAAATATTTTACATACGCAAAAATCTGCACTCTGTGCCACAATGTATGCTCGATTTAGGCATGTTTTAGGAGCTCAGTCGGATCACTTCTTTATCGCTGTTATATTGGGTATCATATGCTTCTGATATGTAAGTGACAATTGCTAGGTAGGACATTTATGCTCCCTCCGAATGCTAGCGTCCCTCCCTTCCTCACCTGTCCGTGACCCTGACGCCATGTTCTGGCCCGCTCGGGTTGAACCTGAGGGTGGACCAGTACACCTTCGCCTCGGTGCAGGAGTAGGTCACTCCTGAGCACCAGCAACTCTGCGCGAAAGTTTACACAGCTTTCATCAGCTAAGGCCAACCCTCCTCCTCCTCCCTCCACTTTTTATTCGCACCTGGCACCCTCGTTCTGCGCTGAGTCCCAGCCCGAAAAATCCAAGTTTGCACCGGTCGCAGTTTCGGCCCTCAGCGTTCTCCTTGCACCGACATTGGTAGTTGAAGCAGTCTGTAAGGAGAAGTTTTCTTGCTACTCTGCACGACGCTCTGCATAGTACGTGTATATTTATTTTTCTCCTCCTTCCACCAGCTATAACGTCAATATTAAAACTAGAAAGCAATCATGCAGAAAGCCGTCTGTGGAGACCATCCATGTACAGGTATGTACTCTTGCACTGTACTACGACACTGTACGTACAGTGGTACAGTAGTACTAGTAGACAGAAAAAGGATGTAAAAACAAAGAGAGAAGGCAGTCTGAGAAAAAAGGGTTGAGATTAGCCTTTTCTGTTGTAAGAGGGCGAAGAAGAGGAAGAAGACCTGATGGATTATTCATGTGCGGGTGACAGAAGACGGGGTGGAGGGAAAGGAGGGCTTTTCCTTGCCGTTGCAGATCAAAGAGGAGAAACGACCATTTTAGAGCATTGGTTGGAGAAATTCCAAACTGCTCGTATTCTAAACTGAGTATGTTAGGGAACAACCCGCCAAATCTTGCTCAGGCAGTTACATATAACATCAAAATCGGTTTTTTTTCTCGTAAAGTGACATTGACTCTGACAATCGCAAAACCGAAATCTAGATCGCGACATTTGTGGTTAAAGAAAAAGTGTCCCACTGACCAGTAGCAAAGCTGGTGAAAGGAGGGTTTGTAATGGGGAAATAAGACCTCTCAAAAGATCGGGAGAATGGGGGGACATGTCCCTTGAGGGGAAAGGGAGAAAGGACGTAAAAGAAAAAAAAACTACCAGTTGTTTCAGTTGAAAAGAAACAAAGTGCTTTGAGCAAAACAACAGAAGCGAAAACCTTTAAGTAAAATCTAAATACCAATCCAAATCCAAAAACCAATAAAGGTTAGCAGCACCTCATATGTAGGTGGTAGTAGTTCAAAAACTGTTTTCTTACCTGTGAGGTTCCCCAATCCTAAGATCGTAACAAGATTCGATTATACAACTACCCATGTCCCGCCGGCGACTATACCGTACAGGCAGACATTTTTTCCTTCTTCCCTCGACCCCCACTCACTGACTCACCGTCTCCCAGACTCCCGGCGGGGTCGCATCTGCAGGGCTCCGGCCGCCCGTTTTTGGGCCTGCAGACGATGCCCCGGGTCGGGTCTCCCTCGTAGCCGGGGTGGCAGCGCTCGCAGTTGGCCCCCTCGGTGTGCTCGCGGCAGTCCTGGCACACCCCGGTCTCCACGTCGCAGGCGCTGGCCATCCCGTAGCAGTTGCAGGGCCTGCACACTCCCAGGTAGAGGCCCTCCGCCGAGGAGCGGGTGTAGCCAGGCTCGCAGCTGGAGGGAGAAAGGGCCTCATAAAAAGAGCCATCTACTACATACGTTACGTAGTACGCCTTAGTGCTTTGGCACCTCTCGCAAGAGAGTCCCTTGTATCCTTCCGGACATGAGCATCTCTCCACACTGGAGGCCTTGGGCTGGCCGGTGTTTTGATCCACGGCAGTCGACATGAACACGTCGCGGATGCTGCAAAACGAGGAAAACGCAAAAAGAAAATCTTTTGATGGCGACATCTGGCTTATCCCTCCTTTCAACCCCATCAAATACATTATTAGCACAACAGGGGCCTGCTCTACCAGACAAGGTCACAAAATCACAAAAAAACTCTTTCTTTAGAATTGCAGTGATTCATATTTCTCTCGAATAACAACCCACCCCATATACGTAGTCTCCGAAAAAGTAAAAAAGAGCTTTCGCGTTTCAGATACGTTGCCTTAAAAAGAACCGTACAAATTCTGAATAGGAAGAGCGAGGAAAGAAATTAAAGAGGGAGCAAGTGATCCCCAAAGGAACATTAGTAGGGTAACAATGGGGGGCAGAAGAGGAAGAAGAAGAAAGGGAAGATGCTGCGCCGTGCCACCACCCTTCTTGACGTATACTATAGTGGAAGTAGAAATGAGGACTTCATCGGATAATAGCGGCATTATTGATTGATGCCCTGCTGTAATGAGAAGCGGGAGAAAGAGAGAGAGAGAGAAGTCGAAAGGCGCCGTCCTCATTCCAAAACTATCGTAAATGAATAACCAATTCCTACTTGCCAACATCTCTTCTCTCTATCAAAGAGCTCTATTTTGTTCCTTAGCAGGTAGAAGAAAGTATAGTACGTGTTTTTTTTCCCACATTTCAAGCCAATATTTTGCGCGCTTGTAACCTTCCAAACACTGCACTCTACTAATACATACGGAAGAAGACGAGGGATTGATCAATAATGCAAAAAAAAAGGTAAATTAAATTCACCTTTTGTGCATCTCTCAAATGCATTCGTGATTGGCTCTATTTGTGCGCTCTGTTTCAAATGCTGGCTTGCTAGCTTTGTGGAAGTTATCACGGCTGGTTAAATCTGGTACCTGGTCAAAGAAAAGTTGAATCAAATCGCTGCTCACCCGAGCTTTCTGTTCCCGTCCGCGTAGGTGGCCCTGACCAGCACCTGCTGCAGGTCCTCCAGCGCCATCATCAGGTGCTCCCTGGTCATGTCCTTCCCGTCCGGACGCCGCCACTCGGACTCCACCAGGCGTGCCGAGTAGGGCAGGTAGCCGCGGTCGTCCGGGTCTCCGAAGCGGGTGGCGTGGTGGACCAAGTCGATCCCGTTGCCCTACAAATGAAGAAGAGAAAGGGAGAGGGTAGCTCGTATGGGTCGTATTCATGGCGAGGAAAGGGAAAGAGAATCATGATGAAATGGAGGAGAGGATGACTGGGAATAAGTCTGCTGCTGCTGCCTCATTTAAATACAAATGGGTAACAAAAGGATGCCGACCTGATGTGTTCTGGTGCATTATAATCCTTTGATGTGAATATAGGCCATGTTCTAGAGATCCATTCCATCCATTCTAAATAAATAAACAAAATCACTTCGTCGAAGTGCAAAGTATTACGTACTACTACTATGTAGTACTTGGCAGCATATTGCATTAAATGTTTTTCCTCTTTGTTTAATTGCACAAGAAGAATGAATTAACACGCAAGAAAGAGGTGTTTTAAGGAAGGAGAGGAAGGGGCAAGGGAGGCAATTTTCAACGTCCTTCTTTCCATTCTCCTCTACCTTTCTCTTTACGCATTTCTCTCTTTCTGCTCTACTTCCATCCTTCTCCCCCTTCCCCCCACCCACCCCCATTCCTTAAAAGCCTGGTTTTCCTCCCTTCCCCTCCCTCAGTCCGTCAGAGCTCTTCCCGGGTTAGAGAAGCATGCTCCGTCTTGGGAGGGGGGAGGTGGTGGTGGCCGCGGAGACAACGGCGGCGAAGCAGAACCGGCCGCAGACGAGGAGGAGAGGGAGAAGGGGATCGCTGACGGCGTTGGTGTTCATCGCTGCGACGGCACTGGCGGCCGTGGCCAACATCCACCTGGCACAGGGAAACGCGCTCGACGGGATAAGGGTGAGTGAGTCTGCCCGCCAAGAAATTAGAACACAGTTGCCAGATGCCTTGAAGAATGCTGCCTTATTTTGCTCCTTTTTCTCCTATGCCCTACAGGCAAAGCAGAGTTTTTAAGAGTGTGATGTGGGCGTCCCTCCCTGGGGGACTCCTCTTTCTGCTTGGGTATACCTACACCGTAAAGAGGAGAGACGTGAAAAAAAAAACCTTTTCTTCTTCACATGGAAGTTGAGAGCACTTTTGCCCTGAAGGCCACGTAGTACTTCTGGGACATTTGGTCCGTTTCTCCCTACCCTTTTTTCCCCTAAGAGGTTGCTGTGTTGCAAAACTCCCTCCTCCTTGTGGCGCTCATTAAAGCGCCACAATAATCGAAGAGCAAATATTTGTCTTCTCCCCTCCTTCCTTTCTGCCACGGCCCTCTTCCCCCATTAATTGACCGCATCCTGCATTGGCATTCACCAACCCAAAAAGAGCTATTTTACTTGTCAGCTGCTCCAACTGCAAAGTCCAATATCCTGGTGGCCTGTGGTTGTTCGACCATTCTTTAGCAGTTTAGCCCTTCACCAAATGAGAATAGAAAAATCTATGCCATACGTATCAAACCCATTAAGTTTTTTTTTAGTGTGAACTAAAAACATCTTCTAAACTAATAAAGATATGTATTGGGAAGAAAGCTTGGTGGGAATCAGTGAATAAATAACCCCTTTCTTTTCCTGCAGTCATGTCAAGAAACCTTTCTCCCCTCTTTGTTGCAGTGTTTCCCCAACCCACAGTTCGACCCGTCATCCCCGTCCCCAGAATACCCCTACATCTGCACCTATTCGCCCGACTCCACACAGCTGCAGGAGGAGGAGGGTCAGCTGCAACAGCTGCAGGAGAGACCCATCGCCATCAGCCAGAGGAGCAGCAGGGAGGCTCAGGTGAGGCAACAAGAGGGGAACCAACGGCCCCATTAAAGACTGTGTTTTCTCTCTCTCTCCCCATCTCCCTCCTCAGCAAAGAATGTCTTATCCTGACCTGTTGAGCGTGTGGCGTCGCAGCGGCATGGTCCAGCGCCGGCACAGCGGCGACCGCAGGAGGGGCTTCGTAAACGTGGCCTACCCGAGGGGCGGGAGGCTACTGCCCAGGTTGTACTGATTAGGAGGGGACGACACCAAACAGTTCTGAGAGCAAAGGCCAAGCACTAAAGAAGGGAGGAGGAGTTAATGACACCACCCCTGGAGGATGCCGTGAAGAGATACTGCAACACCCCCCCTTTCTTAATTAAGAGACTATTTTTCATTATTATGTACTACTACTAAAATGGTGGGCTGCATAAATTTTTACCTGAACCAAAGTCCTATTTTTCCCTTTCGAATTTGCAGAATGTTCTCAGCATTTTTTTTTTTTTGCCAACTGAGGGGAGGAGGCATTCTGTACCTTCAGTTATTGTTTTTAATCTTAAAGGATACTGCTGTAGGTAGATCCTACGCCATACTGTCATCAACAACAAGCATCTCTTAACGCCATCCTATGAAGTTAGTAGTAGATCTGAGAGTGAGTTTGAACCATACATACAAAATACTGTAGCAGCACCTCATGTACCTACAATGTACTATCTGTAGTTTCTATTCTGCCCCCTCTACTGTAATTTTCTGAATAAATTTGTCGGGGAAAAACAAAGTTTCCTAGGGGATAAAAATTATTGCTCTTCATCCTTGTGGTGAAGGGGGGAGAGAGTCTGGAGACAAAAAGCAGATGGTCGGCCTTCTTGTGATCCTGAAGGTCTGACGGGAGAAAACGGATGAGGGGATTGTGGAGTCCCATGGAAACAAGGGGGTGAGACAAGGAGGAATGAAAGTCCTGCAACCCAAAAACCCGCGTCTGCTGCCCTAGCCGTGGTGGGGTGGTGATCAAGTCGTGAATAATGAATCAGGATGACGGAAAGATTTTTTTTGGAATGGGGTTGAGATGTCGAGAAGCGACGAGGAAAAAAACACGAAAAATTCTAATCTATATTCCAGTACACTAGTCGGCCAGACTGATGAGCACAAATCTTTGTCGGTGCCCATCGCTGTCATAAAAATACTGTGCAATATCTAGTTCATAGCACTTCCCTCCCCAACCAACACCTACCAGGATGTTGACGACGACGCCCCTGACCTCGCCAGCCCGGATGCCCGGATCGTTCTTGAGGGCGAAGGAGATCCTGCCGCCGTACGAGTCGAGCTTGTTTCCGCCGAACAGAGGGGAGGGCAGGCGCCAGAAGTAGCGCTGAAATTTAGGAGGAGGAGAACTTTTTTTTTTGCCTTTCACAACACACCTGCCACGCTATAAACGGCGGGCGGCACTGACCTGCCCCCTCCTGAGGGTGTCGGCCCTCTTGACGACGAGGGCCCTGTCGGCTGCATCCACCTCGAGCCCGTTGTCGGCGCCGATCTCCTCCTCCTGAATGGCGTCCGTCAGGGCGAAGCCCAGGGTGTCGCCGCCGCGGGAAAACACGGCTCGCACCTACAAAGAGGGAGAGAGGATGGGAAGCTGCTTTTTGGCGAGGAGTAAGCACCCTGTTTTTTGGCGACTATTGAGCACCCTGCTTTTTGACGAGATTCTGCGCGCGGGGGTGCAATCCCTGCTTTTTGGCGAGAGCAGTGGCTACCCAACCAATATCGACAGCGTGATGGTTAAGTTTTTTTTTTACAATATTCTAACTATATTCTAGTCTCTCTTCTTCCTAGAGCAATCCATTAGCTTCACACTAGCAATGTTGGTTGAGTAGTAGAGAGAATAGGTGTTGTTAGAATATAGTAAAAAAAACCTTAACCATCACGCTAGCAATATTGGTTGGGTAGCCACTACTGTCGCCAAAAAGCAGTGACTGCACCCACCGTGCATAGAGAGGGGAGGGCGAGGGTGTTAGCTAGAGGGCAGTATACATACGGAGGGTGCTCAATTTCCACTGATTGACCACCACCCGCTGTTCGTATACTCAATAGTCGCCAAAAAGCAGGGTGCTTCGTCCTCGCCAAAAAACAGTCGCCCCAGGGAGGACTATCAGGGCTGTCGACGTCGGCATTAGCTGCTGTCTCTGTCAAAACACTTTTGTACATGCATTAACACACTTAATACGTTTACAGTATGAACGGCAAATTGCAAATCCACCCGCAAAGTAATAGTAGCAAACTACCCAACCAATATCGCTAGCGTGAATTTAGTGATGGGTTGCTCTAAGGTTTTTTTTTACTATTCTAACCCCTGCCCTGGCGTACTAATGCTATACAAGTGACATCCCCACCAATATCGCTAGCGTGAATTTAGTGATAAGTTACAATAAGGTTTTTTTCCCACTATTCTAACACCTGCGCTGGCGTTCTAACGCTGTATAAGTGATATAAAAA
>JAAUYM010018434.1_pt1 | contig 12025 bp, 16 predicted proteins | sample 7278001 | NCBI WGS metagenome assembly JAAUYM01 (sample SAMN14350224, study PRJNA611818) | marine sediment metagenome | isolation source: surface marine sediment (1.8m) | place: French Polynesia: Moorea | collected 2018-08
ACCCCAGTTTCCCAATATCTCCAGGTATAAAGCGACTCCAGTCAAAGCCATGCGTGAGCTCAGCGCCGTCCTCCTCCTCCTCCTCCACCTCGGTCTGGCCCTGGTGGCCCTGGCCCCCGGGGCCGAATCGGGCCGGGCCGAGGAGGCCAAGCCGAGGACGGGGAAGTACCGTGAGTGACAAGTCAACTAGAGTGGGGTTTTTTTTTTCTTCCTAATTGCAAAACACGTTAACGTTGCTCTTCTCTTTTTCAATTTCAGTGTCCGTCTTCCAAATAGTCAAGTGAGTCTGATGGTCAGCAATAGAACTGGAGCTGTGCGTTGGTCGGGATTGTTTCAAAAGAACTGAATTGGCACCTGTTAACACCTGCACACCTGCTTGCACATGTTATTAGGCACCCGTTCCTGTGGGAACAACAAGAACAGGAAGCTTCTGAGATTTAGACCGCTATGCTAGATACAAAAAAATTGAACAATGCTATATAATGCAGTGTCTACTAAGTAACTAGTATAAGTGTGCAGGGTTACCAGACAAGGTGACATATCTACCTTCACAAGAAGAACAACTTGCTGTTCCAGACGGGCAGCAAAACTTTTCGCCTTTGAAGGCGACTGGAGTCTGGCAACCCTTCCTTCCTCTTTTTCCTCTCTTGTCAGGTTTGCCAACGACGCCTGCGACGGCGGCACCAAGAACGGGACCTGCTACACGGCGGAGGAGTGCGAGGACCGCGGGGGGACCGACGCAGGAAGCTGCGCGGACGGCTTCGGGGTCTGCTGCACCAGTGAGTGGGCGGCAGGGTTGCCACACGGCAGCCGGACGTGACGTGTTGTTGCACAATCTGTCCTACTAAGTGCTATGTCCGCGGTGGTCTGTACTATGCGGTGTGCCATGCTGCAGCACCATTTACAGTAGTAGGTACTGTTGGAGGTGGCAGCGTTGCCAGGACCGCCTGCGGAAGAAATCTCTCAAGCCCCGATCGACACACACACACACACACACACACGGGGGTCACTGGAGGAACATTGTCCAAGTTTGGTCTTATTCTGCTGTGTGTGTGTGTGTGTTGGTCGGGGGAAATACTGCAAAAACTTTATAGAGAGTCATTATTGTGCAAGATTCTATTTACATTTCTTATTTTAAAAAAAAACTATTTTCAACTTAAATTTTTTGTTGTCCTTGCAATTTTCAATATTTCTTTTTGTAAAAAGTTGTGGGAGAAGAAGGGGTTGTTGATGATGTTGGATGACATTTATCTTTCCCTCCCCCTCCCCCTCCCCCTCCCAGTCACCCTGAACTGCGGCGAGACGACGAACGAGAACTGCACCTACTTCGACAGCAGCGGCATCACCGCCGGGAGCTGCAGCGCCTCCGTCTGCCCCTGCGCCGACAACATATGCCAGGTGGGGGAGGGGAGGAACCTGGAGAGAGAGAGGAAAAAAAATGCGCAAAAAATGAGGGGGGATATGCGCAAAAATGCGGGGGGAAATGCGCAAAAAGTGGGGGAAATGCGCAAAAATGCGCAACTTTGCTCCAACCTGGACCAAAAAATGCAATGTAGTAAAAAAAAACCATTGCGTATTTCTGCAGCCGCTTCTGCGCATTTTTTTGTTTTGTTCAGAAATGGTCAGGTCACCCTGGCCTTGTTTTTTTTTTTACCTTACCCACCACACATGACCCCCTTTTTTTTTCTTTAGATGCGCCTGGACTTTGACAGCTTCACCATCGCTGGCCCGTCCACCGACACCACAGTGGTCACCAACAGTGAGTCAGACACCCCAACCAACAAGGGTGGGATGCAAAAAGTGAATGCAAACCATGAATCCACACACCTTGCCCTGCAAGAGGTGTCAAAGTCACCAAACTTGGCCAAGGTGGCAGAATGTCTTGCCACAACTTTTTTTTTCTTCCTTTTTTGTGTGAAATGCACAGTGCCAGATCACCTTGTACTGCAGGCCTCAGGACATCACCAAGATATTTTTTTTTGATGGTCTTGTAGCTGTTGAGACTAAAAATTCATCACCAACTTTTGGAGTTGCCAAACAACAATGCCCCCCCCCCTTAGCAGATCCCAGCTGAGATCTGAAAAGTCTTTTACCTGGCTTTTTTGGATCACCAATTATTGGTAGGGTGTGTGTGGGTGTGTGCACCCAGTACCAATCGCCCGACCAAACATGGTGGGACATGTTACGCGACGTCTAATGTGACATGATGTGCAGTCTATGTGGGAGGCTGCATGGCCAGCATGGCGACCAGCACAAACTGCATCACCGGATGCTCTGGTTCCGTTCTGCCGCTGCGCAGAATATGTCCTATAGCACATCACCGCATGCTTGGTCTTATGCACTGTGCGTGTTGGTCGGGCGATCAAGCAGGGTTCAAGTCTCTCTCCCCCCCCAATTAAGTTGGAGCCAACGGTGTGGTGAGCACCGGAGGCACCGCTGTGACGGACGCCTCGCAGTGCCTGACCGACTCCTTCGCCGTCTCCAACGGGGCCGGGGGCATCAACCCGCCGGCCATCTGCGGGATCAACACCGGAGAGCACAGTGAGGAGGGGGTTGAGCTTGCTGTTGCTGTTGCTGTTGTTGCTGTTGTTGCTGCCACTGTTGCTGTTGCTGCCACTGTTGCTGTTGCTGCTGTTGTTGCTGTTGCCATTGTTGCTGTTGCTGTTGCTGTTGCCATTGTTGCTGTTACTGCCTTTAATATTGTTGTAGTTACTGTTGCTATTGGTGTCACTTACCATTATTGCTGCTGTTGCATTTGTTCCATTACATTCAGTGCTTTGCTGCACTGCACGTTGGTCGGGCATTTACTCACTATCCTTCTTGTCAGTGTATGTGGACGTGGACTCCACCGGGAAGAGCTGCAACTCCCTCAACTTCGTCTTTGGCGGCACCGCCGTCGGCACCTCCATCCAGACCAGGGCATTCTCAATCAAGGTATTGTCACCCAACCAACAACGCCAAAATTTCTTTAGAAATAAATTCAAATGAGCCTCCGAAAAGACGTAGTACCGTATGTTCCCTCCGCTTCTGCATCCCACCCTTGTTGGTTGGGTGCACAGCTTGGAACTTCCCGACGAGACTTTTAAACCTCCGAGCGTGACAAAAAATTCAGCTTCAAAATTGTGACGGTGGCACTCTACGCATAGTTACATATAATGACATGTTCCATTACGTGTTTGAAGCTGAATTTTTATTTTGGCTCGTAAGTTTAAAAGTCCTGTCAGGTTCTTTTCCCCCCTTGCAGGCGACCCAGTACTCCTGCAACCACAAGAACCTTGCCCCCGAGGGTTGCACTCAGTTCTTCTACGAGTCCTCCTTGGGCTCCTTCCAGTCCTACAACTACAACAACGGCAACGGACAGCACCTGGCCAACCAGGACCAGCAGATATGCGTCAGGTGTGCAGGAAGCAGGAGGAGGAGAAAAGAAAGAAGTTCCACCGAAATGGCAACTCTGGTGGACTTGGCAGCTTCTCATGTCTAACAAGAACATATTTAATTAATGCTGAACAATCTTTTTGTTGTTTCATTTCACAGGAGGGAGAGAGGAACCTCTCCCTCCTGTAGGGAGTTACTGCTCTGGCATTAGAACAACCCATTACTAAATGCACTGCAGCGATACTGGTTGGGTGTTGTAGATGCAGCAACCAACTGGACAAGACACACATGCACAAAAACTAGCAGCCCATTGAAAAGAGTTGAGGAAAGTTTTGTCGGGTTGTGTTAGCTTTAACTCATAGCACGCACATCCAAAAAAAATCTGCTGAAAAGTTTTGTCGGGTTGCATAACCCTCACATCGAAAAAAAATGCTCTTCAGTTTCGTCGGTTGTGTTAATAATAAAAATAATATTTGATTTGTTTTGCCATGCCATGCCATGTTTATCATTCATTTTCATGATCATTGCTAAGTTTTCTTTTTCCCCATCTATCAACCCTGACTCCATTCTTTTTCTACCCCTCCCACCTAGTTAGCTAGCAACCCTAACTCTGTTTCTTCTCTTCCCTCCATCTAGCAACCCTGACTCTGTTCTTTTTTCTTTCCCCCTCTCTCCCCATCTAGCAACCCTGACACCATTCGTGCTGAACTTCCGCACTGACAACTACGAGAGCGCCGGCGAGGTGGCCCTGGGCACCAACTCAGGCTTCAAGCTCAGCTACTCACTGGACTCCACAAACTGCTAGAGAGAGAGAATGGTTGATTGCATCCCGACCAAACCACACAGCGCACATAGAATGGACACTTTATTGGGGCACATTATGTGCGGTGCCAGAACAGTTTCTGGAACATCTGGTGACGCGTCTTGTGGCGACCGCCGTTCTCCCGATGTGCCGGACTGCTGGACCACATATAATATGTCCTGTGCCATGCATAGTTATGTTCTACTATGTTTGGTCTAGTCTTATGCACATATTGCGTCCTTGACTTATGTGTGTCTTATGTTGTGCAAGAAATTCCCTATGTGCTCTAGGTAGGTCGGGTGACATTGATATTTGATATTGATATTTGGATATTTTACGTGGACTGACTGACAAGCGCTCTCAGAAGTTTCTTTATGATACTATAAATTATTGTTCTGACTGTTTTGAATATATGAGCAATGTCATGTAAGTATTTACCTGACCAGACATCCATCTTGCTAAATCTGTTGCCATCTTGACGTAGTCAAGCTGCTAAGACTTGAGCTCATAAGCCTGTTTTGACTGCCGTACATGTCAACTTTGCACTTTTTTCCCTGGCCACGTGAATGGTTGCTGCGTGTTTGATTAATGTCTTGTAGGTGTGAGGGGAAAAAAGGTGAAGTTGCTACGAAGTATTCAATGAGTTGTTATGCATGAAAAATGTCAGATGTGTACCAATGAGATGAAGGATATGTCTTGTTGGGTCACTCTTGCTTTAAAAGCTCTAGTATGCACCAAGGTGCCTACATTAATCACAGTGCAAAAGTATGTGCAAGGCCTGCATGTGCATGTGCAGTCACTTAAGTAGTAGGTAGAAACATAATGTGCTTTTGTTTATTTACATCTCCATCATCAAGACACATAAATAAGTCGGGTTTAAATATTACAGTATATTAATCATTCATCATGTACCATGGCAACGCTGCCTCCAGTTAACTCCTCTTCTTCCTCCTCTTCCCCTCCTCCTCCTCTTCCTCCTCCTCCTCTTCCTCCCTAAGAGTAGAAGGTGAGCACCGGTGCCTGGTTGCCTCTGACCAGCAGGATCGGGGGCAGGTCCCTGGTCATCACGTCCAGCCAGGCCATGTACAGCACGGGGTTGGTCTACATGTGTTGAGGCATCAAAAATTGCATTTCTCTTTCTTTATAAACATTTGTTTTGAAAGAAAAGAAAAGGTGCAGGCCATCAGTTAATTACACTAAAGTGTTCTGCTGCAAGTGCCACAGTGTAATTTCTTAAGAATTACTGAGTGTGACTGTACCTGGGTCCTGGGAGTGGGCAGCGTCATGACAATCAGCTCAGAGTCCTTGGAGTGCTGCCTCAGCAGCTCAGCCAGCCTTACAGAGAAGAGTAGAGCAGATTAAGTTAAACCTCCTCATTAAATGGGTGTCCCCCTCTCCCCCCCCCAAAAAGTGGTGAAACTGTCTCAAAGATACAAAACAATAAACTGTTTAATTACATACTAGCACAGTACTTTCCCGACCAATGCAGGGTGCATTCCCGTCCTCTTTTCCCACCCACCTGAGGTGCCTGTTGGTCCTCTCCTTCTCCTGGTTGAGCTCTGCCAGCCCGATGTTGGCGCCGGCGATGGCGGACTGGAACTCCTCCTTGGTGGAGGCCTCCGCCTTCTTGGTCACGTCTGGCACGGCGATTACGTCGGAGTAGTTGATGCGGAACTTGGTCAGCAGGGTTGCCATCTAAGTGTGTTTATGTTGTTAGTGACTGCGGTTAAGTAAGAGTCTCTCTCTGGCAACTTTAGAAAGAAAAAAAGACAAACAGTTTGGGCATTTGCATGTTGCGCACTAAGGAAAATCGATTGGATCTTGGTCAGCAGAGTTGCCTTTACTGTAGGTATTAGGTGATTATGACTGTCATGCTACAGTTGAATGCACTGAACTGGAAGGGACAATATGAAAAACAGAGTTGGAGAAGAGTCTGGAATTGGAGGCACCTGGCTGCAGCAGGGTTGCCATCAAAGCGTTTCTGACCTGCCTGGTCTCCCTGTCGAGCTGGTCGGCCCTGTTGGCCAGTGAGAACACACGGAGCTTGCACGACTTGAACTGCTTCCTGCACACAGCAGACATAAAATGTTGACAGAAAAAAAGCTATGGTTAATAAGTATTTAGCAATTAAAATTGACTAGTACCTATAATAACAGAAAATGACAAAATCAGGTTGTGAAGGTCAGTCAAATGAAGTGCCAAATTTATGCACATAGTTTGGTCAAATGACTAAAATTATTACAGTTACACATCTGAGGTGACAAGATCTATCCATTTGCCCCACCCCGACCAACACACAGTGCATATAGAACAGACATGTTGTGACACTGGTGGTGCTGCTTTTTGGCGAGGATGAAGCACCCTAATTTTTGGCAAGGATCAAGCACCCTGATTTTTGGTGAGGATTGGGAGCACCTGCCGTACGTATACTCTCTTCTCTCTCTCTTTATCTCTCTCTCTCTTTCTCTCTCTCTCTCTCCTCTCTTTCTCTCTCTCTCCAGTAGCAATATGGGGAGCTAAGCCATACATAAAGCCAACCACTAGCGATATTGGTTGGGTAGCCACTACTACTCTCTCTCTCTCTGTCTTTCTCTCTTTCTCTCTCTCTCTCTCAGCAGTATGCATACGGCAGGTGCTCCCAATCCTCGCCAAAAAGCAGAGATCGCGATTCTCTACGCATGGCGGGTGCTCAATCCTCGCCAAAAAGCATACCCGCCGTGACACTATGTCAGGACATATTCTGTGCGGTATCAAAACCATTTCCAAAATGTCTGGTGACTCATTATGTACTGGTCACTGTGCTGGCCATGTGCTGGACTGCCTAACCATGCAAAATGTGGTCCTATACCATCCATGACATGTCCTACTATGTTTGGTCTATGTTTTCCATCAAAATTTTAATGTGTGTTGGCCTGGGATTTCCCACCCCACCTGGTGGTGATGATGTAGGGGAGGAGGAGTGTGAGCCCGCCGTCATCGTACAGCCACCAGACGTCGATGGTCCCGGTCCTCTTGCCCACATGCTCCGGCTCGAACATCTTGATGTTGGCCACCGTCTTCTGTGCCAGGGGCATCCCGTCGGCTCCCCGGTACACCGCCGTGGACACCTTCCTGCAATTTGGGAAAATGGAACTTTCACTTGGTCCAAGGCAAAGATCCAGGGAAAAGATGTACAAAAAACACTTGATTTAGTAAACTTTTCACCACTATTTCACAGTAGAAACTTTGACTTGGCAAAGTCTGCATTTTTTCAGAGAAAAGTTTGCCAACTTGCCAATATTGTAGCCTTAGGTCAAACTAGAGTCAAAACTTTCAACCTTGAGTGAAATTGCAGTCAAACTTTCAGTCTTGAGTTAAACTAGAGTCAAGTCTTTAGTCTTAAGTCAAACTAGAGTCAAGTTTTTGATCTCAAGTCAAGCTAATGTCAAGCTTATAGTCTCAAGTCAATCTAGAGTCAAGCTTTTAATCTCAAGTCAAACTAGAGTCAAGCTTTTGTTCTCAAGTCAATCTAAGGTCAAGCTTTTAATCTCAAGTCAAACCAGAGTTAAGCTCTTAGTCTCAAGTCAAGCTAGAGTCAAGCTTTTAGTCTCAAATCAAGCTAGAGTCAAGCTTTTAGTCTTAAGTCAAACTAGAGTCAAACCATAGTCTTAATCTCTCTGAATTGCCCACCTGGTCCTAATCCCGGTGGGTGTGAGTGCGTCTGGGCCCTCCTTCTTGGCACCCCCTTGGTCCTCGTCTTCGTCCGCCTCCTCTGCCACCGGCATGGCCACCTCCCTGGTCAGCTGCTGCTCCGCCGCGATCACTGTGGAGTAGTCGAACCCGTCTTTCACCTGCGCGGGCGAGTGAGCACCGTGGTGTCACAATGTGGGTTCTTGTTGTTACTGTCATTGCTGTTGTTGTTGCTGTTGCTATTGCTGTTTTTGTTGCTGCTGTTGTTGTTTCTATTGTTGCTGCTGTTCTTGTCATTGCTGTTGCTGTTTTTGCTGTTGTTGTTACTGTTGTTGTTGCTGTTGTTGCTATTGTTGTTTTTGTTTTTGTTATATTTAAAGATGCCACAAGAGTGGCAAACCTGACTGTGCTCTCCTCCCCTCCCCTCCCCCTCTCCTCCACCTCTTCCCCCTGAGGATGCCACAGAAGGGGCAATTCTGACTGTACTCTCCCTCTTGTCTCCCCAAGTGGCAACTCTTGACTGTGCTCTTCCCCCTCTTTCCCCCCAAAGTGGCAACCCTTCTCACCCTGAGGATGGCGACTGAGAGGTTCTGCTCAAAAGCACAGAGGATGGTCCCTATGTACTCTGCCGTGGTCATGGAGGAGGCGGCAGCCTTGATGGGCCCGGTCTCCTTCCTGTCCGACTTGAACCCCATGACCAGGAGGTTGGGTGCCAGCTTGCCCAGGCCGGCCATGGTGATGCAGTTGCGGGAGCCCTCGGCGAAGCTGCGGGCCTGGCTCACCGTGTAGAAGCCCTTGATGTTGTGGTCCCTCAGCCACATCTGCACGTTGTCCTTCAGCAGGGAGGTGTTCATGGGCGTCAAGTCCTGGTGGAGGGTGGAGGAGGATGGATGATGATCCAGTCTAGTTTGCTATTTGGCAAAGCTGCAGGGTTACCAGTTTAGCTCTTAAAAAATCTGGAGAAAGATGACTTTTTCTTACCAGAAATTCTGAAAGAAAGCATGTTACCAAAAAGTTTGAAAAAAATAGAGATAAATATGCAAAAAAACTAGCACCAAAATGGAGGGATTTTTTCTTTGATGCTTGCTTTAACTTACTGCTTTGCGGACCTGGTAACCCTGCTTGTCTGTGTTTGCTTTCTTGTGTCTCACCTGCACGACGTGTCCACAGACCAGCAGAGAGACCTTCTTCGTCACCAGGTTGGCAAAGTCCACCAGAGCTGCCACATAAACAAAAAAAATCATGTGCCAGACTGATCCACCTCTGATCTTTACAATTTGTAAACCCTCACACCCGCAACATGTGCTCTCAAGTCATGATTTGCTTTGTGATAGGCAAGTTGATCCTCTTCCCATTCAAGGCCATTTGGATTCCACCTGTGCATACCCAACCACAAGGGTGGGATGTAAAAGTGGACAGTGCCAAACATATACAAGTTTGTCCATGTTTGGCACTGAACTGGAATGCTCAGTCGTCACTCATTTACAACATTTTTGGCCTATAAATTTTGTTCCAAAAAGCTGGGGGCAGAGTTTTTCTGAGCTCAGTCGGAATTTAATAATGGGGGACGTTGTTGGTTGGGTAGCAAGAAGATTAAGAAGGCCAACAAGGACAAGGAGGCCCGTCACAATTTGTCCTTCTGTCATTGCCAACCTTTTACCCATCAAAGCGGGTAGCTTTCAGGCTAGTACTTTACCCACCTGGCCTGTGTGCAGGGTTTCCTGTCATGAGGAGGATCTTGGGCCTGTAGTTCTTGACGTGGTCCGGGGTCACTGTCAGCGTGTGGACCGCGTTCACAGCGCTCACGAACACCTGTGTGGAGGAAAAAACTTGTGTGCAATTTCTCTCTTTTTTTCTGGTACATGCTGTATTTCATTTTCCCACATTGACAGTGCTTGCTACAGTTGGACTTTTGATAGTTACCTACATCCTTTACCTCCATTAAGTGAAGGTTTTCCTGCCCAAAAACAGCTTTGACCTTTGGGTATCTCATCTAATGCTTTCTGGCTTGATATCCAAGACCTCTTGGCAACCCTGTCTGCCTCCATCTCCTCCTCCCTCCCTCTCTCACCTGCCCCTGGGTGGAGCTCCCCCAGTTGGCCTCCGGGTTCCTGTAGAAGATGTAGAGTCCGAGCGTGATGGTGATGGCAAAGGTACCCAGCGCCCAGTACCAGCTCAGGGCAAACATAATGCCCACACAGAGGAAGACGGAGAAGAGGGACACCCAGGGGTTGTACCATGTGTAGGATGGGCGCCAGCTGGAGGAGGAGGAGAAGGAGGAGGTGTGTGAGTTCAGGCATGTGTGCCCAACGCCCCACCAATTTGGAATAACGAGGAGTACAGGAGAAGAAGAAAAAGATGTGGGAAGGAGCCATTAAAACTTACATGGGGGAGGAGCAGGAGGAGCAGGAGGAATACGAGAAGGAGGCGGAGGAGTAAAAAGTGTAAGAGGAGGAGAAGGAGTAGGAAGAAGAGTAGTAAGAGGAAGAGGAGGAGGAGGAAGAGCAAGAGGAGGAGGAGGAGCAAGAGGAGGAGCAAGAGGAGGAGTAAGAGGAGTAAGAGGAGGAGGAGAAAAAAGATAAAAGAGTACGGTCTTCACCTGGGTGCCTTGGTGATTGACGAGTGGAAGCAGGAGAGGTTCATAAGCGCGTAGGCGGCCAGGAAGAAGTTTGAGGCAATGACGGAGACCCCGTTGAGGCTAGCGATCATGGCGAACCCCATGGCCACCCCAAAGACCAGGAGGTACCCCCTCCAGGGGTCATTGTTGGCCGTGTAGCCCTTGGCAAAGAAGAAGACCCCCGGGTAGATGCGGTCCTTGCCCACAGCCTGCAGCACCCTGGGGGCTCCCACCAGGGAGGCGATGGCCGAGCTCAGGCTGGCGCTGAAACCGCCAGCGTACCGGAGGTAACCGGTGAAGGAGACGTACGTCATCGTCATCTAGAAAGGAAGGGGGGAGCCCCCGACGGAACTTTTTGAACTTAAGAGTGTGACAAATTCAGCTTTAACATTGTCATCTGGAAAGGAAGGGGAGGGAAGGGAGGGGAGACACACACACACCCCCGACGGGACTTTTTAAACTAGTCATCTCCAAATAGTCGGGCCTGGCAGATGGCAAACCTTGTCAAATATGGGGGGGCACACGGCAGTTGGCAACCCTGCTTGAAGAAGAAAGAAAAAGTGTGGTGTGCACCATTCTTGCCAACATCTTTACCATCTTTAACCCGACGGGACTTTTTAATATTAAGAGCATGACAAATTAAGATAATGTAATGAGACAAGAGAATAGCACATGTGCATCACAACTTTTTTTCATGAATCTGTTACGCTCGTAAGTTTAAAAGTCCCGTCGGGATGGGATTTGCTATAAGGCTAGCAAAACTTTTTTCAAAGTCCCATCGGGTTTTTGATGATTTCCCGATGGGACTCATTGGGGTCATTTTCCAGGAGAAAAAAAAGAGGCTGTGACATTAATGTACAAGGGTATTCTGACCGTTACAATGTGTTCCAAAGTGGATTGTTACGCTCGCAACTCCTAGACGTCCAGCTGGGACGTTGATTTCCCGCTGGGACTTTTTGGTCACTCTCCAGAACAGAAAGAAAAAAACCTGTGACATTAGTGCATGCAAGTTAGTCTGGATTCTTGCATGTTTTACGCTCCATGTTTCCATTAAGCGGAGAGCTTGCTTTCTCTGTCAAAGTCCCATCGGCAAACGGCCGCATCCCCTACCGGACACTCTCTCCCACCCACCTGGTCCATGGCCGACCCATGCAGGCATCCCTGGCTGGTGCCGGTCCAGTACTTGTAGGTCTCCGAGTCGCCCAGGGCATTCTCGTAATAGTACTGGAACAAGAAAACAAAGTTTTGCGGCTCAGTTTTGTTGCTCTTTGATTCAGTGAACTTCTACAGAGTTATGTAGTGTATTTCTTCAGTTTCTAGTGAATTCTTCAATTTCTAGTGAACTTCTTCAATTTCTAGTGAATTTCTTCAATTTCTAGTGAATTTCTTCAATATACCCCACAGTTCAAAAATTATGTCGCAACTCTTTTTTTTGAATTTGGAGCCTTAATCTTACAGTTACAAAAATGCACAATACCTCTTTTTAAAGCTGAATCCTTCCCTGAGGTGCACCGGCAGCCAGATTGTTGATTTTGGCCTCAACTTGAGCAAGATCTTCAACA
>JAAUYM010104465.1_pt1 | contig 12022 bp, 11 predicted proteins | sample 7278001 | NCBI WGS metagenome assembly JAAUYM01 (sample SAMN14350224, study PRJNA611818) | marine sediment metagenome | isolation source: surface marine sediment (1.8m) | place: French Polynesia: Moorea | collected 2018-08
GACCTGCCTCCCCCCCGCCCCCTCTTCTCTTCTCTCTTTTATGGTTTCCAAGACGGGGGAATCCCCTCCCTGTTCTTGTACGCACAGTACCTTGGCTGCAGACCTTCTCTTAGAACTGTCATCAGTGAAATATGTTGACGTACAGTGACTCTTCTGTGCTGTACATACACAACGTGCGGTACGTAGAAAAAGGGAATTTCCATAATCTGAACGGCTAAACCTAGGCTCTTTTTTTCTGACGATATGATGGCACATTTCCTGTGAGATGTCGTAGGAAATGTAGTCTGGGAAGCTGTTAACTTTGATGTTCAATACAAACAAAATAAGGAGTTTTTTTGTTGGTGTGGAGGTGCTTGAGTTTCTGTCATTGCAAAAAAAAAAGTATTGGTGGTACGCAAGTGCAAGCATCTTGCAGGAAAGTAATTGTCTCTTCTTCCTTTGACATCTTTCCAGGATTCCTCCTCCTCCTTTCTTCTCTTGGCTGCATCCAGCTACGGAATCTTTGTGCATTTAATTATTCTCTCTTTTTCTCCCTCCCCATCCTCGCTTTTCTGTGCTGCGCGCATTCATTAGCGCTCACCCCACACATCTTGCTCTCCTCTCCTCCTCCTCCGTCAGCATGAGAGTTGTGGCTGGGAGGGGGGGCAAAGGGAATGTGCGACTAAGAGCGACGACATACAGGGAGAAGGGAGGAGGCGCGCAAATCTGTGGACCCCAAGGCCGTATCTAGCAGTTAATTGCCTTCATTTTGCCTCCGGCTCAGTGGTCAGCAGAAGCTGATTTCACAACACTAGAAAATTTTGCTTAAAACTCCTTTTGTAGTTACCTTATATGTCACTTTGTACTTGTCATCTTTGTGGACTTGCATGTACGTGGTTACCCTGCGGCGTGGCCTGGTTCGGCCCACGGGACAAAAAAGTCCATCCATCTTCCGGACGTAACATGCACAGAGAAAGAGGGAAAAAAAGAGAGCATGGGAGAGAGAGAGCTCCTTCCTTCTCCTTTCCTCCAACTCCGCCCGTGTTCTGCGCACCCGCCACTGGAAATGTCGAAAATGAGAAAACATCATTTATTTACCGACGCCCCCTCCTCCTTCCTTTGCTCGTCGTTCTCCTCCTCCCCCCTCCTCGTCGTCGCCGCGCCCAACAACAGCGCACTGGCTGTGGTTGCCTCAGGGAGGAGGGGAGGAGGGAGGAGGGGCTGTCAATTCAGATCTACGATGTTGTTTGCCAGAGGAGAGAGAGAGGGAGGGCGCGGAGTGGGTGGGTGGGTGGATGAGCAGGAGGAGGCGGAGGGAGGCAAAGGGACATGCACACAAACAGGGGTGGTTGGTTGGTGGTGGTCGTTGTCTTGTTCTGCCATCACCTTTTTTTTTTTTTTTCATCTTCGCGCGAAAACGGCTCGAGTCGATTTCCCATATATATTTTTTTCAGTTACGTCGTTGACAAAATAACTTTATATGCAAGTCTGACGAAGATACTTTTGTTTTTTGGGATTCTGATAGAGCAGTTACACTACTAACATTGCAACCACATGTAAAATGGAAAAAAAAACGGTACCGTTGATGCTCCCCCCTCTAAGTACAGCAGCAGAAACGACTTGGAACGAAAGGAAGAAAAAATAACTGCCACAAAACACAACCTATAAAAGTGGGAAGACGAGGGAGGAGACGAGGGAGGGAGGGAAGATATTAGAGGGGAACCCCCCCCTAGCTAGTAGCAGCAGCATTTTCTGCCTCCTCCTCCTCCTTACTCCCCCCCACCCTCACCCCTCCCTCCTCTCTCTGCTCCGTCTTGTTATTAATGATCATAGTCATTCATCTGCATTCACTTTCTCTTCTCCTCCCTTCCTCCCTCCCTTTCCCTTCGGCCTCAGAGGCTCGCGCTTCCTTCCTTCCTTCCTTCCTTTCCCCTTCGCGTCGCTGGCTGGCGACAGATCAATCGTTCTTCGGGAAACGTCTGTGCCGCCACAACTGTACTTTGTGAGTGTGTGTGTGTGTGTGTGTGTATCCCCATTTCTGTCCTCCAGAGGCCGCGCAAGAGGAGGAAAAGGAAGAAGGCACATTAGGAAGAGGGAGCTGACGAAGCATATTGCTTTTACTTACTAACCTCGCTCGGGGGTGGGGGAGAGAGAGAAAAAAAATCTTGGTGGGTTTGGAACGAGATACACGAAAAATCAGTGTACGTAGAGAACATCGCAAAACGCTCTTCCAAGAAAGAAAGAAAAAAAGTTGTACCAAAGCAAGAAAAAGAGAACATAATCGTTCAACATCGTTCGCGTCGTTCAACATCGTTCGCGCTCATTCAAATAAAGGATCTCATCCGGCAAAAGAAAAGATATTCAATCTTGCTCGCCCGCCCTCTGCTGTTGCTGCTGGCCCTGGAAGCCCTGCTGCTGCTGCTGCTGCTGCTGTTGAGCGGCCACGATCGCCTGCTGCTGTTGCTGCTGCTGCTGGTTGGCGGCCGCGGCTGCCGCGGCGGCTGCCGACGGCGGCACCGCCTGCACCATGCACGACCTCGCCACGGACTCGAACAGCTTCTGGATCTCCGGGGCACAGGTGACGAACTCGTGCTGCCAGAACTGAAACTGCGGGTTCTTGATCAGCTCGATGAAGGTGATGAGCAGCCCCCACGGGTGCGGCCTGTTGACGATCAGCCTCTCCAGCAGGACCCGGGTCACCTGCTCCTGGATGGCCTCGGAGTTGGCCTCCGCGAAGAGGTAGAGCAGCGTACAGGAGAAGTAGTGCGTGTGGGAGTTCGGGTAGCGCAGCTGGTTGGCGATGCAGTTGAGAAAGAGGTACCGCCCTTCCGTCTCCAGGTCCACCGCCAGGTTCTGGAAGATGTCCATGTGCGAGGAGTGGGCGATGGCGGACATGTTCGGGGTGAGTCCCTTCTGCCGCAGGTGCTGGATGGCCGAGGTGCCGACGTGCATGACCAGCGCGTTGATCAGCTGGATGTTGTAGCGGTTGCCCGGCTGCTCGCCGCCGTTGACCAGGAGGTAGGGGCGCAGCTCCGAGAGGAAGGCGACCGGCGAGCGGTTCTTCAGGTACGAGTCTAGGTCCTTGCGGAAACTGGGCTTGATGTAGGCGGCGTAGTTGGAGACGGTCCGCGGCGGGATGGAGATCTCGTGGAGCATCTCCACCTTCAGGTTCGGCGTGAACGGGTCCGGCAGCCTCATGTTTCGCGGGAAGGCCGACAGGATCAGGTTGCGCATCTGGATGCAGTTCGGGGGGATGACGTCGCAGAAGCCGTAGTGGTAGTCGCACAGAAACTCCGGGAAGTCGTGGAGGAGGACAAGGAGGACGCGCAGGGTGCCGCGGTACAGCCTGTGCACCGGCTTGGCCAGCTCGGCGTTCCTCAGGAAGGGCGAGAGGAACTTGAACAGGTCCACCAGCAGCTGAGCGTACATCGGCCACCCCTGCTGGTTGCCGGCCCCGGACCCGGCGGTCCCGCCCGCGGCTCCGGCGCTGCCGGAGGACCCGGAGGCGGCTCCAGCGGCGGCTGGGGAGGCGGCCAGGATGCGCCCCATGAACACCCGGTGGGAGACGATCTCCAGCCAGGCGTAGGCGAACCCCGGAGCCTTCGCCGGTCGGAGGACGTGAAGCATGTTGCAGTAGGCCATCAGCACCTGGTAGTTTATGTTCTCCAGGATCTGGTCCGGGGTGTTCAGCTCCAGGAAGAGCATGATAAAGATGCGGTGATAAGGGACCTGAGAAGAAGGAGAGTAAAAATGAAGTGGGAGACATCGAATTACGTTCCGCACCACCGCCATATCACCTGTTGAAATTCCACGTTTCTGACGTCATGGTCGATGAGAAGCACGCCGGCCACAATCCCCAGGACTTTGTTGAGCAGGTTGACCTTGGTGATGGTGTTTTGCGTCTCGCCGGAGTGCTTCACCAGCAGCGTGATCAGTCTCACGTACGCGTCAAGTGTGTGGAAGCACTTTGCGCGCACCAAAGTGGGAGAGGTGGCCTGAAAAGAAAGACAGAGAAGACAAAAATTAGCCACGTAGTACGTACCAGTAGGTTCAATATCCTGCTGGTAAATTACCTGTTCTGCAAGTGCTCTGTAGCAGAGGTCCACGCACATCTGCGTGGACATGCGAAAGAATCTGGTGATGAGGTCGTCCGTCTTGAGAATGCCGTGCTGGTTCATCAGCTGGACGAAGACGACGAAGGCCTGCCTGGAGTCCTTCCCTGCGTCTGGGCGGTGGTACGCGTTGACCCACTCGCGCAGCAGGTACTCCGTCTTCTCCAGCAGTCCCGGAGGGTCCTCAAACTCCCTGGCCTGCTGGATGCCGCTGTGCAGCTGAGCCGTCGGCCCCGCCGCCATCGCCGCCATGCTGCTCTGCTGGTCCATCCGTTCGGCGCCGCCCATCTTAATCTGGTCCATCAGCCCGGCCAGTCCCTCCGGCGGGTGCGGGCTCTGGGTGGCGATCTTGTGGAGCACGTCTACCGTCTGTATCAGGTCCGTGTCCACCACGTGGGCGTTGGCCCGCTCGTCCACCAGATAGATCTTGCACAGGTGCATGGCGAACTGCGTGGCCTGCGCGGTCGACGACGCCGAAGGGGATGACGACGACGAGGAGGCGGTCGAGTCGGAGCCCACGCTGACGGCCTTGGCCAGGTGCTTGTCGTACTCGGCGATGGCGACGAGGCCCGCGTGCACCAAGCAGTCGAAGGCGTCCAGGTTGTACTTGTTGTTGTCCTCGCGTGCCTCAATGAGGGCGTGGGTGACGCGGGCGCTGGTCCAGGCCTGACCGTAGGCGCGCTGGTCGGCCATGGCGCGCAGAACCAGCAGGTTGGCGTCCCTGTAGCGAGCGAGGCTCTCGGTGTCGACCTGCGCCTGCACGGTCAGCCCCTGGAGCAGGTTCTCCACGGCCTTGTCCACCAGGACGGCGACGGCCGCAGGCTCGCGACTGTTCTTCGCCCTGTTCATGGCCTCCACGAGTGCGTGCAGGTTGGCCATGTGAGGAGTTGCCGGCAAGGTGGTGCAGCTCTGGACAAAGGCCTCCACCTTGGACAGCACCTCCTTGAGGATGGCCACGCACTCGTCCGACGTAGTGTTGGGCGCCGGTCCGGCGGTCCCCGCAGCCGCGGAGGGCGTCTGGGCAGAGCCCATGGGAGCGCTCGAAGTGGGCGCGGCTGCTGACGCGGGAATGTCGGTAGCCGTCGGCTTGGGCGTGACTGCCATGACCTCCCTCTCAGAGAGCGGCTTGAATCCAGGTATGTTCCTGGCAAACTCCTCGTAGACGGCGCTCTGCTGGGCGGTGACGCCGCCCACCTTTAGCCTGATCTGCTCCGGCATCCTCTCCGCCTGGTAGGTGAGGGCGACGGCGTCGCAGTAGCGCCTGCCCTCCTTGCGGGCAAAGACGCGGCTCTCGTACTCAGACTTGAGCCTCGCGTCGATCTCCGGGATGGCCTTCTCCACCGCCTTCTTCTGGATAAAGGCGCAGGCCAGCTCCACGTTGTCGTTGCCGATGACCGCCACCGTCATCTCGATGGCCTCCTGCTGCTGCGGTGTCAGGTTGCGTCCGAGCGTCACCATAAAGTTCTTCAGGTTGGACTTGATGGAGAGCAGCAGGTGGTCCCTGCAGGTGATCATGGCCATTCCCGCAGTCAGGTTGCGCACCATGTGGTGGGCTGCTGCGCGCAGCCTGTTCTCGTCGTGGTCCAGTGCGAAATCCTTTTTCACCACCTGCTCACAGGTCGTCAGGGCAATCTTGATGGCCCTCTCGATCACCGGAGTCACCCATTCCTGTTGGCCAAGAGTAACATGTACGTATGTATTATGTCTAGATGCACGTTGCACCAGGATGATTTTTTTTTACCTGAATGGACTTTTCGATGGCTATCTTGACAAGCTGGATAAGGTCAGGCTGATCCTTGAGTAAGGTGAGCCTGCTGTCGATCTGGATGTGAGGGCTGATGCAGTTGAGGTTGTTTGTGTTGATGTCCGTGAAGCTGAACTTGGGCTCGAACGGGCGCTGCAGGTTCGGGGAACTTGGCATGCCTGCAAACGTATCACGTTAAACATTTAAACTTCCAACCTTAGAAAAGGACAAGTGTGCGATGAAAATTTGCAGTGTGGCAAAAAAAATAGAGAAGTTCTCTCTCTCTCTTTCTCTCTCCTCGAAACGAAAAGTGCAATTCCTATCGCCAACGGCGCATCCCGCAACTTGTGACAAAGATGTTTTGAACGGAGATGTCGTCGCACGTGTCAGGAAGTACCACCCTTCCTCCCCCGAGGTAAAGTTAAATTTGCCACCCAACAGATGTTTAGCATGATGGGAAACGTTGCATGTTGCTAAAAACGCAAAAATTAAATGCCACACCAATAAGTCTCTTAGGAAAAGAATAACATTGACTCACCAGGTTGGATCTGACCGCTCCCCAAGTCAGACATGGACGACATCGACTGTTGCTGTTGCTGCTGCTGCTGCTGTTCTCCCATTCCGCCGAGTCCTCCGGCGACGACAGGTTGAGAGGCGGGAAAAAGGCCGCCGCCGACTCCACCAGATGTCATCATGCCGCCCTGTGCTGCTTGGCCACCGAGAAGAGCGATTCCCATTCCTGCGCCAGCGGCGCCCGGCTGCTGCTGTTGCTGCTGCTGCTGCTGCTGTTGTTGTTGCTGTTGTTGCTGTTGCTGCTGATGCTGTTGCTGCTGAGCCGCAGCCGCCGCAAGCGTGGTGCTGGTGGCGACCGCGCTACCGCCGCCGCCGCCGAAGTGCATGTTGGAGAAGGCCCCCGCGACGGTGCCGGGCGGCATCGACGCCGCCACAGACATAGGGAGTGACGCCGCGACGGCGGCCGTTGCCGTGGGTACGCGGACGTCGTTCGAGATGTCGATGCCCAGGGCGCCGGCGGCCAAGTTGGCGTTAACGCTGTTGCTCGGAGGCTGCTGCGTCGGCTGAGCCGGAGGCGGTCCTTCCAGCGCCTTCCTCCCAGCGAGGTGGGTGGTGGTGGTCGCCGCGAAGGAGTCCATGGCAGCCTTGGCGCTGCTCACCCCGGGGATGCCAGCACCCACGCCACCGTGCATCCCGTGGATGCCTGGCACACCAACTCCGCCGGTCTGCGGCGGCGGAGGCGCCTTCATGCCAAAGTTGTTGAAGTTCAACATCTTGTTCAACTTGTCGTTCTCCTTGAGCAGGGTGCCCGGCCTCAGCTGGCTGAGCTCGATGCTCAGATTCTTGCAGAGCACCTCGATCTCGAACTTGAGGTTAAGCTTGAGGTCGTGCTCCTGATGCAGCTCCGCCAGCAGGTTCATGATGCCCATGGTCCACGGGCAGGGCGGCTTGAAAACCTTGCTCTTAAAGCAGGATTCAAGCACCTTGGCCACGAACGGGACGACGTAGAGAAGCTCCTGCTGGCCCTTGTGGTACGCCTCGATTATGAGCGGCTTGATGTCCAGGTCTACGATCAGGATGGGCACGTTTCGCGCCAAGGTGATTAGGCCCAACCAGTGACCCAGGTTCTTCAGCAGCGACCTGTCGGAGAAGTTGGCGATCCCCTTGTCGCTCTTCAGTAGGATGTTGATGTTCTGATAGGTCTCTTGCAGGACCTCCTTGTACAGCTTGGCGTTGACCAGCGTCTCTAGGAAGCTGGAGTACAAAGTGTGAAAGTTGGGCTCGATGGAAGCCCGCTTCATGACCAGGTACTGCGCCAGCCAGGTGGTGAACTCATCTCCCAGCACCTCCTTGAGGTCCTCCGACTTCTGGCCCATGTTCATCAGGCTGAGATTGTTGAAGATGAAGGCCACCTTGTCCTGAATCTTGTCGCTGGGCTTCGGGTGCTGTTCCACGGCGCCGGACTTCTCCTTGGCGTTGAGTAGGGTGTCAATGTTGGTGGTGTTGGCGATGCTCGGGCGCCCGCCCACCGTCGTTGTCGTCGGCCGGACGATCGTGCTAGAGGTACTTGTGGTGCTGGAAATAAAGAAAAAAAATGTACTAACATGATTAAAAAAAAATCCCAGCCCTTTACGTCCGGTTTCCCAAATCTATTTTTCGTTCCTTCCCGACGAAACATTTGGAGTCTTTAAGTAGTCTCCAACCTCTCTTGAGCAACAAATTTGCCATAGATTTGTTGCTCTAGAGGGGTTGTACCGTATAGACTATTTATAGACTCCAAATGTTTCACTGGGTTGACGTCTCACCTGGTGACGGTAGTGGTGGTCTTGGCCGTGGTCATCTGCGTGGTGGTGGTGGTAGTGGTGGTGGTCCCACCTCCCACCAGTCCGCCCATGGAGACGACGGTGCCGCCGCTCTGGTTCTCGATGGCCAGCCGCATGTGCTCCGGGAGTACCTCGCCTGAACATTTGAAATGTTTCAAAATTTAATACACCCCCTTCCTTCTCCTTTTTTTTTCTTAAAACGTCGCTCTACGGATGAATGAGAGCTTTGGCGGAAGGAACAACAGTGTGTTGTTGCCTGCGAGTAATATGACTAGCCTCTTGCGAACAAACTGCCGCAGTCCGATAGAGAAAGAGCAGGGGGAGAGGGGGCGGGGGAAGAGGGAAGAGGGAAGAGGGAAAAGAAAGGAGAACAGGGAAGAAGGGGCGTAACTTCAACTACGCAGAAAAAAGTCCCTATACTGTACAGTACTTTACTACACAGGAACGTATGCAAGAGTAGCAAGAGTAGCAGACAGCAGAAGCTCTCTTTCCAATTATCGATTGGGATAAGAGGGATAAGAAAGTGTTAAAAATGAGCTTTCTCTTTTTACCTGTCGGAGGATCTCCAGGAGGCAGCTGGTTCTGCATTCCGTACTCCACCCACTTGATGAGGAAGGGGGGAAAGTCCTTGAAGTGCTCGATGCAGGAGATGTGCTGGCAGTACTGCGGGTAGTCCTTCAGCCGGACCTTGAACCGGTCGAGGGCGGTGACGCCGAAGAAGTACATGTTGCTGTCGGGCGGCTTCCTCACGGCGTCCTGGAAGGGAAGAAAAAAAAATTGAAACATTTTTTGGGGGGAAATATTTCAGCTAACTCGTCTCACCAGGACAAATCTGAGCGCAAGTCCGAGCGGAACCATGTTGACCAGGCCGCGTTCGATTATCCCGCCGAAGAGCTGCGCCGTGATGTGCAGCTCCTTCTCCGGGTACTGCGGGAAGTACTTGTACTCCTCGAACAGATTCTTGATCATGCAGTTGAAGACGTCGCGCTCGCGCTTGACGGAGGACTCCTGGAAGTTCTTCAGCAGGTCCAGGACCTCGTTGATGGACATAGTCGGGTGCGGGGGGTGGTTGTAGATCCTCTGGAAGTAGCTGTTGGCCTCATCCTCCACCTCCCTTGGTATGGGGCCCACGATGTCGGGAAAGATCTGAGAGATGTTGCCCGTCCGTATCTGTTCGATTCCAGACTGCATCCCACCGGAGCCGGAGGAGGAAGAAGAGGGGGCCGGCTGGGGCAGCGAAGTCGACGTGGTGATGGCGGCCCCGGCTGAGGTGGCCATGGGCAACGAGGACGTGCCGACGCTCGCGGCGACGGCCGCGGCCGTCCCCGGAGGAGGCGGCGGAGGTCCCAGCATGCCGCCAAAGGGAGAGGGAGACCCGCCGCCCGGTCCGCTGACCCCGTGGTCCATTGAAGTGGGCGGCAGTCCGGCGGGCTGGCTCCCGATGGCCCCGACGGCCCCGGGACCCGCGCCCAGAGGCCCTCCGGCGCCCGGGTTGCCGGCGCCGACGGCGGCAGCGGCGGCGGCGGCAGCCGCGGCGCCGCGGTTGGGCGAGTTCGGTCCGGACACGAGTGACCCGAGCACATTTGGCAGGTTGAAGGACCCAGCGGCGGAGGCGGCGACGCTGGTGGGAGGAGGAGCACCAGGTGGGCCGCCCGAGCCCAGGTTCAATCCTCCAAACTGATTAGACATGGAAAGTAGCGTGTCGTGCGGGGTGGGTCCAGGAGGAAACAGCCCGGCCCCCGGAATGCCTGGTCTAGGGGTGGGTCTGACGGTTCCCGGTGGCATCGGAGGGCCGAACGCGCCGCCTCCTGGTCCGGGCGCGCCGGCTCCAGGAGCCCCGACTGGACCTGCGTCCAAAGGCCTTTGTGGGCGTAGCACTCCTAGAAGGAAAGTTGACACTCAGAAATAAATATTAAACGTTAAATATAAAAATTGTTTTGGTTTCCAAAACAATTTCTCACCTGCGTTCTGCTGCTGCTGTTGCTGTTGTTGCTGCTGCTGTTGCTGCTGCTGCTGCTTGGCCCTGGCCAGACCGAGGATAGGCTGGCTGACCTGCATCATGGTGATGATGGCCTCCTTCAGGTCGGTTTGGATGGGCGCGTTCTGCTGGACCACCGCCTGGAGGCAGTACATCATGACGGAGAGCGCCTCAAGGGGGAAGCCGCCGTTCTTCGAGAAGTGCTCCTCCTTCAGGGCGGACGATGGGGTTCCCGCGCCGTTGTTGACGGCGGCCGCCAGCGGGGGCAGCTTCCGCTTCAGGTACCCCACCACCGCCTTTACGAACAGCTCCCCGTGCTCGCGCATCTGGTCCGTCAGCCACTTGTCCAGGTTAAGGTACTCCCTCCGAGACGCCATGACCGCCAGGTCTATGACGAAGGGTGCCGCCTTGGCGTTCAGCAGGACGGAGAGCGCCTTGAGGTCCTGCGCCACGTCCAGGATCCTGGAGAGACGGTTGTGCTCCTGGTCGCCCTCCGTGGCTGCTTTGGAGTACCAGTCGGCCATGGCGTGCACCACCACGCCCTTCAGGTTCAGGTTGGAGTGCCACGCGTAGTTGAGGATCACTGCCGAGTTTGGGTGGTTCATCAGGAAAATCTGTAGAAGCTGCGAGAGGGCCTCAGAGCGGAACGCCGTGAGCGGGGGAGAGATCTGAAGACAGACAGAACGGAGGCGTCAGAGGAGTTGCACAGAAACAGACACAAAAAAGCACCAAGCAAGAAATCTTTTTGTTCTTCTTTGGCTCTGTACAAAAACTAGTCTCTTTTTGACGAACCTGTATAAGGCCGAGTGTGAGTACGTCCGGACAGTGTATCTTGGCCATCTGAAACATGTCCATGACGGCGCCGGAGTGGCCGCTGTCTGCCAGGTGGAGCAGGGTGTCTAGCAGCTCCAGCGACTTCCACGAGGCTAGCTCGCTGTTGTCGATGTCCGGTTGCACCTTGAGCAGCTCGGTGGCCACCTTGTGGTGCGCGTGCTCGGCGAAGCTGAACACGTCGGGATTGTGCAGGATCTGCTGCACCAGGGAGAGCTGGCCGTCAAGGTTCTTCCAGGCCCGGTAGAAGGTGTCCACGGGGAAGGCGCAGGCCAAGCCCTGGACCTGGAGGGAAAATGAGGATATCGTAATTTCCCAAATTACGTTCGTGTCGACCCCTACAATGCTGTGTGCAATTAAGTGCGCGGACTCCTCTCATTCCTGAGCCCCTTAAAACATCTAAATTAACAAAAAAGGCAAAAATAGAAAAGTGAAAGAGGAAACGTCGCGTGACGAGTCCACATTATCAAAAAAAGGAGAGGGGAGGGGGAGCTTACGAAGACACGACAGGGCAATCTACGGAAAGCACCAAATCTGCCATTGTTATAAAAAAAACCGGAAGAGAAGGAGAAAAAAGAAGTCGTCATGAGAGCAAAAGAGAATTCCAGAAGGAATTTGTCATGGTTGTCCCCATTTTAAATTTTGCTCCTTTTCCAAGTCAAAGCTGAACGTTGCACGTTTGAGGTGCAAAACGTGCCGTGCACTCTCGGCTTAAAAAAACAAAAAAAAACTTACGTGAAATCCGAGCTTGAGCGCCTTTATGAGTAGGATGAGCCCCTGTCGGTCCTTGACGACGAATCCGGGATGGTCGAGCTCCAGCACGATCTCCTTCCAGTGGAGGGTGGGGTGGAGCTCGTGCACCGTGTTGATGAAGACCTCCACGTTCCACGTCTTGGGCTCGGAGCTCTTCTCCTTGTCCCACAGCGAGGTGCCGGTGGCGTTCATGCTCTGCAGGGTGGCAGAGTCGTCCAGGCCGGTGTGAGTGCGCACCATCACACCGATTATCCTGATGGAAAGAGCGATGATAACAATAAGATGAGCC
>JAAUYM010004323.1_pt1 | contig 12019 bp, 14 predicted proteins | sample 7278001 | NCBI WGS metagenome assembly JAAUYM01 (sample SAMN14350224, study PRJNA611818) | marine sediment metagenome | isolation source: surface marine sediment (1.8m) | place: French Polynesia: Moorea | collected 2018-08
CCGAAGAATATCCCGGCGGAGGCGACGAAGACGGTGAAGATCATGGCCAGGCTGACGCAGATGAACCACCTCCGCTCGGTGCAGCCGGCCCTAAAATTGTGGGGGGGGGGCGGGCAGGAAAAAAAAAGAAGAGTAGACACACTTCGGTTTCGCTTATATAAAGAGCAAGTGTTATTACACGATACAGTCGACGTTACGTTGTGGCAAGTTCGGTTCTGGCAACTTTTTTTGCGGTAAGTCTGTGTGTGCGACTTTTCTTCACGCCATAACTTGAGTGTCGACTGTAACATAAAAAAAACCCCAACAAATGGTGCCGCATCGCAGCTTCCGCAACTTCATCAAGAGAGGAGACCTTGGCCTCTCTCTCTCCTTCTCCCGATCATTTTTTCGGACGGAAAAAAAACTGATCTGGCATCATCATCACCTCTTCCTGTCGCGCAATAAAAGCCAGAGAAGCCATTGCGAAAAGATCTTTGGGGAATGCTTTTAAAAAAACAGAAGAAGCCTTGAGACTGCAGCCACAGAAAAGCTTCTTTTTTTCCCTTTCTGTTGTCGTGACGCCCCTTTCTTTTCGGCAATTATCCATTTCATTTCCATCCTGCCCATTTTCTCCCCCTCAGGGTCGCTTGGGGGAAGTTTTGTGTTTATTTTTCTTGGGCGGATCCCTTAAAAAGAAAAGGACAAAAAGGGCCCAACAAAATTGGGAGGTCATGTGAATTTAATGCGGTTTTTTTCCTGGAAGGAAGACGATACAGTAGAAATCCGATCTTATACCTAGTATAGTAAAATGAAGTTGCTGGTCAGCAGTTGAGGACCTAGTAAAAAATGCTAGTACCAAAACTTATTAACCTCCTTTTCTCATACATGAGAAAGAAAAAAAGATAAGATTATTATGAAGTATTAAACGTTCTTATTACGTTGTTGAAACATGGTCAGAGTACCTCGTTTTCCGTATCCTGAGCGATGAGTCCGTGCCGGAGGAGGACGAGGACCGAGAGAAAAGAGCCTGCTCAGCCTTTCCGCACATGTACTGAAAAAAGAAACCATAAGCAAAAGCATAGTTATTGAGATGAACAAACATGCCTCAAAGCAAGAGTTAACTATGGTTTACACAACAGGTGAAAGATAACTAACTCGCATATGAAAAAGCCGGGTGCAACTGGCGCATGACGGCGTGGTAACAAAACAGCAAATGATCTAATCTGGGCAGATCAGTTCGTTTCCCTGAAAAGGAAAACATTAATGAAGCATGAATAGCCACGTGATCGCGCGAAGGTGGTACCTTTCGCCTCCCCAGCAGCTTGTCAAGCAGGCTACAGCCCATTTTGTTTAGCTCTTTTTTTTCCGTCCTTTCTTTCTGAGGCGTGCTTTTCCGGGAAAGTGAGGTGCGCGAAGCAAAAACTTAATTAAAAGCCGTGCACGATTTCGTCCGTCTCTGTCTTTTTCCGTGTGTGTCTCTCTCTTTCTCTCTCTCTCTCTCTCTCTCTCTTAGTAGTAGGTGAGCACTTTGGTCCTGGCGACGGCGCCGATGCTGCAGTCGCCGCCGGTGCTGTAGATGACCACCTCGTCCGCGGCGGCGGCGGCGGAGGCCGCGGCGGCGGCGTCCGCGCGGCGGCGACGCTCCAGGTCGAACACCACGCGGCAAGACTTGCCGCCGCCGCGACCCTCCTCCTCCTCTTCCTCCTCCTCTTCCTCCTCCTCTTCGTCTTCTTGTCGGGTGTGGAAGAATGCTCCTCCCTCACACGTGACGATCATTCTTCTTCCTCCTCCTCCTCTTAATTTCCCTTAATTTCCCTCTCCCCCCCCTCGTTTGTTTGCGTATACGCGCAACAGGTTTTTTTGCTTTTTTGTTTGTCTCACTAAGACACCAACCACCACTGACTTTTTTTTTTAATCACGACAACGGAAGGGGGAGAAAACAAGCAACAAGGTGAGAGTGAGAGAGTGAGTCTCTTTCTCCTCCACGAACGTGGACTGTCTGTTGGTGTGGAGAAAACGGGAAAAAGGAGGAGGAGGAGGAAGGGAAGTCCCAACCAATCTACTATCCTGACAGCGCGCAAACTTCTCTCTCTCTCTCTCTCTCTTTCCCCGCTCCACTGACGCACACGCAGACGCAGAAGCAAGGTTGCCAAGCTCCACAAAGTCGAAAGAGAAAAGACAATGTTTTAAAAATAATCCAAAACAGGCCAGACGTCTTTAAGCTTTTACTGGTTTTTTATTATAAACAAGTTTTGGGCCAGACATCTTGAAAGTAGCCATTTTTTTCAGGTCTGGCTTTGATAGAACCCAAACTGGCATCCCTGTACGCAGGCCACTGCACAGGGCAAAAAGGAGGAGGAGGAGGAGGAGGAAGCTTTGTTTCTCTCTCTGCTCCTGTGGCTTCCGCGCTCGACCGAATAAGGGGGAGGGAAGAAGTGGATTTTCCTCTTTCACCCCTCCTTTCCTCGGCAAGCGCGCCTGTAAACGGTGCAAAAAGACACAAACCGAGAAGACCAAAGTTTTTCTTCCGGCCAGGGGGCCAAATGTTACTCGTTTGGCCCAGCAAATACGTAGCTTTTGCAGTTACTACTTTGTGTCTCCTCTCGCGTTAAAACGTTAGGAACGTGTGGGCCACTTCTGGCCCGTGGTACGGTAACTGTTTGCGGCACATCTCTCTTTTTTTTTGCTACGCAAACTTTCAACGCGAGAGAAAAGATTGGACCTCTCATGCTCCCCCCTTTCTTCTCCTCCTCTTCCCACCTGTGCGCAAGGAGATACGTGAGATGATGAAGAGGAGGAGGAGAAAGAGAGAAGAAGCCTCATCTCATCCGCTCCCCCCTCCTCCCTTGTTATCCTTGATCACAGCAACGTCTCCCCAAATTAGACGAAAATTGAAAGATGAGGAGAAATCTGGGCGTCAGCGAATAAACGTCTCCCATAAATGGGAGGAGAAAACCAACCCTCTGAGGGAAGACGCGCGGAGAAATCGGCTTAAACGGCGGGAGGGGGAGGAATCATCTTCTCAATTATTCAGTCGGATGCATCATGGGAGAAGCAACTCTCACCTACTAGAGTTACAACCTAGTAGGGTATATGCCAACTACGGTATTCCCGGGATACTCGGGGCGAAACACAGGTTAAAACCGGGAAAAAGTACTCGGGATTTTGCACGAGTTAGTAAACTAGAGGGGTTTTAAAAAATCGAGTTTGGAAACTCCCACCCGACAAACTCTACTGTTACATTCTCATCCCTATGAGAAGAAGAGAAGGGAAAATGGATCTTGCGGGGGAGAGGGGAGAAGAAAGAAAGGCCTCCTCTTCTTTTTTTTTTTGCCTCTTGTCCATCATCTTGAAGGGAGACTCTGGCGGCGTTTTCACCCTTTCATTCTCCCTCTCCTCCAGAAGAGAGACCACGCTTTGAGATGTCGACTAGGAGTAGAAGGAGGAGCGGGGAAGGAGGAGGAGGAGGAGGAGGAGAAGAAGAAGGAGGAGGAGGAGGAGGAGGAGGAGGAGGAGGAGGAGAGGAAGGAGGAGAATGGATTGTCCATCACTTGGAAGGAGAAAATTCGAGAGAGGAGGGAAGAGGGGTAAGAAGAGGAAGTGCTGGCATCACTGCAGGGAGGGTGATGCTTTAAATAATTATACAGGTTGTGGGAGGGAGATGCTGCAAAAAAAAGAAGGCTGCTGCAGTGAGGAGGCAACAAGCAACATCAGCGTGCCAACGTCCAACTAAGCGTGAAATTAATTTTTTGGCTTGGCGCGCGTTCCAGTGCCAGCCAACTTTGTGCGCTATACCAAATTGGGAGTTGTGATGATGCTTTGGTAATTGTTTGAGGGGGTAGAGAGAAATTGCAAAAAACCTCGCAATTAAGTCTCCCCCCTCGTATTATTGTGGCTCCCTCTCATATTTTTGACCACACGCAAGGACATCACACGAAAAAAAAGTACACATATCCATCTCTCCACTTATTTTTAATGGCGAAATTTAGGCCAGAAGACGAAATTAAGACGGTCCTCCTCCTCCTCCTCCTCCTCCTCCTCCTCCTCCTCCTCCTCCTCCTCTTTCTTGCCCTTCAAGATTATGATCACCTGTTGCGAAAGCAGGGATTGTCGCGCCACCAGCTGGCAGACCTAGTTTTTTTTCTCTCTCTCTTTCCACCAAGAAATTGTTTCTCCTGATGGATTATCACACACACTCACTCCTTGACCTATCCCAATCGCCTCCTTCCCTCCAAAGTGGAAACCAGGATTGCCAGGTCCGCAAATTCAAAAAGAGCCAACTATGGTTCTCCCAGAAAATTCAAACAGTAAATAAGAGGACTAAAACAGCAACAGCTCTAATTCTTTGCGGTTTTTTATGACCAAATTTTTGATTAAAACCCTTTTTTCCAAGAATGTCTTAGATAAGTCGAACTGGTATCTCTGATGGAAAAATCCTTCGTGTGTGTGAACTTCTCAAGCTTTGGAAAAAAAATTGCACAACATAACGTGATGTGGAGGCGACGACAACTAGGGAAGGGAGAGGGGCCAAAAAAGAGTTTAAAAAGCTGCCTCTGGTGCTCTGCAAAGCGTGTGGGTGACACACAGTTTTTGGCAAGCAGAAAAAGTAAACCACTAAACCGAAGTGCGACTGTACTTTTTCCTTCCTGCCCTTCCTGGTCCTCCTCTGCCTCGTCCGCAGCGGACAACCCCTGACGGGACAGGTGAAGCTTCCATCGTCCTCTTCGTCGTCGTCGCCGTCGTCGTCGTCGTCGTCGATCTGGATGCTGACGACCTTGTTCTCGCTCCTGCTGCCGGCCGCGTCCTCCGCCTCCTCCGACTCTTCCGAGGTGGTGGACCTCAGCATCCGGACCTTGTCAATCAGCATCCTGGTCTTCGTGTGGGAGTCGTCCGAGGAGGAGGTGGTGGTGACCTCGTTGGCGTCGTCGTCGGCCTCCTCCTCGCCCCCGTCGTTGGTGATGGCGGTGGCCTTGCTAAAGACGGTGGAGGCGGACCCTGAGCTAAGCTTGGAGGTCTTTCGGTTGCTGCCGCTTCGGTGGCGGCGGCGGCGCCGATCTCGATGGCTGCGCCGACGCTGATCCAAGGTGGAAAGCAATCGGATGATGATGCATAGTAAAAAATATATTATACGTAGTTACATACATACCACAGTTCCTAAATTAAGTGCACACATACTCGTACTTAAATAATATAAATATAAATTAATGGCATTCTTCACAACTGTCTTTTCTGATCTTCTAGCTGTCTATCTTCGCTCTCTTTCCCTCCCTTTCTTTCCACTTCCAATGCTTCAAATTTTCCCTCTCCCCTCTCTCTCTTCCTTTTTTAAGTGGACGCACATGCTTCGAAAAGTTTTGCCAGTCAACCCCGAAACCTCGATTCCATGTCTACTATACCTGTGCACAGAAACATAGAAACATAGTTGTACATAGAAACAGCGTGAGAAATTGCAAAATTGACGCGAGTCCAAGAATTGAATTAGCGCCTCGTCAACCCTCCAGCTCCATTGAGCCAGTCCACACTCATATTTCTTCAACCGTATTTTTTAAACTTCAAGTCCGCGCGTCATAACGCAAAGAAGAGGGGGAAACCCGCATCTGCTTTGCCCAGAAAAAAAAGGTTATGGATTATAACGGTGTCGAGAATTGCGCAACTGCCCACAAATTCCTGCTAGGACCCGAAAGTGGCCTCCTCCCTCACCCACACCCATTCCATCCTAGAAAAAAAAATATCTTGGAGAGAGAGAAAGAGGAAAACTTTCACAAGCTGGTAGGGGGAAGGAGGGAAGATCCAAGCAACGGAACTCCTGTAACTTTCACCGGGGAAGAGAAAGGAAAACCGTTTTGTTCCTCCTCCTCTTCCTCCTCCACCTCCTCCTCCTCCTCCTCCTCCTCCTCCTCCTCCTCCTCCTCCTCCCTTTCTCTCTTCTCTTCTCCTCCGCCAAGACGGCAAATCGAATTAGACATTTATTTACTAAAAATCAGAAGATGCGTCGACGCGCATTAAGGTGTGAAATTGTGTGTGCGTTTTCCCAAATAGTCTACACACATACGGTAAAAAAAAAACAAAAATCGAGTTCGTGTACTGTATTGTGTAGTTCGTGTACAGTCGCTAGTCGGTTATGTTCTAAGTAAAAAAGTGTTCAATCGTGGCAACCTCTCAACTCAGGCAACTTTTTCCTCATAGCAAACCTTTTTCCAAGGACGATACAGGAAAATTCTACACGAGTCTACGTATAATAAATTTACAGTAGAACTCCGACATACAGCAAACTCCGCTATGATAAAAAAAAAACTTGAAAGGTTGATTTGATAACCAAATTATATATTCTTAAAATCCACCTCCGTTATAGTACAAGTTTTGCTGTTTCTTGCTGACGGCCAACTTCACTAATATCGGGGTTCTACTGTATTCTGCTCCCTGCTTCCATGCGCACGCTTGGTATCACGGCCACCAAACGGGGGAAGAGGGGGGGGGTCATTTTCGCTTAGCTATTTTTTTTTACATGCCGCCACGGGATTTAATTTTTTTTCCAGTTAGGGATACCCTGAAATTTGGTAAAAGCGGCCGGCTATTTTTGTTCCCCTCCCCTCCCCCCACTTAAACGAAGTTTAACTTGAGAATTAAAAGGCACGATCTTTCCAAACTTTTCCCTCCTCCGCTGATAGAAGAATCCAGCGTGAATTGAAACTAACAAACAAAAAACCGTTACGCAGCAGAGCGTGGATTAGATTCAGAAATGCACTGTTTGGGAAAACAAACTACAGTCGACGTTTCAATTAAGAAAAAGGTATTAATTTAATTGGGTTCGACTTTTGGCATATCGCCGTGGTATGAAAAACTTTGTCACTTTGGGCAACGTATTCAAAGATTTCGGCAGTTTTTTCCCTTCTTCTTTCTCGATCCGAGACTTGCCTCAATCGAGAGTCGACTGTATCTACCACTTACTGCAACCGTGAACTCGAGCAGAAGTCTTGGGGGGGGGGAGCGAGTCTCCCTTTATGTAATTGAGTTATTGTTTGCTGCTGCAACTTTTTCCAGCAATTGGCCAGGGACCTGCAATTGGAAGACTGCGTGTCAGCACCAAATTGGTGGCAATTTGGAGAAAAACCTTTTTTAAAAAGGGGTGGAGTAGGCTTTCAGCAAAAGGGAAGGAAAGAAAAATTAATCTGGTCCCTTTTGGCAAAAAAGCGGTAGGCAGTTGCAACAGGAGAAGAGGCACAATGAGACTTGGAAAAAGCGCCACAATTTTTTTTAAAGTCCACCCCCTCCTGACAGTGTGGAAAGAAGTAGGAGAGGGGAGAAAAAATTGGAACTGAACCAGTGGAACGAAGAAAATAAAGGAGGTGAAGGGAGAGTTGAACAATGTCTCCTCCTCCCCTCTCCTCTTTTCTGACCGCGCACCCATATGTTGCGTCTTCTTCATTTCCCTTTCCTTTTTTTCCCCTACACAGTCAGTAGCACATGAGATCTGAAGTAGGTGAGATGTGCACACAGAATCCGAACGTCTAAGAAGTCAGAAAACTTTAAGGGCCATAGGGGGCCGAATGACCTGCATGGCAAGGCAAGGCACACCAGAGACAGAGGATGGGTGTAGGGGGGCCATATGCGGCCCCAGGGGACAAGGAGGAAGCGTGTGATGAGAAAACCACCCTTTATCTGGTGGTAGTAGACACAAAAGGCACACCGTAGGAAGAGAAGAAGAAGGCATTGAGGAGGCTCCTCTCCTAATTGAGAATCTCAAGAGGAAGTTGGAAGCGGCAGGTGTGGGTTATTCCTTTCCGAAACAGCTGGAGAACGATTTTTCCTCCCCTTTACGCAACTATTGCTTCTTCCTCTTTAAGAAGGAAGGGTGACCACCACTGTCTTCTTAGACTCAGCAATGCAACCCCCTCCGTCCGGAACAATGTCAAAAAAGTGCCATCTGCATTTCCTCACATTCTTTTTTTGGGAAATCGAAACGTGCGTGTGTGCACGAGCGGGTGGACGACATTTCCCGTAACTCATTAGGAGTCTCTCCCCTTCCTTCCACTTGCCTCGTTGCGAAACCGCCGGCCGCAGACGATAAGGAGGGAGGAAAGAAAGTCAGGAAGTCACATGGCTTCTATTTGCGGGCTATGTGCAGCATCGGACTGTACCTGGCTATTATTTTTTTGCCTGCAAAGTTGCCTTGATAGAATTTCCACATTGCACAATTATAAAACATCAGTACTAGCGTTCAAATCTCCAATAACTTGAGGCTAGGTGATGCTTTCGGTTTTTTTTTTAAAAAACGGAAGCAGATGTCTATTTTTTGTGTGAATTTGGCTAAGTCACCCAAAAAAACGCGCTAAAAAAGGGGATAATATTTTTTATCCGGAAAATTAGTCAAAAACCTCATAATAATCTTTTTTATCCGGTGTGGTTGTCAGAAACTTCTGACAACTATCGAAACCGGTTTTTTTTACTTTGACGTTCGGGCACATATCCTCTTCGAGGCCCTGCAAGACGTCATACTGAACAACAACAACAAAAAAAGAAACTTGTGCAGAATAATGAAACGATCTATTGCAGCTGTCTGCATGCACCTGTTTTTTCTGGTCACAGCGCACTTTATCATCCTCATGGCAGCAGATCTTGTTTATGGTGTAGTGTGAATGATACAGCACGTAATTTGAAGAAATAATGGCCCATGAAGTGCATAGTACTACTACGTATTGTAGTATGTGCAGTACAAGCTTTTGTAACGTTTGCGTAGTAGATTTGATTACTGTGAGGGAAAATTAAATATGGCCTTCCGAGTTAGCAGTTCGGAACAGAAACAGAGAGAAAAACTGTAACAAAAGAGGTGGTCCCCTCCTATCCACACCCCTCCAAGAGTTCCCTTACGCAACAAGATGAGACAGAGACTGAGAGAGAGGTCTTTCAAGTTTCATGGTTTGCTTGGCGGCAAGGCAAGGCAAGCAACCTCCTCCTCCACAGCAGCAATTACTCTTCTTACTCCTTTCTGTCTGAGTCATCATTCCGCGTTCCGAGAGATTAGACACCACGCCAAACAAAAAAAAGTGGTGAAGTCGAGACGTCACGTGTCAGCCGCGATTAGCAGCACCACCAGGGTGGAAATTGAGTCCTTGGCAGGGAGGAGCCACCATCACCGCCACCACGTAACAAAAACACCCGCCACAGTCAACTGGACTTGCAGCACAGTGAATTCTCGATATGACCAATCTCGATATTACCACAAATCTCAGTTTAAAAATGTCTGCGCTTGCCAATATGCTACTGTAGGTACTGTGTACAGCAGCTTCTAGATAGTAGTACAATGATAAATTTTTGTGTCAAACATCAATCTGGTCATGTTTGGAGGTTCCGCTGTACTATCTGTCACACATGTTCCTCTTCCCCAAATAAATCATACGCAAACCGTTCGGGAAATCCCCCTCCTTACCGGAAAGGTGAACCTCCTCCTCTTGTCTCCCTCCTTTCCCAAGTTCCCGTCTTCTGAAGAGCTGGACACCTCGACAACGCCTCCTCCGCCTCCTCCGCCTCCTCCTCCGCCGCCGCCATCGCCCCCTCCGTCCGCACTCGGGTCCGAGGACTCCGTCTGCTCGCTGCCATCTACCAGCACCATAGCGGTGGCTGTGCCCTTCTGCTGCTCTTCCCCCTGCTGGTGCTGAGCCGCCCGCTGTGACTGTTGCCTGCTCAGCATCTGGTTGTACAGCTTGAACGTCCCATACTCGGCCAAGCACTGGTCGCAGACGCACTGACGAGGGTGTTGCTGCTGGCCGGCGGCAGCGGCGGCGCTGCCGCCGCCGCCACCGCCGCCTCCGGGCGGAGAGACGAGGAAGATGTCCCTGTGCCACCGGGAGACCTTCTCGCTCGGGGTGGGCGTCCCGGTGCCGTCGAGCAACCTGTGGTCGCCGACGTCGCCGCCGACCACCGACTGCGCCGAGCGGCCGCCGCCGCCGCCGCCGCCGCCGCCGCTGTGGTGGCGACCGACTCCGACGCCGACGTTCTGCTCATGCCTGACCGATATTGTCCGCGGCCGCCTCGACTGGTGGTGGTGGTGGCCCTGCTGCCGGTGCTGCTTCTGCTGCTGTTGCTGCTGTTCCGCCCTGGGGTGTCCTCGGACCGTTGCAGACGTGGTTCGAGTGCTGTGGTGGCGCCTCCTGCCGCCCTGAGCCGAGTCGGCCATGTTTCTCTTTTCCTTTCTGATTCGTTTCCCTCTGCCTCTTCCGATGATGCACTTACCACTTCAGGGGGAAAAAAAGCAGCCCAGCTTCAAGGAGAAAGTGCAACTCCTCAAGTCAGTCGTCACCAAACAGACACTCACTTGCAAAAAGAAAATGGCACTCCTCAACAACTAGTGAATCCTCCCACCCAGCCTCCCCCCGTAGTATTAGTGCTAATTTTCTCTCTCTCCGTCTTTCGTGTTGTCCTTATTCAAGTGAGATGGCACGGCAAACTGACGTGACATCTTTTCCCGAATCTGACGGCAAGAGGAAAAAAAGGAGGAGCCATGACGCCCTCCTTCTTCTCTCCCTCTCCTCCCGCCGCCACAGCGGCTCTCCTCTCCAGTACTGCCAGATTTCTGCGTGAAAAGGAACCAAGGCTCATTTAGGAAAAACCAATAGGAAGCAAACCTTGCTCCAATGAAAAAACAGATGATGCTTTATTCCATTTTTATTAATAAAGTTTTCTCAAAAGTCTCAGAAAAAAATAATTTGGTTCCTTTTGGAACTATCTGGCAGCACTATTCCTCTTCTATCTTCGACACCAGCTCTTCCTTCCGTCCTTCTGCTGGATGGAAGCGTCAGCCAGCTTGCGTCACCGGCCGGACCTCGAATGGAGGGCTTCAAAGCAATCCTTGGCGTGACAATGAGCACAATCCAGCTAGATCAATATTTTCCCCCATCCATGAGTACAGTTAAGTTTTGATGTAGTGACGCTTATACAGTAAAAACTTTTCAATCTAACAAGATTTCTCTGACTTGTACTGTAGTAAAATACTTTCAATAAAGGGAAACATTCAATTAAGTAAAGTTGTTCCTAGTGAAGTCGACTTCACATAGGTATAATGTCGAAAGTTGTATTTAGTGGCTGAAAAAAGTGTGAAAAGGTCGACAAAAAAGTAGCATTGGATCTTGAACAAGTCAAGGTCCAAAGAAAATTACTTTGCCTTTGACACCGTAAGGATATACAGTGGAACTTCGATATAATCTTTTTTTAAACACGGTGAATCTAATCTCCTAATGACCAATTCTCAACTGTCCAGAAATGAGAGATCAAGGTAGTGAATTAAGTCGGTGCAGTCAACTGTTTCCTGCTGAACAAGCATTTTACCGATATCGAGGTTCCACTGTACCTAAGTGGTACATAAAAAAAAATTTCCTTTCCAGCATATCGCCGATATGCAAATTGGCAGCCTTTGGTGCCAGACCTTGTGTTGCCGCTTGAAAGAGTCCTCGAAATTCCGCACATGTGCGTACTGCTAGCACGTTGAAATTGCGCTCGCCTTTCGCATTCTCGAATTAATTGTGATTGCTGTCCTGCCTGCCTGGTGGTCGACATACTGTAGATGACATTCACGCAAGGTGAATGCTCTTGTGTGGCAGACCCACCCGTGCCTCTCCTGTCATGCCCTCGGACGTATGTGCGCTCTAATATGTACTATACCCGACCGTATTGCAAGTGCATCTGCATGGTACCGTCAAACTCGGGAAAAAAAATCGTAACAGGTCGGGAGGTAATGACCCAATCTGCCAACTAAAGTTTCTCTTTTATGTGTTGTATTATTTATTTAAAAAAATAAAAAAAAAATCCCGTTAACTGGTTCAACTGTATGTACCATAGTGGTACTGGTACTGTAAGTAGTACAGTGTATGTATAAACAGTTGGCCTGCATGCGGAGAGGTGGAAGGAAACAAAAAAAAATGAGAAGAAACAGAACAAAGCAAAAATGTAATGGACACACTCGGTAATGGACACACTCGATGGCAGATCGCTACAAATGAGTAGTTTTACCATGTGCTACCTCCGCGAGAAATCCAAAATTCACCCC
>JAAUYM010074484.1_pt1 | contig 12019 bp, 9 predicted proteins | sample 7278001 | NCBI WGS metagenome assembly JAAUYM01 (sample SAMN14350224, study PRJNA611818) | marine sediment metagenome | isolation source: surface marine sediment (1.8m) | place: French Polynesia: Moorea | collected 2018-08
GAGGGAGAAATCCAGCTACTCCTCCCAAATCCCCACGGCGGGAATGGGCTAGGGACCCTCCGGGACAAAATCCGAGAGTAGGTCCGGGAGTTAAAAACAAACAAACAAACTTTGCTCTTTTCTCTCGAACATGAGGTATTAATTCAACACACAGCTGCTATTTATGTGGGGAAGGAGAGAAAAAGTTAAATAGCAGCTGTGTGTTGACTTTATGCCTCATGTTCGAGAGAAAAGGGTGAAGTTATTATGGAGTACTACGCAACCTATTATGTACTGAAATATGTACCAACGAGAGAAAGAGAAAAAGAGTTTGGTCTGGTTGTGCGAAAACGAGTTCGCTTACCTTATCTCCTCTCCCCCAAGATATAAGGACGAGAACATGCCTCCAATAAAGCGCCTGGAGATTTACAACAAGATCCTGGACCTGAAGTCCCTGTCTGGAAAGAGCAGTCGGAGCAACAACAGAACCGCCGCAGCAACGGCGGCCGCGGCCGCGGCTGCGGCGGCTGCGGCTGCGGCGGCAGCGGCGGCGGCTGCGGGGACTACTGGAAGGTCCAGTAATGACAGCGAGGCAGTCAGAGTCGGAGGACGCGGCGGCGACGGCGGCGACCAACGCTCTCAGGAGGGGTCCGGAGCGGCGAGAGCAAGCGAGGAGTGCGGCAGCAAGCCACTGCTGACAGGCCGACAGCCTCACTCGCACCAGCGTCACCATCCCCCACCCCATCGCCGCAGCGGCGTACAAGCGATGCAGGACGATGACTCCGCCCACAGTTCATGCAACTCCTTGGACACCTCCTCTGAGTATGAGAGAGCCAAGCCCCAGTCTCGTTTTAGTGCAACTGGAATTGCCAAATTTGTAAGCATTCTTTTCCCCGTCCTTACAGATATGAGTCCCCCTCTTCTCTGAAAATCGGCGCCGCGCACATCTCTCCAGTGTCCTCCTCCACCGGGGGAATGAGGTCGACTGTGGCCGGTTACGACGGCGGCGGCGGCGGCGGCGGCGGTGACGGCGGCGGGAGCGACAACAGCGGAGGTCTTTCCCCCACGGCCGCGGCCTCCATGTTCAACATCCTCAATCGGGTGCAGCAGCACCACCAGCATCACTCCCACCTGCAGCAGCAGCAGCAGCTCCACCACCAGCACCAGCAGCACGGGCACCACCACCACCAGACGCAACATCAGCACCAGCAACACCTCCATCAGTACCACCAGTCGGTGACCTCGTCGGCGTCCGCGCAACTGCAGCAACACCAGCTGCATCAGCATCACCAGCACCATTTGCACCTCATGCAACAACAGCAGCAGCACCACCACCAGCATCAGCAACTGGAGTCCCACATGCACTACAGTCACAGCGGTGGCAGCGGAGCCGCCGGCGGCGGCGGCGGCGGCGGCGGCATCCCGTTCTTCGCCGCCGCCACCGGAGCAGCGTCTGTGTACAACTTCCACGGGAAGCTGTAGTAGTACGTAGAGAAAGAAAAAGGCTTTAAAAGTTGAACCCTCCTGTCTTAGGAAGAAGAAGCAATGCACGCAACGACATGCTCAGAATGGCGCTTATCACTGGGCTGGGACATCATCGCACCAGTTACGTTTCTCCCCTTTTCTGTCCATCTGCAGATAAATGGCGCAATTGGTCTGCTTTGTAAGGCCCTGCATTAGAATCTTTTTTTTGCATCATCAAGTACGTAATTTGAACACGACAGCACATGATTATGAGACTTAATTTTTTTTTCTTTCACTTCGACAACCTTTAAAACGTAATGAGCTGCTCTCTTAGTCCAGAATTGATACGTACGAATCTTACTGCTCCTTATATGTACTGTATAATCGTGCGTCGACAGGACAGCTGCTTACTACAGTACAGTGCAAGAAGGCGGCATGACTTTCTTAACTTTAACTGAAAGGTATCCATTTTTTTAGGCAAACAGATTTATCTTCTACGTATAGTACGTAGTACTACAACGTGCCAACCTTTGGCCTACTTCAAGTCGCGATATTATGCCTACTATAACCAATTAAAGTTAGCCTTCAATACGTACAATTATTCTATGAGATTTTTTTTTGGGGGGGGGATAAGCGTACTATATGTGTATGTGCTGTACTGTATGTACAAAATTTGAAGTTTCCCCGTAAAAAACGGCTGCCTCCCACAATGAGATGTATCCAGTTTTCAAGAAGAAAAAGTCACCTCTACTGAATTTCTTTTAGAAATCTCATAGTAACGCGTTTGTCAAATTAGCTTCTGTTAATGATTTGCTATTCATTGTAGTGTCTGTCGTCACAGCAACTCTTCAACAGAGCACGTAAAAATAAATTACTTTATCTTATATAGGAAATTTCGATATATTTTTTTTACACAGGTAACTAGTAACTGTCATTCTCGGCTCAGTTCCATTCAGGTATCGTTCCAGTCTAGTACAGTACGTATGTAATGAAGACGCTCTAAGGTGGCCTTGTAACTACAGGTATTCTCTTTTAGAGTTGGTAAGTTATTCTTGGTAACGCAGCAAATAAGCAAGTTTTTTTTTTCAAAATGTGTTGAGGGGTAGCCATTTATGAGTCGCAACCTTGTTCTACTTTTGCTGGTGTGCCCTTCGTAGTACTGTGAGAAAAGGATCTAAACAGTTTTGTATCAAACATGCAAATGGCTCTGAAAGTTGGTAAGCGAACTGCAAGCTGACCTTGTGCTTAGCACTGCCAATTTTTTTATTGAGACTCCATGTACTCGTATTAACTGGTATGGCAGGGAAGGAGCAAACCGAATTACCTCTTCTAAATCTCCAGGGTGAGGATGGTATGGGAGTTAACTTAACAACTAATTGGTACATGCAGCACGCAATTTCACCAATTCAGAATTTCTCGGAAAAAAATGTGGGAAACAACCGGTTTAATAAATTAGAATTTTCCTGTCGGAAGAGCCACTTCAATTATCTATGGATGGAAGTCGAATGTTCGCTAATGATCGCATCGTCGTTGGCGTTGCATGGGCTCAGGGAGGCCGCGACTACATGCAGGATGCATTCATTGTACACCTGGGCACTGGCAAGGAAGCTTTTGACTACTTCGGAGTCTTTGACGGCCACGGGCCGAACGGCGAGCACGTGGCGAGGTATTCCGCAAACAATTTGGGTGAAATTGTAGACAGTCAGTACGCGGAAACTCGCGACTTCGCCCTGTCCATCGAGACGGGCTGCCTGATGCTGGACGACCAGCTCCGCGAGAACCCGAAGCTCATGGACGAGACCGGGGTCGTCCACGGGGGGACGACCTGCTGCGTCGTCTGGGTCAGCGGGGACCGGGAGGAGCTGTACAACTGCAACATCGGCGACTCCAGGTTCATCCTCTGCTACAACGGCAACGCCGTGGCCATCTCCGAGGACCACAAGCCCACCATGCGGACGGAGCGCGCGCGCGTCTACAAGGCGGGGGGACACATCAGCGACATGAGGGTCAACGGCATCCTGGGGGTGTCCAGGACCCTGGGGGACTTCGCCTTCAAGAGCCAGCCGCACCTGCCGGTCCACCAGCAGCTGGTCTCCTGCGTGCCGGACGTCCGCACCGTAGAGATCGACGAGAACGTCCAGTTCCTCGTCATAGCGTCGGACGGGATCTGGGACATGCTGACCAACGAGGAGACGGTCGAATTCATTATCAATCTCATGGAGAAGGAAGTCCCTCTGCAAGAGATATGTGAGCAGCTCATCGACAGCTGCAGGATCCCCGTTGACCCGGAGACCGGTCTGGGATCGGACAACATGACTGTAATCATAGCAATATTTCGATAAAGGAGTTTTTTTTTCCGTCTTATAAAAACCTTTCTCGACCGCCTTCTGCCCAGAGTTGGACAGCAGCGCGCAACGTCAGGGATGCCAATTTGGCTTTAGCAAAGCCAAATTCGAGAAGTATGACCCTTTTTTTTGTCCTAAGCAAAAATTTGGCTTTAAAAAAAATTAATAAAACCAGAAATCGGGCTATTTGGCTCTTTGCCAGTCGTATTTACTGCCTGGCTTGTCTTGGGACATTGCCTGGCTGTTTTATACGCACATACTTTGCTGTCCTGGCAACCCTGCTGAAGGTAGTGACTACCATTGTTTCGGGTGCCTCTCCTTTATTGGTGGCTCTGATTGCAAGGTAGCAGTGTACTGTATATAGGTAGATAAATCAAGTGATGAGATTTGCAAGGACGCGGATCATTACTAGAGTATTCGGGCTAGCAGGAAAGCCTCGTCGTTGTTCACAACCACCTTTGAAAAGTTTGCCCCTGTCGCGGTCTGCTCCTCTTCCGTCATTCTCTTGCCACTCTCAGAAGATGGATCGCTGCTTCTCAGGCGTTGTCTCTGACGGCAGCCCTTGCCCTTCTTCCGCTGCCAGACGGAGACGTCCAGCAGGTAGCGGGAGGGGCCGGAGGATTCCGGACCGGGGAGAGACCTCTCCTCCGTCCGCGGCAAAATGACGACAACTTCAACTGGAAGGGGCGCCGACCCCTCGGGCGAGACGGGAGGAAACTCTCCTGGAGAGGCCTCCTCCTCCTCCTCCTTTCGTGGGCCAGTGAAGCTCATGCGTTGCTCCAGCGCCCTGGGTAAAAAAAAAATAAGGGATTTTATTCTACTGCACGTGGTACAGAATGAAATATGGGTTGCTGCAGCTCCAGTATACACCCACTAAGAAATCACTGACCCCTGTGAGTGATTCTGTCTCAGAATCCTGGCCTTGTGGATCTGCTTCTGGGCTGGAGCGGACCACAGAGGGTGGGCGAGCAAGAGCACGGTGAGAGCTATCGACCGACGGATTGAGGGGACCATGGTTGGATCCTCCCTCTTGAGTTACTAAGGGCTTAGCGTCTTGAGGGGGGGGGTGTCCGCGTAGTACTACGAGTTGCACCGACTCTACCACAAATGCGGTCTGTGCTAAATGCATGACGCACACACACACACACGCACACACACACTCATAGACGGATGGAAGAAAAGGCTGAGTGGGCGTTAAAACGAGTTTCCAAGGAAATTAGCGTGAGCTATCCCTGCTCTTGTTGTTGTTGCTCTTGTTGCAAATGTTGATGCCGATGGCGACGTGCTGATGGCTCTTGCAGCTTCGTCGATGCTGTTGCTGTTGCTCTCGCTGCAGAATGCCGTCAGTTTTGTCTTCCTTTCATTACGACAACTTGTCTCTGTTGTGTCCGGACGTCAAGTCATTCCTTCCAGTGCGGCACGTGGTGAGAATGCTGAATGGACAAGATCTCCGTCTCGTCTAGCCGAGGAATTTCTCAGGAAGTTGCGACGTAACAATTCAAATGAAAATCTTTATACGTACTAGCTGGCCCGGTTACACCAGAAAAACAGACATGAGAAGCTAGATGGGAAAAGTGCCGCTGTTGGTCAGGACAGATGCGGATGGTGGTGCATACTGGCTTTTTTTTTTGCACGGTTAACATGTAATATTGTACTTGCAGGAGCTTACTTCCACTGTTGCTAAATGAGGGTAGCCCTCTTCACTTGTGCTTAAACGCCTGTGCTTGTGCAGAACCCCGTTCAATTTATTTGCTGGATGAATTACTGCACAGCTGTTGAGAAAAATAACTAGAGTTGGGAACGAGTCAGTTTTTTTATCGATTCGGTTCGGGCTCAAGAGTCTGTGAGCTTGGTCCGGTTCGGTCCAATGACAGGTCTTTGCAGTTCCGTTCGGTCCAAACTGGATTTAACCAAAATTTTGGTTCGGTTCAAGTTTATGACAAATAAAAATTATAGGTACTGTACCATCGGGTCCAGCTCGACTTCTTGGGCTATGTTTTTCGGAGCGGTTCGGTTTTTAAAAGTCAGTGTCCACGGTCAAGGGTCGCGGTCTTATTCTGTCTGGCCAATACATAGCTTTCCGTTTGGTTCCGGCTCGGTTTCGGGTCGTGGACCGACCCCATCTCTAATAATAATTCGCAAAAAAAAAATCTTTGACAAAACACGATGATGCAATTTGGTCGTCGTCTTCCGTGGAGACTGCGATGGCGGGAAAGGAGAGGACGGAGAGATGGGACGACAGAGTTGCTGTTGCTGCGCGGTCAGGTCAGGACGATCATCACGGACTTCTGGGACGTCAGGAAGATCCACTGCCTGGAAGAGCAGTACAGGGAGGCAAAGGCATTTCTTCAGTGTACGTAAGGAGCGTGCGCAGACGTGGCATTGTTTGGTAACAGTTTCTCCGCACTTGGATTTATTCTCAGCGAAAAAGTCTCCTCCCGACATTGACGCCCGCAGCGTCTTCTCCAACTCCCAGCTGGCCCTGGGCGACATCGACGTGTACGGCTTCGACTACGACTACACGCTGGCCAGGTACAGGATGTCCGTGGAGCGGTACATCCACGACTCGGCCAAGCAGATCCTGGTGGAGGACCTCAAGTACCCGGACGTCTTCATGGACCTGACGTACGAGCCCCAGTCCAGCGTCCGCGGGCTGCACTACGACGTGGACAGGGGCCTCCTGCTCAAGATGGACCAGTTCCACAACATCCAGCTGGGGTCGGTCTATCGCGGCCGCCAACGGGTTCCGGACGAGGAGGTCAAGAGGCTGTACGGCGGGTCGTTGCGGGTGCCCCTCGACGTGATCCAGGCCGGGATGGACGGACGGCGGTCCACGGTCAAGATGGTGCAGCTGGTGGACATCTTCGCCAAGCCGGCCATGTGCCTCATCAGCGCAGCCGTACAGTGGTTCGTGGACAACAAGATCCGGTTCCTCCCGGAGAGCATCTTCTACGACATCAGGGAGAGCGTGAACCGGTCTCACCCGCTCTTCCACGCCCTGGTCGGGCAGCACCCGGAGCGCTTCCTCGAGCCGCAGAGGGAGCTCGCCACCTACTTGTCGAGGCTGAAGGAGCACGACAAGAAGGTCTTCCTGATCACAAACTCCCCCTTCGAGCTGGTCGACGCGGGGATGACGTTCATGGTGGGTCCCGGATGGAGGGAGATATTCGACATCGTCATCGTGCATGCGAACAAGCCGACTTTCTTCACCAGGCACGGACAGTTCAGGCAGGCGCTGTTCTCTGACGTTTAAAGGGATAGTACACATACTAGGCCACAGTTTGACGGCTCCGCTCAATCCTGCAGGAAGTACTTGCCGGACAAGAGGATATTGAGCTGGAAGCAGGTGCTGAGGCTGAAGCCGGGGAACATCTACGCTAGGGTAGAGTTCCCACCGCGTGAGAGCACTTTCCGATAAAACTCACCACATGGGCTCTGTGCGTTTTACTACCAGGGGAGCATCTTTGAGCTGAAGGACTTGACGCGGTGGCCCAGCGACCGCGTCCTCTACTTCGGCGACCATCCGTACGCCGACCTGGTCGACCTCAGCATGAACCAGGGCTGGAGGACGGGGGCCATCATACAGGAGATCGAGGACGAGGTGACCGTGATGAACTCCGAGGAGTACAAGTGGGGCGTCAACTGGGCCACGGTGCTGCAGCACCTCATCGAGGACAACCAGATGAGGAGGAGCTCCAAGAGCGATCGCCAGACGATGGACAACTGGCAGAAGGAGCTGCACCAGACCAGGTGAGGGGCCAGCCGGCCGGCCACGTGGTATGTGTGTGCGTGTGTGTGGGTGTGTGTCTGTGACTGTGACGCTGCCCGCACCTCAACCGATGATCGTCTGCTAAAATTCAGGCTACGTCTTAAGGTGATCTACAACCCCTTCTTCGGCTCCATCTTCCGGACTCAGTTCACCTCCTCCTTCTTCTCGCGCAGGCTCTTCAGAGTGGCCGACATCTACACCTCGCGGATTACCAACATGAACAGGTTCTCCCACGGAAGGAAGAGGAGGAGGGAGCACAACAAATGTCTCACCCTGGTTCCTTTTTCCCTCCTCCCTGACTTGTGTACAGGTACACCTTGGACCACACCTTCTACCCGCGTCGGGGCGCGCTCCCGCATGACTTCCGCGCCTGGTTCGTCTGACGGCAAAAAAAAATCACTTTTAATTGCTGCCACCTCACCATCCCACACAAACTCGCAGCATCTGCCACTATTAAAAAAAAAGCTGGATATGTTTTATTGCGAATGTATGCATGATAAAATATTTTTTTAAAAAGACACTGGTTCTTATGGCTATGGTAGGCCGAGACAGCCTGTTCTTACTCATTCGAAGGTGAAGTTGAGGTCCGTTCCCTCCAGCCCTCTTCGCTCCCACTCCTGGAACCTGCGCACCTGCTCTTCTGAGAGGTGTTGCTTCCAGTTGCCGGACTTGCCCTGCCTCATGAACGCGTTGTCCGGAGCGTCGTTGTTGTAGTGCTTGTTGCAGTCCTTAAAAAAAAAACTTCCTGAAATTTAACCCGGCTTCTTCCACACGGACATCACACTCACAGCGACGAGCTCCCTCTTGTTGACCGACGAGTTGTTCTTCATTCTGTCGAAGGAGAGATGGGATGCCAGCACGGAGACGTCGTCCTCGGAAACGGGCCTCTCTAGGAAGGCGGAGACCCTTCTGATCACGGACGGGAGGTCCTTCTTCATGTCCTCGTAGAAGACGAAGAGGACGTTCTTGTTCGTCTTTTGCAGCTCCCAATAGTCCTTGACGTGGTCCAGGAAGGGGGTGTAGTAACCGCAGACATCGTCCAGGAAGGCCTTGACAAAGACCTCAAAGGTTCCGTGGTACCCTTCCAGGATCTTCCAGTGATTGAAGTAGGACACGCAGACGTCCCTAGGGTTGCGAGCAACATAGATAAGCTGGAAGCAAGAAAATGAGAAGTGCATCAATGAAGGGGGAAAAAGTACAGCACTACACACACTAATAGACGTACAGTACCTACCGTACACTCTTACCTTGATCTTCTTCTCCATGATCTCCCTTGGTAACATGTCGACCGACAGATGAGTCTTGATTATTCGTCTGCCCTCCAGTTCTGCAGCAGCTTTGATGGTGTCGGGAAACGTGGTTGGGTCGTCTGTGTCTGGGCTGGATATCCCTAGGAGTCTAATAATATAACAGGTATGTGGCTATGCTTAGTGAGCTAACTAATTGCGTGTGAGAAGATAGTGTTTTATCTCACTCAATATAGGGAATCCTCTCATCCAGGATCTTCTCCTTTGCTGACTCAAAGTCCAAGTTGTTCATCATGCACCAGACCATTTCTTCCGTCCATGTCGTACCTATAAAATAGTACGTACATAATAAATCACATTATTTTTCTAAACATAAAAAACATCACTCACTTACCACACTTCGGGAAGCTGGATATCCAGATATCGTCATCCTTTATGGGAAATTCCTTAAGGATCCTCTCGTACTTTGCGTACGACCTCGGAAGCACCTGGCCGTACGGTTGGAAGCGGACAAAGCCCCTCTTGAACCCCCTCTGCGACAGCTCGAAGTCGGCGATCAGAGACTCGTCCAGCTCCTCCACGGTCACTCCCTCGGACAGGTCGTACTTCACGCCGTTCTTCTCCATGTGTCAAAAGCTGTTTGACCTTGCACCCGTGTTGGGAAAGTCCCCGCAGTTGGTGTTACTGGCAAGCACGGTATGCGAGGAATTTATATGCCAGGAGTGAAATCCCACAGAATCTGAGGTTGTAACGCCCTTGCTTCTGATGTCACTCCTATCTTGTCTGCCAAGTGCCGCACAACTCTCTCTCTCTCTCTTCCTCTCTCCGTGCATGTACGGTATACTAGCAGTGATTGTTGTAAATAGCCGCGCCAAAAGAGTCTGCCCGTGTTGCTGATGTCTCTTTTCTTCCCTCTTTCTCACTCGAATCCCGCAGCGCTCTTCTGCGCTCTGCATGGTGGTGAAACTTTGTATCACCCCACCAGCACAGCCCACAGGCCACAGCCCACAGGCCAAAGGCACAGCGTAAAAGGGCTTTCTGTAGCAGACTGCTAGCTGCTTCTGCTCTTCATATTACTATGTATTTCCTGTTCGAGATCAGCTTGCTTTCTGTCCCTCAGAGAGAGAAAGAAAAAAAAGCGCCAATTCCAGTTACTACGCTTCGACGCATGAGGCTTCAAGCGAGTTGAAAGAGCACACTTCTAGCTGGATGTGGATTGGAACCTACTCAACGATCATGAAGCGGCCGAGAAAAAAAAAGGCAAGGGGAAAAACCGGTTTCAGGAATAGGCGATGCATGCGGCAAACGAGATGATTTCTCTCTCCTTTGAAACACACCTACCACTCGTACACATGTGCGGGTCCTCAGATGTAATTTAATGCAATAATTTATCGCATACAGGTGTTGATGTCAGATACAGATGTTAGACAAACACTATGGTGCTGTCGGGTTCCACAAATGCTTCAACTTTCGTGTGGGCGCGATATCCATCTGCGGAGTCTTTGTGAGTGTTGTACAGATGCTTCTTCATGCGCTTCCTTGTGTTAAAGGTCTTTTCGCACAGTGGGCAATGCACCTGGAAAAAGAAAAAAAAAGGATGCGACTTACTGTATAACACCAAAATTTAAATCGGACCAAAAGTAAACTGCCTACCTGGTTGGTTCCCTGATGGACGCCCAGCACGTGCTCCTTTAGGTGACCCTTTGTGCTGAAACACTTGCTGCATTGGTCGCAATGGAAACTCTGGGCCTTGGACACCTCCTCCTGACTGGAGTCGTTCTCGCCACCTCTCTCCGTGCCCCCTTTCCTCCTTTCTTCAGACAGCGGGTCGACTCCGTGCTGATTTCTCTGGTGGTTGGTAAGGGAGGAGAAGCAGTTGAAGTACTTGTCGCAGACGCCGCACCGGTAGGGCTGAAGGCGCAGGTGACGCCTGAGGTGCTTCATGAGGTGGCACATGTGGCGAAAGACGGAGGCGCACATACAGCATTGCAGGCGCGCGTGCGGGGCGTCCGGAGGCGCCTGGTTGACGTGCTGGAAGACCTCGGACTCGTTGTGAAACAGGATGTTGTGGATGGGGCAGGTCACCTGCCCGATGTGGATGAGCGCGTGCGCCTGCATGTCCTCCAGTCGCTTGAAGTCCATCTCGCAGTCCCCACACTTGACGCGGGCCGGCCCGGAGCCGCACCTGCGCTCGTGCATGCGAAAGGACTGGCCGGATCGCTTCTCCTTGCCGCACTTGGGGCACGCCACCATCTCGGGGCCCGCCGAGGCCTTCCTCTTGGCCTGGTGCCTCCGTCGAACATGCTGTTGGAGTAGCCTGGCTGACTTGCCCACATAGTCGCAGTGCCTGCAGGAATGGAGTGCCTTGGCCTCCTGACAATCCTGCGATTCCAGGTGTTGCCGCAGGTGCCTTGACGTGGCCCCGATGAAGCCGCACGAGTTGCACATGTAGCCGGGTCTGCAGGGCGAGTCGTTGGACTTGCACGAGCTGAGGTGACAGTTGTGGTCGAAGCGACTCTCGCAGCGCCTCCCGCAAAAGTCGCAGTCCAGGCAGGCGGGGTCGGACCTGTCCATCACCGAGAACTTCACTGTTTCGCTGTCACCTACCGTGTAGTCGTTGATGTCCGGGTCGGAGTGGAACTTGGCGACGTGATTGAACAAGTACCTCGGCGCGTGCCTCGGGTGAGCAAACAGGGCCATCCGGCAGTGGGGACACTTGAACACGAGGTTGTGGTCGGGGATCCTCTCGCTTTCTGAGCTGTTCTTGTTCTGCAGGTAAGAGCTCTGGAGGACACCGCACCTTTGGCAGTTCTCGTGCAAAACGAAGTCTTCGTCCGGATCTTTGGTGGCGTGCTCCCTCGCCACGTGCTTTGCCAGGCTGCTTTCAGAGGTGCAGGCCACAGGGCAGGAGTCGCACAAGAAGCTGTGAGATTCCTCAAGTCTCTCTTTGCCATGTCTCAAGAGATGATCCTTCAGGTGCCTTCCCAGAGCAAAAACCTTGCCACATATCCAGCAGAATAGTCCGGCAGAATGTCCACAATTATTCCGAGGACACGAGATCAAGTGGGAATTGACGGCATTTAAGTCTTCCATGTCTCTTTGGCAAAAGTCGCACCGCAAGCTGCTTGCGTCACCGGAGTGGAATATCCACGGACCGCCAAGTTCGCCCTCATAGACGGCGCTCCTGCGGTGGTCCCTGGATAGGTGGGAGGCGA
>JAAUYM010014127.1_pt1 | contig 12016 bp, 17 predicted proteins | sample 7278001 | NCBI WGS metagenome assembly JAAUYM01 (sample SAMN14350224, study PRJNA611818) | marine sediment metagenome | isolation source: surface marine sediment (1.8m) | place: French Polynesia: Moorea | collected 2018-08
AAATCACACATGGGTTAAGTGGCGCTGGCCCAAAAAAACCGTTGGGTATACCACCACTGATAAAAAATTCCATAAACCTAAGAATGGACTTTTCCTTCCCCACCTCTCCGGCCTCTCGTGGTGGTACGAGGGCGAAATGTGCTTGGTGAACTGGCTGAAGATGTCGTTGACGTGGTTGAACCCGGTGCGGACCGAGTCGCTGAGGGAGCCGCCCGACCTCAGCCCGGAGGAGGCGCCCGACGACCTGGAGCCGTCGAAGAGCGGGTCGCCCCCTGACAGCATTTTTGAGGTGTGTCTGGCTGGGGGTTCAGCACTTGGTCTTCCGCATCCTTCTCCTCTCTTCCCAAGTTACTGTAGTTCTAAGTCTCTGAAAAAATACACAATCCTCACACATCCCACATTGGCCGGAGAAGACGTTGAGCAGATGGTCTTCAGTCTTGAATTTGCTGTCACTGCTCTGTGCGTCATCTCTCTCACCTTCAGCGCAATAAAAAAAAAGAGGACTTCAATGTAGCGCTTCAATGTAAGTCCGTGTCATATGTGCGCACTTTTACAACGGTTCTTTCTCTCTTTTTTTTTCGGCCTCTCACTCGCCGGGGTGCCGACACAGGTGGGCAACGGAGTCGAAAGCCGGAACTTTCGCGCATTCACAGCCATATGGAACAGCTGATGCGAAACGGACAGTTAGTTGGAGGCAAAAGGTGGGGTCAGAGAGGTCTTCCACACACACGGCCAAGGCGGCACACCGACGCTTTCCAAGCGCCTCCTTTGCAGAATGGCACCTCCTTCTTCGCTGTCTCCAAAGCTGAACTTCTTGCAATTCCAATAAACAGCATCCCAGTCCTTCTCTCTTGCCACCAAGAAAAAAAAAACACCCACGTACGTATTGCGGCGGCGGTGGTGGCGGCCGCGGCGGCAGCGTCAATCCACACTCTCTTGGGGGAGTGGGAAGAGGGGGAAGGGGGAAATGCACTAGCTAGGAAAGAGCCCTCTCCAACAAGTAGCAGGGGAAGAGGAGGGGAGGGAGGAAATGGAAAGTTTTCCCTCGTCAGCTGAATCCCTTTCCTCTCTTTCCCTCTCCCCTCCTCCCTCCCAAAGGATCAATAGGCATTGCCTGCTATGGGAGGAAGGAAGAAAGCCCTGCTGCCAAAGGTGAGAGAGAAAGAGTGGGAGGGAGAGAGGCAGGCAACCATCTATGCTCGCTTGCTCTCTCTCTCTTTTTCTCTTTGCGGGTGGAGAAGGTCTCTATTCTCTCTGACGGCATGGAAAGGCATTTCTTGGGGGAGAAGGGGGGAGGCAGAAAAAAGAAAATAATGAATGAAATAAAAGTTATTGTACACATTTTGTACACTAATTAGCACACAGCTCAGTATTACCTAGTCTGAACGTCGAATCGATGCAACGCACAGTTGATGCCAAGCAAGAGATGTCACACAAGATTTTGTGAGCAACTCCACCAAACCGAAATCCCCTCCATCTCATTCGAGACGGGAGGAGGAGGAAAGGAGAGGAGGGGGAAAGCTGAGGGGAGGGAGGAAGGAGACTCACTCGCGTGAGAGGTGCAGCGTTCGGTTGTACGTGACATGGAGGAGGAGAAGCGCGCCGCCGCCACCGCCGCCGCCGCCGCAGTCGCAGCCGCAGCCGCAGCCGCCACCGCCTCCAATCGCTGGCATATGGACCATGAAGACAGCCGGGAGGAGGAGGAGGAGGAGGAGAAGACGACAGAGACTGCTGTTTGTTCACACACGCACACATAAAACGACAGCCTTTCCCCCCCCCCCGTGCAATCACGAGATGAAAAGGGTTAAGTTGGTCCCGCACGAGTCCACGGACTCGCGGGAGTCCATCGAGCTGGACGAGTACACGGACGACGAGGAGGAGGAGGACGACGACGAGGTCTTCCTGGGGAAGGGCGGGGCGGCTTCGGCGTCGTCCGGATCGGGCGCCAAGAACGGGGTGGGGAGCAAGGGAGGGGGGAAGGGCAAGGGGAAGAGCAGGGAGAGGCTGGACAGCGCGAAGAAACCACTCATGAAGAAAAAGGTAAGGTGATTTGGGAGAGCGCATGCTTGCAAAAGTTAAAAAACGTTATGAACACCTGCAGCGGAGACGGAAAGACAAGGAGCTCCAGGCTCAGATCAAGAACTCCCGTCCGCGCTACTGTCGCTGCGGGCCTCTCTGCTGGATCATAATGGGCTTCAAATCAGTGCTGGGTGAGAAAGTGAACTCCGCAAGACTTACTAGATGTACCATACTAAACTGACAAACTGTTCAATCGCCTCAGGCGTGATGGCCATCACCATCATCGTGGTGAACTACTCGTCCAGCCACGACCTCCTCAGCGTCTTCCGCAAGTGGGGCTCATCCTCCTCCTCATCCTCGTCCTCCTCCTCCGCGTTCCTGTCCGGCGACCTAAAGTCATCCGACTTCGCCCCGTGTCACGGCTTCTCCGTCTCGGCAGCCTGGACCAGGTGTGGCATTATTCAGAGATCCCGACCAGACATACCCTATATCTCGTCTCAGACATGTTTCAAACATAACTTGTTTAATAACTTCGCCTTGTTTCTCACACATATGAGAACACTGACATTAGAGTTTTTTGGACTTATTTTTCCATATACGAGTACAATATCATTCTAAAGTCAGACTGAAGTTAGAGTTGTGATTGCCGAAATATTCTCTATGATAATCAAATTTCTTCCGACTTTAGTTTGAGTCTTCAGATCAATCTTTGAGTACCCCCCTCCCTCTCTCCAGGTCCATGCCCAAGTTCTCCTCGCAGTCCGGGGTTCGGACTCTCAACGTCAGCGGCGACGGCGTGCTGGACGTGGTGTTCGGGTACGGCACCGGCGCTGACGGGTATAACGTCCCTGATCTGGTGTGCGACGTCTACTTCGCCGGCCAGAAGCCCTGCATGGGCGGCGTCGTGGCGCTCGACGGCAGGAACGGGAAGACGCTCTGGCAAACCTGGACGAGGCAAGCACATCTAAATTTTATTTGCCATGCAAATTATGTACTGCTTGGTTTTTTTTTTTAAAGTAGACTTGTCTATATTGCTAAGCACATTTGTTTCACAGGCGCAACGCCGTAGCCTCGTTGACACACCAGTTCCCGTGAGATCACTGAAGTTAAGCAACGTTGGGACTGGTGTGTCAACGAGGCTACGGCGTTGCGCCTAGGATTGTACTGTACTACAGTATGAGCACCTCGGATTCACAGTCCTCCGCAATGGTGAGTCGGATCTCCTCCTCCCCCTGTTTGTCCCCCTCCACCCGGAACTGTACGTGCCCGCCGGGCCCGACCTGGGACAGGATCACCCTCGGGGCCTCCTCCCCCGGGAGGTCCACGTGGGCGCGGCGGACCTCCAGACCTTCTCCGTCCTTCACCAGCTGGACCCCGCCGCAGGCGATCCTGCCCCCGGCGTTGCCCGTGGCGAGGCTGCCGCCGTCGCCGCCCAGCCCGAGGTCGTCCTCGCCGGCGTGCACCACGAAGGCGAGGCCGGCGACGCCGTGCGGACTGGCCGGGTGCAGGCCGAGGTGGCGGTCGGTGAGGTCGACGGCGGCCGCGCCGGAGGAGTCGGCCACGATGTTGCCAAGGTCGCCCAGGTGGCGGGAGGCGGAGGAGGGGGAGCCGTGGGTAAACTTAGTAGAAAAGGGAGGGGTGGGAATAAGTAACATTTTTTTTATTTTGGAGAAGTTAAGCAGTTTTTTTAGGCCGCGTGATTCCGAAAAAGTTCAGCGTTTTGCCTACAAAACATGAGAATAACGTAAACCAACAAGATAGTTGCATGTTACTGTACATAGAGCAACATCATGGTCAATTTCAAAATTTCAATTTTTTTACGCTTAGCGGGTTGTAGTGTCCCTTGGCGTCCCTGCAGGCGTTTGGAAAGCCTCCCCCGCTGTGGACGTGGAACCCGTGCTTGCCCGGGGTTAGCCCGGTAACCGACCCGACCACCCGGAGCGGACCCTCCGGGCCACCGTTCTGGCTCAGACGCAGGGTGCCTTCCACACCGCCTCTCCCGAAGATGTGGACCTTCAATACATGTATAGTGAACTTATCCCTGATAATCAATTTTAAGCACGAGGGGCTGGTGTTTGTTACCTCTGCCTTGATTTCCTCTATCTCCTCCTCCAACTCAAGGCAGGCGACGTCCTCGCCGCTTCCTCCGTCCCTGGCCACGACGAACCTCAGGTCAGCCGCGTCAGGGTCCTCCCGGTAGAGGGTCTGCCCGAACAGCTCCACCCTGAAGTCGTCGTCGTCGCCGCCGCCGCCGCCGCCACCAAAGGTGGCTTGCGCGAAGCCATCTTCCAAGGCGCATGCGCCGACGTCCCTCATGAGGGCGGCCCTGTACAAGCCCGCTTCCTCCGCCCTCCCCTCAGCTACCACCGGCGCCAACGGGCCCTTCTGGCTCAGCCGCATCGACTGGTCGGAGGAGGAGGAGGCCTTGAAAGACTTCTCCGTCGCCTCCGGCCTGACCACGCCACAGGCCACCCTGGCGCCAGCGTTGCCCGTCCTGACGCTGCCGCTGTCGCCACCGAGCCCGAGATCGTCCTCGCCGGCGTGCACCACGAAGGCGCGCCCGACGACGCCACTCAACCCGGCGTGGAGGGAGGCCATCGGGTCGACCACGTTCACCTCGGCCACCCCGTCGGCCCCGGCCACCACGTTCCCGAGGTCGCCAACGTGGCGCTCGCCAGCGTCCGGGGCCCCGTGAAGCCGGCCGAACGGGTTGAAGTGTCCGCCGGCCGCGCGGCACCCTTCCCCGACGTCCCCGACGGCGTGGACGTGAAAGCCGTGCCTGCCCGGGGTCAGGTCGGTGATCCTGCCCCGGACGACGACGGGAGCGTCGGCGGATGCCTGGCTGAGGACGAGCCTTCCCACCGTCTCGGAGGGGTCGGACGCGCTCACCAGCTCCACGCTGGCGACGGAACCTGGACGAATTAAAAAGGTCCAACTAGCAAATTTGCCATGGCTTCCAACGTTCTCTTGTGACGGATGCACACAAAGGGTATGTACGTACATGGTAGTATATCGGTGTTAACTGCTAAGTGCAAGAGTAGAACTTTAGAAAAACTACCATTTGTTGATGCAGGTGGGAAAAAACAAGATTTGGTCTCAAAACAACATCAAAGTTTTGATTTTTTTTGCTCAACCATTCTTTCACCACTTTGGGTTGCTCCATTTCCGGTTTCCGTCAATTTGTTCAAATTCAGTCAACTGAATCACCTCGGAAGTGGCCGCACACGTCAACGCAGTCTCCGTAGGTCTCAAAGAAGTTGACGGCGGCGGCGCACCCGGCGGCCACCCGGACGCAGAACCCGGACTCCGGGTCGAAGCGGAAGCCCGGCTCGTGTTCGCCGCAGTCGTCGGGATCGAGGGGCAGCGAGCAGATGGCCGGCGGACCACTTAGAACTTCAATATTGAGAAATTTATTAACAAATCAATTCAGTCCAGACAGTCCAGTGTTGCCATTGCCCAGCCAGAAGCATGTGCCAAGTTGTCCGGCAAAGGCTGCCAGACCTGTGGTTTGGTCTCCTCCTTACCCATGTACACCAAGCAGTAATTAAATCCAAGATTTTGCTTACCAAAACGGAATTTACGGTAAATTGGGCACATTTGTACTTTTTGGCTACACAATATGCCAGTTGGCAAAAACTGTGACAGAGACGTTTCCATTGGTCACCCCCACCTTCTCCGAGCTGTTCCCGCTCCTTCTCCCTCCTGCTTGCCCTGTTCCAGGCCCTCGAGAAGATGACGAAGCCCATCTCCTCTAGGTCCTGCCTCATCTCGCTCGTCATCTCCGGGAGGAGGCCCGTGGTCACGAAGTCGCTCTCCTCGTGCCCCCGTACTCGTGTGCCTTTCACCCGGAATTCTAAATAGGTTTTTACTATTTTTGGGTCTTTGTTCGACAGTCGAACCCGCTTAAGCGAAACGTTCTGTAATTTTGTTGACTTAAAGAGTGGGTATATCAATTCAATTTATATGGGGGGAAAAGGCGCGCGTTTACCTCCGGCGTGGGTCCCTGCCAGTGCCAGCGCCTCCTGCGGGGTGATTCCCAGGACCCGGCTGCGCGCCAGGTGGATCCTGAAGGACCTTCCGTCGTCGAAGGCGTCACGAACCACCTCCGTCTCGTCCCACGCGTCTGGATCGGTTGAGCCAAGAAACTGCTGACTTAGAATTTGACGCACGAAGCCACATGCCAGAGGTTCTCAAGTTTTTTTTGGCCAAAGGGATAATTTAAAAACTCCCCACAGATACTACCTTAATTGCAGCTTTGGTATAGGTACGTATTTTGCCTTTACTTTTACACTCAGCAACAGAAACACCCTGTACGTAGGTTGAGAACCTTTGTCGTGTGGGGTTAGTTATACTGACTTTGGCAGTTGAGATCGAAGTTGGGGTTGAAGGTGGCGACGGTTGCTCCGTCGTCCTCCTCCGTCTCGCAGGAGGAGGTTGAGAGCGCGGAGAGGACGATGTGCTTGGCCAGCGGGGAGGATGGGTGGATGGGGTCGTCGCCGAGGCCGGTCTCAAACCTGAGGCGGTCCAGTGCAGAGTCCGAGGGGGCGTAGACGTGCAGCACTGCGGTAGAACAATGTGCCGATTGAAATGCAGTTGACGGTCGACTTATAAGCACGTTTGATTTAATCATTTTTTGGCAAATATTTAATTTTGGCATATTACATACCTACATGATTATGGCATGGAGTATGTACAGTACTAAACTGGATTTTGGTAACTTTTTGGACTTTACAGCTTTATTGTACTTATTAAAAAACATTCGCTTTAGGCAACCAATGCGGTTTTCTACATAAATAAAACAATAGTTAGTGTAGTACAGGAAATCACCTTGAGGTCTCTTTGTCGCAGTCTCCTCCTTGTTGTCGCACCTCTCCTTGCACTGTTCCTCCGTGACGAAGACGTTGGCGGTGGCGCCGCAACCGTTGTAGAAGAAGCGGACGCACCTGCCGGACTCGGGGCTGTGAGTCCACATGGCTTTCGTGTGGAGAGGGAAAAAAGTCGAAGTTGAAATTCTTGACTTCCAATATATTATTTTTTTTTTACCAGATTCACATACGTTTGCGCGCGCGACAGGGGAAGGCGTCCTCCTCGTAGGGCGGCAGCTCGCAGATGTCCACGTCCTCCTCCTCTTTCCCTTTTCCCGCCAAAGAATCTCTCCTGACGTCGATCTCCGGATCTTCCCGATCAAATTCTCCGCAGACCTCGTGGCACCTCTCCCTGGTCTCGAAGAGGTTTCCGGTCCCGAAGCATCCGAGGTAGTCGACCTCCACGCACTCCCCGCTCTCCTGGTCGAAGTGGAACCTCCTCCCGGCCCCCTCCTCCTCCTCCTCGCAAGACAGCTTCAGCTCGTCCTCCGCCAGGGCAGATTTTGCCTCCGGCCTGAGCACCTGGTACTGGTAGACTGGCAGGCTGCAGGTGGCGCGACGCAGGGCCGACTTCCTGGAGGTGTCTCGGACGCACCTCCTTTGAGTAATGAGAACGAGAACAGACTGTGCTCAAAGGCCTGCGGCAGGACAGGGGTTTCAATAAGAGTGTATCATCAGCTGAAGGTGAGGCTGAGTTTGAACTGTGGATACCTATTCCCCCCCCCCCCGAAGGCAGAGTACGAGGGGGGTACCCGACCAACACTGGGGACCTCTGAGGTATCACGTAGGTATTTAGAGGTAAAAATTGTCACTGTAGTCTCAATAGTGTCTGATCCCTACCTCAGCATTTTAGCTTACCATGGGAGGGAAGGACAGATACTACTCGGATGCTACCTCGTCGATACCTTGGCAATATTGGTCGGGTACCCACGTCAAGCAGAATTTAAGAGGGGGAAGGAAGTTTAACTAAGGGGGTACCTACAGTGCATATACAAACAGTGCATTGTAAGAAAAGACGCAGAAGAAGAACAACAAGTCTCCCCATTCCATGGCCTGTCGGCTTTGCCGCAGATAAGTAAGAGTGATTTTTTTTGTCGTCACTGCGCTTAGTTTAGCTCCACACGTACTCTGAGCACTCCAGCAGGGTGCTGAATCTGTTCCTGTCGTCGCCCGATCCCACCTCGCACCCGTCGGCGGCAGCAGCGACGGCGAAGGGCTGGCAGGTGTCCAGGTCGGAGTCGTAGGAGAACCTGGCCACCTTCCCGTGGTCTGCAGGCGCGTTCGAGCAGGTGTCCCTGGGCAGCAGGCAGCGGTCTCCTCCCTCCAGGTGCGCAAGGTCTGGACATATCACAAGCTTTGGGATGCTATTCTTGCAGCTTGTCCGTAAAAAAAAGTGACCCTCATTCTCATATTGGTGGCTTCTTCACAGAGTATACAAGAATATGATAAATTGATTGACTTTCTTAAAGTACAAATTTAATTTTGAAATGGCCTTTCAAGATACACTATAAAACATTTCACAATTTATTCATGCTTGATGATGAAAAAAAAGAAGCATGCACTATGCTTCTTTTACCTTCTTGTGCCTTCTGCTTTACTCCGAGCCACAGGTCGGCGAATTTCCCGGCTCCCAAGGTCCTCAGGGCAAAGGCGATCCTGAAAATAAGAATAAAAAAAGTTAGGAGGAAAGAAAATCCACCATGTTTCCGCCCGGGATCGAACCGGGGACCTTCCGCGTGTCAGGCGGACGTGATAACCACTACACCACGGAAACCGGGCGGAAGAGAGAACACCAATTTTCTTTGATGTTTGACGCACGTCCTTTTCCCAAATTCAGAAAAAGGAGAAAAGAAAATACTATATAGTCAAACTTGAATTCTGTGTCCCAACAGAAAAATTTCCAAAATTAACCGAGATTTTCCATTAACCGAACTTGATAATGAAAAAAAAACTACCTTGGCTTCAAGGCGGGGACGGCGGCGGACTTGAGGGCCTCCAAGCCGAGCGGTTGCCACTGCTGAAGTGGCTCCTTGTCCTCCTCCTCCTCCTCCAACTCGCCCGACCGTCCCACAGTCCGAATAAGCTCTTGGCCGACAACCTTGAAGACGGCGGTGCGGCCGACGTAGGTGGGGTAGAGCACCGGGATGCCGTTTACGTGCAGAACGTCTGAGAGCGCCAGAGAGAGAAAAAAAATTATGCAGTTTTCCATAAAAAAAGAGTAACTTTTATGCAGTTTTCCACGAACAACGTTAAGAGTAATTTTTGCATCAAAAAACATGTAGTTTCCCAAAAATAACAATATAAAGAATAATTATGTAGGTATAGTTTTCAAGGACATGCACAGTTTCCCATATTATAATTTTGGCAGTTGTTTTCTGTCTATAAGTTATTCCGCACTATGCTCTTCCTCCTTTTCGAAGACGATCTCCCTGCCCCAGAGGTCGACCTTGACGAACCGGTGCCCCTGCCTCAGCGCCCGGAGGTTCTTCTCCGGGATAGATCCCTCCTTGACGATGACGTGTCCGGCCACCAGGGACCTCAGGGAGCCGACGTCGGTGGGAACCGCAGACACGGCGTCGTCGCTCGGGACCAGGATCATCATGTCGTCTTTAATTTGGAGAAATGATACTAGTTTAGACAGGTATGGGAAATTAAATCCGGCGTATGCTCAGTCCTCCAACCTGTGTCGGTTTCCACAGTCCCCTCGTCCCTGGCCACCGTCCTCCAGGCGTCCGCGAATGCCGCCGCCCCCATCTCCTCCTCCATCAGCCGTGACACCTCTTCCGTCAGCCTGGGCAGCTCCAACCTGCCGGGAAACTCGATGGAGGAGGAGGAGGAGGAGGAGGAGGTCGGCGCCACCACCAAGTCCTCCGGCTCCACCCCCAAGACGGCGTCGTCCAAGAGGTAGAGAGAGACGCTGCAGCCGTCGTCGTCGTCGTCGGGTGTGATGTCGGACATGCATGGGAAGAACACCTTGTCGTTTGCCCAAAGGAGGCCCTCTTCCCTCTCCTCCGTCACCGTCACCCGGCCGCCTCCCGCCGTCAGAAAGACTCCCGCGTCCTTCTCTTCCTCCTCCTCCTCCTCCTCAGTGAGCAGGTGCGCTCGGACCAGCCTCCTCATCGCTTCCGGGGTCAGGTCGTCCCCTTGCAAGCCGGCGCGGTCAAGCAGTGACCGGACGGCCTCGGAGGACGGCGCGAGGACCCCCAGGTAGCATCCTGCTCAAAGTAACAATAACAAGACATGTCATTTTCTGGATTTGTTTTTTTTTTACATTATGTCAAGTGCATGCATGTTTACGTACACATATATTTCTCTAATTAATGCATATTTTTAAATCTTTGTGACTGTCTTTTAAAAAAAAGAAAAAAAGGTTTTCCCCTCTTCCCCCTTCCCCCAAGCGGAGCTCTCACGTTACAAAGCTGACACATTGGCACCTCTCTCCGTCTCTGCACATAGGCAGGCATGCATAATAATCTCCTATTCCCCTTTCCCGCCACTGTTTATACCGGTATAGGATTGTCTCAAGAAGATATGGAGAGAGGAAAAAAGCCCGCGTGGATAGTAAGCTAGAGAGAGAGAGAGCAGTGCAGAAAAAAACACAGTTCCTCTTCCTCCTCCTCCTCCTCCTCCTCCTCCTTTCCTGCTCCCGTTAATGGATTTCCCTTTGTGAAATTCAACACCTCCTCGTCCTCCTCCTCCTCCTCGTCTCTGCTGCCACCTTCTCCAACGTCGCTGCTGCCACCTGAGGAAGACTCCCCGGGCACCAGCAGCAAGCACCAGCAGTCGAAACAAGGTCTGATCAGTTCCGAAGAAGAAGGAGGCGGGAGGGGAGGAGGAAGCTCCCTCAAGAAGTTATGCATGCATGTCTGAAACATTCCCACTTTGATACCGATTCCTCCTCCCTCTCACCTTTCCTCTCTTCCTCATAGTCCTCCCTTTTGTTATTATATCTGTATACCTACCTAGGTATACGGGCCGGTTAGAACATGATTCCCCCCTCCCTCCCCCCCCCCAAAAAAATCAAGTACGGTGGAACTCCGTTAGACACTATAAACTCCGCTGTCAAAATCACTCGGATTACCAAATTTGATTTTTTTTTTCTCTAATCCACCTTCGCTAGAGTAATGCTCTTCTACCTACCATACCATACCACACCTATTACGTAGTATATCGGAGTTCTAATGTAGCACTTCTAGTAAATCATCACTTCGAAATTTTGTCACCTTGCTCTCCAGTCCATGATGCTTCTTGCTGCTGCTGCTTCTGCCACTGGCTGAATTCTGCCCAAGCCCTGATGAAGACCGGGCTGATCCTCCGGCCCTCCGGGCAGGACTCCAACAGCGCCTCCTCCGGCGGCGGCGGGGGCAACAGCAACGGGGAGACTCTCGTTGCACGGCGTGGCAACCCCAAAATCACGCCCGGTAATAATGACAGGCACAATAATGCCTGCATTTTTAACATTCTTTTAAAATGTCTTGACAGGTTTTTTAAAGGTGAGTCTTTCTGCTTTGGCTTACTGGAGCGGAATGACTGGCACCAAAATGAGGAGAGCTCTGGTGTGTGTGAGGAGGGGGAGGAGGAGGACGACGACGAGGAGGAGGGAAAACCGGTTCTGGTTCTGATGGGTGGTGGGGAGGAGGGAGAGGGGGAAACCACATATGATGATGAGAGCAGGTCAGTGCGGTGGAACTGGCGCCATAACGACCAGTACTGGGAGAGAGAGAGACCCGATGATGATGATTCGCCTCGCTCAAATGCGCACACGAGTTGGGAAGCGCTGCGAGACGTGGAGGGGGAGGAGGAGAGGCAACAGCATGCAACACCACACAACAGGAAGTTCGCACTTATCAAAAAGCGCATGTTCTAATGCTTGTAGGTGCCTCTACTAGTACTGTACATTAGCAAACACCAGATTGGTGCACGCATGAGAAGATGCATGATCTGACTCACCTATGCCAAAGGAGACGTGGGAAAGCTGACCCCGACCCCTCACGGCGTGTGCGTCATGACTGAGTGCGGGAGAGGGATGGCGGGGAAGTCCCGTCATTCTGTCCTCCCTTTTCTTGACGCACGCTGCTACCCGTTGCGAAAAAAAACTCACCTGAAATTCTGGGAAAGAGTGGGTGGTTTGG
>JAAUYM010115164.1_pt1 | contig 12009 bp, 13 predicted proteins | sample 7278001 | NCBI WGS metagenome assembly JAAUYM01 (sample SAMN14350224, study PRJNA611818) | marine sediment metagenome | isolation source: surface marine sediment (1.8m) | place: French Polynesia: Moorea | collected 2018-08
CAGACAGCTTATGCGGGATTTTTTGTTTATATGAAACCGCCCAAAACCGGTTATAGGTTGCGTGCTTTTCATTATAATTCTTCCGTACAGAAATTGGTGGCGCACCCGGTACAAATTGGTGAATTTTAAGGGAGAACTAAATTAACTAGTGCATAAAAAACGCCATCTTTTTCCTTCATTTATTTATGCTTGGTAAACTTGCCGCAAAATTTTGGCATAAATAATGGCGGGAATTTGGAGTGACTGTGTGGCAACACTGCTGGCGAGATTAGTGCACTGCAGTGCATCAAGAGCAAATGCATCATCATTTTCATCCACGATGTGTCAGTCCCTTGAGCGGGATCGCATCTTGGAACTCCTGAGCAAGGGAGAGAAGGGCCTGCTGAGGCCGATCGACCCAAAAGCAGCACTCTTGATGGTGGAGGCAGCCAAGGAGTGGGCGAGAAACGTGGACATCGTGGCCGGAGAGGCGTGGCAGCTCCGGAGCAAAGGGATGATCGCGACGAGAGCGGCGAAGGGCGGGACCACCACCAAGAGGGTGAGGAGGGCAGCCTCTCCAGCGCATTACTCAAGGGCGTCCTTCTCCCCGGTGACCGCGGTGGTGGAAAAGAGAAGCAGGATCGACTCGGATGTCCTGGCGGCAGCTGAGAGGGTCGTCTCCTCGTGGGTGCCCCTCCACCTGGACTTGCACCGAGCGAGGGAGGAGGAGGAGGAGGGGGCCGTCCGCGCACTCAGGAGGCCCTACTCGATGGCAGCGGGGGAGAGAGGCTTTGAGGAGGGCTATCTCGGAGGACTCGCGTTGGCGGAGGAGCAGAAAAGAAGGGATGAGGGCGTGGATGCGGATGCGGACGTGGACGTGGACGTTCCCGCCCGGGAGGAGGAGGAGGAGGATGGCGGGCGTGCCAGTCCGCCTTCTCCTCCCCCGGAGCGCCCCTGTTCGCCGCCCCTTTTCTCCCCACTTCACTTGGAGGTTGGAGGTCTCCGGGGCCTCCGTCGGCGTGGGGAAAACGTGAGGAAGAGGAAGGGAAAACGGAGGAGGATGCTGGGGAGGACAGCACGTCGTTCTGCTGGGAGCAGGTGCGTTTGAAATATGGACTGAAATTAATTTTAATGATGGCATTTTTTCCCTCTTTTTTTGTGCAGAGGGGTGATTTTTACGCCCGGAATGACACGCGAAGCATCTCCTCCTCCTGGCCACGACTCTGGCTACCAAACGTTAACCGAGCTTGTTCCACCCATGGAGGACGAGGAGGAGGAGGTTGAGGGCGTGTTTGGAGAGTCGATGTCCAGGCACCAGTGCAGGAAGTACGCCACCGCCGCCGCCGCCGCCGCCACCACCGCGAGCGACGCCGCCGTCTTGGCCCACCATCCCGCCGTGCTGTCTCCCCCGCCGGCTCCCATGGGCCAGGGACCCGGCGATGGCGATGAGGAGATTGGGGAGCAAGCCCTCGACCTGAACAACAACGAGACTGGCCCGAGGTTGCCACCGCGGCCACCGCCGCCACCGCCGCCAACCCTTCCAAATGGCATTAGCCTGTCTTTCCTGGTGGAGCCTGGCTCCTCCGCCGGGTTCGACGCCTCTGCCCGTGCCCAGAGGATTATTGGGTGGTGCCGGGCGGCGGGTGGAATCGCTGTTGACTTCGCCTCTGCCGTGAGGTCCGACGGGATTGCCGACCCGAGTGAGGTGGCCAGGCTCTTCTACGTCACCCTCAACTTGGCCGAGCGGGGGATGGTCACCATTCGGGGAGAGGACGGACTCATGGACAGGTTCACTCTTCGGTTGGCCGAGGACAGCTACTAGTTGACCTCATTCTTATCTTTTTTTGTAGTAGTGTGTAACCCAAGGATTGAGAGCATGCACAGTACGTAAAGGGCTTCAGAACTAAGTTTGTTGGATTGCCTTAGCACATGTTCTTATTTGTAACAATGTATAATAGGGAAGCTTGAATAGAATAAGAAAGACAATATGGATGTGTCGAATTTCTATTAACTCTGTGAAAGTATCAAATTATTTAGGTAAAAACAAAAAAAAGGATACAAAACATGTCTTGCATTAAGTTAATTCAAAGTCTCCTTAGCAAAATGCTTTGGCCTCCAAAGTACAAACGTTGGCCGTCAAGTTGTGTACGGATGTTGTTTGTAGGTTTGCTGATCAGATCAGCTCGTGCTATCAGTACTTTCTCTCCTGGCCGAGAACCGTGAATGCTTTTCAAGTCAGTCGGAGCACCACCTAATCAATTTGGCTTTGCCGCAGCAGCGTCCAGCAGTAGCACCAGATGGGCAGCAACAGCTGCACGCTTTTTCTCCTGTCCTCTGTCAAAGAGTTGTGAGTGGCAAGGAGTGGTTCACTCTCTTTAACAGCATAGAGCAGAGAGGATCAGCTGAGTTGTTCAAGTGCTGCCAGTTCGGCTTGTCAAAAACCCACTTTATTACAGTCTGGAAATGAGCATAAATGTGGCAAGAAAAAAGCCTTCTGAATTTGACCTATCTTTTTCAAGACTGAAAAACTTGCTCTCTTTATGGTGAATCATTATCTTGTTTATTTTTTCAGAACTAATGGAGTGTTTTCGGCCATTCTCTCTATTTGGCAGATTTTTTAAAGGTGGATATCGCAACGCTACGATTGCGGCATTGAAGGTGCGCATTAAATGCAACTAGCACGACACCGTCGGGGACCTGAAGAAGCTGATCGCAGCGCAGACGGACACCAGACGGGACAAGATCGTCCTCAAGAAGTGGTACATACACCATATTCAAGGACCACACCAGACTGGAGGACTGTAAGATTCATGACGGGATGAACCTGGAGCTGTACTACTACCAATAGGGTGCGGGGAGAGGGAGAGAGACGAAGTAAGGGTGGCGGACAGAAAAGGGGAAAGAAAAAACTTGATCGTTCCTCTTATCAGTCCATACGTGAAGAACAGCCGAAACGTGAGAAAAGGGAAAATTTTTCCTCTTTTGCTACTTTTTTTATATTTACAGTCATTGATCATGTCTCAGTATTCTGTGGTGGAGTACTTTGGGCAGGACGATGGGCACTCTTGTGGCTACTGCAAAGGCAAGTCCACCTCCTTCACCCATGGGATGTGGAGCCACGTGCTCTCCAACAGGGACTACCAGGACCTTATCGACCGTGGCTGGAGGCGGTCTGGAAAGTACGTGTACAAGCCTGTCATGGATCGCACCTGCTGCCCTCAGTACACCATCAGGTGTGATGTTGACCAGTTCCGCCCCACCAGGTCACACAAGAAGATCCTAAAGAAGTTCCGGAAATTTGTTATCTATGGTCAGAAGGAAAGGGATGGTAAAGAGATAAAGGATGATAAAGAAGAGGTTGCTACCACTGCCAAGAGACAGGAAGAAGAAGAGCCTGACTCTGAGATGGTGTTGGAGGATGAGATGCTCCAGGCTGCAGAGTCCAAGACCAAGATGAAGACAACTGAGCAGGTGCTACAAAAAGATCCCCATTCCAGTGATAGCTCAGGGAAGAGTAAAAAGGCCAAGGAGGGATCCTCCAAAGTGGTTGACGTGGGTGAGGTCAACAAAGCCCCAAGGCCAAAGGAGGTGAAGCCTGGGATTGGAGCCAATCCAGACAAGCCGAGAGCAAGGAAGGCCAAGGAACTGAGGAGGGAGAGAGCACTGCAGAAGAAGTCAAGGAAGCTGGAGAGCAAGAGTAGGGAGATCCCAGAGTCCAAAGTCCCAGAGAACAGGGAGAAGATATTGTCAGACTTTCTGGATGAACCATTTCCTGATGGTTCTGCCCACCACTTTGAGATTCGCACAGTGTGGGCTCAGAGGAGGAACCCCAAGTTCATGGAGACTTTTGCAGAGTCCCTAAAGGTGTATCAGAGGTACCAGATGCAGATCCATGGAGACCAGCTGTCCAAGGTAACAGCAGAGCAGTTCACTCGCTTCCTCTGTGATGCCCCCCTCCTCAGCGAGGACAGAGAGGGCAGTGGTGGCACATGTCCTGATCGTAACGGGCGCTGGATGGGTGGCTTTCACCAGCAGTACCTCCTGGATGGGCGCATCTTCTGTGTCGGTGTGGTGGACATCCTCCCAGACTGCCTGTCCTCTGTCTATCTCTTCTATGACCCAGACTTCAGCTTCCTGTCACCTGGCACCCTCTCCTCCCTGTTTGAGCTGCACTTTACTCGCCGTGCTGCCCTCTCCTACTACTACATGGGCTTCTACATCCATGACTGCCCCAAGATGCGCTACAAGGCCCAATATGTTGGCTCGCACCTTCTCTGTCCAGAGAGATACACCTGGGTGCCTGTGGAGCACTGCTGGCCAACCCTTGACAAATCCAAGTATGCAAGGTTGAGTGCTGACGATGTCGATGGCCGTGATGATGGGGATGATGACATGTCCAATGCCATGATCCTGCACCAGCACACAGCCATGCCCTATTCCATCTACAGGCAGATGAGGGATTCGGGGCGCAACCACGTGGAGGACGACAAGGAGATCAGGGAGTACCGGAGACTGGTGGGGGCGAGCACTACAGCGAGGATGCTCCTCTTCAGGGAGTAGCAGTGACCAGACTTTTTTTTATTGAGGGAAGGATGAAAAATTATCACAAAGCTACGACTGACTGTGAAAAAAAAAACCAAGTTGATGTGTCGTTAACTTCATTGACCCGCTATAACTAGTCCTACACTTTGACGTCGTTATGATTATGAGAATTTATGCCAATTTCCGGTTTAATGGCGACCGCTGCCAAGAAAGATACTTGTTCACTCAACATAGCGCTGAAATGAGGATGCAACATTTAACTGAATGTGTGTTTGTTGACATCATAATCCAAGAGCGACTTTGTTCTCTTTCAATATTCCTTGCCTTTTTTTCCCCATCCTTTTTGTAGGATGCTTTCTGGCAGAGAGAAAAGGGGGAGGGAGGGGGGGCACTGGGCTGGGCCCCGGTTTTGGGAGGAGGCATTCTTTCAGGGGTTACCAGATCCCTCAAGAGATGTGGCCACAACGACGCACAAACAAAGTGGGGGGTGTTTAGTGGAGTTTTTCGATGTTTTTCGATGCTTTGTGGACACATATTTCTGCAGCAAAATTGATCTTAACGCATAATTGCGTGTAAACATCCTCGCATCATCTGTCAGTGCAGGAGGACTAGGCTATACGGAGGGGGTAAAAAAAACAACAACCCACCCACCCAAGATTGAGGCCAGGAGGAGAGGAACAGGACAGGAGACGCCACTCCAGTTACACTGTATAGTACGCAGACGAGACTTGCACCCTGTCCTCCCTCTTCCTCTCCTCTTTCTCCGTCGTTGTATTGTGTACGTACGTGGTAGCCTGGCTCTGGCCCTTGCTCGCTGGCAGTGTGGCCTGTGTGGCCTACGGGCTGGCCCTGGCCCTGGCCCAGGGACTTTTCCTCTGACAGTGTGTGGCTGGCTGGCTGCTGCGAGCTGCAAGTGCGTGCTGCCTGCGCCTGCGCTGCGCCTGCGCTGCGCTGCGCTGCGCTCTTCTTCCTCTCTTCCTCACTTGCTCTGGCTCTGGCTCGGCCCGTTGCCAGGCGCCCTAGTAACTGGCTAGGGATGGAAGCGCGGAGAGATTTTTTTTGCATTGCGAGGCGAGATCTGATGTTGCACTGTTTGTGTTTGACGCCCATCTGCGAATGCTAAAAAGGTTAAGTTATTTTGGGACATCTTTGTAGAACGGTATTGCTAGTGTCTTCTTGTTCTTTCTTGAGGGAGGGAAATTCAAGCTCGGACCGATCTTGCCATCCATCACTAGCCCAGCTTCTGACTTTTGCGCATTTGTCGATGGGGCAGTGCTGCCAGTTTGGCTCTGACAAAAGGGTACTTTTTGCCGTTGGCATATTTAACATTAAGCGTGTTGAGCTAAAAATAATGCCATTTTTTACGTGCAAACCGGTGACTGTGGATCAAGTCGAGAGATTAAAGGGCATTTTAGATTTCCGCCATTGCTGATGCTTCCAGGCGGCAGAGACGTCTCTGGCTTATTCGTCCGTTCCGAAATGGCAAGTCTGGACGAGAAGACAAAGAGCAGAAAAGCTTATTTTCGCCATTGGCCAAGGAGGACGCGCAGCAAACACACGCAAAAAAGAAAAAAAGGAAGTGGAGACTGGCAGTAGCCAAGGTTTCTCCTACATCAGTCGAGCTTCCGTGGTGGTCGACGGCGACGGGGACGTGGGGCAAGCGAGAGGAGGGAGGCCTGGAGCACCAGGACTTCCTGAAAAGATCCCCTCCCCCCCTCCCTGCGGAGAAGTTCGTCCTACTTGCTGGCTGACTGACCTCGGGGTCAGCGCGTCTTATGCGTCGCGTGAGACATGATGGCCTCCTCGTAGCACTTGAAGTCGCAGCAGCAGCCTTCCTCGTTGAAGAAGGTAAGGACGACCCTACACAGTTTTTTTTTTGCTCCACCCTTCCTTTTCTTTATAATGTTGTCCACTATACCTTTGTCCTGGAGATGTCGGGGGGGGGGGGAGAATGAGTAATCGGAAGAGGGAAATCGATTGATCTCCTCTTCTTCCAAGTTGCACCTTCGTTTCGTCATGCCAAGGGACGTCCATTCCGCTGTACCTCTTCCGTTTTTCCGCCTTTCCCCCCGCCGTCTAGAGCAAGATGTCCCTCCTGCTGCCGGCCTCGGACAGCTCCGACCGCCTGCAGAGCAGCTACAGGCTGGACCAGGACGGCGACGACGACGGCGACTCCTTTTCGTCCGACCGGGAGGACTCCCCGCCCCCGCCGGTCGCCTTCGGGGGAAGACCCAGGGGCGGAGGAGGAGGGGGCCCGCGTAGGGGGCAGGGGCTGACGGACGGGGCGGAGGAGCGGTTATGGGCCGGAGGGGGAGGAGGAGGAGGAGGAGGAGGGATGGGAGACGGACGGGGCGGTGGCGGCGGCGGCGGCTCCCCTCAGTCTCCGGGTGACGGCGACGACGTCATCATCCACATGGCCCCCAAGGGGGGAAAGTCAAGGTGGAGCCACATCGACGACCTGGACAGCTTCTTCAAAAAGGTCTACCGGTACCACCAGCGCCACGGGTTCGCAGTCATGATGACCCAGGTGAGAGAGGGGAGAGGGGAAACAAAGAGCGTTTGCTGGGGAGGGAGGGTGGAGTCGAGCGGACGGGGGGGGAAACAAAGCTTATCTTTTTTCTTTCTTCCCAGTTGTAGTGTTTGGAGTCTTAATATTTGCTTGGGGATGCATGAGTGGAGATGGTGTGGTTCCCCTTTGACAATGTACTACTTATGGGCGAGAAAAGTTGTAGTCCAATTTTCCTTGTCATGGGACAGATGAAAGCTGAAGCTAGCACGTCTCTTTTTTACTGTACAGGAGGTGTTCACCCTATTCCAAGTCCTGTTCATCATCTCCCTGACCACCTTCCTGGTGGAGTTCGTCGACTACGCCGTCCTGTTTAAGCAGAAGCTGCCCCCGGGACACGACCCGAGGAATCCGCTGGAGAAGATCAAGATTTCAGACTGCGTCCTCCCGTTCACAGAGGCGGTGGCGGGATTCTCCATGACGACGTGGTCAGAGAGAGTTTTTTTTTCTCTTCTTTTTTAAAGTAAAGAATGATTTCGTTGGGACTAAATGGAGCCCTATCTCCTCCTCTAGGATCTGCCTCCTGGTGTCGTTCGTCTTCTGGTGCACCCGCGCGCTGGCCACCTTTTACCACTTCTTCCAGTACTGGGACATCAAGTCGTTCTACAATGTGGCCCTGGGGATCGAGGACTCTGCGCTGGAGTCCGCCACCTGGCACGACGTGCAGCGCAAGCTGATGGGGGCGCAGGAGGAGTACCGGATGTGCGTGCACAAGCGTAGGCTCACCGAGCTCGACGTCTACCACAGGATACTCAGGTTCAAGAACTACCTGGTGGCCATGGTCAACAAGGACCTGCTGCCTGTCAGGTGGGCTAGTTTGTTTGGGAAAATGCGAATGTTCTAGTATTACGCTTCTAATTCTCTTTCTCAACGCAGGCTGTATGTCCCGTTCGTCGGCGAAAAGCTCTTCCTCAGCCACGGGCTTAAGTACAACCTGGAGTTCCTCTTTTTCAAGGGCCCCTGGGCCCCGTTCAACCAGTGGCACCTGAAGGAGGAGTTCAAACAGGGTCGCAAGAGGCAGGAGCTGGCCGAGCAGCTGCAGTCCAAGATCGCCCTGGTGGCGCTGGTCAACCTGTTGCTGGCTCCCGTCGTCTTTGTCCTTCAGCTCATCTACGCCTTTTTCAACTATGCCGAGCTCATCAAGCGCGAGCCGGGCGCGCTGGGGGTCAGGAAGTGGAGCCAGTACGGCAGGCTCTACCTCAGGCACTTTAACGAGCTGGACCACGAGCTCAAGCTCAGGCTCAGCAGGGCCTACAAGCCTGCGAACAGGTGCGCTTAAGTTCTTTGAGGTTGCAAACACACCTTTCATCCGCCTCTTCTTCTTTCCTTCCTTCCAGATATCTTGACCTGTTCACCTCCCCGCTGAGCGTAGTGGTGGCCCAGAACGTGAGCTTCGTGTGCGGATCCCTCCTGGGTGTGCTCATGCTGCTGACCATCTGGGACGAGGACGTACTGGGGGTGGAGCACCTGCTCTTCATCATGACCATGTTGGGCGCCGTCGTTGCCATCTCGAGGTGGGGGCATTGTATTAGTCGAAAAAATGCAGTATCATTATGACAGACGGGTAGCTTGCCTGGTCTGGAGATATCTCTTCTTAAAAGTGTAAAATCAGACCCCCTTCAGGCTTGCAAAACATGACACCCCCCCTTAATCAAGCCTCCAGAGTTTGATCCTCCCCCTCCCCAAGCTCATAGACTGATTGTCCCCAAGTAAGATGTTGCTGCCCACCTACGGCAGTACGATGCCATTCATCCTTTCCTCCCGGCCGTTGCAGGGTGTTTGTCCCCGACGAGAACCTGGTGTTCTGCCCCGAGCGCACCCTGACTTCGGTGCTGGCCCACACCCACTATTTCCCTGACCCGGACTGGCGCGGCCGGGCGCACTGCCCGGAGGTGGTGTCGTCGCTGTCGGAGCTTTTCCCCTACACCATCACCTATCTGGCTCAGGAGCTGCTCTCACCGATCGTCACCCCGCTCGTGCTCTACTTCTCCCTGCGGCCGCGCGCGGCGCAGGTCGTTGACTTCTTCAAGAACTTCACCGTCGAGGTGCAGGGCGTCGGGGACGTGTGCAGCTTCGCGCAGGTAATAAAAATCGTAAATCATGTCCCGGTGATAAAATATTATAGAAGGTTGCTAAGTGATGAGTGGGAGCGGGGAATTCTGCAAGGTGTCAACAGTGCGTCTCTGTTCGAAAAGGTTGAGAAACCCTTGCGGTAAATAATTGTTCTGTGGCAAATAACATGCCGACAGATTTTTACGAGTTTTTTCTCCCTCCAGATGGATGTTCGTCGCCATGGCGACGCTTCCTGGCAATCTCCGCTGGCTACCAGGCCGGAACCCCACCATCCCCAACACCACCAACACCACCAGGCAGTAGTATCCCAGGCGCGCACCAACCGCTACACGCGGGCGGAGGGGGGCAAGACCGAGATGTCCCTCGTCCACTTCTCCCTGGTCAACCCGGGCTGGAAGCCGCCGGCTCCGTCGGGGGAGTTCATTGCCGCGCTCAGGGAGCAGGTGGCGAGGGAGGCCGAGGCACTGCCCGCGCTGGCGGAGGAGGCTGCAGCGACGACGGCGGCGACGACGGACAAGATCCGCGAGGAGAACGCCCTCTACGCGTCCCTGCACTCCGCCTCTGGGGAGGCATCGGTGGGCGGCGGCGGCGGCGGCGGCGTGCGTGAGGCCGAGAGCGAGGCGGAGAGGGCAGGTGCGCTGTACGCCAGCATGGCCGGGGAGCTGCTTGGCGAGGCGAGGATGGCCGGGTCCAGGGTGGCCGTCATGCGGACGGCGGCGGCGACGAGGGAACCTTCCAGAGGCGACCCACCGACCAGTCTGATGGAGGAGGAGGAGGAGGAGTCTCCTCCTGCGGTGTTGGCCACTACCGGGTTCGCCGACAGCATCCGGGGCTCCCTACTCGCCTCACAGTTCATGGCCCCTGACGGAAGCGGGAGTGGCTTCGCCGCTGGTGGCATCGGCGGTGTCGGCGGCGGCATCGCCGGTTCCTCCCGCATGTTCGGCACCCTTGCTCCGCCTCCCAACCTACGGCAGGACCTGCGCCGCCTGGGGCTGGAGTACACGGCGGCGGACATGTCGCTGTCTGCTCTTTACCTGCACGAGCTGCACCAGAGGAGCTGCGTCGGGCAGCAGCAGCAGCAGCAGGGGCAGCAGCAGCAGCAGCATCGGAGGGCGGCGTACCACGACGCGTCGAGGTACGACTTCCAGCAGCAGCAGCAGCAGCAGTCTGACGATCATGAGGGAGGAGGTGGAGACGGGCAACGGCAGCACTACCACCACCACCACCGGAGGGGTTCTCTCAACGAGCTGGACGAGGAGAACCTGCCACTGCTGGAGACGGGTGGTGCCTCGACGCACCGGCTGACCACATCCAGATGAAGAAACTGTCATAGTCTCAACCAAATCGGAAATGCAAAGAAGAGAAGAGGAAAGGGCGGAAGAGAGTAAAGATGGAGGGTTGGGGATTTTTTTTTTTTTTTTTTGGCAGTCAGCCGACAATTTTCAGATGGGTAGAAGTAACCAAAAAGTCTCTTGATTTTATGATGATAAACCGTCTTTGTGGAGTCGGCATTGAAGAAGAGGAAGCGTGAACGTTGCCTCCTTTACCCTTCCCTCCCCATAAAAAGCAAAAAAAAATTCATACGTGTCTACTGCTACATACTACTACATACTACGTACGTACATTCAGTGTAGGAATACTGTAAATAGTTTCTAAGAAGAGAGATTTCATTCTGTTTATCCCCCTTTCACCTACCCACCCACCCTGTTGATCGCTAACGCATAATAAAAGCTCTAGCAAAACTTGACCCTCCATTCAGATGTGTGGTGGTCACAGGGAATCGAGAAGGAGAGGTTCCATTATTTACCGGTACTTCACGTAGAGGTGGTGGTGGTATGCCATCTGATGGCCATAGAGTTGGTGGTTGGAGCTTCCTCCTCTCACCCAACCAGAAAATTAAAATGAGACGTCCAGCATCTCATGAGGATATACTAAATAACGACTAAAGTACTAAATAAACTTGCCAACATTTTAAAAGTTCTCTTGAAGCAAAAGTTAGGTCATAATTTGGTAAAGTTCTTCTGAAAGGCATTTTCTTTAGCAACCCTAGCTAGTCCTTAAAGAACAAGAAACTCGTTCACCATCAGACGGCGTTGGTGCATAAAATGCGGAAGTTGGAGAACAAATGGAATTGGTGATACACTGTAACCTCAATTAATTACAGTTGCCAAGCCCTAGAAAGCTGAAATAGCCCACCCAACCCTGAAAATGGCCCTACTTGGGCCCAACAGCGTATAAGCCCGAGTTCAAACAAATTAAAATCAAACTAGATCTAGTAACTTAACTCTAAGGCTGTCCAATTTGACTTGCAGATTGAAAAAGATCTCTTTTTTTTTTAGCATCCTAGTAAGTCTGAGTGACTGCGCGTGCGTCATAAATTAGGAACTCGCTCGCAAGGCGGTCACCCAACCTTTCCACTACTTTACAGCGCCGCGAAAAGAGCTTTTCTCTGGTACGTATCTAGATCTTTCCGGTATAATTTATTTCTAGACGTGTGCGACTTCGAATATAACTTTTCCCGGAATTTAAAAAAGGCGAAAAAAAGCTCGTTTCGTCGTGACCTTCCAAGGAAGGTGGAGAATGAGCTGTTGCAGCATACCTGGGGTATTTTAAAGCAGACTTCCTTCCTGCCTGCCTGCCACCTGACAGGAACTGCAGGATTTTCACGGGGGTGGGTGGGGTTGGGGAGGGAAAAGGGAGGATCCTGTTACAAACATCAAACTCCACGAAAAATTCACGTTTCTCCGGCCCCGGCTGTGTGTGTGTGTGTGTTTCACCCTGAGCTGTGAATCTGCAGCGTCGGGCAGCGAATCCCCTTTTGGAAAATTAGGTTCCTCACGCGTAATTAG
>JAAUYM010084259.1_pt1 | contig 12006 bp, 5 predicted proteins | sample 7278001 | NCBI WGS metagenome assembly JAAUYM01 (sample SAMN14350224, study PRJNA611818) | marine sediment metagenome | isolation source: surface marine sediment (1.8m) | place: French Polynesia: Moorea | collected 2018-08
CTGGAGGCGCTGGGTCGTCAGCGATGGCTGCCGGCCCAGCGCCTCCAGCGGAACCCCAACACCCCGCCGGACCCGGTCGAGCCGCCCCTCCGCCAGCCCGCAACCGCCCACACCGCGCCGTCCGGGCACCTGCCCGCTACGGAGACTGGACCTCCGGTTCCGATTTTGACACCTCTTCATCAAATTAATCACAACTTTCTCCCCTCCATACAATTTTTTTTGCTCCCGCATCCATAAATTCCCACCGGGCAGGGCTGACCCACGAAAAATTCCAAATTCAAATTAATTCTCCCACTTACGTATATCAACTTACGTATAATCAATCTTTCTTCGTGTTCAGATGAGCAATAACTAGGCGTCCACCAGCGAACAGCGAACAGCGAGAGATGTTCAGGCGATCCAGGGGCGCCGGAATAACTCATCGCAACAATAACATGAGTATACGAGTATAAAAGGGAACATCGCACACTATATTGCATGCGATCGAGTATATCTATGTGAATTTATGAATGCGCGCGCATAGTATACATGTGTATGAAAAGTACGAAAACGCGAACTAAAAAGGCTAATAAAATCCCTTCCCAACCAAGCGTTTCAGACCAGAGAATGGGGATAATCGAACGGGCCTCGGCGGCAGTCGACACCTTGGAGTGGATCGGCATGGCCGCCAGCATCTTCCTAGCGGGCGCCACCATCTTAGCCTCCTTCTGCTGGGCGAAGGCCCAGTGGAACCTCCGCAGGAGGAACAGCCGGAGGAGAACGAGAGGAAAGCCGCCAGTCCAACTCAAGCGCCACTGGAGAAACCCCCTTCTCCTCACCGCCCACCTCCTGCTGATCCTCGCCAAAGGCCCCGCTCCTGCCCAAGGAGCAAGAGCGGACCGGCCCTTCGACCGACCCCGCGAAGGCACCTTTGACGAGGTCTTCGGACCTCCCCTGGAGCGCTACTGGACCAAGGGTTACTCGGACCATGTCCGCCACCAGTTCCGACACGTAGGCTGGCAGCGTGACAAGCCACTGACCTTCCCCGACCACATGACCACCACCACCCCGGCTCCCAGCACCGACTACCATGACGAGTACGACGAGCACGGGTACCCAACCGCAAGACCAGGGCACCTCCGGTACGGGGAACCCACGTCCGACGGCGAGGCCACCCTCATCGGCTACAACTGCCCAGACGGCCGATCCAGGTTCAAGGCCATCAACGCCCTCGACCCGGGCGACTGCGGGACAAAGATCTCCGACTTCGGCGACCCCACGGAGATCGGGGTCAGGATGGTGCAACACGACCGGTCGGCTACCATCACGGCAGCTAGGTGCCTGATCAGAACCACCCGCCGAGTGACATACTGTTGGTTCAACAGCCTCACTCACGCGGCCAAAACCATCGAATTGGGAAAGGTCAACGGCATCAGCCCCTCGGTGTGCGAATGGGCCGTGGGCACGGGAGTGATCGAGTTCGACGGTCGTGTCTTCAACATCACCAACATCCCCGGCACCTATCACGGCACCTACCACTCCCACGGGAGCGTAGACAACAACGGAAACTGCGAGGTCGAGGACTTCCTCCGCAACGGGCACCGGTACAAGTACCACTACGAGGAGACCGAAATCACCATCGAACTGGAGCACGTGACGGGCCTCATCGACCTCCGCAGCGGTAAACTGAAGTTCTCCTCGCTAGGAAATCTCCTCGTAGACTTCAAGGACGGCACCGTAGTGGACTCCTACGCCGGCCGGCTCTCCTGGTCTAATCGGCCGACGGCCTGCACCAACACCACCACCCTGCTATACCGAGGCAAGGCAGAGATCAGACGACGCACCAAAATCCCACCCGGGGATGACGCCCAGATGGGCGCCATAGTCCTGATCAAGAACCCAACGGCCGGACAGTACGCGGGCGCCGTGGTCGGACCACCCACGAATGTCTGCGACCAGACGTGCTACGCCACGCAGACCGACGGGCTGTCCATCTGCTTCATCGAGGACCCGACCATCTGGGAGCCGAGCATCCCGGGCGCCTGGGACTACAAAGACTCCGAGATCAACTTCCTCCGAATGGACCTACAAACCCAAATTTCCTACCTACACCTCGAGCAGATGCTTCACACCAACGGCAGGTTCGAAGAGGTCTACGATCAGATCTGCCAGTTGGAAAAGTCAGCTCTCACAGCTAAGCTGCAGAGAGCAGCGCAAGGAGACCCCTACGCCTTCCTTGAAGACTTCGGACCAGGCCACCAGGTCGAGGCAAGGGGCAATGCCATCTACCTAGTCTCCTGTCAGCCAGTCACCGTCCGCTTCCGCGACCACAACAACTGCACCCGCGGGGTCCCGGTCTCCTATAGGGGCTCAGCTAAGTTCCTCGACCCATTTACACACATCCTACAGGAGGTGTCCCCCATCGTGGCGTGCAGTCGGGTTATGCCGCAGACCTGGCTTATCGGATCAGAGTGGATGTGCGCCTACCCCGAGCTGGCACCATGCGCGGCGCCGGAGCGCATCCCTTCCAAGATCGAGAGCTACGACGAACAGGGCGGAGTCCTCAACCTCACCCGAGGAGTGGGCAAGTCCCTGTTCACCGCAGAGAGGAGGGCCAACTTCTTCACCCTGATCCACGCCCGAGAAGGCAGGGAAGCCGCAGCTGAACATTACGGATACACCGCCCTCTCTCACGCATCCGATGGCAACATCCGGTCTTACATATCTAATTTTGATATTAATAGCCTAACTGAGGATTTAGGGTCGCGAATCTTCCCTTTGTTCTACACACTCGGCCGAGCCTGGTACACATTTATTGGAGTGCTTATCATCCTCAGCTTGGCCAAGATCGTCGCCACCTGCGCCTGGAGAGGCGTCGTCCTTTACAACGACAGGGGCTGTGGATGGTGGCTCATCGGCGCCTTCTGGGGCGTCGCCTATGCGATGCTCCGCCTCCCCTCCCATTTCTACCGAGGTTTCAAGGAGGCTTTCGACACCGACGACGTCACTAGATACGTGCCGAGGCCCCGAGACTCGTCCAAGAGACGGACATTCCACGATGATTACAGGGACCTCGAGCCGCCCGAAGAAGAGCGCAACGAGAGCAAAGGGAAGCCGCCGCACAAACGGAGGCGCCACTCCGACTCTAGCGGCGCCGACGAGAGCAGCGATGACGACGCCGAGGCTGGCCGCCGCCGACGAAAAGGGGAACGAGAAAAGAACTGCTCGAAAGGGGCGTCTAGGTCAGCCGTCCGGAGCCAAAGGAGCCCAGAGGCCTCGGAGGAACGACCAGAGAGCGCCGCCGTCCACTCCCGCGCAGCGGCCCGGATCACCCTGGAAAAGGGGGCAGCAGACCCCCGGACCGGGCCGAAAGGCGGCCACCGCGGCCGTCGCCAGGCACCATCGAGACCTGGCTGGGGCGCCACACTCCGCCGGCTCGTCCGACCCAAGCCAACTAGGCCCTCCGCCAGCGGCAAGTACTCGGTTACGTACTATCCCGCCCGGCAAAACGACGAGATTAACGAGCAAGCCGGCCTGGAGCCAACAACGACCGGACGACAGCAGGCGGCCTTCCAGCCCATCCAGCAGCACCCCCTGCCAGCGTTCGCCATGGCCACCACCGCCGCCGAAGCCGGCCGACAACAAGTCAGTCCGGGCACGGACTTCCATCGAGAGGCGGCGGCCCAAGCCATCAGCCTGGGAAACCCGCATATGGCTGGGTTCCACGCCGCTGCCGCCGCCGGCAAACTGGACGCCCAAGGACGAGTAGACACCAACTGCGCCGACTTCGTGGCCGCGGCCAAAGCAGCCATCCGGAACGAGGTCTGGGACCCTCAGCAATGGGGCGTCACCGAACTCCCGCAGGGTCCGGACCCATTCGGGGGCGCACGCAGGAAGCGACACGCGCCGCCACCACCGTCCCTCCCTCCGGCCCCACAGGACCCACACCAGACCAACCGAACGGATGGTCCCGCCGAAGGAGTCGTGGACCTCTCCACCTGCAAGGCCCCCGGAGCCGACGACGTCGAGCCGACCACCGGCGGCCAATAATCTTTTCCCTTTCAGGACAATAATCTTTCCCTTTCTTTAGTCTCCCCAGGTCTATCCAACGATTCCTTCCCAACGCCAACCCAACACTCAAAAGACTGTATCTGGACACGGACTCAGTGCACGTGCTCATGTTGAATGTAGGTCGCCCTCTACCGAACCGCTCCCGACCGGACACCCCGGATCTCCGCTCCTCGAACTCCAACGCGCGGACCCAGGTCTTGGCTACCATGGGTACTTCGACCACAGGCAGCCAGGGGCGTATGAGACGGTCCGCGATTAACGAGGAAGAGTTGCGCAGCGGCGTCAAGACGGCGGAGGTCTGTCTAGACGGAGCCCCGCGGCGCGACCGACGGTCAAGGAGTGACCGACCGTTAGGGGAAGGAAAAGAGAAGAGCTCAAGGAGCGAAGAACAGTCAGTCGATCGACTACGCGCGAGGGAAACGACAGTGTGAACGAAGAGTCAGTATTGTAACGTACGTACGTGTATCAGAGAGAATAATAGAAAGGGACGAACAAGGAGAGAATAATGGAGATTCGTATCCGTAAGAGAAGCGACTGTAGCGACGCGGATCCGATAGACATTACAGAGTATTGGAGGCGCGCGGCGCAACGAGAGATTGAGATGGGGAGAGCGATGGCAACCGCGGGTTGCGCGCCTCGGGCGAGTCGATTAGGCGCGGCCGACTCATATGGTGGCAGTGCCGAACCCTCTCCCCTTTCCCCCCTCTTTAACCGCTCCTTTATCGCTCCTCCCTCTCCTCCCTCCTTTCGCGCTCGCTTCGCAGCCCTTTGCTGCTTCCCTCGCGCGGGGGCGAGAGCGGAGCGAGGATCAGGAGTGGGAGAGCGAAAAGGGGTGGAGCCAATGCTCGAGGAGCAACGGCAAATCACGATCCGTCCGCGGGATGGCAAACACGGCGCGCATTCGAGGAATGCCAGAAAAGATGAGAGAAAGGAGGAGTCAGAGAGTCGCGGACTCTTTCGTATGCGAAAGCGCGGAAGGCGCCAAAAGCGAGGAGAGAAGAAAGAGCGCAGCTCACAGGGAGAAAAGGAGGAGGAGCGCGGCTCCCTCAACTCTTGCAGCTCCAGCGGCTGGGTTTACGACGCCCTCCTCCATCCGGTCTGGCCCGAACCCGAGACAACGGAAGATCGGATGGGAGATAACGCCGCCAAAGACTAAGACTGAGTGACTGAGTGACAGACCCGCTTCGCAAATTTGTAACGAACACGTCGAGACGACAGACTATTTATGACCCGGCTAGACTCCGCTGTGATAGGGAAATTGAGCCCTGTTTAGAAATCAGGATATTTGGACGATTTATGAGACGAAAAGACGGTTACAAGTCTGGAGGAACAATACGTTAATTTACTAGTCCTTTCCTAGTCCCTTCGAAACCCAAGCCGCTAATTCGTTCCCCTTCCCCGCCCACCGACCGCCCCTTTTCCGAACCCCTTGCATAAAGCCTTCCTCGGCCGACGCGGAAAAAGGGCGCGAAACGAAAAGGGACGCCGCGTCGCCGAGCAGAAGGGACTATAAGTAGGAAAGGACTCCAGGACATCGGCATCAGTCGACTCATCGACGTGCCTCCCCTTTCTTCTTCCCCCGAGCATCCGCGTCTGGCTGATTCTTCCCCAGCTAGACTTTCGGCCGCCGCCCTGGCTTCTGCCGACAAAGGAGACGACGTCTTCGGCGATAATCCGGCAGAAGATTCTTTGTTTAGTAACATCGGCGACGTCACCCGGGACACCCTCCAATTCTTCGAGGTCGGAGGCCACCGACAGCAGCGACCGCGAGCCGCCGGGGACCCGCCACCAGCTCACCAGCCGCCTCAGCCCCGGCTGCGGCCGCCCACCTTTGTCGTTCCTTTGCAGCCACAACAGCCTGGCGCTCCCTTCGCCCGACCTCAACACGCCCCGTCGCGGCTGCCGCAGTTTCATCCGGCGCGTACGCCACCACGGCCATCACTGCTCAATCCTCCCTACCTGCGGTCCCACTTCGCCCCTAGGCAGAACCTCCCTTCGCCGATCGTCTTCCGTCCGCCGGGCACCCCCGACGCCGCTGACGACTCCAACGCCAGCCGCGACACTCCCCCGACGGTGACCCGGCCGGGAAGGAGGGACGACGAGGACGACGAATCCCCTCCGGCCCCACGGAGGAGACGAAGGTTTGAGCAGGGGACTCCCCCTGAGCAGCGCGATCACAGACGCGTCGCCGAGGCGGCCGCCGGAGCTAGAGACGCACTCAATCCACAGGTGCCACGAGGCGGCGGAGGAGGTAGGGGCGGCGACGGCGGAGACGGAGGCGACGACGACCCCGCTGACCCAAGCGACGACGGCGACAGCGACGCTGACGACCAGGCCGGCCTCGCCATGAATCAACAGCAGTTCGAGCAACTTATCCAGCAATTGGCCGCTCCTCGCGCCAGCAGGAAGCTCAACACCTACGAAGATGGGGAGCCCATCACTTGGATCAACTTCCGCGGCCACTTCGAAGTGGTCAGGCGCATCAACAACTGGGACAACAGGCGAGCAAGGATGGAACTAGAGGCCGCTCTGGACGGGGTCGCCAAGTCACGAGTGGCTGATGTCCTGAACATCCACCGCCCGCCAGCAGGAGCCTTCGAGGCCGACGTGATGCCGGTCGCCCAGATGCTGGACGCGTTGGAAGCGCGATTCCTGCCTCCCGCGGCCAGCGACCTGTCTCGAGCATCCTTCCGTCAAGCCAAGCAGGGCGAGAAGGAATCTGCCCTGACCTTCCACGCCCGGCTCCGCCAACTCTTCAAGCACGCCTACCCCAACATCCACGAGGACGACATCGACACCGACCACAACCTCATCGATGTCTTCTGCGCTGGACTCGCCCGCTCCACCGTCCGAAACGACGTCATCAAACAGAGACCGCAGACCTACCATCAGGCGCTGGAGGTGGCCAATAATATGGCCGCCGCCGCGCAGGTCATCTCCGCCGCCGACGGGACCCCCGGCAAGGGCGAACACAAGGACCTGCCGGGGATCAACGCCATGTACAGCTTCAAGCACCCACAGAAGCCGAGTCAGGGCGACGACAATTCCTGCCACTTCTGCCACCGCCCCGGGCATAGACTCCGAGACTGCGGCCTCCTGGACCGAGCTCGTCACATCTTGATCAAGGAGCCGCAGGGAGGAGGGGCGGGTGGGAGTGGAAGCAGCGGCGGAGGAGGACGAGACCGAGCCTTTCGTGTCCCCCTTCCCCCAAAGCGACTGGGAGGCAACCGACCACGCCCAGCTAGGGGCGCGGGAGGGAACGCCCACAGGGGACGGGGACGGGGCGGAGCGAACCGAGGAGGCCGACGGATCAACGCCGTCGGAGAAGAAGACGGAGGCGAAGCAGGCGAAGCGGAGTACGAAGAAGGGGAGCACCAGGACGGAGACGGGGACAGTGGAGAGGCCCCTAACGTCTCCCAAGTCTCCTCGGGCGAGGACGGCGAGGTCGCCGGCGGCACGGACGAGCAGTGCGAGGAGGACTATTACAGTTTCTACGCGGGAAACTAGAAAGGCCGAGGCTCGGACCTCGGCTCGACGCGGACGGACTAATCGCTCACGTGAGCGCAAACAACCGCGATTGTGTTAAATATTGTAAATACCTACCGGTGTCGCTTAACGGATTTTCCTACTCAGCTCTGCTCGACTCGGGGAACACTTTTTGGGACATAATCTCGAAGGCGACCTACAAACAATTGGGTTTCAAGATTAACGAATTGAAGCCATGTAGATATAAGTCTGTTGGTACCGCAAAGGCTGGGCAAGGTCTCCGGGTTCTGGGACTCCCCCCTCGGCCCCTCCATTTACAGATCCCGGGCACCCGCACCCGCTACTCCTTCCGGCCGGTGGTCATCGACCAGTCTTCGGCCGACATCAACATCTCGGGCTTGTGGATGAAGCTGAAGGCCTGGGACCAGCTGCACTCGAAGAACGCGGTCAAGATCCAGGGAAGAGTCATCCCGTTGATGGAGGGTCCGCTGCCGCAGGCGCAAGCAGACTGTCTTTATATCAAGGAGGGGACAGAGATCCCGGAGCACTCACTCCAGCCAATCCCTCTCCGATCTTCCAGGAGAGGCGGAGCGCCCTTGGTTCCCCCAGGAGACTACATCCTCAAAAGTTGCAACGGCATCTCCCTCGCCACCGACCTAAGGGCGGACGCCCACTCCTTCGTCACAGTCGATGACCGTGGCGGCACAGTAGCAATGCTCTTGAACCCTAACCCTTTCCCTGTCAAGGTTCCTAAAGGTCTTAGGTTCGGACGAGTCGAGGCCGCCAACGACGCCACGAGCGAGTTGGCTGAGGTCACCGCCAAGCTGAACGCGACGATGGGGAAGAAGCCGAGCCTCAGGCAGCTGGGCGAGGACCCCAAGCCGGACCAGAAGAGCATCGCAGCCGCCCAGCCCAGAGCTCCGCACCACAACAACTCTGGCGGAATCAGGACCATCGGGCCACAACAAACCTCGCGTCACAACAAACAAGAACACATTCGTAAGTACCTCGAAAGCAAGAAGGTGAAGGCCAACGAGCACGAGGAGACGCCCGCCGCCAAGAAGGCCAGGATGGACGCCCTCTCCCCGGAGGACAAACGGAAATGGCTCACCGCCCAATTCGAGTTGGACAGCAGCCCTTTCCTGACGGATCCCAAGGATCTACGGAGGGCCCAAGACTTACTCCTGGAATACTGGTCCTTCTTCTCCCACGACGGCAGCTCCGGCAAGACCAACCTGGTGAAGCACAGGATCGTGACCCCGCCTGACGCCATGCCCATCAAAGACAAATACCGACCTATCCCTCCCATGTTGGAGCCCGACTTCAAAAGGCAACTAGACGAATGGCTGCGACTCGGCGCCGTGGAGGAGTCCGACTCCCCCTGGTCGGCCAACATCGTCGTGGCCAAGAAGAAGGACGGCTCGGTGCGCTACTGCTGCGACTGGAGGTCGCTCAACCTCCTAACCGCGATGGACTCCTTCCCGATGCCCCTAATCACCAACTGCCTCCACAAGATCGCCGGGTCCAAGGTGTTCAGCGCGCTGGACATGATGGGGGCGTTCCTCTGCGTCGAGATCGACGAGCGGGACCGGGAGAAGACAGCGTTCGCCACCCCCTTCGGCCTGTACCAACAGGTCCGGCTCGGCTTCGGTCTGAAGAACGGACCGCCGACCTACTGCAGGCTGGTGGAGAAGATCCTAAGAAAAGTCCCCGAAGGTGCCATCGGATTCATGGACGACTGCTTGGTCCACAGCAGTAGCTTGGACGCACACTTCCGACACCTAAGGATGACACTTGACGCATACCAAGAAGCCGGCCTGAAGCTCAGCCCGAAGAAGTGCACCTTCTTCAAGCAGAGCCTCAACTACCTCGGCCACCATATCGACGCGCGCGGAATCAGGCCGATGACCAGCTACACCGACGCGGTGACGAAGTGGAAGTTGCCGCAGTACAAGACCGAGGCCAGAGCCTTCCTCGGATTCGTGGGGTACTACCGCAACCACATCAAGGACTTCGCCGACCTGGCCAGGCCCTGGAACGCGGTAACCGGCAAGAACGATCCACAGGAGGAAAGGAAGCCCCTGGTGGTCACGAAGGAAATGGTCAACTCGTTCGAGGAATTGAAGAAGAGGCTCGTGGAGGCTCCGGTCCTCGGCTTCGCGTACTTCAAAGGGGACAAAGCAGGAAAGTTCGTGCTAGACACAGACTTTTGTAAGAACCAAGTGTCTGGCATCCTCAGCCAAGTTCAGGAAGGCCGGGAGGTAGTTATTGCCTATGGCTCAAAGAAACTTAATCAGTCCCAACAAAATTGGCCATCTACAAAAGGGGAACTTTACGCGGGCATCCATTTTATGGACAAATACAGATACTACCTCCAATTCGGTCGACCCTTCCTCTGGAGGACGGACAACGCTGCCCTGACCTACATCCGGACGATGCACTGCCCTAGCGGCATTATCCAGAGGTGGCTCGGGACGCTCGCCGACTTCAACTTCGAAGTCGAGCACCGCCCAGGCAAACTCCACACCGCGGCCGACCAGCTGTCGAGGCATGGACACTCCGTGGAGGACGCGGACTCTCCGGGCACCGAAGACGAGACACCGGGCACGATCGCCCAAGCCGGCGAAGACCTAGAGGAAGAAGACTTCCAAAAGGGACACCTGCACGAACAACCAGCAGAACGCTATGGCATCCTCCCGGGCCCCTTCAAAGCCAAGCACCTCTTCACCCTCAACAAAGGTGAAATGGTCGCCGCCCAGAAAGACGACGCCGACCTGAAAGAGGTGCACAAATGGCTCACCACGGACTCCAAGCCGGACCCCATGGAGATCCGCAGGTCCTCCTTCGTTCTGCAGACTTACGCAAGGATGCTCGCAATGCTGAAAGTCAACAACCAGGACCTCATCGTCTACCTCGTCCCGAACGAGGACTTCATGCCCCCCAGGGAGGTCACCCTCCTCCCCTCTCATCTATGGACGGACGCCATCGCCATCGCCCACCGCACCGGCGGCCACTTCGGCAGAACGCTCACCATGGACAGGCTCAGGCAGAGCGTCTACTTCCCGGGCATGAAAGCCGAAGTTGGCGCCTACATACGCGGCTGCACCCCCTGCCAGAAAAAGCACGGGGCGCCACAGCCCCAAAAGGAGACGCTGGTGTCCACCGAGGCCGGCTACCCCTTCGCCGTCCTACACATGGACTTCCTCGGTCCGTACCCAGCAGGACGCCGCACAGGGGCCACCAGCATCCTCGTCATCAGGGATGCCTTCTCCAAGTGGGTCATCGGCGTTCCCCTAAAGGACCAGAAGACCGCCGGCGTCATCCGAGCCCTGGAGAAGGAGGTGTTAGCAGTCCATGGCTTCCCACTCCAAATCCACACGGACCGCGCGGCCAACTTCAGAAGCGACTTCTACACCTCGATCCTCAAGCTCCTCGGCATCAAGGCCACTCAGACTACCGGCTACCACGGCGCCGGCAACTCCCAAGTGGAACGAGTCAACGCCGAACTGGCCAAAGCCATGAAAGTCCAAATGGACACCGACCCCGGATCGTGGGAAGACGTCCTCGACGCCGCCCTGTTCGCCATCAGGACGGCGGTCAACTCAAGCACCGGCCTCTCCCCCTACAACATACTGTTCGGCCGGGAGCCCTCGCAGCCTCTCGACCTCATCTTCGGCCACCCCGAACAGTACGCCCCGGCTCCGCCGGGCACAGACGCACAGCAGTACGCCGCCGACCTCAAGCTCCGCATCACCACCGCCAACAAGTATGTCAGGGAACACCTAGCCGAAGCCGTCCGTAGACGTCGCCGCCACTACAACATGAAGTCACGGAGTTTCCAGCAGGGCGCCCTAGTCTGGCTCTTCACGCCCAGGGGCGCCCGCGGCACTGCCAAGAAGCTTAACACTTACTGGACGGGGCCATGGGTCATCGCCAGTGACGACATCAACGCCGTCACCGTCCGACTGGCACCCCACGGCTCCTGGTCTGGCTCCGATGCCGACAAGGCACGGCGCACCGGGGACATCGTCGTCAGTGTGGACAGACTTAAACCATACCACTCCTACGACCGCCCGGTGCCCCCTGACCACGGCGACGACCTCACCATGGACGGCGACGAGTTCGCGGAGGACATTGACCTCCCCAAGTCCGGTCTAGCCATTCCCCCAGACGGCGGAGCAGCCCCGGCCATCGCCCCGCCGCCTCCAGAAGCACCAGCAGCACCAGCACCACCACCGGCCCCACAACGGCCAGACTCTCCCCCTCCTCCTCCTCCACCAAATCCACCACCGGCAGCCCTCCACGACGACCCAGCGCCACCGGCGGAGCCCCAACACCCCGCCGGACACGGTCGAGCCGCCCCTCCGCCAGCCCGCAACCGCCCACACCGCGCCGTCCGGGCAACTGCCCGCTACGGAGACTGGACCTCCGGTTCCGATTTCGACACCTCTTCATCAAATTAATCACAAC
>JAAUYM010018971.1_pt1 | contig 11992 bp, 10 predicted proteins | sample 7278001 | NCBI WGS metagenome assembly JAAUYM01 (sample SAMN14350224, study PRJNA611818) | marine sediment metagenome | isolation source: surface marine sediment (1.8m) | place: French Polynesia: Moorea | collected 2018-08
CAAAAATGCCTACTTTTTTATATCTGGCATTGAAATATGCCAGTTGGCATCCCTGAATTCCATTATGGATAGTAGCGGATAGTAGTACCGTACATGTATGTAGTATCCATTAGGGCAACTGCAGCCGGTTGTAAGAGGAGAATGTATTTATCAAGATCCATCGATATGAGTAGTAGACTTAACATTCTTGAAACCCGCTTCTTAAGTTGCATACTACGTTGTACTTCCGTTGAATCAAACATCAGCGTCCATCATGTATTCCACCAGGACCGCGGCGACGCTTCCCGCAAGTCGGTCCAACTCGTCCTCCTCCTCCTCCTCCCCACTCGCCCACCGCAGGCTCTCCTTGATCGCGTCCTTGTCCAGCCCCCCGCCCATTGTCGCCCCGCTGGCCGCCGCCACCTTGGCCACGGCCCCGGAGAGCGCGTGGCAGTTGCGCTCCACCACGGGGTCGTCCGCCTCGTCGTCGTTCTCCGCATCCGCGGCGAATGCTCGTCTCATCCTCTCCATCAGGGATTCCGACAGGGGCTGGAGGGAGCACAGGCGGTCGGAGTACCCTTGGCGGGCAGCCTTCTCGTCGGAAAGCTCCTCCACCCTGGTGTCCACCAACCCGGTCAGCCTGGAGACGGCCCTCTTGTCAAAAACCAGGGAGGCCAGATCGAGGGAAGCCAAGTCGGAAGAAGGCCTGTCCACGACAAGGAAGGCCTTGACGAAGCTGAACAGCGTGCTCAGTTTTGACTTGTCTTCTTCACCCCTGCCACGCCCCGGGGGAGACATCTCCGGCGAAAGCTTCAACCTCTTGGCATCCTTTTCTGCCGTTTCCCTTTTGTCCTCGACCTCGCTCTCAGTGGCCACCTTTTGAAAATCAGCAGTTTCCTCTTTTCCTTCTCCCTGATCAGCTTGATCCTCGGGGCTTCCGCTCTCGCCTGTCTGCTCTTCGTCCTCGCTTCCACCTGAATTGGCCATTGCAGCTTCCAACTCTTCCCTCTTCCTCTTCAGGGCTTCCAGATCCATCTCGTCCAGCTCTTCTGAGGCCTTTGGATCGTCAAATTCCATCTCGGCGTCCGATATCGGCTCCGTCTTTTCAACCCCGGGATTAGTCTCTTCGTCTTCCGGGGCAAGCAGTTCCTCGTCACTGATGCCCTCTACCTCCGGAGTGTCCTTGACTTTGGTAGAAGCAGCCCTCTCCCATAAAATTTTGTCGCACGCCTTCAACGTGTCTCGCGCCAGGAAGGCCATCTGGACCAAGGGAGGAAGGATGTCGCTCTTCTCTCGCAGGCAGCCAAGCAAGTAGCTGAAGACTTTGGACCTTGCCATGTTCCCCGATGCCTTCCTCTCCTTGAGTGCCTTTTCCAACCTGCCCAATATGTCGTCCAGTCCGTGGAACCCTGCCGACTTCCAGCACAGGATCAGCTCCTCAGCGACCCGCCTCGACACCTCGGGCCAGTTCGCCTGCAGGGCCATCCCGCGAGCGTAGGCGTCCGCAAAGAGGCAGTCGAAGACCGGCTGGTAGGTCGAGTCCTGGCACGCCGGCGTCGCCACGACGGGCTCGAACCGCTTAGTCCGTATGCTGACGTTCCTCGCGTGGTAGTCCTGGTCTCCAGTAGAGGTCACGGCGCCGCAGAAGCCGAACTCCTCGTTTTCGTACAGCTCGACCACCTCGTCGTCCTCCTCTTCCCCTTCAGACTTTTGTCCCTCGTCCGACAGCACCTCCCCGTCTTCAATGTCCTTTTCGCCACTCTCGGCGGCCTCTGGCTTGTTCTCGTCCCGCAGCTTCGTGTTCCTGCTGATTGTGAGAGTTTCCTTCAGCAGTGTGGTCTCTAGGATGGGCTCGTCAATCTCCAGGCTCGACAGCAGGGCTGACTGGAAGGCGATGTTGGCCTCCATCTCCGCCACTCCCTTGGTGCTTTTGAGAAAACTTGTGTACAGAATTCCAAGAGTTGCCGGACTCCAGGACTTGCTTAGCTTCGGGGCCAGACAGTCGAAGAGTTCCTCGAGTTCTCTGGTATCGGATTCCCCCGCCATGGCAGCCGCCACGGCCCCTCCCTTGACGGACGCAAAGGTCCTCCCGGACTTGTTTCCTCTCTTGGACGCCATGCTCCTCTTGACGAGCACGCCTGCCGCGAAGAAGAGGAGGGTGAGCTGCAGGAGGCGCTGCACATCGACGAGGGGATCCGAGAAGCAGAAGACGGCCCCGAACATCGACGTGAACTTGTCGCGAAACTCAGCGAGACACCGACGGACTTGCACCGCCGACGAGCAAACCTCCTCCAGCCCCTGGAAGCTGATTCCCGCCAGCAGCCAGGCCTCCACGCACTTTGCGGAGGCGAGGGAGGCGCGTTCCTTCGGCCAGGCCAGGTGGCGCAGCAGCACCTGCTCGTAAAGGACGCCAAGGTGCCGGTACTCCTCTCCCTTTATGGCCAGTCCTTGCAACTGCAACAGGGACTTTCTCCCGTCTTGCTTGTAGCTCCTTTCGGAGACGTCAGCAGGATTCTTCTTGGCCTCTGGAGTCCCCAGTCCCGTCCAGAGGGATCTTGGCACCGGAGTCTGGTCGAGTGGCAATCCGTCACGCACCAGTTTGTTGAACCACTCCTCCGGATCGTCGTCCAACAGCTCGTCCACCACGTCCGAGATGTCACTCATCGTGTCCGGTGGCAAGTCCTCGCTCTCCTCGTCTCCACTGGGCAGCTCGACGGACTCCTCGCCGCTCTGGCTCTGGGACTCGGCAGCACCTTTGTCGTCTTCCCCGCTTGTCTCCGGTTCCTCCTTGGACAGGCGACACTCCGGCTGCGGCTTGGGGTAGTTCCAGTCGAAATGTCGGAAGACCGCAAGGTGAAGCAGCTCGACAGTGATCGGCTCCGGCGCCTCCAACTGGGAGCTCCTGAGAAGGTCCTGCATCCTCTCCATGTCGTCTTCGCCACTCCCGCTCTCCAAGAAGGTCTCCCTGAGCATTTCGTAGGAGACGCACGCATCGGCCAACGCCTCCGCCGCCCTCCTGGCCGCCTCGTTCGCCTCGCTCGCCGGGAGGCTTAGCATCCGCTTCAGGTGATCCCTCAGGTCGGGCAGCAGCCGGTGCAACCCGGTGGAGCGGATCTTCTCCCCGCATTCTCTGTCCCACTGCCCCTCCTGCAGAGTAGTGGGAGAGGGGCCGCGCCTTTTCTCCTTCTCCCTCGCCTTCTTCTCCAGCCTCACCCACTCCTCCTTCCTCCTTTTCCAAGACAGCCTCCTCCTCCGCTCCCTGGCCTCCCTCCTGGCCGCGAGCACCTTGGCGCAGAGGGCGGAGACGGTCAGGGAGAGTGCGGCGCGACACTGGCCGAGGTGGGAGACGTAGGGGTCGGCGCAGAGGTCCCTCAGGCAGAGTGCGGACGCCGGATTTGCGCCGGCGTGCCTCACGGCGACGACGAGGCCGGGAACCTCGGCCATCGCGCTCCTCAGCTCTTCTCCGGCGGCCTCCGCCGTGACCTTCACCGCCTTGGCCGACCGGAGAAGCTGGCACTGCTCCCGCATCGCCCAGTCTGCGGCCATGCACAGCTTGGCCAGTACGGGACAGTCCAAGACGAATTCGGGCAGGTACCTCGATCTCGCATCAGCCATGACTTCCTCGTCTGAAAAAAAAAAAAAAAAATACCGTACATTACATCATTCTTCCAAGATGCCTCAAACATGACTATCTCACCATCGCCTCTCCTTGCAGTAATGATGAAAGCCATGATTCTTTCCGAAGCAGCCAAGTACAGGTTCAACTCTTCCTCCTTGCCCTCTGCCCACCTCTCCTTGTGGTCAAAATCTTTGGCAAGGCCGGCCTCTAAATACGCGGGCAGATCGCTCATCGCCTCCTTGAGCCAGGCGACCTTCTCTCTGTCTACCTCCGCTTCTCTTTGGACCCTCTTTATCTTGGCCTGGTTCTCTTCTCCCTGCGGGGCTTGGGCCTCCTCCTGGCGTGCGTCTTCCGACTTCAGCGCCAAGGAGAGGGCCTGCGCTCGAAGTTCCATGTTGGGGCCTTCCGTACCTGCAAAAACAAGTGTAGAATTTTTTTTTTGAGAAAAAATATGTAGTAATGTAGTTTTCCAGTCACTTACCGGCCGGAATGAGGCTGATGAGAGCAATAACGCTGTCCACATGCCTGGCCCTGGACGGCTGCCTCATGGCCCCCAGCGCCTCCATCCCTCGGAGAGGAGCCAGGTCCCCAAAGACCTCCGGCTCGCGCCTGTAGTGCTCCACCACCCTGGCCATCACGGCGTTCTCGTAGTCGGCGCGCTGGGCCGTGGCCCCCTCGCGGCTGATGCGGTCCAGGGAGACGCCCGCCCCAGACAGGCCACGGAGCAGTCGCTCAAGGCGCCGGCAGGCCTCAGGTCGCCGCCGCTCGGCAGGGACGTCTTGGCCAACCTTGTCCTCGATGGAGGCGATCGCCTGCCCCAGCTCCTCCGAGAAGTGGACGCACTGCTTGGCGATCAAGGGGAAGGCCGAGGGGTCCTCGATTACGCCGGAGGCCAAGCCGACGTCGGTCGCGCGGCTTTCACTCTCCTCGCCCTCTCCCTCGCTGGTGGTGTCAGCATCCTCTCCAGATGGTCGCTATTCAGAACGGAGGTTATAACTGCAACTTTCTTAAAGGCATTTTTTTTTTTATTTCGTCGTCCTCCATACCTCATTCCACTTCCAGACGCGCCTTACTCGCCCGAAGAAGTAGTCTGCGATTCGCCTGCCGTCCCTGAACTCGACGATCTCCTCCCCCCTCCTCAGGCAGGACTCCATATAGGCCGCGTACCGCCCGGAGCCGGCCGAGTCGTCGCCCAAGTCTCCTCCTGCCTCCTCTGGGTGGCAGGCCTTGAGGTAGTGGACGACGCTGCCGACCGTGTAGAGGCGGGGCTTGGCTCCGTTCGCCTTCCCTCCCGCTCTGCATAGCGGGTTGGACGCGGACAAGTTGAGCTTGGCCGTCCGCGGCAGCCAGAGGTCAAACCCCATGCCAAGGCAGACTCGTCCCCCGGTGGCGCCGCGGACGGACTCGTCCAGCTCCTCCTCCTCCAGCCCGCGCACCCCGAACATGTTGCAGTAGCGCCTCAAAACGCACTGGGCAGAAAAGTTCTTTATAACTATGGCCACAATCCCTTCCCTTTCCATGCCCGACCAATCATGGTACCACTAGAAACACACCAACGGCTACGCCACTACAGTGTAATGGTATTTTTTCCCCACTATTCTAACACCTGGCCTGGAGTTAGGACAGCCCATCACTAACTACACGCTAGCGATATTGGTTGGGCAGCTAAACCCTCAAGATGGGGACTCACCATGTAGCGCTGTTCTGAAGGCAACAAGGGAAGGAGCACGCCGGCTTCCTCTCTGTTCTTTACGCGGACTCTGGCCAGCTTTTCACCGGGTGGAACAATTATGTCGTCAGCACCGGAGTTGACCAGGTTGGCCAGCAGTTGAAATCCTCCCAACAGCTTGGAATCGTCAGGTACTCTCACTTCGATTTTCAGCTTCATCTAAAAAAAAAAGTGGTAAATGCTGTACTAGCACAGTAATGTACCTACAAGGTACATGTCAAAACTTTATAGACAATTAGGGATTAATACCCGGATTTCGGGAATTATGTTTCCCGGGAAAAACTCTCCAATTTGCACCGCGAAAATTTCCTGGACGAAAAATATTTCCCGCGAATTTCCCCGCAACGTCCATGAGAACTAAAAATTGTTGATATAAGCTAGAGACAATAAAGATAAATTATGGTTAATATTTGCAAATTGTGGGAATTTTAATCTTATCCTGCCAAGACCAAACTGGCTCGTCTTATGTTACCTGTGTGTCCTCAATCGGTAAGACCTCTAGACGGGTCCCTCGTCTCAACCTGGGATTGCCACAGAGGCAGAGCTTCACCGTCACGGAGCTGCCCGCCTTCACCGTCACAACTGTCCCAGCGACGGCAAAGCCGGGGACATCGATGAACGGTTCCTCCGCCCCCTCGCTGGGATCGAGATTCTCCTCCTTTATTTCTTCCTTGACAGATTTCGACTCCGGCGGTTCCAAGACAGGAGACTTGGGACTGCGAGGAGGCTCCAGAGCAGGGTCCACCTTGACCGGTTTGAAGTCAACAAGCTGAGCAGCATCGTCGTCTAGCAAAACTGGCTTGTTCAGTTTGAGCAGGACGTCGCTGATGAAGTTGGACAGGTAGGTCGGGATCCTCCAGGTCACGACCAGCTTGTCTCTGTCCGCCGCCGGGGCCAAGTCCGTTGTCCGTAACAGGACCACCAGCTGGTCCTTCATCGTCTTGACGGCGTTGGCGGGAAAGTGGTCCAGATCCCTGAGCAGGACGGTGCGCTCTATCCAGTACGCCGACAGCCTGCACACAAGCTGGGATATGGAGGGCTTGGCGATGGAGCTGCCCTTCGGGGCGTTGTTCTCAAGGAGAAACTTGAAGTCTCGATTAAAGGTTCCGTCCAGGAAGCTGCTGACGGCGCCGAAGAGCAGAAACCCAGACTCCAGGACCTCCTCGGTCCACTGCGCCGCCAGCTTTGCAACGGGATCCAAGTTCATGGCCTGGAAGAAGACGCCAAAGATTTCTCCGTCCTCCTCCACCATGTTCTTAAGCACGGTCGCCAGGCTGCGCGTGATGTAGTCCTGAAGTTCCTGCAACCCGTTCGTGTCGTCCTGGGGAAGCTCCAGCGCCCTGACGGCGGTGGAGAGGGGCACCCTGTAGTCGCCCTCGCCCTCTTCGAAGTACCTCACGACCACGCTGGAGAGTACCCCGTAAACCGAGCGGCACGACTCCGGCAGGTCGGCCAGCTCGGAGAACTTCAGCCTGTCCATGACGACGGCTCGGCACTCCTTCTTGAACCTCTCCTCCCGTCCCGCGCTCCCCCGCAGTTCCCCGACCGCGGCGCCGACCGCGCCCTCGCTGACGCCCGCCGCACCAAGGTGCTCCATCAGGTCGTTGGCCACCCGGGCGCAGGCGACGCTGTCGCCCGCGCAGGCGCGACGGACCTCTGCGGCAAAGTACACGTAGGAGTGGAGCGTCCTGCGCTCAGTCACGCACTTGCGCAGGCGCCGGTACTCCTCGTTCACAGCCCCGATGTAGTCCTGGAAACTCTGCATCACGTCCCTGGGCGTCAGTCCTCCCTTCTCCCTTGTCGTCCTGCTCCTCCGCTTCCGCGGACTATCCCTGCTCACGTCCTCGTTGAGCGCGTCCGACAGGTCCGCCTCCCCGTGGGAGCCTAACCTCCGTCTGCGTTTCACACCACTACTAGAACAGGGGCTCCCTTTCCTTCCGGGCGAGGAGCAGGGGCGCCTCCTGCTCCTCCTCCCTTCGTCCGCCAAGAGTTCCATCAGCTTGGAGAGGACTTCGCGGTAGAAGTCGAAGTCGCTGGATGCCTGATACCCTCCACTCTTCCTGGCCCTCTTGGCGGGACCACCTCCGAAGACGGAGGCGTTGATCTTTCTCATGGTCACCTCCGGCGCCGACGATTCCTCCAGCTGCTGCTTCACCGTGACCACGGTCTGCTTGCTCTTGGACAGGTTCTTCAGCGTGTCCAGGATGAGGAGTCTGGAGCTGGTGTCCCTCATCATTGGGTCGCTCTGCTTATGACCGTCTACGAAGAAGACGAGGTCCTCCGAAACCTCTGCGAAGTCTTCCAAGAAATCGACCAGCAGCTGGAGGTCGGATGAGGAGAACTTCCTCTTTGTGTTGCCCAATCCCAGTTCCTTGGGATCGAGACGTGTCTCTTCTCCTCCCGCGGCCTTCTTCGTCTCTTCTGCCACCACAGCCTGACGCTGCTCGCTCAGGAAGGAGTCGATGGCGCTAGCGAAGATTCTCGATCCGGGCCTGGACCCATACAGGCCCCCCTCCTTCTCCTTCTCCTCCTCCTTACTGACGGGGCCGACGGAGAACTCCAATGCGTGTCTGGCCAGGAACTCGAGCGAGAGACCCTGCCACGAGGGCGGGTGCGAGCGCTCCTTCTTGCACAGGATCCTCTCGAGCCTGTCCACAGCCCTCTCCCACTCCCTGTCGTCCTTGCGCAGCCCCTGCACCTGCGCGGCCAGGGACTTTGCGCCGTGGCCGGCGTCCCCGAGCAACTCGCACATGTTGGCAGCAATGCTCCTGACGTAGCCGGAGGAACCGTCGTCCTTGTGAGAGGAAATCTTCCCTTCCAAGTAGTCGCACAGGTCTCGCAGATCGCCCGGGACGTGAGGTGCTTTCTCCTCTATTCTCCTCTCATCTTCGCTAGATCCTACATACAACGGGGAAATGAAGTACTGTAGTCCTACTTGCTCCTAGCCAACGAAACTGTCGATCAAACATTTACCAGAGAATGGAGACTCGGGAGGCGTCTTGGGTCCGTAGGATGACAAGCTGTGCTGCCGCGACGGCCCCCTCCCGTCCATGCCGCCCTTCCTCTCCCTCACGACGGACCCGGCCCTGTCCACCCAGTCGATGGTGGCCGCCAGGCAGGCATCGAACTGCTTCTCCACCTGGTGGGCCTGCCGGGCCACCCGCTTCAGAGTGCGCGACTTCAGCTCGGAGAACAGGCGGTTCAAGTCTCCCACAGACGCCTCTTCCTGCAACCAGTCCTTGTCGACCCTGCAGGCCACGAGGATGTCCACGAACGTGGAGGACACCGCGCGGCAGCGGTTCAGCAGTCGATCGTAACGACCCTATAAAGGTATAAACTTTTTTTTAATCGGCCATACAGTAGTATGAGCAAGATATTAGTGCTACCTGGCAGAAGGTGCATGGGAACATGTCGAAAACGCCACTGACTAGAAGTGTGTCCCTCTCCTTCTCCAGTTTAGATTTCACAAATCTCCTCAGATCGGACAACTCATGGATTTTCTGCAGACATGATAATAGTTTTAATACAGTAGTTACTGTATGTACTATATTACACAGGTATTACATATCCTCACAACAATAGTTACCTGAAGAAATTCATCAAAGTCGCCAATGAGAGACTTGTTGAACCGCCTGCACTCCTGGTTGAGGTCGACGCCGACCCTGCCCAGCTCGTGGTAGACCTTGAGAAGCGCCAGGGCCCTGTCGTCCGCCGTCTCCAGCCTGCGCCGGCTGGTGCCGAACGCCAGTCTCCAGGCCACGTCCACCGGCACCCGGGGAATGCGGTCCAGGCCGCGGGGGCCTTCCTCGAGGCCGCGGAAGTAGGTTCGTCGGACGGGGTCCTCCAGGACGAGGTAGCCCTTTACGCAGGCCAGGTCCTGCAGGAGGGACTTGCTCTCCGCAAGGATGGCCGTCCGCAGGAAGTAGCCGAGCACCTCCGGGTGGGCGAAGACGAGGACGGCGCCGTCAAAGTCGGTGCCTCCTAGCTCGCGGCGGACGAAGGAGACCAGGTCGCGGACGGCGCCGTTCGGGGAAGAACACCTGAACGGAAAAAAAACCCCAATCTATCTTGGAGTAAAAAAAAAAGTGAATAAATTTCTAATGACTACCGTAGTTTCTTCTTCTCGGCTGGATGGTTGTACTTGTACTCGCCGGCTCCGTCCCCGCCGCCCCTCCTATCGTGGTGCGGGGAGTACCCAAGAGTCTTCATGGCGGAACGGGAAAACTGGAACCGAACGGATTGGGAGGGGGACTAGCTAAACAATTAAAAGAGCTCATTAGTTCATGGACGCGGTGTCAGCAATTAGTACGTGTTCGTCGCAGATGGCAGCGAAAAAGCTTCGTTCGACCGAGCCAAGTTCGTCCTTCCTCTCCAGGCAAGCACCAATTTGAAAGGCGTCCGCACCCAGGTTGCCATCACCGAACACCTACGATATGTAGTAGAAGAAAGTTGCAATTCACCTACTAGTGGTAGGAGGTCAGACAGTCTCTTCATAGTCTAACCTGAAGGTCGCAAAAGACGACGAGCTTGTCCTGGAGCTCTCCCGTCATTGGCGAAGTCTTCGAGCAGGGGTGGCCGGGCAGCCGGTGGAAGCCGAAGTCGCTGTGCTCGAAGGGAAACGACTTCGCGTCCAACTTCTCCGGCTGCGCCGGCCTCCTCCTCCTCTCCCTGCCCTTGGACCTGTCTCCGCTGTCGCTTCTGTCCCTTCGCCGCCTCTCGCGCTCAGACCTCCTCGGGCGGTGGTCGTCGTCCTCCTCCTCCTCCTCCTCTCGCTTCTGGGAGGACCTGCAGGTGTCTGCCAGGCGTGCCTCCGAGGACGAGTAGCACGCGGAAGGCCGCCGGCGCCGGGACCAGTCGTCGCGATCACTCCCTTCGCCCTCGCTTCCTCTCCGCCTCTTTCTCGGGTGGACTTCCTCCTCTTCCCTGCGCCGATCAGAAGCCGTGGGATGATGGTGATGCTCAACCAGATGCTGGTCTGGAGGAGGGCAAGAGTGACTGGACATGGAGGAGGAGGAGATGGACGTCTTTCTCTCAAACAGAGGTGCTCGGTGTGACTCCGGCTCGACTGCAAGCTCCTCCCTGAACTCTAGAGGAGGCGTCCTCGGATGATGCTCTTGCTGTTGTTGCTGTTGATACTGTTGTTGGCTGGGTTCCTGTAGCGGTTGTTGTGGCGGTATCCCAAGAGTCCTAAGAGCATTCTCAAACGATTCGTATGCCTCTGGGAGCTTGAAACGACCCTTCAAAGATGTCTGAATGGCAAACTGGATAATGAATGCAGTCAAGACCTGTAACGGAGAGAAAGAAACGATTGTTTTAAAGGCATAATATACAAAGTTGATTTCCAACAGGAGTACTATAATTAACCTTTAGAGAGCAGATTGGAGGAAGATTGTGCTGTACTGGAGCAAAGTACGCCCCGAGCAGGGTGGGGAAGTAGTGAATCCTGCCCTGGTTCCGCTCCAGGTCGATCTCGTACCACGCGATAAGGGTAGACGGGTGCACCTGGGTGGTCTTGACGGTGGCCAGCACCTTGTCCACGGCCGCCCTCGTCACGGCCATGTGCTGCTGCGGGGTCTGGACCGCCGATGCCTGGCCGGCCGCCACGGCTACCACTTCGCCCAGCTTGCGAAACATGAAGTGGTGAAATTCCGTCTGGACCTGCGTCACCGCCGCGTCCAGACTCAGCTGCTCCTGTGGCTGCGCCACCACGAGCGGCGGCTGGAGTTGCTGAGGGCATCCTTGCTGCTGCTGAGCCTCTTGCTGGGATTTGTCTGGCGGTGGTGGGGTCATGACTTGCACGTCACTCCTTACTTCGGACGAGGGGTCCTGACAGGACAATTAAGATAAACGTACGGTATTCCCATCATAAAACGACAAAAAAAATATCCAACTTACTAGTGTTACTGTTGTCGGGTGTCCCTGCTGCGATCTTTGGTCTTGCAAATACTTCTCCTTCTGCTCTATCCTCTTCCTCTCTTTCATCCTCTTCATTATGACCATCTGGTAGTGCTCGACGGTGCGATCCACGATGTAGCTGACAGACGTCCCTTCAGGCAAGCGCTCTCTATTAAAAAATAAATAATATTATTAAATTAAATTAGAATATGTAGGCAAAAAAGATTTTGCACAGACTGAGAAAGGTTGTGTACTATAAAATCTTCTGCTTCGTGTACCTGATTCCATTCAGCCTTCCCCACAATTTGGTGGGTAGCTCCTTCGCCTCCCTCTTTCCCTCCTCGACTTCGGCGTCGTAGTAGGCGACCATCTGGAGCAACCTGCGGTAGGTGTAGCCAAGGCTCTTCCATGCCTCGCACCAGGCTAACGCCTTACAATCGGACTCCTCGTCACCCTTGTTCAGCTTGTGCTTGTTAATGTAGACGTAGTACCTGAAGGACAGTTGTGGATAAAAGTAAATGTAAATAAATAATGAGGATGAAAAAAAAAGTTTCCTACCGGTGAAGGGAAGAGAATTCTCCCAACTGGTGGAGCCTCCCGTGGACGTCCGACCTGGACGGCCTTCTGGCGGTAGGAGAGGCCTCTCGTACCTCCTCGTCCGTGCTCACCCTGATGGAGGACGACGAACCCTGCTCTTCCCCTTGGCTGGTGAGGGCGCGCCTGGCCTTCAGGTACTACGTCTACATTAACAAGCACAAGCTGAACAAGGG
>JAAUYM010081287.1_pt1 | contig 11992 bp, 15 predicted proteins | sample 7278001 | NCBI WGS metagenome assembly JAAUYM01 (sample SAMN14350224, study PRJNA611818) | marine sediment metagenome | isolation source: surface marine sediment (1.8m) | place: French Polynesia: Moorea | collected 2018-08
CAATAAAAACATGACAAGTAGGTACGTTTGCCAACAAACTAGAATTGATCGCACCTGTGGACAAGCGCGTGACAGTACTTGGCCTCGGTAGCCACCTCCGTGTTCTCGACGTGATCTCCACCCTGAGGGGTGTAGGAAGACCAACTGTGAGGGAGTACAAGATCGTGGGCCTCGTCCAGACCTAGAGAGGAGCGGGGGTGAGAAGACTTATATCTGTAGGTGTGTGTGGCACAATGAAATGGATACTCTCCCGTACCTCCACAGGCCAGGTAGAGCATGGCGACGGTGACGTCTGCCATGTGCTCGCCGCGCTTGCCCAACACGGGCCTGTTGATGCGGCTGCCGTTGCCCACCTGGACAGCAAGCAGCCCAAAAACCGAGGCTGTTTGTTAGACAATAAACCTATATTTTTATATTAGATGTTTCTTTCCTACCTCGTGCCTGTCGACGACTACCACGTCCTCCCTACCAAGTCCCTCAACCACGTTAGGTAGGCGAGAGGAGTCCAACTTGGACAGGGGCTTGTAGCTCATGCGATCACCTGAGGAGAAGCAGATTTAGTATTTTGATGTTATTGCTGATGCTTGTCGACCCTTTAGAAGAAAAGAATCTCTCCCTTTTTTTTCTTTTTCTCATCTTGTCACGGCATCAACACTTGTATTCTAATCCTTGCTTCCTCACCTCTTGTCTCCATGGGATGATCGGCGGCGTAGGCAAGAATGTCTTTCACGCGGTCTGTGTAGAGGTGGGAGGGTACCGCCATGGCCAAAAATTTGCCTGTAGTGGACCAAGACCACAAACGCTTTACGACAATAATATTTTGCGAGTGAACTCAATTTAACTTCCTTCTTTAAAGAAGTCGAAGGTACCAAATTACACTTTATTTTTGCTCATCAAAAGGCCCTTTTAAGTAACACCATAAACATTTTCAGCACTCTCTCAAGAAATTTCGGATGTGTTCCAGGCCGGACTCTCCTGACATCCTCCTGGCGCCTCTCTGGCCGTTCTCGACGGGCGCCACCTCGGCCCTGAGCCTCTGCAGCAGCCTCGCCCACCCGGGAGCGCCCCCGTCCCTGCTGACCCAGGGACACCAGGGAAGGTGCTCCCTCAAGGGGTGGAAGAACTTCTTCCCGTCGCGTGCAGAAAGAAAGTCGAACTGGCCGTCCAAGTTCAGCAAGTTGCCGTCGTCGCTCCTTTCGTTATCCGCGTTGCCGTCCGTGTTGCTCCCGCTGAGGTCAGACTTGGGCTCTTCTGGGACTGGCTCTTCATCGGAGGAGACGATCTCTATCACGTCCGAGTCATCATCTTCTTCCACTCGACCAGAATGCGGTCCTTCGTCACCTTCCATCTCATCGCTCAACTCCTCTTGATTTTCGTCCTCTTCCTCTTCCTCCTCTCTTTCTTCATTTTCCATCTCTTCCTCTTCTTCTTCTTCAACATCCTCTTCATCCGAGACCTCGACCGACATCTCCCTTGGACTGGCCGATGCAAAGGACATTTCTCTCTCTGGCAGCTCCTTCGGGCTGTACGACCTGCTGTACGAGACGTCTGCCACACTCATGTCTTGGGCTTCCACTTCTGCATCTGCATCGGCATCTGCATCGGTATCTGCATCGGCATGGGCATCTGCAACTGCATCTGCATCGGCATCGGCATCTGCATCGGCATCGGCATCGACATCATTGTCTTCTTCTCTGTCCGAAGATTCCTTCACGCTCTGTGACCTGTAGCTTGGCGATTCCGACATGCTCTCTCCTTGGGATTCTCTTTCCTCACCACTGCGGCCTGTTTCCTCCAGGGGATCCTGGGTCAAACTCGGAGAAGGATCTTCCAAATTTTTGCCTTCCTCAGAGCTAGGAGTATTCGCCTCGGCCTCTCCCATTTTTCCTGCTTCCTTTCCCGTGTTTCCCGTGTCACTCTCGTCTTCCCCACTGCCTCCCGCCTCGTCCACGTTCGCCTTCTCACTCTCCTTGTCATCATTACCCGACTTGGCCTCCTCAGCATCACTTCCAGTCTCTTCGCCTTCGCTCTCCTTTGCCTCGTCGTCCGTGTCGATCCTCCAGGTTCGATCATGCTCCTCTGGATCGCAAACTTGACTGCCCTCAGAGTACACGGAGCTGCTCTGGACAGGATCGTTTTCACGATCGCTCGCCTTGTCACCCTCGTCTCCCGTGCTTCTCCCTTTGTATGATTCGTCTTCGGGATCTAGTCTGCTTGTCCAGCCCTCTCCCGACTCTGACGACTTCCAGTTTGACCTGTGGGAATTATTCCCTTCAGCATCCGACCCAGGCGGCCTGTTCCTTGGAGAGTCGAAAGTACTACCCTGGTGGAGGTCGCCCCCACCAGTAGAGGTTGTCCTGTCTGGTGAGGACTCCCTGGTGGATACTTGAGAGATCTCTTCCGAAGTGCCATTGTTGAAGTTCAGCTTGTTCCCGTCCTCTCCGCTGCCGGTCTCTTTGTCAGCCGAAACTTCGGCCCCAGACTCTGCGGCTCTGCTGTCGTGGCTCTCGTGAGAGCCGTCACCGTCCTCCTTGTCTCCTTGAACTGGACGACGACCTTCTAGAGATCGTTCACCGGGCCCGATCTCTCTCTTCTCTGACCTTGCTTCCTTCTCGTCGTTGAAGATCTCTTCCACCACGTCCTTGATCGCCTCCCGTACCATATCCTCGGCCGTCTCCATGACAAACTGGTGCTCCTCTTCCTCCGTCAACCCGAGATCTTCCTCCTCCGCTTCCTGCTCCTCCCCGGAGTCGCCCAAAGACCTGAAGGCGAAGGTGCCGCACCTCTTGTTGCACACGTTGCAGACGAGGAGGGGCAAACGCGCCCCACCCTTCAAGGACCATCCGCAGAGGGTCAGGAGGACGACGCTAAAAGACCTCTCCTTGTCTTCGTCGTCGCCAGTTTTTAATGCCTCCGAGAACCTGGCAACGAGCTTCTTCAGAGTCCCCTTATCATTCCTCTCCAGGACCCTGACGGCGCGCCTGGACACCTTGGGAGTCTGATCCCTCTGCAGCGCAGAGAACAAGAGGCGAGTCTGTTCGAGAAACCCGTGGAGGCCGGAGAAGACCGGCTCCGTCTCCCGGTCCAGGATGCAGAAGCTCTCCGGAGAAGGGAGCTTCCCCCAGCTGCAGAACCGGGCGTGGTCCTCCACCAGGCGCCGGCGCAGCCTGTGCGCCGACGCGCGGAAGACGTCCGGGGCGCAGGAGGAGACGAGCCTGCCGAAGACGGTGGAGCCGCAGGAGACGCAGCGCAGCAGGTCCACGTCCGCCAGGTGCCACCCGTGCCTGGCGCACTCCAGGGGCGAGACCGGCCCGTGGGAGGACCACTTGAGCGGGGCGAAGGTGGATAGGCGGGAGCGGAAGGCGGGCAAGTCCAGCGAGGCGTCCACGCGACGGTGTTTGCTAGGGGGAGACGACAGAGGAGACGAGGGCGACGACGAGGCTTCCTTCGGCGTAGACACCTTTGAGGTGCCCGATGTCGGCAGGGACTGGTCCAAAAAGCTGAGAAAAAGGAAGGGAGGAAAGCTTTTTAAATCAAGATCGCATGCCTCTTGCCTGATCATGAATCTTTTCTTCTCTTTTCTTCTCACCTGTGCAAATCCCCGCCATTGGAGGTAGGTTGAAGCAGCACCTTAAGTGGCCTCGTTGAGTCCGAGACACCCTCCATTTTTCTCGAGCCAAGATCGAAAGGCCTGCAAATCTTAACTCAAGGTTCTTCGCCGGTTTGCCCGCTCTGCTGTTGCTGGCTGATGGTGCTAGACTAATCGTGACGCGCATGCGCAGCTGCAATCCACTGTCAACAAACCCACCCTCCCGCCACCCCACACAGCCACAGCTATCTCTGTGGCCACAGCAGACACGGAGAGCCCTGCTCCTGAGCAGGAGCTGATCCAGGAGTGGCACTGGCAGTCAGGGCTGAAAGAGAGGGAGAGAGCCCCTCTGAAAAAGCCCTTTCTCCTTTCTTATCGATTTCTCCTCCACTTGGAGCCCACCCTCAAGGTCGAGGATTCAGACGGAGTCACAGGCAGGCAGAGTAGGCAAAATCAGCTGAGGCCTGAGGAGCAGTCAAAAGAACCCGACGACGAAGGGACAGGAGATCAAGATGTACGCGAAGAAGAAGGCGGAGGGGCAGGAGCACGTGAGGCAGGCGGAGAAGGCGCTCAAGACGTCGCTGATGAAATGGACCCCCGACCACGACACCGCGGGGGACTCGTTCTCCAGGGCCGCCACCTGCTTCAAGGTGGCCAAGTGCTACGACGAGGCACTCGACTCGCTCAACAGGGCCTGCGAGTGCTACAAGGAATGCAGGCAGCTCTACCAGGTAACACTCTTTATTTTTGTCATCGAGCCTTTACCATAAAGTTACTTTAGTACTTGTAATTTCAATAATAGCTTCAACTGGTAATAAAACGGTCAAATTTTACATTAGGTATCATTTTCTGATACAGGGTACGTAATCAGGATCTCCGCTCCAGCTGGGATAAAGCATCCTTAGTCCTTGTTTTTAGCCTGTCGACCTTTTTTTTATATTCATTAACCCCGGTCGAAATAGAAGTTAACCTAACCCCGTGCCTAAACGAGTAAATTTGCGATATTGTTTTATTAAGGGTCATGGCTAACTGCTAAATTATTCTTTTAAACACTGATTATATGCATCAACGTTATGTGTGACGATATGTCTTCCACTTTTGCAGGCAGCCAAGATGCTGGAGCAATGCGTGCTGATCTGCCGGGACAGCAACAGGCTCGGCCAGATCGCTGAGCTTGCGGAGAGGGGCGGGCTGCTCTACAGGCAGCACGGGTCCCCAGAGTCGGCCGCGCAGTTGCTGGAGAAAGCGGCCAAGATTCTAGAGTCAAAGGATCCAGTGAGGTGTGTGTACTAGTAATAACGTACAGTAGAATCTCGATTTGACGTATCTTAATTATATGCACACCGTAAGGCAATGCTGATAAACGGCATGGTAAAATGTGGATTCAACTGCGCTGTGCTGCCTTTGCTGTTGACTGTGGTCATGTAGGTACAACGTGCCGATTCTCTCTGATCAGGGCTCTGGAGTTGTACGAGAAGGCGGCCGAGACCATCATGGTGGAGGACCGGCCAAAGCAGGCAGCCGAGTACTTGGTCAAGGTGGGCAGGCTGCAGGTGAAGGCCAAGCTGTGGGACAAGGCCAGTGCCACCATGGAGAACACCATCAGGCTCATGCAAGAGTCGGGCTCCGTCAATACCATCGGACGGATCGTCTGTGGGCTTGTACTCATCGAACTGGTGAGGAAATTTCCGTGACCCCCATATTTTAAAATGTGGCTGCTTAAAAGCTAATGCTTTTTTATCAGGCTCGCGAGGATGTCGTTGCCGCGTCCAAGCAGTTTTCTGCCTGGGGTGGTTACTGCGATGGCGATCAGTCAGCTGCCATCAACACCATCCTTAACGGCTTCAACGACGAGGACGGCGATGTCGCAAAGTGAGTTGGAAGGAGTAGTGAACACGTGCGGACTAGTGCGAGGATGCTTCCGTGCTCAGCTACTTACGTAGCCTAACGTGCTAGAACAGGGAATATCCAATCTTTATCAGTTCATATACCATATTCACCAGCGTATATTTGGTGTATCACTTTGGCACTTTTGTTTCATCCCCTCCACAGACAAGGGCTTACTTCCGGAGCCATCAAGAACCTGGATGTGGAGTTCACCATCATGGCCAGAGACATCAAGCTTCCAGAAGGTGGGAGTGGGCTAGAGGCCGCCGCCGCGGCGTACGGAGCGCAGAGGGCGGCGGCTACGGCACCCTCCGGCCCTCCTCAGGCTCCGGCGGCACCGGCAGAGGCGTCCGGTGGTCCGGCGGAGCATTCCTTCGGGGTGGACCCGGTGGTGGCCGCGGATATGGGAGAGACAAGGGAGCAGAGGGAGGAGGACGTGCGACAGCAGCAGAGACAGCTGGAGGAGGAAGACGACGAGGACGAGCTATGTTGAGAAAAAAAAGCAAAGTTAGGCATTTCTGTTTTGTTCAATAACTTATTATTAACGCGTATAATTATTTATGTTGTGCTCTTTTGTTGTGGCACGAGTGAGATCGAGAATATTGCCAACACGCTGTATAAGAAGTGCGAATAGGTCATTGATGACAGAGGATTTTTTTTGTTCAAGTTTGCGCAAACAATAACGCAACACGAACCTTGAGATATAGTATTTCTCGCTTTGCCATAGTACAGTAGTGTCGAAATAAATTACGACATTAACTGGTAGTGCAAGGTGGAATTACCATACTGTACAGGTGCAACATGATATATGAAGATGAAACAGAAGAGAAGGAGAAAAAAACATACTCCAACAATTTCCATAAATCCAACATGCGAATCTCTCACACCTAACAGCCAGCTCAGTTAAACCTGGAACGTTGCTCTCGTTGCCACGAGCCAGATATTTTCCATGCATGACTTTTTTTACCTGTGCATGTGTTGCACAGTTTTTTGGGCATTTGGACATACAAGCTCCCTTCGTGCAGAAAAAAATCTCAAAAAAACCGAAGTACTGTAGTAATAAATTTAGAGGGACAATTATTGATATAAGTGTCTAGTTTGGGCACACAAACTAGTGGTTTTTCTTGCACAAATGTTCGCACAATTTGCGCATTTTTTCGAAATGGGTGTCTGGTAAGAAGGTATACATTCATCCTTCGCCAGAGCCAAGGAGCCATGGAGAAGTTCAAAAAGACCGAGAGGGTCGAAAAAAGGATGAAGAACGGTCTGGGGGAAAGAAGTCGAAGCTGAAACAGCTTTGTCTGCATCCAAGGACTAAAAATGCATGACATAAGAATAAATCGGTAAAACCGATTGATCGTGTGTGTGGCTCTCACTCAGGCTCCTAACATGTTGGTGCCATCTTTTATATTCTTTTTTTTTTACTGTACTGTACTACGTAGCATTTTAAAGAAACATTTCAGGAGATCCCCCTCCCAAAATGCACGTGATTCACATAGCTTACTCAATTTCTTTTGGGGTTGAGCAGTCTGAACTCCCTGATGCAGGCCAGCAGCCAGGACAGGGGCAGAGACTTCATGTGGGCCATGTTGTACTTGAGTTGCGGCTCCTTGATCCCCTCCACCCCGTCCAGGTAGACAAGGTAGTGCGAGCACTTTGCCAGAGGCCCGCCCTCCTCGGCATGGTAGGGCACTCTCTGCTCGTCATCCGGGATGGCCTCCGGGTCCGGTTCGCGAGTGAGGACGGCGCCACCGCCCGCGCGAAGGATCCGGCCCAGCTCTGGCTTGGACAGCGGGCAGGAGGAGGAGAACGCTCCTTGCAGGTAGAAGTGGCAGCCATCGAAGAGAGGGGGGCGGCGGAGCCTAAGTGCATTTTCTGCTGCGCGACCGGGGGCTCCGGTGGTGCCACGGCTTTTCTTCTCAGAGTCATCGGAGACGCCGAGGAGAACGTAGTCTTCTTCTGGTAGCGGTTCAACCTCGTCAGCGGATGCGTCAAGCCCTGGAGATGGTTACTTATAATTCTGTCACAAAAATTGCGTTAACTGTACTGTAAATTGTGACTCACAGTCTTTCCCGACCAGCCACTTTCCGGCCAGCATGCACTCGTAGTAGGCCGACGTCTCTTTCTCCAGGAACTGGCCGTCCTTCGGATCGACCCCAAAGAAGACGACAGTGGTCACCTCCGGCGCCAGCGCCGAGTCCACCTTCGCCCCCATCCGCTTGGCCGCCGTCTTGGCCGCGGATGACTCCGAGGCCGGCACGTCCGGGAAGTAAAGCACCCTGCGCTGCTGCAGCTCGTGGGCGGCGGCGCTGGCGGCCGAGGCCGCCGTCAGGTCCAGCTGCTCAGAGTCCGTCAGGAGGCAGCGGGCAGAATCCAGGCAGGACAGGGCGGCGGCATCGCTGGCAACGTCTCTGTCACAGGGAAGTCGAAGTCAGATCAGGTCAGATCTTGGCCGCCTCAACCGCGGCTGTTTACGCACCTCGGCGTCTTCCCAGTAGCATCCTTTGCGTTCTTGTCCGCCCCCTTGGCGACGAGCAGCTTGATGAGCCCCCTGTGTCCGGCCGTGGTCGCCTCGTGCAGCGGGGTCAGGTTCTCGTCGCTGCCGGGAACGTTCGGGTCGGCGCGGCCGTCGTCCAGCAGCAGCCTGCGGACGGCAGGGCGGTCAGCCAAGCAAAGCGCGAATTCCCCATCCCTTCCCTCTCTCACCTGGCGACTTCCGTGTGTCCGCCCATGACGGCCTCGTGCAGAGGGGTCCACCCGGCGTTGTCGCAGGTGTTGGCGGAGGCGCCGCGGCTCAGCAGGTCGCGCACCAATTCGAGGTCGCCCTGGTTTGCAGTTCAGAAGTTCTTAAAGATTTCGAGAGGCAAAAAAAAAAAAAAAAAAAAAGACATGAAGAAAACTAACTTACCCTGATGCAAGCCTTCTGCAGCGCCGTCTCTCCCTTTGCATTCTTCCTGTCCAGCTTCACCATCGGCGACTTCTGCGGTGGCTTCATCTTGGACTTGACCAGGTTCTGGATTAGAGACTTCGTCGACGACTTCTTGGCCGTCTGCGCAGGCGTGGCCACTTTTCCCCTCTCTCCTTTCGCCGACTTTGTCGAGGTCTCAGACTTGGTTGAGGACTTTATCGACGACTTCTTGGCCGTCTGCGCGGGTGTGGCCGCTCCCGCCGACTTTGTCGAGGTCTCGGACTTGGTCGATGACGTCGGCGAGGAGGACCTCTTGAAGAACTTCCCTCCCGGCTTTCTCTTGGCCCTGGTCTGGTTCATGGAGGAGGACGCCGCCGAAGTCGACGCCGACAGGGGCGACAGAGACCTCTTCGTCCTCCCCCTCCCTCTACCCCCCTTTGCAGATGACGATGGCTGCGTCTTTTCCGGAGCACTCATCTTCTTTGTTGGCGGATCCTCCCTGGCCGTTGCTTGGGCCTTCTCTTCTTCCCCCGTGATGGCCCTCTGCATCTTCTTCACCGCCTCCCACCTCTCCAGCCTGATCCTGTCCACTCTCGCCCCCGCCCTTGTGGTATTCACCCCGCAGCCCGTGACCGGACAGCTTCCTCCAGCCCAGCCCTCGTCCTCGTCGGTGTCCTCCCCGCCTTCGTCATCACTGCCGCTGTCTTCCTCGCTCTTCCGCCTACACTCCTTGCAGATGGAGTGTCCGCACCCGTCCAACAGGACCGGGGCCGCACCTGGCTTCCCTCGGCAGCAGGAGCAGGATAGGAGGACGCTCAGCTCGTCCAGGGCCGCCAGGGACTCGGGGAACTCCAACACGTCCAGCACAGAGGTCGTCATCTTCTGCTCTCCCAGGTCCTCGCCTGCTGCGGCTCCTCCCAACCGCAACCAGTCCAGTTGCCCGCTACACATCAGCTGTTTTGTTATTATTAAGGTTGCGTGAGTAATGTAGAGTATTTTCGTTACAGCAAGCCGCCCTTGAGTTCTCTATGTTGTTCTGTTCAGTTCCCCTTCCTACCCTACCCTAGCCTTGGGCAAGTTCCTCTTGCCCAAAAAGGTACCCCTTCCCTCCTGGGCCAAACATACTCCCTTTCCTCCCTGAGCCACGAAAGGATAAACCAAATAACCAAATATACCTAGCACATTTTTTTTTGTTTATTTACGTTACTTTTGTGTGTTTGCTTCATTTTTTTACTTCAAAAAATGCCTTTTTGGACCTTTGTCAACTGCATTCCTACCATTTGACTTTCGACTCACGACTGCGGTTGAACTTTTATATTCGTCCTTTTTTTTATCTGCCAACCCTGATTTCGCCACGTTTCTCAGAGAGAGAGAAGAGAAACGTACCCAACCGCCTTCAAATAACACCGTCTTTGAAAGGCGCCATCTAGCAATTTGCAAAATACGTAGAGATGTGTTAAAAAAATAAAGCATTGTACTGCTTTCTGCAACAAGCATGCTTTTGCATATATTGGTATATAATTAGGTTTTAAGCCTTTACAATAATGGGCAGAATGAATCAGCAAGTTTTAACTTCTATAGAGGGAGCCACTTGAAAAGAACTAATCTTTCTCCTCATTTTTACTTTATTCTTCGACTGGAGTCACCTTTGTGATACGAAGGAGAGGGAAGGGAGGAGGAGGAAGAGAGAGGGAGGACTGACAGACACTGAGTCACTGACGACTGACGAGCGAGCGTGCAGAAGGCGTGGAGTGGAGATCGGGCGGAAAGCAGCGTTGAAATTTTCGCCCCAGCTTTGCGCTACTGCTGCGAAAACTGCTGCGAATTTTAAACACTTGGGTCTTTTTTTTAGAAAAAGTTGCAGCATATCTCGGTATTCTGCTCTTTCTCTATTTACAGCAAAATCCTTGAGACAAGCAATCCTTTGCTATCTATATCTGCAAAATCAATTGCGTATTTTGAAGGCGATCCCGATGTAGCAACGCTGGATTCTTGCGAATCTTCCTTGCTTTGCTGCTTACGCAAAGAGCGATTGTCAACAGGTTGGCGGGAGCGGTGCTCCCCCCCCCCCGTCCACGCGTTCAACGTGTTCGAGTCCGAGTAAAACGTGAAGGACGATGAAGTGTGCCTTGTGATCTAGTTGAGGGTGTCGTCTGAAAGGTGAAGCCATGGTTGTGCTTTCAGTGCCAGAAGCAGAAGAGGGGCACTTGGCGGCCCCCGCCGTCGTCATGGAGACGAAGCCCACCGACGGCGCCGACGCCAGCACAAGGACTAGCAGCAGTAGAGGCACCCTGCACAATAAACGTTGGATTTTAGAGACTAGTTGCTGTTAGGTGTTTGGAAGTCGGCTCGGTGTCTGTGATACGTGAACTCGTACGCTAGCACGTGCGTACAGTACAGCGAGTCTTGATTACCTGAAGAGATGGTTCTGGAGAAGTCTCCCGGCCGCCCCGAGGAAGCCCGCCCGGATTCGCCCCCGGAGGGCGAGGAGAGGGTCGACGGAGGGAAGCGGGAGAAGGAGGAGGAGGCCCCCAGGACCGTCGTCCGCGACGTCCCCGGGAAGGGCAAGGGCCTGTTCGCCGCCAGGGACCTCCGCATGGGCGAGGTGGTGATGAGGGAGTCTCCCCTCATCGTCATGCCTGACGCCGTCTTCCAGCTAGAGGACATGGACAGGTTGGAGAGTTGGCTGGACAAGAGGGTGAACGCCCTCAGCAGCTCCGACAGGGCCGCCTTCTCCGCCCTCTCCGACTGCCGCTCTCCGCCCGACGAGGACGGAGAGGTGGAGAAGACGTCGCTCGGCATATTCTTCACCAACGACATGACCTTCGACGGCGACGCCGCCCTCTTCGTCCACATGGCCAGGGCGAACCACTCCTGCGCACCGAACGCGGACTTCGTCACCAGAACCAGGCTGGGTAAGGAATTGTTTAGGGTGGGTAGTGGTTGGTTTGTTCTTCATTTCTCGTCACTTGCTTCCTATCATTTTTTTTTTGTTTCCAGGCGTGCAAGACTTGGTGGCCACTCGAGACATCACTGCTGGCCAGGAGATCACCATCAGCTACCTCCCAGCCGGAGAGGAGGGGTCAGACGTCAGGGAGGTCAGGCAGGCGTACATAAGAGAGTGGTATGGGTTCAGGTGCTGCTGCAGGGTCTGCACGCTGCAGGTAGGGTATAGTTCGTCTGGGCCTGACGCAAGAAAAGTTTCAAGTATTGCTTTTTCCTGGCAACTAGTATGTAGTACGTTGTAGTACAGTATGTAGTACGTATATTGATTGGTGTGCACAGGGAGACAGTCTGACGAAGGACGAGGCCACGAGGAAGAGGATAAAGGCAGTCCAGTCCAAGACACTGGACGCAGTTTCCCTCCACGAGTTGGAAGAGTTCTCCGACAACCTGTCCGCCATCGGGTCGAAGCTGCCCTACCACCTGGAGGTGAACCGCCGCGTCTTCCAGCGGGCCCTGGAAGAGGATCGGCGACTGCTGGCGGCAAAGGTCTTCGCCGCCTCCTACCTCATGGACTCTATCGTCAACGGGGACTCCTCCGCGGCCTCCACCTCCTCCGACGACGACGATGACGACAACCCCAGCCAGTGGGAAGGTGTGCTCAG
>JAAUYM010128844.1_pt1 | contig 11989 bp, 21 predicted proteins | sample 7278001 | NCBI WGS metagenome assembly JAAUYM01 (sample SAMN14350224, study PRJNA611818) | marine sediment metagenome | isolation source: surface marine sediment (1.8m) | place: French Polynesia: Moorea | collected 2018-08
ACGTACCGATGTCTGCCAATCGCTTGATGTTCATGGCTTCCCAGCGTCTGAGATCCCCTTCGATTTGATAGTTATTTTCGATGTAGGATCTTAATTTAGCGACATCTTCGTCGCTTAAATCTCGCACACGGGTATCAGGGTTGACACCTGTTTCTGCTAAAATTTCTTGAGCTCGTGATAAACCAATACCATATAGATAAGTTAAGCCGATTTCGACTCGTTTATCTCTTGGCAGGTCAACACCAGATATCCTTGCCACTTTTGTTTTCCCTCTTAGCGTGTTCTTGTTTGTCTATTGTTTCGTTGATGTTTATGGAGATGTCATTCTAACCCTGACGTTGCTTATGTTTTGGGTTAGTACACAGTACCATGACTCTCCCCCGTCGCCGTATAACGCGACATTTTTCGCACATTTTTTTGACTGATGGTCTAACTTTCATGGATTTTTCTACAGCAGGACTGCAAGCTTATTATTATAGCAAAAGTTGCTTGTTTATGTCAGCTAAAATAGTGGTTTCAGAGGTAATCATGAGGGGATTATCATTCCCCTATCACCTTACTTTTTACTCCCTTTAAGCCGATACGTAATTCTCCCTTTGGTGAGATCGTAGGGGGTTAATTCCACTTTAACCCGATCACCTGGCAGAATTTTAATATAGTTACGGCGGATTTTGCCAGAAATATGGGCTAAAACATTAAACCCATTGTCTAGATCCACTCGAAACATCGCGTTAGGAAGTGACTCGGTTACGGTTCCTTCCATTTCAATTAAGTCTTGTTTTGACACAATCTTCTGCCTCAAATAGTATAATTGGGGAAAGACTAATTTCTGTTCTGGTCGGACGTTTCTTTATCATAAAAGAAGGGTCGCGATCAACTTTCCCTTACATATCTTAGCAAACCTCCTTGTTACTCTTGACTTTTTACCGAATTTAATTTCCATCTCAAGTCACCACTGCTTTAAGCTGTTTAGTGACTTCTGGCAACTCTAGGTTGCCATCAACAGAAGAAAGTCTGTCCTGTTGACGATAATAATCAAGGACAGGTTGGGTTTTTTCTCGGTAAACTTCTAGGCGACGGCGAATCGTCTCTTCGTTATCGTCTTTTCGCCCTCGTAATAACAAACGCTCAATAATCACTTCATCGGGAACATCCAAATTAATCGCTTGTTCGGAAAACTTGGCTAATTTATGGAGCAATTTGTCTAAAAATTCAGCTTGAGCAACGTTACGAGGGAAACCGTCTAAAATCCAGCCTTTTTGAGCATCTTCCTCGTTTAACCGTTCTTCAATTAAACCCAACAATAACTCATCAGGCACTAACTCCCCTTTATCTACATAAGCTTGGGCTTTTTGTCCTAAAGGGGTTTGTTTAGCGATCGCTTCTCGTAACATTTCCCCGGTGGAAATGTGGGGAATGTTAAGTTCTTGTGATAATTCTTGGGCTTGAGTTCCTTTTCCCGAACCAGGGGGACCCAAAAAAACTAATCCCTTACCTGTACTCATAATTTTGTCTTTTTGTGTTACTCAGTCTTGTACTAGGAGGGTTAAGGAACCCTGGGTCCCTCTTCCCCGATGTTTTATTGTTTGATCATGCCCTCATAGCGTTGAGAGATGACATAAGTTTGAATTTGTTTAGCGGTATCAATAGCCACACCCACTAAAATAAGTAGGGAGGTTGCCCCTAAACCTCGGAAGGTGGTGACACCGGTTGCTCCTTCCACTAAAGTAGGAACAGTCGCCACAAAACTCAAAAAGATAGCCCCTAAAAAGGTCAAACGGTTGAGAACCCCTTCTAAGTATTTTTTCGTCTTTTCCCCTGGACGAATACCGGGAATACTCGATCCCATTTTTTTGAGATTTTTCGAGACATCTTCCGGGTTAACGATTAAAGAAGCGTAGAAATAGCTAAAAAATAGGATTAATATGGAATAAACTCCCACATAAACCCAAGTTCCTGGACGTAGAGCATTGGCAACTTGTACCAACGCTTGACTTACCGGTCCTTCATTGCCAAAAAATCCGGCTAGAGATTGGGGTAAAATCAAAACAGCAGAGGCAAAAATAATGGGCATTACACCCCCTTGATTAAGCCTTAGGGGTAAATAGCTGGTTTTTTCTCGGTAAAGCTTCCGTCCCACTTGACGACGGGCTGAGATAATAGGAATGCGTCGGGTTCCTTCTTGAACAAAGACGATACCCACAATCATCACCAAGAAAACTAAAACGAGGATAACCACTTGTGCCACCGCTTGTCTGCCTCCAGTTTGGGCATAATCGATGGTTTGTCCGAGGGTTCTGGGTAAACTGGCGACAATATTGACAAAAATCAACAATGATGCTCCATTACCGATACCTCGTTCTGTAATTAACTCCGATACCCACATGACAAACATGGAACCGGCGGTTAAAGCTAAAACGGTTTCAGGAACGAACCAAAATTGGTCTCCTAAAGCGTATGGTCGTAGTAACCCAAAGGTAATCGCTGTACTTTGAATAACAGACCAGCCAGCAGCCACATAACGGGTAATTTGGGAAATTTTCCGTCTTCCAGCTTCCCCTTCGTTTTTCTGTAAATCTTCCAGGGAAGGAATGGCTGCTGTTAACAACTGCATGATGATGGAGGCATTAATAAAGGGAAGAATTCCCAAGGCAAAAATACCTAGTGTAGAAATACCTCCACCAGTAAAGATATCCAAAAAGCCCAAAACGGGACTATTACTAATAGCTCTAGCAAATTCTGTGCGATCGATGCCAGGAATGGGGATAAAAATCCCAAAACGAATTAAAATGAGTAAACCAATGGTAATCAACAACCGCCCTCGTAGGCCGGCTGCTTGAGCCATTTGTAAAAAGGTTTCTTGTGCTGTAGGTGTTTTCTCTCGACTGACAACCATTAATGGTAACCTCAGTGATTAACGATTATTTATTAATTGTGACATTTTACCAAACAATTAATAATTGATAATGAATAATTGATAGTTGATAATTCTGTTTTATCAGTGTTTCGAGTTGGCATAAGCAACCAAGAATTTGACGGAAATTATACCTCTGCTCAATCTCTACTATGGGAGTTTCAGGAGATTGGGGAGTGTGGGAAGACTTAAAAATTGCTCATGGTTTTTCTTCCCGGTCTTCCCCCTCTTCCCTTAGAGGTAATTCCTGTTCACTATTCATCATCAGTAGGAGGATCAGAGGGTTGTGATAAGTCTTGACAACTGCCTCCGGCCCCTTCAATTTTGGCTTTAGCTGACTTAGTGAAAGCAGCCGCTTTAACCGTTAAAGCAACGGTTAACTCTCCGTCTCCCAACACTTTCAACGCTCCATCGTTGCTGGTAATTAACCCAACTTCCATTAAACTCTCTAGGGTAACCTCGCTATTAGCTGGCAAACTGTTAAGTTTCCCCACATTAATGATGGTGTAATGGCTAGGATTAACTAACGGAAAGTGTTTTAACTTAGGAACCCGACGATAGAGGGGCATTTGTCCCCCTTCAAACCCGGCCTTAGTACCGGTTCCAGAGCGAGATTTTTGACCGCGCATTCCAAAACCACCACTGGCACCCTGGCCGGCAGAAATACCTCGGCCAATGCGACGACGGCGTTTCGTTGACCCTTTTTGGGGGCTGACTTCGTGTATTCTCATGTTTATTTGCCTGAGATTAAAAACGTTTATTTAGGTGTAAAGATGCTCTAGGGGAACCCCTCTTTCTTGGGCGACTTCCGAGAAGGTTCGCAGCCCTTCGAGGGCGTTAATCACCGCTCTAGCGTTGTTGAGAGGATTATTAGACCCTAGTTGTTTAGCGAGAATATTTTTCAAACCAGCTAATTCTAATACGGTTCTGACGGCACCCCCAGCGATTACACCAGTACCAGGAGCAGCCGGACGAACAATCACTTTAGCCCCACCGGACACCCCTTTAGCTATATGGGTAATAGAACTAGACTTGGTTAAAGAAACATCGATTAGCTGTTTTTTGCCATCGGCCACCCCTTTACGGACAGCACCGATCACGTCTCCGGCTTTACCCACACCAACGCCCACTTGGCCCTTTTCGTTGCCAACGACAACAATGGCGCGGAAACTGAGTTTTTTACCACCTTTAACCACTTTACTGACCCGACGAATTTGGATAACCCGTTCTTGCCAGTTGCTTTCTTTTGCCTTTTCTCGGCTGTTTTTGCGACTTTTTGCCATAATAATTACTGCTTAGGGTGAAACAATTAATGATTTGATTTAAAACTGTAATCCGGCTTCGCGGGCCGCCTCAGCCAAGGCTTTGACCCGACCATGATAGAGGTTTCCACCGCGATCAAAGACTACTTGTTCGATACCTTTGGCTTTGCCCCGTTCGGCCACTAATTTGCCAACGGCAGCAGAAGCTTCACAGGTTGCTCCAGAGGAAATACTATTTTTGACATCTGGTTCCACGGTAGAAGCAGCGGCCAGGGTATGTTGCGCCACATCATCAATAATTTGGGCATAAATATGATGATTGGAGCGAAAAACCGCTAAACGGGGACAGTCGGGGGTCCCACTGAGTTTTTTGCGAATCCGTCGATGACGACGTTTTAAAGACTCTCTGCGTGTTAGTTTCATAATTATTTTTTACCTGCTTTACCTGCTTTACGTCTGACAAATTCATCAACGTAACGAATACCTTTACCTTTGTAGGGTTCGGGAGGACGAACGGCGCGAATTTTAGCAGCCATGTTACCGACGATTTCTTTATCGATGCCACTAACAATAACTGTAGTATTGTTTTCCACAGCTATATTAATCCCTTTAGGCATAGTCATTTCGACGGGTTTACTATAGCCAACGTTGAGGGTTAATTTAGTTCCTTGAGCCTGGGCCCGATAACCAACCCCTTGGATACTGAGGCGTTTTTCAAAGCCTTTGGAAACCCCTTCGACCATATTGGCTACTAAGGTACGGGAGAGTCCATGACGTTCACGGGCGGTACGAGAATCATCGTCTCGTTGAACGACGACGGTTTCCCCTTCTTGGTTAACGCTAACTTTGGAGGGTAAGTCTAATTCTAGGGACCCTTTGGGACCTTTGACGGCAACATGTTGCCCTTTTATGTCGATGGTGACTTTATTGGGCAAGGGAATAGGTTTTTTACCAATACGAGACATTTTTTTAATGGGTTATCTGTGATCGCTGAGTTATAACTAGGTTCTCTCGAAGGTTGATAGTTTAGCTACCAAACGTAACAAAGAACCTCTCCCCCGACGTTTTGACGACGGGCTTCTCTGTCTGTCATGATCCCTTTGGAGGTGGAAATGATGGCAATGCCAATGCCTCCAAGAACGCGGGGTAAATCTTTACGATTGGAGTAGACTCGTAACCCTGGTTTACTCACCCTTTGCAGGGTATTAATAATCGGCTGCCGGCCTCTTGATTTATATTTTAGGGAGATGACGAGATGTTTTTTGACCCCTTCTCCAGCTTCTTCAAATCCTTCAATAAAGCCTTCTTCTTTGAGAACGAGGGCGATACTGCGGGTCATTCTGGTGGTGGGAACTATGGTTGTGGGGTGGCGTACCGCACAGGCGTTGCGGATACGGGTAAGCATATCTGAGATAGTGTCGTTAGTTGCCATTATTGCTGATCAGTTTCTCCTGTAAAATGAGGGATTGACTAGGTACGGAAGGGCATTCCCATTTCCTTGAGTAGGGCGCGTCCTTCTTCATCGCTGTGGGCTGTGGTAATAATGGAAACGTCCATGCCCCGAATTTGATCGATGGTATCGTAGTCGATTTCTGGAAAAATCAGTTGTTCGCGGATGCCGAGACTGTAGTTACCCCGTCCGTCGAAGCTTTTGGGGCTGATTCCCCGAAAGTCTCTAATTCTGGGTAAGGCTAAGTTAATTAGGCGATCGAGGAAGGCGTACATTTTTTCTGAGCGGAGGGTGACCATAACCCCCACTGGCATTCCTTCACGGATTTTAAAGCCGGCGATCGCTTTTTTAGCACGGGTGACGACGGGTTTTTGTCCGGTAATGGTTTCTAGTTCGCTAATGGAAGATTCTAGGGCCTTAGCGTTTTGGGATGCTTCTCCGAGTCCTCGGTTAACGGTCACTTTGAACACTTTGGGGACTTGGTGAATGTTGCCGTAACTAAACTGCTGTTGCAGTTTTGGCACAATGGTTTCTTGATAAAAGATTTTAAGTCTAGGTTGAGCCATGATAATTTTTCCTTTTCCCTGGGCTTGGTCAGGGGCGACTAATGATTCGGTGGAAAATTAGGGTTATTGTTGGAATTGCAGGGGAGCAGGGAGTATAGGAGCAGGGAGAAAGGTTTATAAATAGTATGAAAAATAAACATTTCTTGATTGCTGACCTAATAGAAGTCAAAAAGCTCTCATTTAATCGATGATTTCCCCTGTTTTTTTCAGCATTCGCACTTTTTTACCTTCTTCGGTAAAGCTATAACTGATGCGACTGGCCACCTGTTCTTTGGTGGAGTAGAGCATGACGTTAGAACTGTGGATAGGAGCTTCAAAGGTAGCGATTTGACCTGATTCTCCTTCTTGTTGGGGTTTAACGTGCTTGGTTCGGACGTTAACGCCTTTAACAACGACTTGGCTGGTTTTAGGCAGAGTATCGAGAATTTCTCCCACTTTGCCTTTATCCCGTCCTGAAATCACTTGAATGGTATCCCCTTTTTTAACGTGCATTTTGTACCGTTTTGGGGGAGATTTTTTATTGCTCATTATTAGAGTACCTCCGGTGCTAAGGAGACAATTTTGGTGAAGCTTTTATCCCTTAATTCTCTGGCCACAGGACCAAAGACACGGGTTCCTCTGGGGTTGCCATCGGCGTTGATAATAACGGCTGCGTTATCGTCAAAGCGAATGCTCATGCCACTGGCACGATTGACCGGTTGACGAGTTCTGACAATGACGGCAGTGACAATATCTGAGCGTTTGATGGGCATATTGGGGAGTGCGTCTTTGACGACGGCGATAATTTTATCCCCAATTTTTCCATAGGTACAATTTCCAGTACCGAGAACACGCAAACACATGAGTTTACGGGCTCCACTATTGTCGGCAACATTGAGATAGGTTTGCTGTTGAATCACGGTGGTAATAAAGGGGTTTAATGAGCGGTTAAAATGTCCTTAATTTCCCAGCGTTTGGTTTTGCTGAGGGGACGGGTTTCTCTAATGCGAACACGATCGCCTTCTTGACATTGATTTTCGGGGTCGTGTGCTTTAAATTTCTTGGTTTTGACGACAATTTTCCCGTATTTTGGGTGAGGGGAACGGTTTTCAACCGCTACAACTGCGGTTTTATCCATTTTGGTGCTAACCACCACCCCAACTCTTTCTTTAACGGCCATGGTTATTTTATGCCTCTTCTGTGGTACTGGATGTTTGATTAATGTTCAGTTGTCTTTCCCGTTCGACGGTTAATAATTGAGCCATACGATGACGGGTATGTTTAAACTGGTGGTTTTGGTTTTCTAACTGGCGGGTGGCTTGTTGAAACCGCAGATCAAAGAGTTTGCGCTTGGTGGCTAATATTTCTTCTGCCAGTTCTTCATCGTTGAGTTTTCTAACGTCTTCTATTTTGGGTAGTGCCATGATTTAGGTATACTCCTCGTGACGGGTAATAAACTTAGTTTTAATGGGCAGTTTTTGCGCAGCGAGACGCATGGCCTCACGGGCAACAGATTCGTCTACCCCGGATAGTTCAAACATGATTCTTCCAGGTTTAACTACAGCGACCCAAAATTCGGGGGAGCCTTTACCTGACCCCATCCTGGTTTCGGCTGCTCGCATGGTGACGGGTTTATCGGGAAAAATGCGAATCCAAATTTTCCCACCCCGTTTGATATAACGAGTCATGGCACGACGGGCTGCTTCGATCTGACGGGAGGTGATCCAGCAGGGTTCGGTGGCTTGCAGGGCATAGTCGCCAAAGTTGAGGGTACTGCCTCGGTGTGCTAACCCTCTCATGCGCCCTCGCTGCTGTTTACGGAATTTTGTTCTTCTAGGACTTAACATGGATAGTTAATGTAATGGTTTAACTGAAAACAGGCTTAATTATTCTTCGTTGGAACGATCTTCAAATTGTTGGGGGCGACGTTTCTTTCTGGGGGTGGGTGCAGGGGCTGCAATGGCTTCTTGTTCTTGCCCTGGAATCACTTCACCTTTGAAGATCCAAACTTTAATGCCTAAAATACCGTAAATGGTTTGGGCGGTACGATAGGAATAATCAATATCGGCTCTGAGGGTGTGCAGTGGCACTCTCCCTTCCCTTACCCATTCACTTCTGGCGATTTCTGCCCCGTTCAAACGGCCACCTACTTGGATTTTGATGCCTTTGACTTCGGCTCGTTGGGCTCTTTGAATGGCTTGGCGAACTACTCGACGGAAAGATACCCGTCTCTCTAGTTGTTGGGTAATATATTCGGCAATGAGAGCCGCATCGGCATCAACTCGTGCCACTTCGATGACGTTGATACGAATTTGACGATTTTCCCCCAGGGCTTTTTGTAAACCGGTTCTCAGTTGCTCGATACCGCTGCCACCTCTCCCGACGACAACACCGGGTCTAGCGGTGTGAATGGCGAGATCGATTTGATCTGCTTTTCTCTCGATGCGAATATCGGCAATACCGGCATTACTGAGATTTTTTTCAACGTATTGCCGAACCAGTAAATCTTCTTGTAATAGCTCTGGATAGCGTCTTTTATCGGCATACCAACAGGATTTATGTTCTTTGGTAATACCGAGACGAAAACCAATTGGATGTATTTTTTGTCCCATATTGTTCTGTTAGTCCTCTTCTAGTTCGGGGGCGACGGCAATGGTAATATGACAGGTGGGTTTACGAATCTGATAAGCCCGTCCTTGCGCTCTGGGGCGATAACGTCTTAAACCCGGTCCGCCGTCTGCGTAGGCTTTACTAACGACTAAACTGGCTGGATCGAGTCCTTGATTATGTTCGGCATTAGCAACGGCGGAGCGCAATAGTTTCAAAATTGGCTCACAGGCCCGATAGGGCATAAATTCCAGGATGATTAGAGCTTCTCGATAAGAACGGCCTCGAATTTGGTCGAGTACCCGTCTTACTTTGAAGGGTGACATCCGAATATAACGGGCTATGGCTTTAGCTTCTGTGGTGGTATCAACGGCCATGATAGTTTTCTGGTATCTGTAACTTATGTTGGCAACAGGAATTAAAGGTTAGCCCTCTGCCTGTTTTGATCATCGTCGAGCTTTTTTATCGCTCTTGGAGTGTCCCCTAAAGGTACGGGTGGGGGCAAACTCTCCTAGTTTATGACCGACCATTTGTTCGGAGATGAAGATGGGAACGTGCTGTTTCCCGTTGTGAACGGCGATGGTATGACCGATCATGGCGGGGATAATAGTAGAAGCTCGTGACCAGGTTTTGATTACCTGTTTGTCTCCTTTTTCATTGAGTTTTTCAATTTTGGAGAGGAGACTATCTGCAATAAAAGGGCCTTTTTTTAAGGAGCGACTCATAATAATTTCAACCAACTCTATTGTTTTAACGGCGACGGCGGACAATGAGGCGAGAACTCGCTTTTTTCTTATTACGGGTTTTGGCACCTAATGCCGGTTTACCCCAAGGGGTCATCGGTCCGCTTCTCCCAACGGGGGCGCGTCCTTCTCCTCCACCGTGGGGGTGATCCACTGGGTTCATGACGCTTCCTCTGACGTGGGGTCTACGTCCTAAATGACGGGTTCTCCCTGCTTTCCCTAGTTTGATATTGCGAGCTTCGATGTTACCCACCCGACCAATGGTGGCATAACATTCTTTGCGCACCATACGCACTTCTTTGGAGGGAAGTCTTAAGGTGACGTAGTTTCCTTCTTTGGCGACGACTTGAGCGGCAGCCCCAGCAGCCCTTACCATTTGACCGCCTTTACCGGCCACTAATTCTACGTTATGAACTTCTGTCCCTAAAGGAATTTTGTATAGGGGTAAAGCATTGCCGTCTTCAAAGGGAGCATCTTCCCCTGAGACTACTTCTGTTCCCACGGTAACGCCAGCCGGGGCTAAAATATAGCGTTTTTCGCCGTCTTTATAAAAGAGCAGAGCAATACGAGCGTTACGGTTGGGATCGTATTCGATGGCTGCTACTTTGGCGGGAATTCCGTGTTTATCCCGTTTAAAGTCCACAATTCGATACAATCGCTTGTGACCGCCACCACGATGACGACTGGTGATAACCCCTCGGTTATTGCGCCCTTTTTTATTGTGTTTATAGGTGGTTAGTGATTTTTCCGGCTTACGTTTGGTAATGTCCGCGAAATCTGAGACGGAGGCTTGTCTCGTTCCGGGAGTATATGGCCGATAACTACGAATACCCATGATTGTTATGTAGGTTTGGTTCGTTAATGAGCAGTTTACTGATGCTTGTTAGGTGATAGAAAATCGTTCTTGCCGTGACGTGTAACGTTACACGTCAGGGAAAAGTTCGATGCTATCTCCTTCTTCTAAGGTTATGATCGCTCTTTTATATAGAGGTTTATGACCAATAAATCGACCGACACGACGTTTTTTACGAGGAGGACGAATGGTGTTCACCCCGATTACTTTAACGTCAAATAAGCTTTCGATCGCTGCTTTAATTTCTGGTTTGGTGGCTTTGGGCAGAACATCAAACACATATTTATTTTGTTCTAGCAGCAGGGTGGCTTTTTCGGTAATAATGGGCTTAATTACTAAATCTGCGAGATCACGGGGATTATATTCAGTCATTGTAAACCTCCTGAATTTTGGTTAAGGCCTCGGAGGTGATGACAATTTTATCGGCGTTGAGCAGATCGTAAACATTTAAACTATCGGCTCGCAAAATCTTGACAAAACAAAGGTTACGTGCTGATAAATAAATGTTGTCATCGGTTTCTACTAAGACCAAAGCGACTTTTTTGCTGGGTTCTACGCCCCAACGGCTTAAAGCTGCGGCGAGTTCTTTGGTTTTGGGTTGGGGCAGTTGTTCGGCGAAGTTTTCCACAACAATCATGTCTTCAACCCGACTTCCTATTGCTGTTCTGAGGGCTAACCGTTTTTCTTTACGGTTCATTTTCAGGCTAAAATCTCGGGGTTTTGGTCCAAAAATGACACCACCGCCTCGCCATAGAGGAGAACGGATTGATCCTGCTCTGGCTCGACCAGTTCCTTTTTGTCTCCAGGGTTTACGTCCACCCCCTCTCACTTCTGCTCTGGTTTTACTGGAAGCGTTGCCTTGACGAGCGTTGGCTAAGTGACGAACAACGGCACGGTGTAATAGGTGCGATGCTGTTTCTTCTTTAGCCACTTTTAACTCAAGGGTTGCCTGTCCTACTTCTTCCCCTTGCCAGTTTTTAACGTTACAATCAACCATTTTTCTTGATTTATCTCTCGTTTACTGATGGTTTCTTTCCTATTTACCAACGATATTGGCTGGAGTAATATTTAACAAACCCCCTGGTTTTCCAGGAACTGCCCCTTTAATCAGCAGTAGGTTGCGTTCTGCATCCACTCGAACCACTGTTAACTTACGGGTGGTGGTTTTGGTGGCGCCGTATTGACCGGCCATTTTCTTCCCTGGATAAACCCTTCCTGGGGTGGTTCCTGCACCGGTTGAACCAGGTAAACGATGGTTTTTAGAACCGTGGGTCATGTTACCCCGTCTAAAGTTATGGCGTTTCTGATAACCGGCAAACCCCCGTCCCATGGAGGTTCCAGAAACATCAACTAAGTCCCCTGCATTGAAAATGTCGGCTTTAAGGTCTCACCCTAACTCATAGGAAGCGGTATCTTCCACACGATACTCTTTGAGATGACGCAAGGGGGATGCGTTGACTTTTTTTAAATGGCCTAACTCTGGTTTGGTTAGGTTTTTCTCTTTAACTTCTAAATAACCGAGTTGGACGGCACTATAACCATCGGTTTCGGTGGTTTTAATTTGTGTAATGGTACATGGACCGGCTTGTACTACGGTGACAGGAATGGCTAGGCC
>JAAUYM010101616.1_pt1 | contig 11988 bp, 13 predicted proteins | sample 7278001 | NCBI WGS metagenome assembly JAAUYM01 (sample SAMN14350224, study PRJNA611818) | marine sediment metagenome | isolation source: surface marine sediment (1.8m) | place: French Polynesia: Moorea | collected 2018-08
ACTTTGTTATAAGCTTTGCTGTAGCAAACTCAGTCATTTCATCACGCATATCGGGATTTCACTGTACTTTTTTTCTGGGGAGAAGAAATATGGAGATTGTTATTTTAGGTGAGATGCTCTTTGTTTGTGCTTTCCTGCTCCTCCTCCTCCCACTGCTCTTCCTCCTCCTCCTCCTCCTCCTCCTCCTCCCTTCCTTTCCTTTGTTTGCTTTTGAGAAATGGTCCCACCTTCCTCATCCCCTTGGGTTCCTCTCAAGACAATTTTCACACCCTGCGCTACTGCACGCAAAAGGAGGGAGAAGAAAGAGAGATTATTCATCCAGCAAAGATGAAGCATTTCCCCAACAATCTTCTCCACCAAAAAATAATAATTTTATGCACAGCATTCCCCCCTCCCCCCCTACAAAAAAAAGTTGGGGATGGTACCCAACCACCAATGGTGGCATGCAGAATGGAAGCTCAGTTGGAATATACACACATTGCACACACGTCGTTTTAGTACTTGCATGCTCAGTCGGTGCTTATTAGCAAAATTTCTGCATCGGAGCTCAGTCGGAAGTTCATCAGGAGTGTGTTGTTGGTTGGGTAGCTTCCTGTTGGCATGCCGTTGCTACAGAAATGCTTATCCTCTTTCTCTCTCTGCACATGCACAGGCCGTGCTGCCCGACTGCGACATCCGCAACTTCACCGCGGACTGGAACAGCGGCATCTACCTCTCCGCCCTCCTGGACTACTGCAAGCCCGGGCTCATGCCGGAGTGGAGGAAGCTCAACCCGAGGAATGGGTACGGCGGGAACGTCGCAACACGGCTTTTGGCATATTATACTTTTTGTTTGTTTGGATGGAGCTCTTTTTTTTTTTCAACACGCAGTTTCCCCTAAAAATGTGGCGCTTTTTAAAAATGTGACAATTTTGTGTGTGTACAGGGCCGAGAACTGCCGCCGCGCGATGGAGCTGGCCCAGAAGCACTTCGGCATCCCGCTGGTGATGGACCCGGAGGACCTGGCCTCCCCTGACCTGGACGAGCTGTCCGGGATGACCTACCTCTCCTACTTCATGAAGGAGGAGGACTCTCCGGGGTACTACGCCACCCTGGACTGGGTCAAGAGGACCATTCCCAACCAGAGGATCAACAACTTCAGGGTGAGTACGAACAAAACAGAACAGGAATGAATCCAAAGGTCTACTGTAATTTCTGATCTGTCATTATTAGTCAAAAAGAGTGGTTTTGACGGTTGTCTATTACCTACGTACCTGTTGTGGTAGTAATTACCTGTGTAATTGGCTCCTCCCTCACCAAGAAAAGTGGTGGGTTACTGCCGTCAATCAGGACTATTGGAAAAAGTCACAAACCCGACCAGACATACCCTTTCTCTAATTGGTACCATCGGACACATTAACGTTCAAAACTTCATAATAACTTCACTTTTTTCTCTCATATGTATGAAGCATCAATTAAACAGGCAACTGTCATTCATGTCGGGGTGGAAAAACCAAAGTTGGCAAATACTATGACAGTCAAAACAGGCAATATAAAGCTTAGGTTGTAGTAGCTTAAATAGGTCAAAATGCCTAAAATTTACCGTGACGCAAGTCTGGTTGGGGAAGTGAACCCATCTAAAGTAAAACATGGTGTGACCTTTAAAGCTAAGCCTCTACATATATATATACATATGAAAAGTGACTTGGTGGTCTTGGTGAGTGAGAAGAGCTCACTAAGCTCAACAACAACCATGAAGCTACCGTTCCTCGCTTTCTGCCTTCTCCTTGGAGCCAAGGTAAGCATGCTTGTCCTTAGCAACGGGTGCAACATTTCCCAGCCAGATGCCCCCCCTCAGGTTTGTCAGGGAGACGCCGCGGCCATCGGAGAGGCCATTAGGCACCTCCAGCTTCTGGGGGAGGACCACTGCATCCTCTTGGTTGGCGACGGGGCGCCTCTCCGTCCACCGCCCACCACCGTCCCGGTCGTGGTCAGGACCCCTCGGGACCTGCCTGGAGCTCGCTCCACCTGCGGGGGCATGGTGGTAGTGGCGGGGGATCCTAGCAGCGGCGGCGCCGACCAGAGGAGAGGAGAGTGGCTCGGAGAGCTGCCCTGGATCTCCAACGTCGTCGTCATCACCGCGTCCACGGAGTGGGCCGACCGCTTTCCAAATGTGAAGAGGCTCCAGCCGACGTTCTTCCTCCGTGAGGCCAACTCCACAGGCTTCGAGGTTCACGCGTGGACAAGCTACCTGGAGCACGACCTGGACAAGGTTGCGATCTTTCGCCAGGGAGCAGGGTACATTACCAAAAATCAGAGAGATGATGAGGATGGTCATCACTCCGGGAGACTCTACGTGTCCGATCCCAAGAGGCTGCTGGACTTTGGAGGTAGGGAGTTCCCCGGGGTGGCCTTTACCTTCCCCCCGTACTCCCTGCCCAACTACAAAAACCAGGAGGGCCACGGCGGCTTTGAGTACGAGATTGCTGCTGCAGTGACAAAGGGGCTGAACCTGAGGCTGGTCGTTCGGCCGCCATCAAAGGGTGGCCTCTGGGGAGTTGAAGATGAGCACGGGAACTTCAATGGTGAGGGTCAAGTGGCCAAAATACCATTCTCCATTCTTAGTCGAGCTAACATCTATTTTTGGACAGGCATTGTTGGAGACTTGCAGCAGGGTGTTGCAGAAGTCGGCTGGGCCAACATGTTCATCACTGCACATAGGCTCCGTGTCATCGACTTCAGTGACTGGTACACGGTCGACCCATCCTGCTTCCTCTTCAAGCAGCCCAAGCCGCTCTCCGGCATCCTCTCACTGATATACCCTTTCCAAAAGGAGACCTGGATGTTCATTTTTATATCCGTGGGCGGGATCTTCTGTTACTACTTAGTGTACAGCCGGACCAAACCACAGGACTTGTCGTTCACAATGCTGCTGCTCTATGGCACTTCGGTTATCTTCAAGGAGTCAGACAGGGAGACACACAAGTTCTACACCCACTCACTCAGGTGACAAAAGTGCTTTCACCAACAGTGCATCACAAACGAGGCACAAAAAAATTGGGTCATTCCAGAGTCGTGAATGCATTCTTCATTGTCGGCATGTTTGTCATCACGGCCGGCTACTCGAGCACCCTTGTCTCCTTCTACTCTGTCGACGTGTACCCGTCCGTCCCTGAGTCCTTTGAGGACATAGCCGAGTACGTAGTGGAGAGGGACCTCCTGGCCCACATATGTTGCGTCCACATCAAGCACGCCATGAAGGGGAGCAGCCTTCCCAGTTTCCAGACCCTCACTGATCCAAAGCGTGTATGTACCACAGAGTACTAATAAGGTCGACCTTCAATTTAGCAAAGGATGCTCTAGTAAAACACCTCGACTTAGGCAAGATTTCCCTGCTTTGCCAAATTTTTAACATGGATTACCTAGACCAATAATTTAGGAAAGAACCCTGCTAAATTGTAGGTCAGCTGTATGTACGTAATCAGGACCTGGCCTATGCTGGTAAGTACGGTATAAAGTCTTAATTTTTTTTACTGTTTTCCTTCCATAGCTGTACAACAGACCCGAGTCCTTTCGACTAATTCTTAACCAGTTTGTCGATGTGGACAAGGGCAAGCAGATCTTTGTCTACTCACAGAACGGGCTGGAAATTCAGAGAAGGATCCACCAGAAAGTGTGAGTGAGAAAATGTGTACCCTTAAGATGCACCACTGTGTGTGCAATTATGTGGTGGTACAGGGTGCCCTACGAGAACCTGAGGGTCATGAGGGACTGCTTCTTCCCCTCCACCGTTGGCCTGGGACTGGGCAAGAACAGCCCCTTCAAGCAAGCAGTCGACCTCAGGCTCAATCATTTGAAGGAGGCAGGAATTGTGAGTTTCCCTCGCCCCCCTCCCCCTGTCTGTCTAAAAAAAGAAGACCAATTATGCTCAATTCTCTCCTTGAAAATCCCTGAAAAGATCGACAAGATCAAGGACGACGGCTTCAAGATGGCCGGCCACATCTACACCAGCAGATCTGGTGAGCCCAAGACGGCCGGGGACATGCTGGAGCTGGGGGAGATGCAGGGCGTCTTCCAGCTCTTCCTCGCAATTGTTGGGGCCACCATCATGGTACGCCTTGCCAGTCTGTGCAGTAGGATACCTCAAAAACTTTTATAAACTCTTAGCTACTTACCACCAACATTAGCATATCAGAGTTCTACTGTACTGAAGTCAGTTCTTTTTTTTCTTAAGTGCATTAAAGTGACTCACCAAACTTTTGTCTTCACTTTAGCTACTGTACCAACACTGCTCTCAGATTGACTTCTTGCACTTAACGTAATTTATAAGAACTTATTGCAGTTAGAAATTTTTTACAGTTAATACTTACACAAACTATTTGAGTAAGTACGTAAGTACAGACAGTTACCTTTAATGCATGAACTTTATGATGTCTAACTAATCTTCAGCAAGCCCTTCTCCTGTATCTTCAGATATTCTGCTGCGAGATGGCGGCAAAGCATTGCCTCAACTGCTTCAAACGTCAGAAGAGGCCCCAAAACTAATGAGGTGCATAGTACTATTATACAATGCCAGTAGGCATGTAATACAATTTCTGTGCATTTTTTCTACTTTCAGTGTTTCAAGCACCACTAAGAGCACATTCAGGAATTAATGTAAGAAAAAAGTCAAATTACATCACAACATCTTAGCTCACATCTCTAGTTATGTTCAAGGAATTAATATTACTGTATTGTAATGTACAAAATGTGTTGTTGTACTGTCAAGCATGGTATGTTAATACAGAAAATGTTTTTTTGTTTCTTTCAATAAAAAGCTCCCCACTCCTTTGCATGATGGGATCAGGCTGACGCCATCCAGAGGATGGCTATCACTTGGCAGAAAAAGTTTACATAGCATTTATTGGTGCAATAAATAAACTTAAGCTAAATGGAGGATACAGTCAGCTTGCAAGTTATCATTTGAAATGACTGAGATTCGATAATTGGTGTGGGCACAAACAGTATTTGCGTCCATGCCTATTAGAAACAGAATAAGTCCCCCCAAGATAATAATTACCTACCTACCTGAAAATCTCTCTTGGGGAGGGGAGGGGGAAGGGGTACTTAACTTTCATCAGTCCGAAATACAACCAGCAATCTCAATTGCCAATAAAATTGGCAAAATTGGTAAATAACCAATAAAAATTGGTTATTTGTCAAACAGGAGTCCAGGGCATCTTTTGCCTCATGTAATTCAGTGCCTGCTGTAAAGTTGGAAAGACAAAGTGATCACTGTGGGTTTGAAGCAGACTAGAGCAGAAATGCAAGAGGCAAAGATGATAAGATGATAGGTATATTAGCATCAGTCTACCATTAGCTAAAAAAATGCCATGAGGCTGAATTGAAAAAAAGGGCTGAAGAAGGCATTTAATAATTCCACTTTCTGGTAATTTCACTAAAATAAAAGATGTAGTAGTTGTAGTGCTTTAATCTTGCAAAAAATTATGCAAAGTGTAAAGTGAAAAGTGCAGAATCTATTCAACTAGGTCCATGTAGTATTAGCTAGTCTGGAATCCCTGTCCTTTAGAAACACAGTATTTTGGAAAACTGAAACTGGTCTCAACATAGTCATTTGAAAGGTGATTCGCTGAGAGATGAGGATGTCCACCCAAGTCCTGCTTTTTGTGGCGCTCCCTCTCGTCCTGTCGTCACCATCGTCAGAGGGGGTCAGGATGGGAGCCCTTGTCAACGATGCCATGGACTACCTGGCAGGAGACACACACAGGAGCGGCCACTGCGTCCTGGTAGTGCTGGATGAGAAGGAGAAGCTGTGGCTGCCCACCTCATCCTCCTCATCCCTCTCAGTTGTCATCCAGATGGCAGACGAGAACTTGGACAACTCCGCCAACTGCGGCAGCATGGTTGTCGTCGCCGTGGGCAGTGAAGCAAAGAGCACGGTTTACCGTCTGCCCAGGATCCACAGACCCGTCATTGTCACTCCGGACTTGGACTGGGTATGCGAGGACGACCAGGCCCTGAGGAGACTCGAACCCATCTTCTTCACAGGGCGAAAGGCCGACAACGGGTTTACAAAGGCCGAGGAGTTTGCCGTCTATGACTGGGGACTCAGCCACGAGGGCATTGTCGAGGTGGCTGTCCATGCCAGGGAGGAGGGCTACCACCTCGATGATGGAAGATATTCTGAGAGACTTGTTCTCACCCGCCACACCCACGACTTTGGTGGCAGGTCATTCCCGGCAGTCGCCTTCCACTTCCACCCATACTCGGTGCCTGACTTTGATGACCAGGCCAACCATGCGGGCTTTGAGTATGAGATTGCCGCTGCCGTCGCCGAGTCGCTGAATCTCAGGCTGGTGGTCTCGTCTCCGTCCTCCGGCGGCCTCTGGGGATCAGAGGATGAGCATGGCAACTACTCTGGTGAGGGAGCCACATACATACAGTATAAGACAGTAGCTCTGCTACTCTTTCCCATCTTGCAGGTCTTATCGGTGATCTCCAGTACAACGTTGCTGAAATAGGATGGGCAAACCTCTTCATAATATTAAGCCGATACCGGTTCACGGAGTTCAGTGACTGGTACACGGTTGAGCCTTCATGTTTCTTGTTCAAGCAACCCAAGCCACTCTCTGGCATTTATGCTCTCATACTTCCTCTTGAAAAAGAGACTTGGCTTTTCATCCTTATTTCACTCATTGGGATTGCTAGCTACTATTTCATGCACAGCCTCATCTGGAACAACAGGCTACCATTTGATCAGCTACTCATCTACACGGCATCAGTAACTCTCAGCAACTCAAGCCAGCAAACCCACATACTTCACACCAATAATCTTAGGCAAGTCCAATTTTACATTTGCACTATTCAACAAGCAGTACAAAACCATGTATTTTTTTCTTGTACCGTACTACATACATTCCAGAGTCCTGAATGCCTTTTTCATTCTTGTTTTTCTGATCATATCAGCTGGTTACTCCAGTTTCCTTGTGGCATTCTTCTCTGTCAACGTGTACCCATCCATTCCAAAGACAAATGAGGACATGGCCAGATTTGTGGTGGAAGAGGACCTCATGGTCGACTTCTGCTGCTCACACATCCTAGACTCAATGCAGAAGAGCACCCTTGACAGTTTCGGCACCCTGTCAAGTCCTGAACGTGTAAGTAGCAGCCAATGCAACTGATGCAAGTATTGCCGACAAGCTAATAACCTGTTAATCCAGATCGTGGACAGAAAGGAATCTCCTGACATGATCAAGGATGCCATCATCGCCGTGAATGAAGAGTCCCAGGTTTACGTGTATGCAAAGAATGCCCTGGAAATCCAGAGGCGTGCCCACATGGACGCGTGAGTGCCACCAAAATGGAGAGCATTGGTGCCAGTAGGGGGTAAGATTGTCGTTTCGCCTCCAGGGTCCCGTACAACAACTTGAACGTGATGAGGGATTGTTTCTACCCGTCCCACGTGGGCCTCGGACTGACCAGAAACAGCCCGTACAAGCCCGCCATAGACCTCAGGGTGAAGCAGCTCAAGGAGGCTGGAATAGTAAGCTCTGGCTTCCCAACCTTTTCTAGCTTGCACACCACTTCCACTGCAGTTATAAGATTGATTGAGAAATTTGTACCTCTTTGGTACTAAGAATGGTTTTTACATGGGTTTTACTACATGTACTGTACCATAGGTTGAGAACCGCTGACATGTTGGCATTTGGGCATGCTGGGTACCCATGGGCACCCATTTGTGCAGATTCCCCTCCCCCCCCAAAAAAAGATTGACAGGATCAAGCAGAGAGGGTACGACAGTGTGGGCCGCGTCCACGACGAGCAGAGCCCGTCCTCCGTCCTGATGAGGATGGACGGCAGTGGGCTCGACCTCGGGGAGGTTCAGGGGGTCTTCCAGCTCTTCCTTGGCGTCCTCGCCCTCTGCGCGGCGGTATACTGTAGTTTAAGCAAAGTGACTACTTTTTTTTTACAGAAACTGTCCTTATATTCGGAGTCTACTGTACGGTACTTTCCTCTCTCAAAAAAAAAAAGAAAGTTTAATATGTGTATGTAAATTTTTAAGCATAAAGTGATTTTCTAGGCCAAGAAAACTAGCCCCAGTGCTTTACTGCACATCACCCACTTTCCCTCTCTAGGTCTTCCTCTGCGAGGCGGTCTTCAAGTTGGCCTTTGCCGCGTGGAAGAGGAAGGGCAGTTCTGTGGAGGCGAGGGAGTCACAGATATCAGCTGAAGAGGAGGACAAAGTTCCGACATGATTATGCACGTTCAATGTTGGGGTAATCCCAACCAGCAACGGTGGTATGCAAAATGGAAGCTCAGTTGGAATATGCACACGTTGCACACACATTTTTGAATTGAAATTTGTATGCTCAGTTGGTGTTTAGTAACAAAAATTTCTGTATTGGAGCTCACGAGAAAGTTTGCGAAGACTGCTTTGTTGGTTGGGATTCCATTGATTTTTGGCAGCTTTTTGGACCTGACGTCCTCACTGCAGTAGTACGACGTAGCAAGAAAATCTCTTTAGTTTATGTCAGCAAATTTAATTTGGGTAACTTTTTTTCACAGGTGCTACAAAGAGTTCTGCACTATTATAACAATGCAAAATGGCTAAAAATAAAGAAACAACAATGTAGTACTAACTAGTATGTAGCTAGTTCCTATGTACGAGAAAATGTACTAAGCTGGTGTAATAAGCTTGTACTCAGCAGTGGACATTTTGTAATAGAGAACAAGACCCGACCAGACAGTCATTTCTGGTATGAACCGGTGGTGAGTTTGTAAAGTGGTACTCGCCACAAACTTTTTATACCACACAGTATCACGCTTAAATTATTACTGTTACTGAAAGGTTTGCCATACAAGGTTTATGAGCCCATTATGAGTCTGTCACTATTGGATTGTAACAAAATTTGGACCTATTTGCATATTTTTTTCACCAACCAAACAAAAGTCATGAGCCGCATATGAATCTCTCACAAATGTGGAGCAAGCATCAAGTCTGCTATAAGTCTGGGATAAGCCGACGTGACCAAGGGTGTGTCATGGTCGGGTAAGAGTTAAGGCCAGTCATTTCCCCCCCCTCTTCTCTCTGATACAATTATCAACCAAATATGCGTGTTAGGAGAGGGCGATATTAAGAGGAATTTTAAACTTGATTTGGTAACTAATTGGAATGGACCAAATCGTCTGTATGAAAGCTTGAGCATCGTATGGAACAAAAAAAAAGCAGTCCGATAATTGGTTTCATCGCGGGGAAAGGAAATTGTCCGGTTGTCCCCGGTACACTAAGTTTTAGAATCACTAAAAAGTTGTCTCGTTCAAAGGAGTCGACCAGACTCCTTTTGGGTGTGTGTGTGAGAGAGAGAGAGAGAGAGAGAGATGGAGACGGGTCTCATGATCTCCGTGGCCAGGTTCCTCCAGGTCCAGCATCTCCTCGTCTGTCTGCCTAACGAGGACGACGATGCTGCCGTGCAAGTCGGGGTCAGCGCCACCGCCGCTGCCAGCGTTAGCGGCGTTAGCGGCGTTAGCGGTGGCGGCGACCTGAGCTGGCTGCCCGTTGCCTTCCTGCAACATGGTCAGGTATTGGCCTCGTTGGACCATGAGGCCATGGCACTGGTGGCCTGCGATGACTTTGACTTGATGGCAGTGGACCCGCACCACCTGGAGAAGGACATTGCCTGGCTGGTGCCGGAGGCCTCCCTGGCACGACATCCTCCTGAGGATCTTCCACTGAGGCTAGACAGCATCCTGATAGGATATTCCGCGGGAACAGGGCATGAGCTAATCAGGCTCACTGAGCACTACTCGCTCAAGGGTCATTCCCTACAGGCTGAGCTTGGAAGCTGGAGCCAAGGTGGAGGGCTGGAAGTGGCTCAATCCGGGATCTGGGAGAGGAGGACTGACCTCAACGGGATTGTGCTGCTGGGTACCTTTGTGGCCTTTCCTCCAATGTCTGTTATGGGCCCGGATGGCTCAGTCATAGGAATCATCCCAGACATCATCCATGCCATACAAAAAGCCTCCAACTTCAGGTAGTTAGTATGATTTGTGCAGACTGGCATGCTTCTGGTGCCATGTACCGTAGTAACTTTCAGTGTCATTTACTTATTGTTTTTTTTTTGTTTTGCAAGTATGGAACTGATAAGAGCAGACAGCTTTGGCGCTCCCACCACTAATGATGATGGCACAACGACTTGGACTGGCGTGGTAGGTCACCTGTCAAGAAGAGAGGCAGACTTCTCCAGCACCATTTTGGCCATGACCTGGGCCAGGTCCAGTGTCATCGACTTTACCATTGGCTACTTGGACAACCTCTACTCCCTCATCGTGCCCAAGAATGCTGTTGGTCAACGCTCTGAGGCCATTAATGCCAGCGCGTTCTTGGCTTCCTTTACTCCTTTGTCTTGGATGGCAATGCTGATGACGCCATTGGTGACTGCGCTGGTGAGCACACTTATTGTCTTTAGTTGGAACGGCTGCCACGTCAGCCTGAGACATTACGGACACGGCCTCTTTGGCACCTACTTGTCACTCATCCAGAAGAATCAGCACACCAGGTGCGACTATCCTGGATACAGTGGAATGGTGCTCTTTTGGGTTCTCTGCATTTTTGGATTCTTCATCTACACATGTTTCGTGGCAGACCTCACCGCCAACATGACGATTAGCACTACAATGAGCCGACCAAAGAACTTCCAGCAGGTTCTGGACATGGACTACAGGGTGTATACCCTGAAGGGAACTTCTCTGGAGAACTTTTTCAAGAGGGACTACCTACCGCCAAACTCCCCCATAAGGAAGACCTATGAGAACAACGTTGAGCTGGTGCCTCCCAAGGACAAGAATCGGTTTCTGAGAGATGCCAAAAAGCTTCCCAAGTTGGCGTTCTTCGGGTCCAAGATCAGCTTCGTCGGCGTTAGTGGCATGACTCTTCTGACTGACTTCGAGGATAACGAGTACATCCAGAACGCCATCGGGCTCCAGAGGGGCTCTGAGCTGAGGGACCTGTTCAACCACCACATACTCAGGATGAAGCAGACCGGGATGCTGAGCCAGATCCTGCAGAAGTGGCTGACCAGGCGCGAGCCGACCGACATGTCGCACAGGATCTTCGGGGAGGACCCGATATCTCTCGGGTACCAGAACCTCTTCGGCCCCTCCCTGGTCCTGCTGGTGGGAGTGGGCTGCGGCCACCTGATCGGCCTCTTCGAGAGGGGGGCCCACAGGCTGGTGGGAGGTGCCACGGCTTCCAAGCGGCAGCAAGACGGGATTGGACTTGGACCTCTTGGTGCCAACTCACAGGCCACTTGATCAGAACTGACCGCGGCAAAATACGGAAATTTCAATGTGAGCTGAGGGCAGAAACAACTCATTTGTGTAACTGGATTTACGTACAGACCTTTTATCATGAGCGCAAATCTGCTCTAGTACCACGATATTGATGCACTAGGATGTGCAGTATGTACTACACTATGCGCCATCAAGATGTTTTGCAAGATTTTCTTGAATATAACCATGTACTACATTCAAAAACATTCACCATTTTATTGTAACATCTCCTCTCTTCTTGGAATGAAAAGAAAATTTGAATAAATTTTGGCAGTATAGATCTGATGGGAGGAGGGGCCTCAAAAGGGCCTGCCTGGGAACTACATTTTAAGTGGTGTGCACTGGGTAGGAAAAGGATAACGACCCCTCATATTCCACTTCCCCAATTTTCTTTCTGTCGTCTGGGGAAAGAGAAAAAATGCCAGTTTCCCAGTCCGCCCCCTCCCTCCCTTCCTGCTTCCTGGTCTCATAAGTCCCCCTGGCCAAATTGGAGATAAGATGGCCTCCTCTTCCTCCTCCTCTTCCTCCTCTTCCTCCTCCTCCTCCTCCTCCTCCTCCTCCGCCGCCTCCGGGACCCGGCCGGGGCCGCCCCCCCCCGCCACCAACACCACCACACCCACCAACAAACAAAACAAACCCCCAACCACCACACCAACCAAATAAAAAGAATTTTAAAAGTAT
>JAAUYM010016521.1_pt1 | contig 11987 bp, 22 predicted proteins | sample 7278001 | NCBI WGS metagenome assembly JAAUYM01 (sample SAMN14350224, study PRJNA611818) | marine sediment metagenome | isolation source: surface marine sediment (1.8m) | place: French Polynesia: Moorea | collected 2018-08
AGGTAAAAGATCAATTTTATCATTTTGGGCTTTTACTGGCTACAACCAAATTACGACTCACCACACTTGGAGGCCTTCGGCCTTCCAGTGTGGTGAGTCGTGATTTGGTTGTAGCCAGTAAAAGCCCAAAATGATAAAATTGATCTTTTACCTAGCGAGCGAAGCGAGCTCAGGTACGACGAGTCGAGTCGTAATTTGGTCTTTGGCCATTGCGAAATTTTACCCAGCAAGGCGGGTAGCTTTAGGCTAGTGACATTTAAAACAAAACTATAACCCACGGCTCTTAACAGATCAGCACCATCAGCGCTACAAGCGAGGACTCGTTGACCATGGAGGATGCGATGGAGGCGGTTGGGGCAGCGGTCGGGTTCGCTCGGGTCGGATCGACCAGGGAGAGCAGGAGGAACATCAGGAAGATGCTCAGCACTCAGGTAAAAAAGAAAAAGACTAGCAGGATGCAAGGAGCTACAAATAGTTCATGACATGTGAAATTTCCCTCCTTGCAGGAGTCGACCTTGGAAGAGGAGAATCTGCCCAAGCCGGACACACTCCGGGTGCTGAAGACCAACTCTCCGGAGTGGCCGTACATCGTCGTCGGACTCATCTCCTCCATCATCATGGGAGCGTCCATGCCGGTCTACGCAATTCTCTTTGGAGATGTGAGCGGCCCACAGAGGAAGTACTGTACATACGTCGATTTCGCATATTATGTTCAAAATTTTTGCTGCCTCTTGCGCAGGTGATGGGCATCCTGGCAGACCCGATCGACAGCGCCCGCGACGACTCCGTCCTCTACGCCTTCCTCTTTGTGGGCGTGGGCGTCATCGTCGGCCTGGCTATGTTCTTCCAGATACTGATGTTCACCGTGGCTGGGGAGCACCTGACGCTGCGCATGCGTAGGATGGCCTTCGAGGCCATGCTCAGCCAGGAGATAGGGTGGTTCGACGAGCCCTCCAACGGGACCGGGGCACTCTGTGCCAGGCTATCGGCGGACGCCGCGGCGATACAGGGAGTGAGTACAACTAGCACTCGTATGTTTATTCCCATAAGGATTCGGGAAAGGAGAGGGGGAGCAATCTTTGGGAAAGTGTTTGTCAGCGGGAAAAACTGTCTTGTTAACGTGTTGAAGCTACACAGCATGTCTAGAAAACAGGTCACAAAATTTGCGATTTCCCTTTTATTTTTTAAAAAAGAAAGAAAACTAAATTGCATACGGGAAGACGCAATGAGTGCGCATTTTTTTCCTGGACATGCTCTATTATGTTGTAGGGTGTCATGATGACGTCCTTTTTTTTTTGTCCATCGTCCCACCCCCGTTCCCAGATGTCCGGTAGCCGTCTGGGCGCCGTGACGCAGGCGGTCTGGTCAATCCTGCTGGCCGTGTCCGCCGCCCTGGCCCACCAGTGGAAGCTCGGGCTGGTCGGATCGGCCTTCGTCCCGCTGGTGCTGGTGGCCTCCTGGTGCCAGGCCAAGATCATCGCCAGCCACGACAACCTCGAGAAGGACGTGCTGGAGCGGGCGGCCAAGGTTGGGATTGCTGTCCCGGATGGCATGATCAATGTCGTCGTCTCGACGTGTCTATGAGGATACAATTTTCTTTCTGCATGCGTGCATGTTAGTACATAATTTTCTGTGGCTGTTTGCTTCATGTGGTTTGCACGAGATACGCATTGCTCTTTATTAGTAGCTTACTTTTTAAAAACATAATTAGCATGTCGCATGCTGAGACTAATGACTGACTGACAAACGACCGCGCAGGCGACCGGCAACAGAATCGGCACCATCCTCCAGTCCATTTTCACCATCGTCATCTCCGTCGGGCTGGCCTGCTACTACCAGTGGAAGCTGGGCCTCATGACCTCGCTCTTCATCCCTCTGGTGCTAGTGGCCATGTACTTCCAGACCAAGATCGTCGTTGGGCACGACACGGTGGAGAAGGACGCGCTTGCCGACTCGGCCAAGGTTGCGTATTCACATAACTGCATGTTTTTGTAAAATATCCTTAATTGCATAGCCCGAATAAGCGCACACAACAGTTTCCCCCCCAAAAAAAACAAGTCGCGTGAACCAAGTCTTTCTTTTTCATCAGATTGCAATCGAGGCAATCACCAACATCCGCACTGTGGCCGGACTGCGGCGAGAGGAGACATTTACCCAGCGGTATGTGGAGGCACTGTCTGGCCCACACGCAGATGCCAAGAAGAAGGCCCACATCCGCGGAGTCATCTTCGGCTTCGCACAGTCCATCCCCTTCTTTGCCTATGCTGCCTGCATGTACTACGGCGGGTACTTGGTGGAGAATGAAGGACTAGAGTACGAGAAGACGTTCAAGTAAGTCATAATGGAGGGGGAAAAAAACCCACACTTTTAGATTTTTGCCGTAAGCAAAATTGTTCTTTTACAATCTGCTCACAGAGTCGCAGAGGCCCTGATCCTGGGCACCATGATGGTGGGGCAGGCCACGGCATTTGCCCCCAACTACAACAAGGCTATCATCGCCGCGGCCAGGGTCTTCAAGCTCTTGGACAGGGTGCCCAAGATCGACTCCACGGGTGCAGCGGGACTTAAACTGGTACATTAACAAAAAAAAAAAAACAAAAAAAAACCAGTCGTCACAAATGAGCGATTTTGATCAAATTTTAATCTCCTTCCCAATGGCAGCCCGCCATCCACGGCAACATCGAGTTCAAAAATGCCGCTTTCAAGTATCCCACCAGGCGCCAGGTGAAAGTGCTCAGGGACCTGTCGCTCTCGGTCAAGGCAGGACAGCAGGTGCCCTTCTTTTGCCCGGATAAGTCGACAAAAAAGACGGAGGTAACTGTCCTGTTGCAATATTCTTTCCAGGTTGCCCTTGTCGGCCCCTCGGGCTGCGGCAAGTCCACCTGCATCCAGCTGCTGCAGAGATTCTACGACTTGCAGTCGGGGGAACTTGTGAGGAAAACGTTATTTTCATATAGCAGATGTTCGTAGCAGGTTAAAATGGTGGTGCTTCTTCACCCTTCCCTCTCCCCCTCCATAGCTTTTGGAGGAGACGAACATCCAGTCCCTGAATGTGCCCCAAGTGAGGTCCCGCACGGGCATCGTCAGCCAGGAGCCGGTGCTGTTCGACCGGACTCTGGCGGAGAACATACAGTACAGGACAAATTAAGATAATCTTGGGAGGAAAACTAACCCGACTTACAATAGGTACGGTGACAACCAAAAGGAGGTATCCATGGACGAGGTGGTGGAGGCCGCCAAGAAGGCCAACATCCACAACTTTATTGCCTCGCTGCCAAAGGTCGGTCGGATGACCAATTTTTGTGTAACTTTAAAAGTACCACCACCCGCTTTCAATGTGCAATTTTTTTCCCACATGTTTTTAATCAGGGCTACGACACGAGGGTGGGGGAGAAGGGCACCCAGCTGTCTGGTGGGCAGAAGCAACGTGTGGCCATTGCCAGGGCACTGGTCCGGAATCCCTCCATCCTCCTTCTGGACGAGGCCACCTCAGCGCTGGACACGGAGTCTGAGAAGGTTCGTCTCGGTTGAATGCAGGTGTTTGGTAATGTAATGTGTCATGTGGTTGCGTGGCAGGTGGTGCAGGAGGCGCTGGACCGGGCGCAGGAGGGCCGCACGTCCGTCACCATTGCCCACCGGTTGAGCACCGTGCAGAACGCGGACCGCATCTTTGTTATCAACCACGGGAGGGTGGTGGAGTCCGGGACGCACTCGCAGCTGCTCGGGATGGTCGGCGGGGTGTACGCCAAGCTGTGGAGCAAGCAAGGTGGAGGAGGGGGAGCGGCGAAGAAGACGTAGAAGAAGAAATCAAAAGAAAGTTATAATACCTAGGAAAAGAATTCTTCTCACAATGCCAAATGTAACTTGCATTTATTACATACAAGTAAACATACGCGTACTACAACTGTATCGTGTCTAGTTCCTGTTCTGTGATGTTCTGTTCCGCAATAAATAGATGGTTTGTTGATTTGTTATTATCACCTTTTATCATTAACGTGTAGTAAAAGTTTTTTTTTCAATTCTATGAAAAGAGCGCTTCACAAAGCGTTTCTTCGTTGCAGCAAATTATCCTATCCTATCCTAATTATCCTAAAGCTTATTATCCTTGCTTTCTTCAAAAATGCTTGCAAACTTGTGCAAAACGATGTAGCTTCACCTCCCTATTTACAGTACATGTCGCCATTAATACAGCTCTGCGCCATCGCTGCCATTTATCATCAACAGATGCACCACCCACCATACCAGATTTTCAAGTTGCGCAGAAGGACCTCCGACCGCTAAAAGATATCAGACCAGAAAAGGCCTGGCTGTTTCTTGAAAGCAACAAAATCTTCATCTTCGCTATTTTCTTGCTGGCTTCCAGCGTTGGTATGTTGTCATTGCATTTGAGAATCGTTGTGCTAAGGTACAAGGGTCAAGTAATCCGTTTTGGGACACACACAAAAAAATAAAACTACTCGTAAGTTCCAAAACTCATAAAAAATCAAATCTGCTTTAGCAACTTTGTAAAATTTTAGAAGTGTTCGGAAAGCGCCAATTAGTACATCAAATGCAACTGCTATTCTTGTTTGGTTTAAGAGTGGACTACGGTAAGGGTTCCAATAAGTGTCCGGCAGTGAGCGGAGAAGGCACCACCATCGTCATCGTCATGCACCACCCCCTCACTTGGTGGATGTGGCTGTGGCAAACCTGCTTCTCCTGCAACCCCGGAATGTCCTTTCGGCTTTCAGGCTCAGGATCTGCGCCTCCTTCACTGTACGAGTACGGCAATTAAGAGGGATGAAGAAACTACGGTATAATATGTAAAATACTTTATAATAAAACAGGGGTTTCTCGTAATCAGAAAGTTTCATTTAGTGAAATGTGATGTGAAAAAAGTTCTAATTCAGGGAAGAAACACTACGCTAGAAGCTTTTGTGTGCGCACCTCTTTGCGGCGATCGAAGTATGCGAGCGTAGGCACAATAAAGCACCTGCTGCCAGGTGTTGCATGTGTGCCACCATACGCCGCACTTACAGAAACGACTTGGATATGCTGTCCTGGATACTTCGTCGGCACCCAACGCAACGTTCTCTTTACACCCCGCTTGAGGGAACAAATCCATGTCCTCCTCCTCCTCCTCCTCCTCCTCCCAGTCATCACCATCATCAACGGCGGCACTGATAAAAAAAAAGAAAGACTTTTGTTATCTCCCGAACACGAGGGAACGTACACCATCGACGTTGCCTTTATTTCGGCACCGTGGCAGGGAGGGAAAAAGGAAAGGACAAAACGAGTCATTGACGAAACGTGAAAGTGACGGAGAGAAAGGAGGAAGGGGTGCGAAAAACTGTTTTGCGGGGTGGGTTTCAGATTCGGGAAATCGAGAGTCTTGTGACAAATTTGCCTGAAAAAAAAATTGGAGTGTCTGCAGCTTGTTGCGTGAGAAGGTACGGAGTTGCTTAAATCTATTGTAACTAGTATGTATCATCTAGTACCATAGAAGGAGGAGAGCTGCATTAGCTCCATTAGGTACGTGACCCGACAGGATTTTTGGGCCAACTGACAAGTTCTGCGTGTATTCCAAATCATATCAGTGAAAAATCCCACTTTTCACAAATGGTACTTAAGGTGTATTCCATATTTTTAGCAGCTTCTTAAGCCACATATCATCACTTCAGTGAAATCAAGAGGGCTACAAAATTAAGAATCATACACACACGCTTTTGAGGATTGGCGGAATCTTATTCTTAGCAGAGTTCAAGCGTGCGAGGTGGATAAAAATATCCACTGATGTACTACGTACTACGTACTATTCCTTTAAGAGCTGTTCTAAATTCTGGCAATTATTCTTGTGAACAGGGCTGATTTCTAGTATTCTGAGAGGCACCATCCGGAAAAACATCGCACCACCATCAGAATGACGTCGTCAGACGGAGGAGACCTGAAGAAGCGGAAGTCTTCGGACGCATCCGAGGAGGACCAGACCGACCTGAAGAACATGCTGGGCAGGAAGTCCAAGAAGGACAAGAAGGACCCCAACGCGCTGCCGCCGGTGCCGGCCACGCAGATGGTCAGTCCAACAGACAGTTCTTAGGACGGTTCTTTGGAAATAACAGGTTCCTGCATTATAGTTAAGTACCCGACCTTTGTACTCGTACTTTACTTCTAGTTTATATGAATAGTTTGTGTAAGTTCCCATCAATAAGGTTAAGTCGGTCTGAAAATAGTGTAGGAAGTTAATGTTTTGTTAAAACTTAACTTTAAAAAAGGAAAGAAAGAAGAACCAGCCTTCTAATGCTACTAATAAATGAGGCCGGTTCTTTAAAAATGAAATTTATGCATTAAATACAATGACCACTGTTTTCCCCCTTTTAGCTAGTCACTGTAGTCAAGTTGACTGCATTTTTAACGCAATTGACGAATCGATACTTAATATTTATGCAAGCTACGAGTAAATTACTTTACTTATACTTAATGCCCAATAACTTTTGCTTTTAAGGGTCTCTGCCTCCTGTTGCTTCCTTGCAAAACGCTAAGGAGACTTCATCTTTGTACATGACTTTTTGTTTTTGTAGATAATTCGAATACTTTCTTATTATTGCCTGAATTTCTCCCCGCTGTTGACATTGCTGCTGTTGGCCTGATCATCCCCCCTTTTTTTTTACTCCACCCATGCCGCGGTCACCTCTCCTCTCTTGAGTGCAGCAGCACCTTCTCTTTGTAGCACCAGATTAACAAGATATGAGAGATTACGCGACCGTTTCGTTCGCAGTCACCCCCCTCCCCCCCGCTTCCTCTCTGTCCTCAAGTGCAAGCACCGACCAATGTTGGCCTCAGCGATACCTCTGAGGTATTGTAAAGTAAAATAAATTGCTTTAGTCTCAATTACGTCTGATCTCTATCTCAGCGCTTTACCTTACCATGGGGGGAAAGGATAGATACCTGGATGTTACCTCTTCGATACCTCAACAATATTGGTCGAGCATGTAATGTAGTACCTATGTCGACGGGGGGAGTGAAAGGAGCACGATTTTTTTACTATTTTTGAAAGCATGACTTTGAGGCAAGCGCTGCTTGAGTCATGAGTTAATGATATGAACGATGCTTTCGTAATCATAAGACAACGATGGCCTCCATCACTTTAGTAACAGGGCTTTCCAACCTACTATGTCGGGCGCGAAACACTCGGTAATAGTAAGTTTAGTCGTGGCAAGACATTGGACTTTAGACACTCGATACTTCTTGCTATTCTACACTATCTCTAATGTACTACAAAGTTATGTATTTAATTAAATACGTTGACGTGACGTTTTCCTTTTGACGGACATCTTGACATATGAATATCAACTTTATCATGTCAAGGGTAATGGTGGGATGCAATAGTGAGTTACAGTCCGAAAAGGTTGGGAACCTTTGTGCATCATAATCTAAGAAACCCCCGATGCCGCCTGCGCGGCTCTGCCCAATTAAATAAGCGGGATTATGAGTGCAATGTTTGCAAAAACACGTGACTCCTCCTCCACTTTTCAATTCAAAATGAAATTGTCGTAGTAAAAAAGTCCAAATAAGGCATTTGTTTAATCGTTGCTCCTTATTGTAGTGGACTCTGTATCAACACCTATAGGTTCAAGGGGGAGCTCATTTGACTCTGTCGACATAATTGAAGCTTTTCTCTATTACTGGGCTGCCCGTACTTAAATCTTGGCCAAAAGATTTTTTAAAAATCAGCATGATGTCAATTATCTAATCACAAATTTAAAACCTGTCTGCACCACACACGCAGTTCCGCTTCGCCAGCAAGACGGACGGGCTCCTCATCGTCATCGGCATCCTCTCCGCCATGGGCGGCGGCGCCATGCTGCCCCTCATGATCGTCCTGTTCGGCGACCTCACCTCCGCCTTCGTCTCCAACGACGCTCTGGGGGAGGACGAGCAGGCTGAGATCTGCGCCATGGCGCCGCAGTGCTGCCCGAACGGAGAGTGAGTGTAGAGTCGAACTTGGGAAAACAAGTCGGGAAATAATCCTACTATTATTAACCGAGTTTTCCAATTTAATCCGAGTGGATTTGTGTACTAGGTAATACGTATGTAGCAAATCTGAAATTTTTAGTACTACGAATAAACTTGAGATTTATCATGAAACTAAGATGCATACTTAAGTAAATGGCCATTGCCACAAACTGAGCTATCATGAAATCAAGATTCTACTGTGTAAGTAACAATTGGTGATTTATGTACCCTATGCATTTTTTCAGACTTGACCTTGACGCCTGCGGCATCGAGATAGAAGGGATTGACGACTTCTTAGAAGAAATCAAGAGATTTGGTAAGGTAGAAATCTTTTTGTAAAGTATCGTTTTCCTTCATCGTCTCCCTCTCTTGCTCTTGACAGCTGTCGGGCTCACCACCATCGGCATCATCATGTTCATCACCAGTGCCATCATGGTCATGACGCTCAACACCGCTGCCGAAAACCAGGTTAGTTGCTTCCATGCACGACAGTCTCTTCGAGAACGATTTTATTGTCACTCTTGATTATTCTGTCTCCGATCTCTCCGCAGACGTTCAAGATCCGAAAGCTCTTCTTCATGTCCGTGATGAGGCAGGACATTGGGTGGTACGACACCAACCAAACGAGCGACTTTGCTTCCAGGATGACAGAGTAAGTTACGCAATAGTCTTGACAATTTGTGAGATGAACGGTAGACTTCTCATCTCTTGCATTGCAGAGATCTCAACAAAATTCAAGAGGGGCTTGGAGAGAAGATCGGCATGTTTGTCCTGTTCATGTCCACCTTTGTCGGCAGCCTCATCAATGCCTTCATCCATGGCTGGGAGCTCACGCTGGTCATGCTTTCCGTCATGCCGGTGAGAGACAGAGAGGAGAGTGGCAGTGCTGTCTAGCAGTTATCAATAATGTTCATGCATTTAAGGTGCTTGCTATGTCGGCCGGGCTGATCTCCAAGTCCCAGACGTCGTTGACGGAGAAGGAGCTGGCCGCGTACGCCAAGGCGGGGTCGGTGGCGGAGGAGGCGCTCAGCTCGGTCAGGACGGTCGTGTCTTTCGGCGGGAGGGAGAAGGAAGTAGAGAGGTGAAACTCGGAAAGATTAATATTAGGATACCGACTAGTACTACTACGCATATGTAATCTTGAACTTCTTAAGGTACGACCACAAGCTGGTGTACGCGCGCAAGGCCAGCATCATGAGAGGTGCGCTGACCGGGGCGGGAATCGGATCCACTTGGATGTTCATCTTCGCCAGCTATGGACTCGCGTTCTGGTGATTTGAAGAAGACTTTTTTTTTGCTGCTGCTCCTGTTGAAGTACAGCAATGGCAAAAATTGTTTTCCTTTTTTTTCTGTGTCAGGTACGGCGTAAAGTTGGTGATGGACGACAGAGAGGACTGCGTCGACAAGTTTATTGAAGACCAAGAGATGTGCACGGAGGACGACATCAACTACGACAGCTCAAAACTTCTAAACGTACGCAACTACTATGAGGAATGTCGAATTTCAAAAGTAATCCCAGTTGCTGTCTCCGTGTGCTGCAGGTGTTCTTCTCCGTCCTGATGGGCGCCATGCAGGTGGGCCAGTCCGGCGTGTACGTGGAGGCGTTCGCGCAGGGTCAGGCGGCCGCCTCCATAATCTTCGACGTGATCGACCGCGTGCCCCCCATCGACTCGTCCAGCAAGGAGGGCAAGCGGCCCCCGGACGGAGCCGGGAACTTTCGCTTTCAGGACGTGCACTTCAACTATCCATCTAGGAAGGAAGTCAAGGTTAGGTCAATCGACTTATTTTTATTATAACCATGCAAGAAATTGCAATCACCTCTCGATACTTTCAATGGTACAGAAAACATTTCTCAGACATTTTTTTAAAAGCTATCTACCAAAATACTGTACTTTCAAGTAAATCGACGCAGTGAAGATTTTTCTGCTGGCAGCCAACTCTACTAATAATTAAAAGTGGACTGTATGATTATCGATTTAAGCAACAATCACGACATAGATTTTTGTAACAAATTAGCATCTTCTCCTCCTCCATTCTTGCAGATCTTGCAAGGCCTGAACCTAGACATTAATAAAGGCCAGACGGTGGCGCTGGTGGGGCCCTCCGGGTGCGGCAAGTCCACTGTCATCCAGCTGGTGCAGCGCTTCTACGACGTCGACTCTGGTTCCATCCTCCTGGAAGGAGAGGACATCAAGAGTCTCAACGTGGGGAAGCTCAGGGACAGGTGCGTCGTCCGGATACAAAGAGACAACAATATTTTCTGTTTACCTCTTTATCCTGTCAATTGGCTCTCTGCTGGCCTATCCAGTCAAGGAGGAGAAGGGGAGATAAAGCTCATTTGAGTGACTGGAGTGAAGGCATGAGGGTTACCCCGTGGCTGACAGTGACATAACAACAATAATCCTGTTGGCATTTCAGAATTGGCATCGTTGGTCAGGAGCCGGTTCTCTTCGGCTGCTCCATCGCAGAGAACATCCGCTATGGGCGGGACAATGTCACTGAGGACGAGATAGAGCAGGCCTGCAAAGACGCCAACGCCTACGCATTCATCATGAGGTTGCCAAAGGTCTGGACTAAACACTTTTTTTTATCTGCAACGAGTTGTTGCCGGTGTTCCTGAAAAAAAGTTTCTCATTTTTGGGTACCCACTTCAAACGGAGTTGTCTAGCTAATGAGTGCATTTTGCACTTAATCAGTAAATCTTTGCTCTCTTATCGTTGGCTTGCCACAGGTCTTTGAACGGAGACTATGTTCTTGTTTCAGAAATACAACACCCTTGTTGGCGAGAGGGGCGCCCAGCTGTCGGGTGGGCAGAAGCAGCGCATCGCCATTGCCAGGGCACTGGTCAGGAACCCCAGCATCCTCCTCCTTGACGAGGCCACCTCTGCTCTGGACACGCAGAGTGAGTCCATCGTGCAGCGGGCCCTGGACAAGGCGCGGACCGGGAGGACCACTATCGTGGTGGCTCACAGGTAACTTTTTTTTTCGCACGATCGAGAGAGAACTCAGGTACCTGAGTATAGCACCACACCGTATTACTACCTGCACAGGCTGTCCACCATCCGCAACGCCGACAAGATCGTCGCCCTGAAGGACGGCCGTGTGGCCGAGGAGGGCACCCACGACCAGCTGATGAAGGAGCGCGGGCTGTACCACTCCCTGGTGACGGCGCAGTTCTCAGAGGACGACGACGACGAGGAGAAGGAGATGGACGACGTCATCGAGGACTTGAGCATCGGTACGAGTCAAAAGTTGCTTGGCGTGGTTGGTGTCTGCATTTACCGTACTTGTTTATAAGTAGCTACAGTATACGTACGTTTTCTTCTTTTTGCTGCTGAAAAGAGGATTCTGGTAAGTCAAAATACCGTTTAAGTTGCTAGGATTAAGTTGCTAAGTTGTTGAGGATTAAACCAACTGCAATACCCTTGACGCGGTATGGTACAGTATTAAAGTAGAACTCCTACAGTACGGTACATACCGGTATGTATATAAACGTGGGTCAATTAGAGAGAAAAATTAAATTTTTGTGATCAGAGGATCTTTACCATTTAGTGGAGTTTTTGACTAATAGCTGAGTTTACTTCGTATATCAAAGTTCTAGCATATTTACCCTTCGTTATTTATTCGTTTGTCCCCAGTGAGCAAGGAGGTTGCCGAGATGAACCTGGATAACCGGCGGGCGGAGCAGATGCAGCGCGACGTCAGCACCCTCAGTACCCTTAGCGACGTCGGGATAGAGGCCGGGGCCGACGGGAGGAAGCTCTCCAGGAGGGAGACCTCTGTGGCCTTCGGCAGGGGATTCAGCAGACAGGTGAGGCGACGGGGGAGCAGATCAACTGTTTATGCAGAATGTTCCTACTGTATTTATATATTTTTGGTAAAATATGTAACCCACAGTTCAAAAATTATGTCGCAACTCTTTTTTTTCAATTTAAAGCCTTAATATTATAGTTACAAAAATGCACAATACTTCTTTTTAAAGCTGAATCCTTCCC
>JAAUYM010181228.1_pt1 | contig 11983 bp, 10 predicted proteins | sample 7278001 | NCBI WGS metagenome assembly JAAUYM01 (sample SAMN14350224, study PRJNA611818) | marine sediment metagenome | isolation source: surface marine sediment (1.8m) | place: French Polynesia: Moorea | collected 2018-08
ACCCGGAACAGGACAGAAATTCATATCTGACTGCCATACACAGTCCTGAAGTGCAGCAAATTATGCGTAATTTGCATGCGCTTCTTTTCGAACGCGAGCGATCCAACCTGGAAACACAGCGCTTACGTAGTGAGCAATTTGAATTACTGGTTGAACAAGCTGAATCGCTATCAAGCATCGCAGCATCGAGTTCATTAATCGATTCTTTACAACAACTTGATGTCGAAGAACAAGCCCGGTTCAGCGAGTTGGCTAACGAGCTGTCACTAATTGCCAGGACTATCAGCGAGGACAATAAGGCAGGACATTATAGTGAAGTCGATGCTGGTTATATGAGGCTGCAGGAAACGTGTAACCAATGTCACCAACTATTTCGTGACTGGTGAATAAAACTTTCATTCCACTCTGTAGCAGGCGTTGCCTGCTAATTACTTTTCTCGTGGCAATATCGCCCGCTCTGTATGCCGACCACAAGAGCAAGTTCGACATCACATTTGGTGGCAGAGTAAAAATTGACGCGATTTATAATACGAATAGCGTTAGTCGGGATGGCACCAGCAAGGCCGATCTCGCTTTTATTCCACAAACTATTCCACTTGCTGACAGCAGTAGCTCAACAGAACTGAATCTCAGGGAAAGTCGTTTGTGGTCAACCCTGCGCTTACCACTGGCTGATGAGTCATTGGCTAGCTATGTCGAGTTTGATTTTTTTGATACCAAGTTGAAAGCTAATGGTACAAGAGTGGTTGCCAATCGTCCGCGTCTGAGGCATCTATATGCAAACTATGGTGGCTGGACACTTGGCAAAACATTTACTAACTTCGTGAACATATCTGCATTCCCGGAAATTAATGATGCCAATGGGCCTGTTGGCGTACATACATTACGCCATGAGTTATTACGTTACCGAAGATCATTTGATCGATTTGCACTGTCGTTATCGATAGAAGATGCCGAATCCCTATTTGTTACATCTAACGGCAACCGGGTGCGGGTAAATGATGATCAAATTCCTGATCTAACCGCAAGGGCTAATATCAATCAAAACTGGGGAGAACTATCGCTTGCAGCTATCTTTAGGCAAGTGCATGCCAACAGCCAATTAAGCGGTAGTAATGACGACACACGCTGGGGGTCGGCATTGAGCATTGCCGGCCGTGTCTATTTCAAGGGAAAAGACAACCTGCGGTTTACTTTTACAGGTGGCAATGCGATTGGGCGATATGTTTCATACGGTTTATTTGATGATGCTGCAATTTCCGCTGATGGCCGACTGGATTTAAATGAAATTGTCTCCGGACATTTTTCCTACCAGCACTGGTGGTCTGACAGGTTACGTTCATCCATGGTCGTTGGGCTGGCCTACGCAAATATCAATACCGATTTTGCCGGAAGCAATATCAACGAGTATGTCGGCTCAACAGCAATCAATTTAATCTGGAACCCGACCCTGAATAGCACAATTGGCGTGGAATGGTTACATGGCTATCGACAGCAATATAACCAGCTGGATGGAAACATCGATCGCATACAATTGTCACTCATTTATAGAGTAGACTAGCGGCATTATGCAGATGAAAAAACGGATTGGCCTGGTCACGGGTTTGTGCCTGTTTTTGCTTGTGCTTGTTGTACCCGCAACTGAATCACTTTCTCCACAGGCAAAAAACGTGTTAGCCGTTGCTACACTAATGGCAACATGGTGGATTAGCGAAGCAATTCCGGTCGCAGCTACGGCGTTAGTTCCTATTGTGTTATTTCCTTTACTGGGAGTCATGAGCGGACGTGAAGTGACGCAGCCTTATGCACATCATCTAATTTATCTTTTTCTCGGCGGGTTTCTCATTGCCGTCACTATCGAAAAATGGAACCTGCATAAGCGTATCGCCCTGCATACGATTAAACTCGTCGGTATTACTGCTAATCGAATTATCCTTGGGTTTATGCTTGCCTCTGCCGGTCTGTCAATGTGGATTAGTAATACCGCGGCAACGATGCTGATGATAACGATTGGCCTGGCCGTAATGAAACAGGTCATCACCGAAATCAAACAGGATCCGGCTATGGATATTGATACCAGCCCGGGGAATTTTCAATTTGGCATAGCGCTTATGCTAGGCATTGCCTATGCTGCTTCTATTGGCGGCATTGCTACTTTAATCGGCACACCACCAAATGCGATCATGGCCGGCATTATTGAAAATCAGTTTGATACATCGATAAGTTTCGGCACCTGGATGCTATTTGCATTACCACTATCGATTACGATGCTTATTGTCTGTTGGTATTACCTGACGCGCATAGCCTTTCAGAGTGAAATTACAGAGCTGCCCGGTGGCAAACAAGCAATCAATAAAGAACTCGACCAGCTTGGCCCCATGTCGATACAGGAAAAAATAGTTCTGCTTGTTTTTATTAGTGTTGCTTGTTTATGGATTGGTCGAGGTCTGGTGAAACTGGAAGCATTTGAAAATATCACTGATTCTACAATCGCAATGGCTGGCGCAGTATTATTGTTTATCATCCCTGCCGGAAAAGGTGAATATCTGCTTGACTGGAAAACCGCCCGGAAAATACCGTGGGATATACTCATTTTATTTGGCGGCGGTTTTGCTTTAGCAAAGGGTTTTATTGATAGTGGACTAACAGAGGCTATTGCACTGCAGCTTGAGATATTGCAGGGTTTTAGCACTATCTGGCTAATACTAGCTTCAATCTGCGTTGTAATTACGCTTACCGAGATCACCTCTAATACAGCAACGGCATCCATGTTCCTGCCGATCGTTGCTGCTATGGCGATCGCTGTGTCGATTCATCCGTATTGCTTCATGGCTGCGGTTTCACTCGCCGCATCTTGCTCGTTCATGTTACCAGTGGCCACGCCACCAAATGCTATAGCCTATAGCAGCCATTACTTTTCGATTGCACAAATGTGCCGCACTGGTTTTTGGATGAATCTTATTGGTGTATTTTTTATTACGCTGTTCGTTATCAATTATCTGCCTGTGGCATGGCAGCTTGATATCAACCAGGTGCCTGAAAATTTGTTGAATATGATGCGATGAATCTCTGCTAGCGTTCAACTATCCTCACTACCGGAGTTTCTTTTTTCATAGCCGCAAGCACCACTCGATCAAAGCTTGATGTCATTTCCAATGCCTGTTCGGCCGCAGCAGTCGCAGACTTAAGCGTATCTGCATCATCAACCATATTAATTAGAGGTATCACACTGGCGGAACCGGTATCTTTCAATAGTCCCTGTTCAGAACTTAGCAAGCGAGCAATATGTATTGGCTTAATGATATCTGTTTCGCGAATAGCCAGAATTGATTCCAGCAAATCAACACGGTGAGCAATATCATCATTTAACGGCTGTCCAATGACTTTTGCTGAAAGAACGGGTACAACAATATCAGTAAACCTGGATAGCACGGGCTCATGCGATGCCGGGGCTTTAACAAAACGACTACGCGCACCGTCGGCTTTAATCAGTAAAAGCTCAAACTTGCCCGCCTGTTTAAACCTTAGAACGTTATCTACTTCTATACCTGCACGTCTTCCAAAGCGACTAGAGGGTTTAGCAAACGCGATAACTCTTGACTCTTTGTCTTTGGCGATTGTTTCCAGTAAAGAAGCTTCTTCACCTATATAGCATGTTGCATCGAGGTTTTTTGGGAAGAACTCGATGTGCGCAGTCGCGGTAATTCCAACCCTGCCACTGTGCGCAGCGGCAAGTCTGAACATGGTAGATTTTTTCCCTCCCGCGCCAACGCAGCTAATTACGCCTGTATGCGCATGTAATGCATCGACTAGATTGGTGACTGACATATCACCAGTGTAATACAAGCATTGGTTCAGAAAAATCTCTGAACGTAACTAGTTATTAGTTAATGCTTGAATGCTTGCAGGCACCCGGCTGGTGTTCATGAAAATCAACCCAGCTATCACTGATAGATAACGGTTCAGTAAATACGCGGGCCATTTCACCACTTGGCAACTGCACATTGCGCACGTGTATAGGAGCACCACATATCGGGCATGGAATTGTAGGTACGTTACTCATGTTTTATGTAGACACTCATCTGTTTATCAAGTTTTCGAAATCAGTATCAAAACCAACCAAAAGTGTGAATTCTCTCCGGTTTTCATATCCTGTCCTGATCCTGATGGCACGTTGCCTTAATACGGCATCATTTAACAGATAGCCGTTTACTACTCAGCAAGTGCGGTGCCAGGTTCGGTTTTTTGTAGAAAACTTTTAGCGCTTGTAATTCAAGTAATTACAAATATAGACACGTAGACACCGGCAATATTTGCAGAAAACTGGTGCAAGCCTGCATCTTTAAAGCGCAAACTGGATGGAGGCTGGGGTTGGATTCAAACCAACATCTACGGTCTTGCGAACCGTCGCATAGGATATTCTGCCACCCAGCCATGAACCTGTTAATATAGTGACGGTTAATGGAGTTTCAACACTCAGTTAACAAACTTATTTTTATTCCGGGAGAAAAACAATAAATCCAGTCGATAAATTTCTGAGCTTTGCTAACCGCTTAAAATTCAGAAACCTTTTCCTGGTAACTGTCATATTGTTCGTATTTAACTTTTTTATACCGGATTTTATCCCGTTCATTGATGAACTGATACTTGGGCTTGTTGCTATCATACTTGCCACTATCAAGCAGGATAAATTACTTGAGGACAAGGGCGATATTATTGAAGGCGAAGTCATCAATGATGACAAGGACAACAACTAGAATAAAACACTAACCATATCCCGATTTTGCTCAAACTGGATTGCAGATAGTGCCCGCTTGACACGGATCAAATTTTTTAGCTGTTTTAGCGATTAGAATACTTGTGATTACCAAAACGAGGAGGTTTTATGCTTTACCAGGTAAAAGGAGATATTTTGCAAACCGGCGCGCAAGCTATTGCGCATGGCGTTGCTCCAAACGATCCAATGAATCAGGGACTAGCCCTGTCACTGCATCAACTTTATCCGGCGATGCATAAGGACTTTCACCACTGGGGCCACCAGCAACAGCCAAAACCAGGCTCGGCATGGATGTGGGGAGGGCCTGATCATGTACGCGTGATTAACCTGTTAACCCAGGAAGGTGGCTATGAACATGGCTCAAAACCTGGCAAGGCCACGCTTAGCAACGTAAACCATGCCTTGCGTGAACTTGCGAAGATAGTGCGCAAGGAGAAAATCGAATCCCTGGCATTGCCAAGGCTGGCAACAGGTGTAGGCGGTCTTGATTGGTCAGAAGTATGGCCATTAATGCAGGAACGCCTGGGTGAGCTTGATATACCGGTTTACGTCTACACTGAATATCACGCCGACATGAAAGCAGATGAACCAACCTAGTTAGCAGGATTGTAAGCGTAAGGATATGGCAACCAGGCCGTAGCTATTTCATGTATTCCGGAACTGCATGTCTATATGTCAAATATAAGGAACTACTGTTCAAACTGTGCATGAGCGGAGTTCGCTGCTGAATAAAGTGCCTAACCAAACAATTTGACGAGATCCATACTTGAACGCTGGCCAATATCGCTGTAATGCTTCTTTAACCACCTTGATGTCATACGCTTGCCACATTTGAACAAATCACGGAGAAAGCCATCGTCAGCATTCAAACGGCTATTGGTATCGCGTTCGTTATTCTCCTTGTCTTCAATCAGATGCAGCCTCAATTTGCTTAACCTGCGCTCAAGATCGCCAGAACGTAACCAGTTCAGTTTTATCTGCTGCTTGGACATCATTATTGACCGCATTTCGCGAAGAAATGTATTGGTGAACGAAAGCTCATGCGCACGCTTGCGTATGTCTTCCGCAGTTTTTGGCAGGTTATCCCTTATCAACGGCTGCAATAACACAATAAGAACATCTGAATGTTTCGATTCATACAATAGCGGATATAAAGGTGGGTTGCCGGAATAGCCACCATCCCAGTAAGGTTCGTTATCAATTTCAATGGCCTGGTGTAACGTGGGCAAACATGCCGAGGCCAATAACACATCAGCGTTTAGTTCGTCATTTCCAAACAAACGCATCTTGCCTGTGCGTACCTGGGTAGCACCAACATGTAAACGGATTGCATCGTCATCATCGCGTAGTCGTTCAAAATCCACGAGGTCGTTAAGTACGTCGCGTAATGGGTTCAGGTTCAATGGATTGAGTTGATAGGGCGAAAAATCACGTGTTAGCGACATATACGCATCCAGTGATCCTGCGTAATCAAAGCCCACTGCCTTCTTCCACATCGAAGTAAGATCGGCAGCAAACATGGTCTTAAACTGTTCAGCAACTTGCTGCCAGAACAGCGCCAGCTTTTTCTGCGCGCCCTTGCGACCACCTTCAAGGTAGCCAGACGCCATGACGCACGCGTTCATTGCCCCCGAGCTAACACTCGAAATGCTCTCCAGGCGCAGGCTGTCTTCATCAAGCAGGCGATGAAGTACACCCCATGTAAACGCACCATGGGAGCCATCGCCCTGTAAGGCCAGGTTAAGGTATCTGTAATGTTTCGGAGCCATACGGCACTCCTTGTTAAAAACCAGCAGTGTAATATTGCACTGCAACAAATTAAAGCCTTTTCGGCGCCAAAATGCAATTACAATACTGTGAAGAATTTCAAAAAAATGAACTAGTTAGCGCGTTATATTGGTGCAGATAATCACTAATAAAAGTGGTGTAAACGTCTGGAATTACTGAAAATTCAGTGCTCGCCCCGAAATTAATCAAACCTGCAGATTAAGCAGATGACAACGAAAAACACCGATTAATCATCCATGGCAATCAATTCGAGGCGCATGTTACCCCCCAGGAAAATAGGCGTTTTCGCCACGCTGATGGACTCGCCGTCAAGCTCATAGCGTACCTGTTTTACCAACCCCACCCCGGGTGCATACCACTCTTCTACTTTAAAAGGGATCCTGGTGTAGCCATTGACGCCATCGGTATAGATTTCTGTCTCACCCTCTCCAATAACCTTGATGCATTGCTCAAATGTACCAGCCGGCACGGTAACGTTTTCATCAGTAGAAACGATCTCAAATATCATTGGTACTTGCGCCGACTTAGCCAGGTGCGTATTGGGAAACACCCGCATCAAGATCATTGGTCGCGTGATTTGCTGCCAGTTGGTTCCCTTACTCAAGGGATATTTGAGAACGAACCTCTGACTGCTGTCTGGGCGCGGTTTCAATTCTACCAGTGTCCTTAATGCGCTACGGTAAATACCGGACTCGTCACGATTAAGATAATAATCGATACCATGACTACTACGCCTGACATGATAGGATTTATCAGCAAAACTCATCTCTCCAAGATTCTCAAGTGTCACGGTTTCGCGAAGCGTTTCTTCCGGATATGTTGTTGTTAGCAGATAAGTCCAGTTTTTTCCTTGTTGCAACGGGAAATAATCATCGCTGGCGCCGCGTTCACAGCCCATAGTGATCAACATTACCCACGCTAACAGGAACAATAGTGATAACTTCTGCATAACTATTTTTCCGGCAAACGTACCTCGGGCAAGTCAAAAAACTCCAGCTTATGTTGCCTATTGGCAAGTCGACTTGCATCCGGGGGCAGTATCGCCTCTTCAACTTTTTGCAGGTTCCTGCCTAGTTGTATCTTGCCCTGTCGAATTTGCTCAAGCGCTTTATCGAGCGATGCGTGTAGTTCCAGATCGTAGGGCAACTCAAAAGCACGCGGTCGTTTAACAGGTTTGTTATCTTCAAAATCTGTAATCCAGATATGAATACTACCGGGATCGCCATTGCGTTCATCTGGTTCAGTAATAGATGACGCCATCAGCTGAAATTGTGCCGGTAAATCCTGCCTGGTCGGCCATCCAAGTAAACCGAGGTAGCTTTGATAGGTCAGAAAATAGAAACCGGTGACCAGAAAAACACAGATGAATTTAATCCACACAGATGTACGTGATAGCAGGAAGATACCCAGTAACAGCGCTGCCAGTGCCACGTAAGAAATAGAAAGACCAACAATTGCCTGGTTCATTATTTTTCGCCCATAACCAGAGATTTAAAAAGTGTATTTTTACCTGTCACATTACCTTCCCTATCAATAGTAAATCGAACAGCTGTTTGTTCCTCTCCCTTGTCTTCCATGGTTAACGTATCGTAGTAAACCACTTCCAGACGCGGATTCACTTTCACTACCCGCACTTCTACATTGGCCTGTTCCTTTACCTTTGATTCATAGTAGTGTGTGTTAACAATATATTGCCCGGGAACAATTCCACGAATAGTAACGACTTCCTGGTTGAGTGGATTGATTATCTCGGTACCATCAACAATCAAGGTATCGTTATCAAGCCCTCGGTCATCCCTGTCGAGATGTAGTAAACCCACTTCCGGGGTTCTATACCAAACAACGCGTCCTTTCGGGTCCTCTACCCAGGTATCAATATCTACCGGGCTATTATCCTGCCATTTAACCGTGATAATGAATTCGGCTTTGGGATCAATTATTCCAGTCTTCGCAGGCGGATTAAGAAAAAGAATGGTAATAATAAAGAGCAGGGTAAATGCTAGCAGTGAATTAAACAGCAAGTCGGTAAATGGATCCTGTTCAAAATCTCGTCTTTTTCGTCTGATAACAGCCATGTGGTTATGCTGACTGTATGTGCATGCCAGGGATTAACTCGGTTTCCATAAAGTTGACCGTACGGGAGACCAGTTCATCAGCGCCACGGTCAAGTAACAGGTACTGAAAACTCAGCAGCATGCTGCCAATAAGGCCAAGTAAGGTCGTATTCAGAGCGAGACTCATACCCGCAGTCATTTTTGTCAGAACTCCCTGTATATCCTCAATAGCAAAAGACTCAAGGCTTGCCAGTGGTTCAAGCATCATGACAAATCCAATCACGGTACCCAACAAGCCAAGCTTGACTAGTAGACCTGTCATAAACCAGCCAAATTCATGTTGTGAGTGTGCCTGTTCAGCAAAGATTTCAGTAATGAGTTGCTTGTCTGATTCGGGCACGCCTTTGTCGCGCGTATTAATGGTCTGTCCTTGTAAACTTTTAATGACTGTCCTAAGGAACTCAGCGGGTAATGAATCATTATTGTTCCACGATATTCTATTTAAATGGATATCAATAATGGCGTTTAACTGGCAACTTAAATAATAGGAACGAATGCCACAATGCAAGGTTCCACCAAGAAAAATCAGGGTAATAAGAAAAGTAACCTTGGTAGGATCGTTTACATAGATAGGCGTAAGAATACCAATGCTATAGCTTAGCCAAGCAAGAAAAAATAAAACGCCGGCATAGAGTGTCCAATACAATAGCAACCGGTAATGGAAAGAAGTTTTGAGCATAACTGTTATCGTTTTTGTTCAGGCTCATATCATAACCTGAAACACTACTCACTAACTATTGCTCAACCAGTGACTGTTCATAGAATCAAACCTTGTACATCCAAGCTGTTGCAAAGTGCGACAGATTTCATCACGAAAAATCTCTATCACCTGTCTTCCGCCGTCTTTACCAACTGCAGCAACAGCAAAAAGAAATGAGCGGCCGCTGAGTGCAGCTGTTGCGCCAAGTGCTTTAGCCCTTACTACATCAAGACCCGATCGGACGCCGCTATCGAGCAGGATAGTAAAACCATCATCTTGTTCCGCCTTTAGTTCTGCTAGCGAGGCAACACTTGACGGTGCAGCATCCAGTTGGCGACCGCCATGATTTGAAATTACCACGCCATCTACGCCTTCTGCACGGCATCGCTTAATGTCTTCTTTCCTCAACAAGCCTTTAACAATGAGTGGGCCCTGCCAAAGTTGGCGAATCTCGGAGATACGTTCCATCGTTACACCCTGCATGAAAAAACGCGTGAGAAAATCACTCAGATGTTTCACATTGTCCAGATCCCCATAGGGAGACAGGTTCACAAAGCGAGGGATACCCTGCTGCAAGGTGGCAGTTAACCAACCCGGCTTCAACATCGTCTGGGCAATAATTGATGGCGTGTACCTGAACGGCAGTATTAAACCGTTCTTCAACTCCTTATCACGTTTAGCACCAACTGGAATATCAACAGTAATCACCAGCGCCTTAAAACCTGATTGCTGAACCCGCTTAATCAGATCCTGCATTACGTCGCGTTGTCGCGGCACGTACAACTGAAACCAGCTGACATCGGGAGCAAGCTTGGCAATCTCTTCAAGTGGTGTCGTACCCATTGTGCTAAGGGTATAGGGAATATTAGCCTGTTGCGCTGCACTGGCAAGATATGCCTCGGCGCCGGGCCACATCATATTGGAAAGTCCTACAGGTGCGATTCCAATACCCAGGTCATAGCGCTTGCCAAACAACTGACAACCTAGATCGACGTCTCCCACATCTTCTAAATAGTGAGGCCATAATTTTACATCGTCGAGTTCCTGGCGGTTTCTATTCAACCCATGCTCATGGCCAATACCGGAGGTAAGGTACTGCCAGGCAAAACGCGGAATACGTTGTCTGGCCCTTGCTTCCATGTCAGTAATCGAGGGTAAGCGTGGATTGTATTTCATATCTTGACTTAGTTTATATATCTAGCACATGTATCATTATCAAGCCTATCACGCCAAGCGCGGTCAGGTAATACAAGAGCGGCAATAGTGTTCGTCTCAATGTTGCACCTTCTTGCCCATACAGTCCTACTGTCGCCGACGCAGCGACGACATTATGGATTGCAATCATATTGCCAGCAGCAGCACCGACAGCCTGCAAAGCGACAATCAAGGCCGACGTCATGCCAAGCTGGCCTGCCACGGAAAACTGGAACTGGGTGAACATCAAATTACTAACCGTATTACTACCAGCGATAAAGGCGCCTAGTGCGCCAATCACTGGCGCGAACAATGGCCATACCTCTCCTACATGCGTTGACACCCACTGTGCCAATGCAATAGGCATACTAACCATGCCCAGCTCATTAATACCCGAGTTGATATAAATGCGAACCATCGGAATCGTAAAAATCAAAACAAAGCCAGCACCAAGTAAAGTCATGGTTGATTCATGGAGCGCATGTTTATATTTTTTTACAGGTATGTTGTGGAAAACAATCGTACATATAGACACGAGTAACAATATGAACGCTGGCAAATACAGCGGCGTTGTCGATGCCGAGATGGAAGTACCGAGGATTTTGTCCCAACTAAATTTAACTATCTTTAACCAGTCGCCAAGGCCGACTTCTGGTAATCGAGTCATAACAAGTAACAGTACAACTATTACATACGGTAACCATGCGCGAAAAATTGACATGTTATGTATTGCCGTTTCTTCATTACCGCTGAGCTTACCCAGCCAGTGTGACGGCCAGCTTGTTCTTTCAGGGAAATCCCAATGGTCGTGCGGTAGTAGAAAGCCATGACGCACTGCCAGCAGTATCAGGCAGATGCCTATCAATGCACCTAGCAACGATGGAAATGCAGGACCAAGATAGTAGCCGGTCAGGAAATATGGCACGGTAAAAGCCAGACCACTGAACAATGCGAATGGCATTATCGTGAGACCTTCTGTCCATGATCGATTGCCACCGAAAAAGCGGGTCATCATCATGATCATAATCGTCGGCATAAGCGTTCCTACGACAGCATGCAGAAGGGCAGCATAAACCGTGACCTGTTGCAGGTAGACATCCATGTTGCCGATTGCGGGCAATGCTGCATCTTCCATACCCCCTCTTACACCTATGAGTATTGGTGTGCCGACAGCGCCAAAGGTAACGGCTGTACTTTGCACCATCATACCCAGCATTACTGCGGTCATCGCGGGAAAACCTAATGCAACCAATAACGGAGCCACGATGGCAGCCGGGGTTCCAAAACCGGAGGCACCTTCAATAAAACTGCCAAACAACCAGCAGATAATGATGAGTTGTACGCGACGGTCACTGGACAGGTTTGAGAAACCCTGCCGAATAACATGTAGTGCGCCAGAATGCTTAAGCG
>JAAUYM010003932.1_pt1 | contig 11982 bp, 11 predicted proteins | sample 7278001 | NCBI WGS metagenome assembly JAAUYM01 (sample SAMN14350224, study PRJNA611818) | marine sediment metagenome | isolation source: surface marine sediment (1.8m) | place: French Polynesia: Moorea | collected 2018-08
CCCACACCAACACCCCCCCCCACCCACCCGCACACCCCACCGCCCCCCCACCCCAACCACCCCCCCCCCCCCCACCTCCCCCCCCCCCCCCCCCCCCCCCCCCCCCCCCCCCCCCCCCCCCCCCCCCCACGTCCACAGTTGCGTGTGTGAGACAGAGAGGAGGAGGAGGAGAGAGGGGGAGAGAGACACCAACTCTGGCTTGGTCCCTTTCTACTAGAGACGCAGCTGGAGTGTAGAAAGGCTCTTTCTTCCTCCAGGCAGCAGTGGAAGGAGGTGGTTCAGCTCAGCTCAGCCTATTCGCATGCGGCAGCGGCCGTAGCAGCAAGCGAAAAACATAGCCACTGGGGGAGGAGGAGGAGGAGAAGGAGGAGGAAATAAAGTGAAAAAGATGGATGGACATCCATGGGAAAGAGAGAGAGAGAGAGAGAGAAGGAAGACTGCACTTCTTGCGCAATTTTTTTTGGCAGAAATTGTCCTAAGCATCTTGTGCATGTGTGGTTTTCAAGATGCAACTTTTCTGGTCCAACCTTTTTAGCTGTGCAATGGTTGCTCCTCTCTCTTTTCTCACTCTCCCGATCCGATTTTGCATGCACACACAGAGAGAGCTGCTACAAAAGGGCGAATGGCAGCAGTAGAACGCAGTCACAGTTGCGAGCTTTTTGGCGCCCCATTCTCTTTGTGTGAAAACGGAAGGATAAGGAGGGGGGAAGAGGGGAGGTTGTTTGGGGGGGGGGCTTTCTCGATTTCACAAGGCAGGTTTCTACTTGTGTTCTTTCCAATTTATCCAGTACATAGAAAAAAAATCGTGTTAGAGACACGTTCAGGCTAAGAAAGGTTATCTAGTACAGTAGAGATGGGGTCGATTCGAGAGCGAAACCAAGGGGATGGTAATGTTAAAATATTCCCCCCCCCCAAAAAAAAATAGAACCACGACTGAAAAGTGACTTCAAGATGTCACACCTTAAACCACATTAAATTGAGTGCCTGTGATCCATAAGCAAACTATGCTACCATCCCCACTACTATTCAAACAACAACATGACTGAGTCTGATCATGTGGACGGTGGGCTTCTGGGACTCTTGGGAACACGGTCACTTTGCAACCTTGATGATAAATAATTGAACTATTCACGCTCATTTTGCATGTCAGGGAGTCTAACTCAAAGTAACACTATTTATCGCCAATGGAAAGGACAACGATGAATATTTTTAATAGCAACATGAAAGACAGTTTTTCTGCAAAGTGGATTTTAAAACCCTGTCCGTTGTCGTAGAAGCTTCCCTCCCCCTTTGGGAAAAAAGATGGGGGAAAAAGAGGTGGTGTGGAATTCAGAAAAAAAGAACTTTTAACAGTCCTTCAGAATTGTTGCAGGAAAGAACCGCACCAGTGGACATCACGACATAAAAGTTTCTGTCACGGTGACTTCTTGATAGCATCGGCTCCCTAGGGAAGTTTACAGGTACGCCTTTTGCATACCTACTACGAGTAGCATCCAAAACTCAACAATATTTAGAAGTTCCGTGACCAAGGACATGCTTTGTTGCGGACTTCTTCCGAGGGGCAAGTGAGTTATGCAACAAATGCCGACACACTTGACTCACATTTGCACTCTCACAGGGCGTGTACATTTCAAATTTTGAGAGAAGTATCCGTTTTGCGCGTGTATGGTACGCACAGAGCATGCAACAACTTCCCAACCAGTCACATAACCAGTTACAGTATTATTATTAGTGCGACATCAATCTTGAGGTTTTTTCTTTGATATCATGACCAAGTTTGGTCGACTTGTCAGCCTCTCTGGAAGAAGGTTGCTCTTTCGGGCGTACCTGGGAAATGCCTCCTCCCCCTTTTCTGCCTCCACCGTGGTGGGCAACGTGCCCTACCAGTCTGGTGACAAGGGGCGGAACCTGAAGGAGGTTCAGGAAGGACTGTGCATACCAGAGGTGAGAACCTGTTGTTGTTGTTGCTGTTGTTGTTGATGCTACTGCTGTTACTGCTAATGAAGTTAACGCTGCTGTTGTTGTTCTTGCTGCTGACTTGCTGCAGGATTATGGAGGAAACCTGTAGGTACGTACATAAGAGATTCTGCATTATAAATTTTATGTCTTGTATGTGCTGCACCTTTCTCCCAAAGAAACTTAAATACATTCTTTTTCTATCACCATTAGTCCGAGGCTGTTCGCTTCATGAAGGCGTGCATGCAGGCAGTGTCAACACCAGAGGAGCACACAAACAGACTTGCCCTGGGGGGCAAAAAAAAAAGATTGAGGAAAAAAGTTGTTGAAAGTTCTTCTGTACGTAGGTGACTCAAAGTTCTCTACTTTCCGACACTGGTAGTTGTAACAGGACGCCCAGGTCACATGTGTGACAGCCTCCTTTATTTCTGTATAGGCTTATTTTTATCACGCAGAGAGGGTCCTGCGACTGCAGTGGTTGACGGGAAAATCGGACTTGGGGTGGTTGTGGGGGAATACGGGTAAATGGTGACTGGTTTTATTTTATTATTATCTTTGTGGCTCATACGGTGTTTTTTATGCAGTATGTTGCTAGCCATCCACAAGGCCGAGACATCCGGTGTTGGGTGGGTGTCCTGTCGTGGCTCCAACCACTTTGGCATCTGCCAGTGGTACACGCAGATAGCATTAAATTATGGCATGGTCAGAATCTGCACCACCAACACCTCCCCACTGGTTGCCCCGAGCAGAAGCAAGGAGGGCATCTTTGGCACCAACCCGATCTCTATCGCCACAGCCAGGATGGATGGGGATAGCTTCCTTTTGGACATGTCGACATTGACCGTGGCAGTGGGCAAGATCGAGATCCAGGTGTGTGGCATTCAAGAGATTGTTCTCGCTCAAAAAATGCATAAAATATTGAACCCTGTCATGTACGTAGTATTTGAAAATTTAGAATCAGAGTGCTTTTTGGCAGTTGTGTAATTTCCCATTAATAAATATCTTAAATTGATCAAGTGAGACTCAACTTATTTACCTAAGAAATGCATAACTACCAAACCAGATGCAAAAGGGTCTCCCACTGCTTTCTGATGGCTGGGCCATCTGCAAGGAGGATGTGCCCCCACCACCAATCCGGAGGAGGCCTTTCACTGCTCTGTCATCCTCCCGTTGGGCAGACAAGAGACCAATTCGGGATATAAGGGCTATGATGGGCTTGGGATGGCAGTGGAGCTGCTCTGCGGGCTTATGGCTGGGTCAAGCTACGCAAAACAACATCAGGCTGTAGGAACATGGTTTTTTTTAGCACAGGTCAGCTGCATTTTTTATAATCTTGTTCTCTAGTAGGACTGATCATGATGAGCGTGCCAACCTGGGGCAGTGCTTTGTGGCCGTGGACCCTGAACACTTTGCCCTTGGAATGAGGGAGAGGCTGCAGCTCATGGACACCCTTGGAAGGTTGCCCGCAATTGATCCGACACTCCCTGTCCTCGTCCTGGGGGACCCAGAGCGCTGGGCAGAGCGAGAGACCCGGCAGGTTGGATTTATCCGGTACACACCCGACCACATCGCTAGCTACCGCAAGCTGGTGGCAGAGCTCGGGGTAACACCCATGGAAAAGTTTCAACAAGAGAAGATGGAGAAATAATTGTAAAAAATAGGTTTAAAAAATGTACGTAAAGTTTTCTCCGGAAACTAGTACTTTGTGGCAAGTGGCTGTGGAAACTTGTTTAGATATAGTATAGTATTTTTACACAACTGTAACGGCAAGTACTATCTGGCTCTGGCACCTCTTGGCTAAAGAGTGTTGCTTAGGCTACGTACGAGGAGCCCATTGCTAGAAATTGCTGTACACACTTACAGCTTTGGGGTTAGGGTCGCCATAGCGCAGACGAACCACTCCACTCAAGTAGAGATCGATTGTAGCAAAGGGGGAAGGGGAAAGAAGAGAAAAACCTCACCTCTGTGGTCCCAAGGGCCAAACAAGGCCATGTGATGTGTGTGTGCAAAATGTCGCAATTAGACTGCAAACTTTTTTAACAAAAAAACCTTTGATGTTAAGTTGCTATGTTAAACCCTTTAATAACTGGCACACGACCCTTGTGAAATTTGGCCCTTGGAACAAGAAGTCTTTCTTCTGGTGTGCCTAGTAGCAGCCAATATGATCGTGATGGCGGTCTGCGAAAGTTATTTTCTTCTTCTCTGTTGTGGTACGTACAGTGCCACCTGTATTTGTTCTGGAATTATTTTTAAGTGGATAAAGGAAGAAGGCAAAATTTCATTGCACACGTATTTGCAAGCATCTTTCATTTGCTATCTCTTTTGGAATGTGCTTTTGCTCTAATACTACTTGTACCCTACGTATGACAATCAGCTAGAGTGGCACAAGCTTTGAGAGATGCTGTCAGTATTAAAGAGGGATCTAGCCAGCAAACATGAACCACACTTCCGACGTTGCAAGCAGTCCGAATGCTACCACAGACTTCAGTGACGACAGAAGTTGCTGTGCCAACTTTTTCACAACGTGCTTCTCTAGCTGGAGACTCGACTGCACCAAGCAGATGGTGGCTGCCATCACCACAGTCATTTTCTACCTGCTGGTCATGCTAGCAAACAGTGGAATAATCCTGTATGAGAAGGTTGTTGCCGACACCTACCGCACCCTGATCAACAAGGTGGTAGTGCTGATGTCAGCTTACAACATGGCGCTGTCGACCTGGCTCCTGCCCATGATTTTGATGAGGCAGTTCTGCGCGCTAGAGGGCCTTTACTGTCCCCTCAATGTCTTCATCAGCCTGACCCTGATGTTGCAGATCTTTCTTGTCCACAATGAGCTGGCTGTGTTGCTTCACTGGAGCTCATGGCGCCTAGGGAGCATCCAGGCCATTAATGAAGACATTGGAAAGACTGTTCTCGGAATTCTTAACACCCTGCTCTCCGTTTTCTTTGCCATGATCATGTGCATGAGCTTCAAAGAAAAGATCTTTATATACAAGTTGTGCAAAGTATGTTCAGGTAACTAATAATTTACCTATAATTTTTGAGTTGCTGAGTTACTAATCCGAACACATCAATTTGATAGGCACGGACGATGATGACGACAAACCACCAGCCATAGGCACCAAGGTCGTCCTCGGCCTACTCGCCTTCACCCTCCTCAACCACTTGATCACTGGTTGCAGGATGCTGACGTACCAGCGGAAGGTGGTCCCGGCCGCCCACGTTATCCAGCTGCAGCCGATGAACAACAACCAGAGTGGGGCGTCTAGAGCCAACCTTGAGCCGACTTCCCTGCTCCCGGCCAACCTGATGACCTCGTCCCTGGTGGACCACAAGACCACCACCAGAACTATCGGGCTGACCTGCACCCTGGGGCCGTTCGTGGTGGTTCCCATGTACTTCTGGAACGGACTCATCGCCGACGTCTTCAGGTTCAGCTTCCTGTCTTTCACCGTGCTCTTCCTTCCGGTGTCTATGTACGTAGGGAAGAAGCACCTCAGGGTCACTGTCTGGCGGGAGGTCAAGTCCATCATGCACTGGTAGACAGGCGAGCTTCAAATTAATTTGTCATGGTTTCATTTCTTGACGTACCACAATTACTTATAAATAACACTGTGTAAACTTATATGTACTGTGTATGTAGTCAATGCTAATTGCCACTACAGTATTTACTAATCCTCTTTCTGGAACCATGTTTCAAGGTGACCTGTATTCTAACATTATGGTAATGTGCGAAATTGTGCTACTGTATTCTCTTTACGTCAGTAAGGCCCACACCACAAAGTTAATCAACATTAAAAAAAGACCTCGTTTTTTCCCCATTTCTACCTCAAAAGGATGTCTCTCCTCTGTCGTTCAGGTCTATTACTCCTCTCCGCGCTATATACGTACGTACCACCTAGTATAGGGAGTTTGTTTTGATGTCTCCGTTGTGGCCGGTCGACATGGCGACCTGCCCGAGAAAAAAAAAGGTCATCACTCCACTTTAATTGCTTTCACATCCTTTTGTATGAAGAGGTGCCCACAGCCCGTGAATTATGGCGTTTGCTACATAGACCTTTGAGAGAGAGATCGAATTCCCCCTGTCTGCTCAACAATTTTCGTGCCATTTCCAAATTTGGTGTCAATTTTACAAATAGTATCTGCTCAGTACAACAGGCATTTCTTCCCCTTTTTCTTTTGCATTTTCCGCACTTTACATATGTACTGTACCTAATGTGTCGTGTGGAACTGGTGGTCAGTCGGCAATTGGACATCAGAACAGGAACCAGTTTCAGTATGTACTAGTACTAGGAGAGTAGGAGAGGCTCAAAATTATGGTCCAGCTTGAAAGCAGTACCCCAACCTACGAAAACGTCACTGAAGTCCAGCATGGCGGCGGCGACTGCTGCGACAGCTTCTTCATGACCTGCTTCTCGAGCTGGAGACTGTATTGCACCAAGCAGCTGGTGGCAGCGGCCACCTCAGTCATCCTCTACCTGATGATTCTGCTGGTCAACAGTGGGATCATCCTCTACGAGAACACTGTCGCCGACACCTACCGGCACCTGATCAACAAGGTGGTGGTGCTGATGTCGGGCTACAATGTCCTGCTGGTCACCTGCATTCTGCCTGTAATCCTGGCCAGGCAGTTCTGCGCCCACCCGGCCGTCCCCTACTGCTCCGTCCACCTGTTCTTCGCCCTTCCTCTCACCCTGCAGATCTTCTTCGTACACAACGAGCTGGCCGTGCTGCTACTGTGGAGTACCTGCCAGGTCGGAAGGGTTCAGGCGATCAACGAGGACGTCGGCAAGGTTGTCATCGTCGTCGTCAACCTCGTCCTCTCCTTCTTTTTCTCTTCCGTCCTGTACATGAGCTTTGGAAGGGAGGGCTTCTTCATGTACACCGTGTGCACCGGGAGTTGCCCAGGTAGGCGGGAAGACAGTTTTGCTGGGAAAATAGTACAGTCAACTCTCGATATAGTGAGTGCTCGATATAGTGAACCTCTCGATATAGTGAACATTTTGCCCGGAAACAAAAGTCGTTTTTTCTCTATGTAGTGTCTCTCATTATAGTGAATCTCTCGATATAGTGAACAAAAAGACGCTGCAAATGACGTTCACTATATCGAGAGTTGACTGTATTTACTTTTTTGCAGCCTATAAACATTTTAAGTAGGTAGATCAGTGATGTGTAGTACGTACTCGTATATAAAGATCAGACAGAATGTTGAGGGCCACGAAGAAAATAGAGTTTATAGTATAAATTTGATATAGCACTTCATTAACAAGCTTAGTTGATGCTTTCTATGTATACGTATATCTTGAAAACAACCCTCTCTTTCTTCCTTCTCCTGGATTTTTTTGTTGTTTTTTTCTAATGTGACGTTTGCTTACTAGGCGATGGCGATAACGACCAATTTGGCATGGGAAACAAGATCATCATGGCTATTCTCATCGTCACCATCATGAATCACCTGGCAATGGGCTTCAGGATGCTCTTCTACCAGAGGCAGATCGTGCCAGGAGGCGGCCAACCTCACCAGGTCCAGGCTGTTCAGCACCAACATGTAGGAAAACGCTCCGGCCGTGCCAACTTTATCCACCACCACCACCACTCGGGCAACATCGTCTCCTCGTCTCTGGTGGACTACAAGACAACGGCCAGGACGTTGGGCCTCACCTGCACCCTGGGGACCTTCATCGTGGTCCCCATGTACTTCTGGAGCGGGCTGGCGGACATGGTCAGGTTCGGCGTGCTCTCCTACGCGCTGCTCTTCCTCCCGGCCTCCATGTACATCGGGAAGAAGCACCTCAGGGTCACCGTCTGGAGGGAGGTCAAGTCCATGTGCAGGTGCTGATCTCTAGCATCTTGAGCTGAAGTACATTTTTTATGTACTAGGTCCTAAACTAACTCTACGTTTGTACTCACTTTACTCCTCATACTACGTACTTTATATCTTGTATCGACATTTCTGGTCGTTCAATTCTGTTAAGTGGTCTGTTTGTAGGCTTTAGTAGTGAGTACGACAAGTGAGTGGCCCATTTTAAATCGTTTGTTCTCAGAACGAATCAACGAAAGAGCGTTCACGATTGCTTTCTCCGTGCTTGATGGCTAAAAAAAAAGTTTAAGTAAAAATCTTGCATTTGTCGCCATAACTGCTCTCCCCGGTGACACGGTTTGGTAACTACCTGTACTAAACTATGAGTACATCTACATCTAGTTGGTTGTACCATGCTTCAGGTCGAATGCTTGTTCAATTCTGTTTTCTGTACAAAGTGGTAAAATCGTGCGCGTGCGCGAACGCGTACCAGCAAGGTTTTGGTTTATAGAACAACGTTATAAGTGGTAGCCCACATTTCCAACCATTGAATCTTGGAAATAGCGCAAGAGAAAATCCAACTGGAAAATTAAGTCAACGTACCACGAGAGATTAAGGTGATTTATTTGGCGAATATACGGTAAAACGAGTGAGATCTGTGAGAATATGCGAATCTGTAGTAGTACGGTACAGTACATAATTTCTTGATTGATGACAACCTTTGCTTTGTTACTGATGCCCTGCCGCCGCCCGGTGCGCCCTGAGGTCGCCCTTCCGGTAGGACCAGTATCCGCAGAGGTCGCATTTCAAGGGGCTCCCGCCGATCCTCGCGGCGTTCGCCTTCACGTTCAGCCGCAGCTGGTACCGCCTCTTCCGGGAGGACGACGACAAGCCGCCGCTGCCGACAGAGCTCTTCCGCCTCCTCTTCCTGGTTGTCTTGGGAGTCTCGTCAGAACGCCGCTCCTCTTCCTCTTCCTCCTTGTCCTCCTCCTCAGCCTCCATCACCTCGTCAGTGGCCTCTTCTCCCGTCTTCAGAGCCTCAGGATCAGGAGATCGCTCCTCCTCCTCCTCCTCCTTCTCAGTCGCCTTGACCTCGCTATGGCTCTCGAAGCCCTTCCCGTCCTTGCACTCATCGCCGGAGCTGACGGGAAGCGTCTCCGAGATCTCCCTGAGAATGCGGTCGGCGGCGGAGGTGGACTTCGCGAGGGGTGACGCGCCGCCGTCGTTGTCGCCGTTGGTCGTCTCCTCCATCTCGTCGTCGGTGGCGTCCGCCACGCGCGGGGACACGACGATCTTTCCCAGAATGCTCTTGAAAAAGACCTCCTCCTTCTCCGGCGATCCATTCACCGGCGTCGCCGTCCTGTCCTCCTCTTCCTCCTCTGCTACGTCCGTGTCGGCCTCGGAGTCGTCGACGATCTTCCTGGCTTCCCCCAGCGTCTTATCCGACTCCTCCAGCGACTTGGAGACCTCCTCCAGCGCCTCCATCACCCCCCTGGCGGTCAGTTCGGAGTGGTCCTCGCCCTCCAGCCCGTCCACCTCCATCCAGTTGGCCGCCCCGATCACCTCCTCCGCCGCCGACCCATTTCCCTTCACCTTGACCTGCCCGCTGTGGATGAGCTCCAGAGCCAGGAGGACGGCAGAGCAGTTGAGGGCGGCTGAGGGGACTGTGATGGTGGCGGCGACGTCCGCGTCGGTGTTGACGAGGGCGCGGCGGAAGTAGCCGCTGAAGAGGCGGAGGAGGAGGCGGTTGCCGGAGAACTCGGTCTCGCCGCACCTGCAGAAACGAGAAGGGAAATTACGGTATACCAACTGCGTCGGCGGCGTCATTGTCGTCCACATCAAGGACAGCAACAGTAGCTTCGACGGCGCCAACACCATCTTCGTCGTGTGGTACCTGATCGTTACGGTCCCTGCGTGCCTCTCCAGCTCCTCCTCCGTGAAGATGTTCCTGTTGGAAAACGTACTCAGCTTCAGGAGCTTCGTCGTCGTCGTCGCGGTATTCTCCATGGCTCGTTGGCTTCCTTGATGTCGATCTCGAGTCGTTGTTCGTCTCCTCTGGACGCTGCAAGGTGAAATGATGCATTTTCGCCACTTTGGGTGCACATTTATAGTCCAGAATTGTTCTTCCCTCTCCTGTTGCGGCTTGATTTTTCTCTGTCCTTCCTTTGGTTCCCTCCCCTCCCCTCCAACAACAACAAGCTCAGTTAGCTTCTTCCTTCTCTCTCCCGTTCGATACAGACAGGACATGCAAGAACAGGCCCTCCTCTCTTCTTTCGTTCAGTTGCGACTTGTTGGTGACGTCACTCAGGAGGAGGAGAGAGAGGAGGAGAACGGCAAGAAGCAGCATGTTGACTACAGCAAGATTCCTTTTGGGCAAGGCAATACGTACAGTACAGTACATGTACATAGATGTAGTACCGACCCAGAAAAAAGGTACTTCTAGGATTAAGGCGAACATTCATGTCATTATCGTAATTGATAAATCTAACATTAGAAAAAAATTCCCTGCAGCTCTTATCTCCTGTTGAAACATTACTGTAACAAAGCTAACTAGAATGCCGTACTAGTACAATGTAATGCTGTGATTGACGATCAGACAAGTCCGCTCGTTATCAGTCCTTCCCTGGTGTGAGGAGGAGCCTCTTCTTGAGCCTCCCCTTGACGGCGAGGACAAACCTGAGGACGGACAGGCCGAGGAAGAGGTCGCAGTAGCCGCCGATGTCCGCCAAGAAGTCCTCCAGCGTGTGCACGTAGTGGTAGGAGTACACTTTCACCACCGCCTCAAACTGAGATTGGAGCAGGGGGTTGTCTGGGACAAATATTTTTTTTCCTTTTTAATTTATATGTGTACTACAGTACAAACCCTGAATGAGACTTTGGTCTCTTGAGGGTCGTTGCTCTTGGACCTTCTCCAGGATTTCAGCTTCAGGTAGCGCTTGGAGCACGGGACGCTTTAATTATAGCAGAAGTACTAAAGCAACGTTGCAGTCGAGCCCCGCTTAAGTGGATCGCATAGCGATTGAAATGAAATATCCTGTTCACGCACGCACCTGCATCCGCACCTGGTGTGGTCGAAGCCGCCGCTGCTGCTGAAGTCCCAGTCGTTGCGAAAGGACGCCAGCGTGTTGCGGATGAACTCGTAGCCGGCCTCCTGCGGCGGGACGTCGTCCAGCCTTGGCAACGAGTAGTCGACGGGTTAGGACGACCAACAGTAACAGCAGCAGCGACAGTAACAGCAGCAGAAGCAACAACAGTAGCAGCAGCAGCGACAGCAGAAGCAACAGCAGGAGCAGCAGCAGCAACAGCAAAAGCAACAGCAGCAGCAAGAGCTGTTGTGACTCACTCCAGGCCGAACTTTTCTGCGTCCGCCCTCCTCAACTCCGTCATCTTCCGGGTCTCCCCCTCCAGGTCTCCCAAGCGGCAGTCTCTCACGACCATCAGGGACTGGTTGGCCACGTACTGCGGCAGGAAGGTCAACCTGCCCAGAGAGAAAGCTCTAATATCGTCTTAAAAGCAACTGAAATGCTGACCCGCGCACCTGGGATGGACGCAGCCAAACTTCCGAACGAACTTGTCCAAGAGGCACCGGAGGAGGCAGTCGTCCTCCGTCTCTCGTTGAACGTCGTCGTGGTCCCCACTGGTGACGCATCCGAAGACCTTCCTGGCCCCCGACCGGTCCACCACCTCCTGCTCCAGGTTGTAGGCGTCGCCGCCGCCCCTCTCCGCCACCACGTACTCCATGGTGGTCAGCATCCTGCCCGGGTGGAAGACGGCGACGATGGACATGTCCGGCAGACTCCTCCTTCCCTTGCGGTTCAGGTCCACCTCGACCATGTGCTCGGCAGACTGCGTCCGATAAGTTGTAGGCTGCTTCTCCGTGGTGCGCAGGTCCTACGGTATGTGCCACAAGGTTACAGACTGTCTATAGTAGTATTTAAAAAAAGATTAAATACCGTGGAATCACGGATATAGCAATATGACTTACAGCTTGTTGAAGTGGACAACGAATTAAAATGGCCTTTTAATATATGAAATGTCCCACGCTGACAAGGAAAACCATTCAAGTGACAAGAAATGAAAACAGAAGTTTTCATGTTTTTTGGTGGAAACTTCAATATAGTGAACATTTCAATTTTAGTGATTTTTTTCTATTACATGTATCGAAGTTCTACTGTTCTCACCGACTCGGGATTGGTAGCAAGATGCACCTCAGTTGTGTGCTCGAA
>JAAUYM010126789.1_pt1 | contig 11978 bp, 17 predicted proteins | sample 7278001 | NCBI WGS metagenome assembly JAAUYM01 (sample SAMN14350224, study PRJNA611818) | marine sediment metagenome | isolation source: surface marine sediment (1.8m) | place: French Polynesia: Moorea | collected 2018-08
CCATTCAGCTCAAACCCCATTGCCTGTGCGTTCTTATACTTGCTATATCCACGTATATTTTCGAGTGATCTTTACCATGCACAAATTAACTTTCCCCCTCCTCCCGAAAAAAAAAAAAGAACCACGACGACTTCCCATTCCAGAATGTTGTTATCCCTCCGCCGCCGTCACCTCCTCCTCCTCCCTCTTGGACACGTCCACCTCCAGATCCTCCTTGGCCTCCTCCTCCCTGTTTGCCTCCGCCTTGTCCTTCTTCCCCCCGCCTCCTCCTCCTCCTCCGCCGCCGCCGCCGTCGCCGCCCCCGCCGCCCTCCCCACCTGCCGCGCCGTTCTCCGCCGAGGCACCCACCTTCCCGTAGGCCTCCAACTCTCTCACAAGCTTCTCCTTCTCTTGGAACATGACCTGCACCAGATTCAGGGACGAAGTAAGAAAAAAACAAAATGAAAAGAGACCTGCTACTTCTTCCCTCCCCCTCTCCCTCCCTCTCGCCTTCAGTTGGCTGAGTTGGTTTTCCAGTTGCTCGATTGGAATATTGGCGCCGCTCTCCGGTTCCGCCAGGGAACCGTCCTGCGAAAAGAAGAAGAAGAAGAAGAAAAAAAAGGGGAAATCGGGAAATGAAGATGTTCATACTGGTGTTGACGATGACAAGACATTGATAAAAAGTTGTTTTTGCCACTATAGCGCATGCTAGAACGTACATCCAATCCATTCCATTTTACCTCCGTGACCCAAGAGTTAAGCTGGTCGACGTTCCCCTCCAGCTTGTTCCAGCACTCGACCAGGATGCTCATGCGCGCCACCCACTCCTTGGCCGTCCCGTTCACCTTCAGCCAGCGCGCCCTCAGCGCCTCCGCCTTCTCGTCCGCCTCCGCGTGCACCGTCATCTTGGAGGCGGAGTTGGCCGCCTCGTCCAGCACCTTCAGCCTGTTCTCGCACTCGGATTGGAAGTCCTGGAAGAGGGCAAAAGCTTTCAATCCTAAAAGAAAAGAAAAGAAAAGAAAAGAGGACTTTTCTCTCTTTTCCCACCGTTGCCTCCTGCTGGACTTGCTTGGCCTCCTCGAGGGTGCTCGGCTTGCTGAGCCCCTCCTCCTCCCTCCGCTCCGCCCCGCTCAGCCAGGGCTCGAATCGCTTCACCCCGGTCTGGAACTCGGCCCAGAACTTGATGTCCTGCGAGAACTTGCAGCACTCCCCGTTGACCTCCTCCGCCAGCGCGTCCATGCCCTTGCGGACCTTCTCCACCCGGTCGACGAACCCGCTCGAACCGTCGGGAACCTCCTCGCCATCCTGATGCAGAAACAAGGATAAAAGACGGAAAATGTCTTCAACATTTTGTTACATGCACGTGTCTCTCCCATATATAGGTACTGTATAGTAGAATGTTTTCATCACCTTGGGCAATATCTCCATCCTTTCCGCTTCCTGGGTCTGAAGCATCTCGGACTTTTGCAGCAAGTCCTCTTGTATTTCTAGAGCTCTGTGGAGGAGGAGGGGAGAGGGAGGGGAAAGGAAACATTATGAAATTGTGCATGGATGTTTCGCACGATTTTCCACCTGGTAACTCTGTCTTCCGGCGAGAAGGAGACCTCGGTGGATGGCTTGATCAGGTCGTCGATGTGGTGTCTCGCGTCCACCAGGTAGTCCTCCAGCTCAGTGACTCCGGCGTCAAAACCCTGGAGGCGGTTGTTGAAGTCCTCCACCACCGACAGCTTCTGCTCCGTCTTCTCAAGCACGTCCAGACGTTTCTCCAACTCTTTCACCTTGCAACGACAAAGAATAGCAACAGAGACTAGTACAGTGGTTCTTAACCATTTCCAAATGTGTTGTGTGGAATGGATCTCGTGATGCTCTAGAACGGGGTCACAGAGTGGGTCGCGGGATACTCTGGGGGTCCTAAAGTGGGTTACAGTCCAAAAGGGTTGAGGACCACTGAACTACTAGTACAGAAACAACAGCAACGTGCTTTTTTTTGTGCTCGTGTGATGCGATCGTGACGACGACAATCCTAACCATCTTGTTCATGTCGTCCTTCTTGTCCAGGGGCAACATGGACTGGATGCAGTCGTTGCAGCGGGTCACGCTGTTGTAGATGTTCTACAGTCATAGAGAAGCAACAGTTCAGAGTCATGGTCGACATCGTATAGAAACGTAATATACATGGAAAGAAACGATCTTGGTTTCGACCTGTATGTCCTTCTTGTTCCTTTCAATGGTGTCCTTCCTCCTCTTGAAGTCCTCCGGCCCCGCGCGGAGGTCAAAGACCTTCTTGATGGCTCCGAACTCTGTGTCCGCCCCGTCCAGGAGGCGGTGGCAGTCGTCCTTCTGCTGGTCAAAGATCTCCCAAGAGTTGAAGTTGTCTGTTAAAGGAAAAATGAGAGGTGTTTCCGGCATGGTCAAACCTGTTTCAGTGGACCTTGCTGTCCAACAACCTGTGTCGTCCGACCAGCCTACCTCCGAGTGCCTTCTTCCTCTGCTGCGCCTTCTCCACCGTGTCCTCCCACGCGTCCTTCAGCTTCCTCAGGTGGCTCTCGAGGAACTTGGGGCAGTTGGGGTCGTGCAGCAGGGTCTCGCCCTTCGCTACAGCGGGTGGGGGAGTGGGTTGGCCGGGGAGAGAGAGAGAAAGGAGAGAGAGAGAGAGAGTAAACTTTTCAATTGATGACAGCAGGAGGCATCACACCACTCTCATTCTCGCGCACGCACCTATGAACTCTGAGACCATCTTTCGCTTGTTCTCCAGCTGGTTGATGATCTTGTCCTGCCTCTCCATGTGCTCCTCCGTCTGCTCCTGGTTTCCGCTGTGCACTTCCTTGGTGGAGCTGTGCCTGAGCGTGTCTATGAAGTCGAAGATGGGCAGCAGGTCGTCCCCGTAGGAGTAGCACTTCCAGTAGCAGTCCGTCCTGACGATGGTCTCCTGGATCCTGGGGATGAGGGTCTTGTGGCGGTCGATGATGACCTCCAGCTTCTTCTGCTCCTCCTTCTTCTCCTCGCCGGCCCTCTCCTTCATCAGCGTCTCCAGCGTCTCGGCCAACCAGCGCTTCGTGTCGGTACGCTCCAGGTTCTTGCACAGAGACTGTCAAGACACAGGCAGTCAAATTTGGACAATCAAACTTACTTATTTTTTTTAGGGGGGAGGAGGAAAGGTCCTTACGTGAAAATTATCCTTCTCCCTCTTGAACTCCGCCGAGGTGTAGACCCTTGATGCGCACACCTTCTGGATTGCCATCTCCACGTTGTCCATCCACTCCACCATCTTGGCCTGTCGGGTGTCGTACACCTCCTTGATGAAGGAGTAGTTCTCCTGCCAGAACGTCATCTTTGCGGCTCGTTCTCGGTTCCTCTCGGTCCAATCGGCGATCACTGTGTGGCTATATCACTCTCCTCTTCCCTTCGATATCAGACCCATGATTATTCTCGGGTCTCCGTCTCAGTCTCCCCCCCGTAACCTCCTCCTCCTCCTCCTCCTCCTCCTCCCGCTTTCTCTCCCAATCCTTCCTTCTTCAAGGATGCTCTTTCGTGTTACTCGGGGCGTCAACTTTTGATTGGAAGGACAAATTCTGGGTTGCCTCTTGGACAGCCTCATCCTAAACCTATGGCAAAAGTGATAAATTCAAGCAAATGTACGATACAATAGCGACACACACGTCGGGCGCGTAAATCAGTAAAGGAGAGAAAAAAAAGAGGATTTAATCGTCAATCTTGGCCTGGAAGGGGAGAAAAGAGAGAGAGAGAGAAAAAGTGCTGAAGTCGGCATTAAATTCTGCGTTGAACCGTGCGTGCGAGGGAGGAAAGGAGTCGGGGGGAGGACAGCGACGGTGATGGAAATGCAAATGTGTCCTACTCCTACTATATAGGTAGCTACAGTAGGACAAAAAAGCGAAACATACGAGTAAACTTATACGCATGCTGTTTTCCCAAACTAGCCTAAAGCTACCCGCTTTGCTTGAGAAGGTTTCGCAATGTCAGAAGATCAAACTTTGACTTGCAACACTGAGAGGCCATCGACCTTCGGCCTCCCAGTGTGGCTTTTTCTGTTAAAATCTTTAAATAACATTGCCAAGTGCATTAGACAAATAGAATTTACATTACTGTTACAAGTTTCTAATTTTTTAGAAGTTTACTTTTCAGGTCCAAGACTTCCATGCCCTACTTTACAAATTCAATACACTTTTTTTGTCTGGTTTCATACAGTACACGTAGGATTTTCCGAACTCCTTTTTATCTAGGTTTTTTTTTTGGGAAACTGCCTCAGTTGTAAAATTTTGCCGTGGTTAATAGTCTTGTGTGACCCGTCCCGGGCTGCCGACCGCGCCATGTACATTCCTGGAGTGCAGGAGGGGCAGTCGCCGGAGGAGATTGGGATGATAAGGCTGTGCACCAGAGACCGGTGCTACCTCCCCTACCAGGAAAGCCTGGCACGACAGATGCGCATACTGGACTTCATGATGAGATCCTACAACTCCATGCTGGGCCTTCTGGGCTTGCTCTGGGTCCTCGTCCTCCTCAATCCCGTCCTGGACAACTATGACCTCGGGATATTCGTTCCAATTTCCATGGTCTGTTGAAGCAGGGGTAAGCGTCGATGATGCAAGCACACACACACATAGGTACATACACACAACTGTCACCTCAAAAGATTCATTATTCTGCCTATCATTTTTTTCTGTGACATTATAGGTACAATCAGCCTCTGTCGCGACAAAGATAACGTTGGACAGTTACTACCGGTAGTAGATATAGATATACTATGTACTGTATAAGACATTTTTTTCTGGAATGTTATCAGAATCACCGACACCTCCATAACCCAAGAAAAAACGGGGGTAAGGAAAGACAATCACAATTATGCATTAATCAGGTAGCGAGCTGAGACATGTCCATTAAAAAAAACTGAATACTTTTTTTCTTTCCCAATCAAACTTAAATTAATTAGAATTTGTCAAGGTAAAAGTTGTTCTATTTTTGAATACTTTTGAAAGTTATTCTGCACTTTATAAAGTTGATCATTCTGCCATACTATTATAAACACTTTATTAAGCACAGCAAGGTACAAAAATCAGGTATTCAGTTTTTTTGTTTAAATAGACATGTAATACAACAAATGCTTCTTCCGTTTAAGGGTAGGTGCTACTCCCTCCTCCCTCCCTCCCTTCTATTGCCTCCACTTTTGAAAGCTGTCGCCGTCGAAGAAGAGGTTCGCAGTGGGAAAGGCCACAAGGCACGAAGCAACGGAGTTGTGCAGGTGGCTCCTGTCATCCACCGCCAAGCCGCCGTTGGCGTGGATGAAGTCCAGCAGCTTCTGACAGAGGCTCCGACTGGAGACGCTTAAGGCATCGAGACTATAGTAACACAGAGGAGGAGGAGAAGGAGAAAAAAAAATGTACATAAGGATGCCTACGCGGGAGTCAAGTCCGTTCACCTCACCTGTCTCTCTTCCACAGGGCGCAGGACACGATCCTCTGGCAGACCTCCTTGTTCAGCTTGGCGTCGAAGAGCGGGACCCCGAAGTTGACGTCCAGCAGCGTCCAGTTGGCCGTCGACTTCCTCCTGCTCGTCCCTGCTTCCTTCGATCCTCCCACCTCCAGCTTCATCCTGCGGATCCTCTTCTCGCGGTCGCTCTCCTCGATGCTGTCCAGCTCGGCCTCCAGCAGGTCCGCCTGCTCCTTGCCCACCTTCCCGTTGCGGGGACCAGGGGAGGCGCCGCGTAAGGCGGAGTCGCCGCCTCCACCGTCGTCATCCCGGTGGGGAAGGTCCAGGAGCGTCACGTAACCGCAGGCATGGGTCAGGTCCAAGGAAGACTTCAACTTGGACAGCACCTCGGGACCCTTGGCCCCGTCCTCCACTGCAAAAGGTGCAAAATTTGCTCTGGACTAAAGACAACCGCATTACTTCCTGCTGCAAAAGCATCGTCGTAGTACTTACGTGGAAAGGCGACGGTCATGGTCCTGGCTTCTCCCGCGGTGGCCATCCCTCCGTCCTCCTCCGCCTCGGATTCCTCCATCTCGGTCTCTCCCCTGAGTGCGACGGCTTGTACGAGGACGGCGGAGTGCTGCAGCGCATCCAAGAGCATGGTGAGGGCGCCGTTGAGGGGGATCTCGCTGGGATCGTGCCCCCAGGACGTCACCAGCAGTCGACTGCAGCGCTCGAAAACGGGAGGAAGGCGGGTCAACCGGGTGCCTGAAGGTCCAAGGGTCCACGAAAATAATATAGGGATGTGCTAGATGCTTAATTCTTTCTTATACTGCAGTAGTACCCTTGGCTAGCAAGAGGGATGGCGGTCCGTTTCCGGTGAGGTAATACACGAACATCTTGAACCAAACGGAAGAGATTTCGGGTATCGCGGGTCCTAGATGCGGAGGGAAGTGTTGGGATGCTGGACGGATTTCGTTTGCCAACGGCGCCATGGACACAAGGAGGCTGAAAATGTGAAAACATTTTTGCAGCAGATCGTGGTGAGGTGAAAAGTTAGATCTGACTCACGAATAGTTCTTGCTCAGAAGCCTGCAGACGGTGGACTGGTCCAGGCTCTGGAGGCTCTCGCAGCGGATGAGATCGACCCCGAGGCACATGTTGTCGTCGCCGTCCGCCCTGAGGGCCGCGTTGTGCCTGAGGAAGAGCACCGTGTCCCGCAGGGTGAGGGCGTGGGAGAAGTACTTGGCCGCCTCCCCCTCCCCGTCGATCTCGTGCACCTTCTCCAGCTCGGCGACGAGACTGTCCATGGTCTCGTCAGAGAGCTTCCCGACTTCAAACATCGTCACGGCATGATTCTTCAAGCCCTACGAGAGAGAGAGGGAGAGAGAGAGAGAGAAAAAAGAAAGGAAATCAAATTCTTTTTGTTGCCTCTATTGTTGGCAGCACATTTTTACCACCTCATAAACAATATTTACCGGCGATAAATTTCCCATCATCAGATAGGCCGTCAAGGTGGAGTCAAACAAGAAGGCTATCTTCTTGGACGTCTTGACGTTGCCTGCCGAGGCATCCTCAGCTTCCGACGTGTTGTCCAGTATCTCGTGCTTGGACGGCTTCACGAAGTCCTCTCCGGTGTCAGAACCTGCATCGGCTTCCAGGGCTCTGTTCAGCTCCCTAGGGGGAGACGGATTACACAGACAGGCAGACACATTAATGCTACGCAACACGCTAAAGTTTTTTTTTCTGGTCTTTGTCACCTCAGCAGCGAGTCATCCTCGTCCGAGCTGACGGAAATCCTCCTGCGGTCTCCCACGTGGGGCTGCGGCGCCGCCACCGTCGCCCCGTGCAGGTGGTCGTACCACGAGGGGTGCAAGTCGTTCGGGTCCAGCTCGCTGTTTTTGCGCTTGGCGAAGCCCAGCCGACAGTAGAGAGACACCGCGTCGCGAACGAGCTCAACCTTGATCTCCAATACCTTCGCCAGCTGAACAGGTAATAGGAAGAAAAAAAGTTAAATAGAAAAAAAAAGGTTTTGGAAATAACATCAACAAAAAATAACCCTCAGACCTCTGCAACAGTGGTGTTTTCGTCGATGGACACAAAGATTTTGTAAAGCAGCGTCTCGAAGTAGTCGCCAAGCACTCGGTTCATGACGAAGCCCTCCAGGGGAGGCACAATGACGTAGTCGTTCTCCTCGATCGGGACATCGAAATAGATCAGGCCTTTCCTGTAGAGCAAGGAGGTTTTACTATTTCGAGTACCCTCAAAGGCAGAAAAATTTGACCTTACCTGTACAACTCCAGAACGACTTGATAGTCGATGTGCCCTGCGGGGCAGCTGCCGTTGTCGATGAGCTGGTCGATGAGGGAGTGCTCGGCCTTGTCCACGTTCTAAAAGAGGACCAAGATGCCACCATGTACTACGTACTAGGTATAGTATACCTCTTATCAGCTACAATGCATAGTCCGTAGCTCTCTCTTACCTTCATGTCGTCCTCGGTGACGTAGCCGACCTGAATAATCCACCAGGGCAAAATGGGGACCGCTTCCACCGGTCTCAAGGGCAGCAGGTCGCGCCCGCTCCTCCGGAAGAAACCGAACTTCTTCGTGGAGCGCGACTGGTTCATCAGGTCGATGTACTGGTTGCGCCCGATGCCCAGCAGACGCAGACCTGCCAGCCAGAGAGGGGACCGGTGTTCGGTAATGTCGACGTGGAGCGATATTAATTTTGTATCAAAGTTGTACCCGGGGCGGTCGGGTACAACTTTGTCAGTCTAACTTTGGGAAGACGAGTAAAAGTAGTGCGTAGATATGTGTTGTACAGTTACCAGACATTATCACTCTCTCTTCTAGGTTTTTATACTATTTTTAAGCTAACCTAACCTCATCCAGGGACATTCTGAAGATACGTCAGAATGTCCTAACATAACATAACCGACTTGTCTATTTGTCACAACAGCCACTGAAAAAGTATTAGGTTAAAATTCATTTGCTTCGCTCCCAAATTTTAACCTAATACTCTTCACAAAGCATTAAAATCAAAGAAATATTGCAATAATTGCAATACCTTTAAATATTACATTTTGAGTTGATGCTATCTGGCAAACTTATATCCTGCTTCCTTTGAGGTTACACTGGCAACTTTGTTAAGGAGTGCCAAGAGTTCCTCCTCACAGTCGGCAGCAGTGAAATTTGGCAAGGAGTCGTAGCTCCTCTCCTGGGCCATGAGCGCCTCCATCATCTGCGCATAGTACTGGAAGGGGGTGAGGAAGAGTCCCTTGACGATGACGTCGGACAGGTGGTAGGGGAAGAGCATCAGGCTCTGCCGGCTGTAGGAGATGAGGTCGCCATAGTACTTCTTCTCGTCCTTCCGCACCTGGCGCACCAGGTTGCCCCGGAAGCGGACCTGGTTCTTCACGCTGAAGGTCACCACGCACTTCTCGTACTCCTTCTGGGAGTTGCCCAGTTGCTGGAAGAGAACGACGACGTAAACAGCCGGTTTTTCCAAGTAAGATGACGATTCCCCTCCCCCTACCTGCTTGACGGGAGAGGGCAGCTTCGTCCAGGGGACGTTCTCCCGAATGCAGGCCTCCACCTCGGAGTTCATCTCGCTCACCACGCTCTCTTCACGACGACATGCCCTGTTGTGGGGATGGGGTGGGATGGAAGTGAAAAAAAAAAGGGTTAGACGTGCTAAAACTTTGCCAACACCAGCAGGTAGCAAGCAAGCATTACCTGGCTGGTTGGATACTGGGTTTCCTTTCTTTCTTTCCTTACCGACAACTACAGAAAGAGGCGCTTTAATGCAGGAGTGAGGATTCTCACTCTCTCTCTCTCTCTCTTTTCTGGAACTGGAAGGGCCTTCTTGCTCCCTGCTCTCTCCAACGCGTTCTTATCGTCTGTGTGGTCTTGTTCCCTTCTTTCTTGACTGTCTCTCTCAGCTGCTGCAGTTCTCCTCTCCCTCACTGCTCTGCTTTGGTTGTTTTCGCTTCAGCTGCCGCAGACTCAACCTGACCTTTTTTTCTGCTGCTGTCTCTTCCTTGTTTACTTCCCAACAAGAGGAACGATACCAGTTTGGCTTTTTTTTACAGTCAGATTCGAGAAGTTTGTGTATTTTTTTTCGGCTAAAAAAATGTTAATAAAAATGCAATAATTTTAAAAAATTAAGAAATCATTGTTCTAATTACTTTCTGACTTTTGCTTCTCATTATCCGCTGGCGCTGGCTGGCAACCCTGCCTCCAAGTTTCCCTGTTACCCAAGTGTAGATGGAAGCTGTTACCGGCGGCGGCAAGATTCAGGAACTGGATCTGGAAGACGTGGATAGGCGAGGTGACGAATCCATCCACGCGGCGACGGTCCAGTTTGAGGGCCTGTTCTCCTTGACCTGGACTAGCTGGCCTCTTCTGCCCGACCGCCAACGTTAACGCGGTCGTCGCTGTCCAACCGGGTGAAGCAAGGGCAACTGATCGTGGGAGAGATATGTCGACAGGGTCGGCCAAGAATTCTCCCTCCTCGTCCTCCAAGGGAGGAAAGGAGGCTTCCTCCTCGACCGCGTCCGCCGCAGCTCGCGAGGGGGGCGGCGAGGACGCCGCCGAGAAGGTGAGCGCCGGGGACGTCGACGCCGACCTGCTGCCCGTCCTGCACGACGTTATCAGGACCGTCGAGAAGGACAACCAGGACCCCAGCCAGAAGAACAAGGACTCGCTCGAGGCGTCGCAGAAGGTCCAGGAGATCCACGGAAAGATCTCCGCCCTGAGGGAGCAGATCTACAAGCTGTCGGGGATCGAGCAGAGCAAGGAGGAGCAGCTGCGACAGCTGGAGGTGCTGAAGCAGCAGCTCCAGATGAAGAAGAAGCTCATACTGAAGTACAAGGAGCTCAACCTGAAGGTGTCGGGACTCAGTGGACAGAACAGCTATTGAACTGCGTGCGTTTCTAATTTACTGTACAACTAGACTCAGGGAGTGACGTCATGGCCAAGGAAAGAGACAAAGCGACACTGAAGCTCTTCACCAAGAAGGGGGTGCCCGTTCGTGTGTGCAAGAGACTGGCCAAGGCCGTCGACACCAAGAGCGAGGCCACGACCGGGTACGACCCCAACTTTCGGGTGCAGAGGAAGGTGGACATGTACAAGATTGACTTTAGAGAGGCTCTCAACGTCTTCGGCAAGAATGAGCTCCAGTCTTTGCCCGTGGTGGAGTCCATCGAGAGGAGGAAAGTGGGGGTGCCGTCCTTGGGCACCCTGACGGTCTTCCAGAGGATGGTGGAGATCACGAGCCGGCTGCGGAGAGGGTTGAGCAGCGAGAAGGCCGCCCACCGCACCAAGGCAATCCTGGCCTTGTTCGGGCTGTCGGAGAGCAGCCCGGTGAACAAGCTTGAACTGTTCAGGTTCGTCCGACGCTGGGCGGTCAGGTTCGTGCCCTTCGAACTGCTTGGGAACAAGAAGAACTTCGGGCGCTTCGTAGACAACCTCAAGTGCCTCATCGGCGCTGGCAAGTCATCCGCCATTCCCGTGTGGCGGCTGGTGGACGGCATCAACACGGACACCATCCTGTGGCTTCACGCCAGCGAGCTCTCGGACGTTTCCCTGCCGCAGAAGCAGCAAGCCCTGGCCAAGGTGGTCGTCTGGCTGGCGCAGGACGTCTTCTGGAGGCTCCTACTCTCGTTCTTTCACGTGACGGACATGTCGGGGCGGCGCCACGAGCTGTTCTTCTATCGCAAAAGGCACTTCCAGTCGCTCTTCGACAGGAGTCTCCATGGATTCCTAGAAGGCGGCTTCCTGCGTCCTCTTAGCTTGAACAAGGCGATGGACGTGTCGGGCAGGGAAGGCGCGCCGGCAGAGGCCAAGGCGCGCCTGTTCCCAAAGGCGTCTGGAGGGTGCAGGCTACTGGCGGTCAAGGGCAAGGAGGAGAGTGAGCGGGAGGCAGAGGCCAGGACGCTACTGGCGCTACTCAAGGACAGGCACCCTGAGGTGGTGGACAGCAAGGGAAGAGCTCTGCACAGAGTCTGGGCAAAGTTCGCCGGAAAGATTGCCACAGCCAATGAGGAAAAGGTGCGGTAATAGGTACTTTCCTACAGTAGCACAACTCCTGATAACACAACTTGTCATACATATACACAAGGTCTTCTTCGTGAGGGTTGACATCAAGAACGCCTTCGACTCTGTCCGGCTGGAGAAGCTGTCGGAGATCCTGTTGCGAATCGCCACGGAGGAGTCCAGCAACACCATGCACGTGCACACCGTTCGCTACCGTGAGCCTGGCGGCCGGGTTGTCACCACCAGGAGGCTGTCTTCCCAGAGGGCAAGGAAGTATCCCTGCCCAGAAGGATGCCAGCCTCTGCCGTTGGTCTCTAGACCTATTGAGGCCAGGAGTTTGCTGAAGAGCGTGGCGAGGTAATCAGTTCGTATCACTACAGTAGTAGTACCGTAGAATACGGATGAGTCAGTCGATCTCTGGATGAGTGGATTAAATGCTAAGTGGATCAACTTGCTGGAACCAGTCTAAGAGGTGTCTTTATATTTCCCACTGATAGCAGGGTCAAACGCTCAAGTGGATCGATCAGCCAGGTCCCAAAG
>JAAUYM010024773.1_pt1 | contig 11975 bp, 8 predicted proteins | sample 7278001 | NCBI WGS metagenome assembly JAAUYM01 (sample SAMN14350224, study PRJNA611818) | marine sediment metagenome | isolation source: surface marine sediment (1.8m) | place: French Polynesia: Moorea | collected 2018-08
AGCGAAGCGAGCTCAGGTACGACGAGCCACACTGGGAGGCCGAAGGCCTCCCAGTGTGGTGAGTCGTAATTTGGTCTTTGGCCATTGCGAAATTTTACCCAGCAAGGCGGGTAGCTTTAGGCTAGTCATTCTTTAAGGCAGGTAAAGCAGAACTTTACAGTCACTGATTCTGACTTGTGGAGCCAACGACTGTAAAGTAACAGCTGTGTTTTATGAGAGAAGTCAGCACGTACAGTGGAATCTCTCAATACAGTAAAGTCTAGTGAGTTTTTCAATGTAATGTACTGTACCTACGTACAGTACACCAATATGTATTTATCCTTAATCATCAGTGCCACTACCGGTACATGTCGAAGTTTTACTGCTTTTTTCTCTTCCCCCCTCCCCTGCAAACTTTCACGGACCGCACCTACGAGCACCGGCAGGAACTCGTTGTAGATGATGTGCTGGTACTGCGCCACGTTGATCCTGCGGGCCTCCTGAAACAGGGTGTCCCTGTCCCATCTGGGGTTGGATCTGTTGTGACAGCGTTGCCACACGGTTGGACAACAAGTCGATCTCATGGAGAGGCCAGCAGCCAACAAAGTCTGGTTGCGTCTTTTATCACAACAAGTGCCTTTTTTTCCGCAAAGCACACAGCAGTATGGTCTCAGCCGACAACGCCATCTGGCAACACCGACCTGTACAGCACCCTGACCAGGCGGTTGTGCTCCCGGAGGAAGATGGTCTGCATCACCGAGAGGGCCGTGTTCTCGTTTGTGCGCAGCTCCCCTGCAGAAATTGAAGGTCGTCGTTGTACTACTACTACTATGTAAGGCAACAGCATCACGATTGGGCATCATCATTGTCTTGTCAGCGGATCCTCCCCTCCGATGAAGCAGTTGGTCCTGCTTGGGAGCACCCCGTTCTCGATGAGCCTGCTGGCGCTGAACTGGCAGCTGGGGCAGGAGTTGGTGACGAAGCCTGTCTCGTCGTCCCGGTGGTCCAGGGCGCTGTCGTTGGAGCACGTGGGGAGAAAGTGGCCGAACCCGGTCGTCCTGCCAAAAACCTGAGTAGTACAACAACTAACGTGATTTCCCCCACAGGGTTTACTTGAGCAGCGCGGGCCTCTGAGGATCTCGCTGGTAGCGCAGGTAGTTGGACATCTTGGAGTTGTAGACCTGGGACAGGTCCAACCACTGAGACACCTGGTTCATCTGTGGGTGGGTGGCGGGGAAGCAAGTAAAAAAGTGCAGACAATACCAATACGCTTGATAACTTGACATTTGGTCAGTCTCCTTATTCACTACAGGTGAGTATACCCGACCAGACAACGTCTCGTCGCCACATCTGAGATATTTCATTATTGAGGTATTTCAAAGCCATGATTGTAGGTACAGACAGAAAAGCTTGCTTAACACTTTACAGTCATAAATAACATAATACATAAATAGCTTCACTTTTTTTCTCTCACAGGTATGATGGATTAATCAGACACACAGCTGCCATATCATGCGGGGGAAAAAAAAATAAAGTTGACACGTATTTCAGTCAAAAGGCATAAAACCTTAGGTTAGAGTAGCTTGACTAGGGTCAAAAATGTTACGTGACGGCTGTGTGTTGGGGTAGGCATGGTAACGAATAGTGGCACTCCGCCTGTGTACGTACAGCTCAGTCGATATTCAGACACAGCAAGATGTCCGTCAATCGGGGGAAAGTTGCCTAAATTGAAAGCCAAGGCCATGATTGTACAGCATGTTAAAAAACAAGGTGTTCCAGCTTTTTAAGGCACGTGACGCATTATGTGGTGCAGAACAGGAAGTGTTAAGTGGCAAACCTGCCAGGGCATCTTGCACATAATCGAATACCCGACTCCACACTGCCTTTGCTGAGGCCTAATCAGTGCAGAGCTAATTATTTTTCTCGTCTCACGCACGATCTGTCTTGGTCCGTGCTTGCAGCTGAAGGGCTGCACCCCGCCCACGGCCAGCTGGTGGTGGCACTCCCACCGGATGCCAGGGTTCCTGGACAGCCAGTAGGGGTCGTTGCGGGGAATCCTGGTACAATGAGGGGAAAGAAGAAGGAAGGCACGTGCATATGTTCTTTTAAAATATCCATTCAACATGCAAGATCCTAAAGAGCTCCCCAAAACCATATTTTTTTGCAGTACAGCGAAGTTAGTACACAAAGTTTTCCCAAAAATATGTTCTACTAGAATATTTGGAAACCAAATAGGTTTAAACTTTGAATCTGTGTTGATTGGAAAGGTAAAAGGCACAGGTCATGAAAAAATAACTAAAAAAAAGAGCTTAAGATAGTTATAAAGGAGAAAGCCATTCGAAAGGTTTTGGCGCTCCCATTTTGAAGACTTAAATACTAAAACCATTGTAAAAAAGAGACACTAATGATACAGGTAGGGACAAAGAATAACAAGGCCTTTTTTCCATTATTGGTACAATTTCCATCAGTTTTTTAACACCGTCCAAGAAAGAATATTTATCCTGGTGTCCTTATTGAATTCACTTAAGGAGCTTCTTAGTCATACTGCTGTTCGTCCCGACCAGACAGCCGTCATGGTAAATTTATCATTTTGACCTTGTTAAACTACCGTAACTTATAACCCTATATTAACTGCCATATGTGGCAACTTTGCTTGTTATCCTCACATGAATGGCAGTTGAATGCTTATTGTTTCATGGAAGACAAAGTAAGAGCAAAATAAGCAAGGTTATTATAAATTGTTTAAAATATGTCAAATAAAGGGTACGTCTGGTCGGGTTCACGAATGGGATGGATTATGGCAGAAAAACCAATAATAGCTATAGAATAGTTTGAGAGGCGTGGGTTGTGGAGGCCCAATACTTTGATAGAGAGACACTTTCCGACAGGACTTTTAAACTTACGAGAGTAACAAATTCAGCTTTAAGCATACTGTATAATGGAACACGTCATTAGAATACCACATAAACGTCACAATTTTTTTTTGTAAATTTGTTAGGCTTGTAAGTTTAAAAGTCCCGTCGGGTTCTCATGTATTAACACACGTCTTCCGGCTTCTACAAACACCGTGCATGCCACGTGAAACTTCTATAAGCAATTGCAGAGGCTTCCCGAGGCTTGGTCAACGGCAGCTTGAGAGTTTGAGAGAGTTAGAGAGGAACTCTTCTAGCAAGTCCAAATGGTGGGCAAACTTTGGTGCAAGGTCAAACCCTTCGACATGTTGAGGGGCCTCCTGGCCTTCGTCTGCGCCTCTTGCTTCCTCTTGCAGGGAAGAATTTCATGAAACCTTCATGTGCAAATCATGGTCACTAAAAGACCTCAATTTTTAGCTTGATTTGCAAAAGATAGCAAAATTTAAAGCAAGTTCCTTCATATAGCTTTGTATACGTATATTGCTATATAGCTTTTTCACAAAGGTTTGACATGAAATTTGCACACACACACTACCACTACCGTACAAGGCGGCGGACCTGACTGAGAAGTACCTGAACAGGGAGGCCGCCGTCACCATGCACAAGGTCAGCGACCCAGAGCTTAAGTTCCCTCCGTTCGTCCTCTGCCCCAGTCCGGGGTACAGAACGGAGGCCCTGAGGAGACTGGGCATCAAGGAGGAGTTCTGGCAACTCTCGGGAAGGTAAGAAGAGAACTTTCTGCTCTATCCGCCGTGTTACTACAGTAGAACTCCGATATTTGTAAACTCTACTGCTACTATAGCAAAAATACTCATATAACAAAACTTGCTATAACTACCAAATATGAAATTCCTTTCTTTGTAAGCAATTAAAAACTTTTGGCTGCCGACCAGCGATCCTTTAACACATGTCGGAGTTCTACTGTACTAGTACAGATTTTGCACAAAATATTTGTGTCTAACCATTTTTTTCATTTTATTACTACATGTAGTATTATTTTCCAAATTGCAGTATAGAAACCCTGAACGTGACGACTCTGACCGATTCCTCCGTGGTCGACCAGTGGTTTCTAGAGTCCACCTACTCGGAAGACGAGCTCATCAGGAAAGAGAGAGTTTCATATCTTTTTAAATTAAGTAACCATTTACCATATATGTCGACAAACTTAGGATGGTTTCTAGTGTTGAGACATGAAACTCTTGAATCTTTTTTTTACTTCATTATTTTCACGTCGAGAGACTAAAAAAACCATCCTTTTTTGTTGATGTACTGTTGATGTAATCACATTTTATGTGATTTGGGTTAATAAATAAATATTTATCAGCAAACAAGGATGGTTTCTACCATTTTTGGATATGAAATCTTTCCTAGAAATAAGAATCCGTCTCGACACTGGAAGCAGTCCAAAGTTTGACATACAAATAAATAGTTGTTATTGACTTATAACACTTTTGCCTCCCCAGGAAGATCCGGTTCATGAGCGGCAGGGCCGGGAGGAGCTTTGCGGCCAACGCTACGGTGGACTCCCTCAGCTCCAGGTACTACGGGCGCTGCTTCAAGGTGGCCTGCGAGGACAGCGTGCACACCCTGTCGGACTTCCTGCTCGTGGGACTCAAGTTTCCCGACGAGGTACTTTGTTTTTCTGCACAAAGCGCATGGAAATTTTGATGTTCCACATAGACTGAGCGTAGTAGGACAATGACTGACATACTACGCAAGGTATATAGGACATAATATACTATACAGTCCAGAACATTGCCAGCCGGCAATCAGCACATAGCGCATCACCAGATGTTTGGAAACTGTTTTGACACTGCGCATAATTTGTCCTAATAAAGCGCCACAGTATGTTCAGATCTATGTGCTGTGTGTTGGTCGGGCGTACTATGTACGTAGTACATGTACAGTACAATATCTAACTTTAGGTTGAGAAGATTCTCGTAATAATGGCTGACGGCGGCAGGGAGGAACTGGGGATCACCCTGGACTTCTGGACGGGCGGGATGAAGCTGATGGAGGTGAGGCCGAAGACCACCTTTAAGCTGGGGATCGACAGGAAGGAGGTGGAGGTGGCGCACCCGAGCAAGACCGGGTGCAGGGAGGGAGAAAATGCGGGTGAGTGAGAGTATGAAGAAGGTGCCAGCCTGTATGCATAATTAAAATGGGCCAAATTAAATGTTCTCCATCTCAAGATACATGGACCTCTTGCATTATGGAGGAGAGCAGACGGATTTTGAGGAGAAATTCTTCTTCCTCACCATCTAACGCGACGACAACCTGCTACTGGCCTGTCCTGGAGAGCTGGATATCGAGGACCCACTATCCAATCTGCCAGTCTCCCTCCAGGGCCAAGGAGATGTTCAACAATTTGAGCACAAAGATCATCTGGAGAGCCAGGAACAAGTGAGTGACGGTGGCTTAACACTGGAAGAATTGGCGCCTGTGTGTATGGGTGTGTGTGTGTGTGTGAGTGCCAACAACCACAAAGAAAGGGGTAGTTGTGGGTCTGATTCATCACTAGCAGTATCAATGGGTGATCTGTGAAATTTTCCCATAAAAATTGCACAGATCAGCACAGAACTAAATCCTGAGGAGTTACACCTGCACTGGATGGACGACTAATGGTCCCAAAAAAAAGTTCTGTAGGTTAGAATGTGACAGGGGTGGAAATGAAGTAAAGATCTCTTTCTCTTTCAGAAACAAGTGCTTGGAGGGTTGCCGGAAGGAGTCGTTTGTCCTGGCCCCGCACCAGGTGCCCACCCAGACCTGGACCGGCCGCAAGTACGCAACCTTCTACATGTTCTACTACGACATCCACGTCATCCAGAGCGACCAGATGGTCATCTACGACCTGAACTCGATCGTCAACGGGGCCGGCGGCTCCATGGGCCTCTTCCTCGGGGTGTCCTTCTTCGGGATGGGCAACAAGTGGATCAAGTGGATCTCCAGGAGGAGGAAGAAGCTGTGCCAGCAGCTGCGCCGGCGTGGGGCGGAGAAGAAGGCTGGGGCTGGGTGCCCCACTATTTACACCATGTGAAGCATTGGACAGGAGCAATAAATACAGTAACCAATACTGGTAAGGAGTTCATGTTTCTACAAAAAAAAACAACTTTTGACTCACTTGAAGGAGATGCAGGTCTTCCTGCTGTCCTCGTTGCCGCTTACGAAAGTGTTGAGAGTCCTGATTGATCCGCTGGAGTACCTGGGGGAGGGATCGTCTGAGGCCGTGGTACAGTTGAACTTCGACTTACGAGCTGTAGGCTGAAGCGGAGAGGGATCTACTATGCTGCAAGTAGCAATGCTCACCTGCTGACTGGTCCGCAGCAGAAGCCAGGGAGTCCCTGGCGAGCGAAGTCACCAAAGATTGGGGTAGTGCTGAAAGACAGAGGAGAGAGGGGAGAAGAGAGGACTCATATGGTAGAAGACAGGTCAAAGTTGACTAAAATCATCTACCGTACTTTGTAGGAACATGTAGGAACAAGAACAGACTGCACAAAGACCTTTTTTTGGGGGGGGGCACTTGAGTAACTCGACAACTCTGAGTTGTGTCCCCGAAAATGATTTCTCAGGAATAGTTTGCTCACTTGGTGACCTGTCTGACGATGCTGTTGGTGAGGTCGTGGTCCACGAACTGCCCGAAGAAGACGAAGAGGGTGTTGGCCACCGGGTCAGGCTGCTTGCGACCGCGGACGAATCTGGAATTTTTGGACAGACCTACTCTTCCTGGATTTTGTCCAGGAAGAGGATCCCCAGCCCCTTCCAGCACCATGGAGATTGGGGTTTGCTGGATTTGTCTCCCAAAAGGACTTGTAGAGGAGGTCACAAGTACCTAGTAACTTGGCAATGTTAAAGCTCAAGTTGACTTGCACTTCGTGGCCTGCTCACCTATTTCAGATCTACTCCTGTACTAGGTAGATACTCTGCTGGTCAACAGCACCAGGCAGCTGAATGGTCACCTATCCAAGTAGTACTGACTGTGCTCATTGTTCTTTATAACTTCAGTGATCTTATGGGGACTGGCGCACCAAAATGACCACCACCTTCTTCTGCCCACCTCTGCAGTCTGTCTGTGAGTCTGAGGGTGATGGTCCTCGGGTTTGGCAAGGGCGAGCCGTCGTGGCGACTCACGCGGAAGCTGTTTACGCCATCTAGGGTAGGTACAGAACAAGAAAGAAAAAAATATATATCAGTTCAGTAGACCTTCGCTATACACAACATTACTTCGCATCTGCATTTGCAATTTTTTTTTGTATCCCCCTGCCATAGTTACTACTGGAGCAATGCCAGCAAATTCAGTGCTTAAATGAACATCTACTACATCTCTGAGATGTTGATTCTGCTGAGTCTTCTACCGGAGGTCTAGTGCACCCCTAAGATGTGCTTGGTCTCTCCCAACTTCTCACTCTCGTATGCTGCCCTGATGAGCCTGCTGAAGGGCAGTCCTGCCATCCCGTAGTGCTGCCGACCGACCTCGAGGTTGTTGCAGGCGCCGGAGAGAGTGCGGTACCTTTAGAAGAAGGAAAATCGTTTGCATCTTTTGAAGAGTACCTACTACACATCCCCCCCCTCCCATCAGTGAAGAAAAAATGCTGTGGAAAAAACTAGACATTAGTCAACAGATTTCTTATGGTTTCTAAGTAGTGAAAAATTAGAGGTTTACTTCAGATCTCTTACTTGATTGGGTCCATCCCGTATCTGTGAGCGTAGACCTCCCGCTGGCAACCCTGCACAAAGTCGTGCTTCTCCGCCAGGCGGGTGCGGTTGTGCCAGTAGCAGTTCCGCACGGGGATCTTACTAGGGGGAAGGAGGAGGAGGAAAAAAAGGGAAGTGAAAAGATAATGTAAGTTTGGTCGGGAAGCTAGGATTTGTTTCGTATGTCCTGTTAATTAGGAGGTTAGGAGATGGATTATCTGTACAGGTGCTGTACTGGAGGATCTTTGCTGCGTTGCTCCTGTTGAGGCAGAACCTCTTCTGCAGTCTCTCCCCGACGATCTCAGATGCTTGCCCGGTTAGAGCGGCAGCCTGTGCAGAGGAAGACAAGTCAAATGTGAAAACAATGGCATTAAAAAGAGGAAATTTGTTATTAAAAATATAGCAAGAAGAAAAAGGCTTAAGAAACCTGAAGCCTTTAGCTTTTTATTTCTAAGTGTTTTTGGCTTTTTCTAAACTTTGCCTATCTGGCAACCCTGCCTATAGAAAACCGACATAGATGGCCAGCAGGTAGAAGTTTACTGCTGTACTAGTGCAGCAGAGTTGTGATTTTTTTTCAATAGCGGTAGCCAAATAATGAGAAAGAAACATACAAATTTACGAGTAGTAATCAGAGCAATTCTTATTAATCTTTGCTAGTCTTTATGCGCTGTGTGTTGGTCGGGTAGCGAAGATTTACTGTATCCTGAAAACCTGAAAGTATGATGGCCCGGCCAGGATCCTGGCCAGCGGATCCTGCCACGGCTGAGGGCTGGGCAGGCCGCGACTGCGGAGGTTTAGGAAGAGTCTCTTCTTCTTCCTCTTCCTCTTCCTCTTTCTGCTCCTGCTGAGCAGGAAGCCCAGTGCGGCTCTGTCCCTTAACACAGAGGGTCTTGCGTCGCTCTACTAAAGGAAGGGAAGAGGGGGAGAGAGAAGGCACATTCTAGAAGTTGGCCAACCACACTTGTTGGAAAGAATTCTGCCCCAACCAACAATACATTCTTTATAGAGCTCTGCCTGAGTCCAGATGGAGAAATTTTGTCAATAAGTATCGATGCAACGTGTACATATTTCAATGAGCTTCCATTTTGCATACCACCGTCGGTGGTTGGGACGTAGGATGTGAAAAAAAACCCACGAGAATGTTTTGTATTGCTGTCTCATGAGCTGGGGATCCTACGTATTTCTGTGCGACAATAAAATATTGCAGAAAAAGCATCGGTACTTTTTTGAGGATTCTGGGGAACTGATCTATGGACACCCCAGCTCAAAGCCTTACATTTTGAGCCTCTCTGCCTGCTGCCCTGCCCCCCGTGGCCGCCGCCGCCCTAGTCTTGATCTCCTCCTCCTCCTGGCACCCCTCCTCCTCCCCCCTGCAGAAGTCCTCGGCCGCCTCCGCCTCCATCTGCATGTTGGCCTCCGCCGCCATCGCCTCCGCCGCCTCCAACGAGGGCAGCTCGGACTCCACCTGCTTCTCCGTCTCGGCTGCAACAAGAAAGAAGCTGTAGTTATATGCCTTGGACGCTATACTTTTTCCTAAAGTACTAGTACAGTCAAACTCCGATAAACGAAGCTACTAGCAAAGTCAGTAGTTACCAGGTAGGAGTTTTGTTTTCTATATGTAAAAAAACCCCCAAATTTGTAACTGTGTGTTAGATCTTGCTAAAGTGAACTTTTTTTTTACGATGGTACATTGAGTTTTCTACGTACTTTCATAGCGGAGGTCTACTGTACTGTCTGCGTGCTGCGTCTCATTTCAAAGGAAACCTGAGACAGAGGTTTCTCCAACGAAAATTGCACGTCTTCCCTTTTTTTACGTTCTTTATGAACTCTAGCGGGAAACCTCATGAGGTAAGAGCGCCTGGTACTCTATTTTCATTTTCTCATGTACCGTAGTACGCATTTGCTTTTACCGGAAAGAAATCTGGTTTCCTGTAGAAAAGTTGACGAAATGTCGGAAATGAAATAAAATCCCTAAGAAAAACCCAACCATCTTTTCAAAATAGAACATGACTGCCAACTTTTTTTTATGTCTCACCCGCTGCAGCTATGAGTTCGTCCAGTCTGGCGTTCTTCGCTCCCCCCTTTCCGACGGACACCCTGTTCCCCAACCCCGGCTTCTTGGCCGCCGCCTCCTTCTCCTCCTTTGTCGTCGCCGCCATTATCCCATTTCCTCTCATCTCCCGGGGCCTGGGGGAGATGGAGGAGGAGGAGGAGGAGGCGAATTTTTACTCAGGAGTGACAATTTTGTCGTACAGGATTTATTTTATGTGTGAAAGTAATAAAGTTTTTCTTGCACAAAATAAGTGTCAGTCAGAGGGACGATTTTATAAGTTTATTATTACTTTTTCTTTTCAACAGAAGAATTGCACAGGAGAGAGAGAGCACTGTGCTAAGTTAATAACAAAAATCACCCCTCCGACAGCGATTTTTTTTGTCACAGCAGAAAGTTATTTTCTAATATATGAAATTCCTCCCTGGTGAGCACCCTGGAGGTGCCAGAGTGTTGCCCAGCCCTCTCCAGCTGCAGCCCAACCGCGTGACCTTCGTCCGCTACACAAAAGGGATGGAGAGTGGGACGGACGTCGAGGAATGGCTTTTTTTTGCTGTTGTTGTCGTTGCTATTGCAGCAGAACACGGACCAGTGGATCACTTGAGGACCTGGTCCATCTGAAGGAAACCCCGATCGGTTTCCAGCAAATTTGATCCGCTTTTTTGGTGGTCCGCGCCCTGCTGTGCTTCTTCCGTCTCCAAACTGACCGGTGCAGTGTCCGTCCGGGTGACACTGTAGTGACTCCGCCGACGCCCGGTCGCCCACCTTGCAGTCCTTGTCCGCCACGCACGTCTTCGGACTGCACTGGTTCTTCATGCAGATCTGACAATTTTGAGCAAGATCAGGTAAGGTCCTAATAATCCTGGTGATGATAGCAATTTTGATGATGATGATGATGATGTTGACGACAATAATGACAATGATGATGAGTGTGATGATGCCGATAATAGTGACGGAGATGCTAAACGTGTGTACAGTATACTACAGGATGTCCTAGGAAAAAAGAAGTGACATGCTCTTGGTAGTGTGCATGTCACAAGAAGGCAAAGTGGACCTGACAGCTTCAGGATCGATGTGCGAGCACATCTGCTGGCACATCCTGTAAATTTTTCCATTTTTCTTTCGCCATGAGTACAGTACAGTCAAATCTCGATATAACAAATCTTGATTTAAGAAAAATTTGTGATTTAAGAAATTTTTTGCCACTTACCAATTTTTCACTACATAGCAAGTCTCAATATAAGAAATTTTTTGAAAAGTCAAGTACTGATATAAGAAATTTTTTGGCAAAATTTCCCTTTTTTTGCAAAATTTTTCTCTCTATTTTTGCAAAAATTTCCCTTTTTTGGCAAAATTTTTCTCTCTATTTTTGCAAAATTTCCCTTTTTTGGCAAAATTTTCCAATCTTCCTAAGCAATCTAAACAAAAAAACAATTGTTCATAACAACAAAACAATCAGGCAGTGGACACTTTTTCTAACCAAATTTTATTTCACCATTTTTTGGTGAAAATGGAGGCAGGAAAAATGAGAAGAGCAAGTCCTACAGCATCAAGGAGAAGATCCAGTGAATAGAGTGGATAGCGTAATCAAAAGCAACATAAAACTCTGGTTTTTACTGTTTTCTGTGATTTTATGAAGGCTTTTTCCAGAGTATCAATATAAGAAAAATCTGGATATAAGAAACTGTTTGCCGTTGACAAACAATTTTCTTATATCGAGATTCAACTGTACCTCGTTTGAGGGACACTGCGCGTGCTTCCTGCATGCCCCTCCGCCGTGAACGACGCAGTTCCTCTTCTGACAGATCTCTCCCCGGGGACAGTCCGCGCTTGTCAGACAAGAAGGGTCTGAGGAGGAATCGCAAGGGAGGGAAGAGAGAAGTTTTTCTTTTATCAGACCGCGAACCGCACTTTGGGGAAATCATGCTCCCTTTTGTCGAATTCGCTTCAAGAAATGGGGGAGCGACAGAGCTGCCAGATTGTTTCCTAAATGGAACAACCCCTATTTGGCCCCCTCTCTTTTTTGCATCTTGGCAAAAAAACTGAGGATGAAAGCGTGGTTTTCCCTTAGTTTAGCTTTGTTTGTTTTTAGGCTTTTTTGTAGACAATCTGGCAGCCCTGGTGCGGTGAGATATTAAGTAAGTGACTGACTGACTGGCGCACTCCTTGGTCTCCGGGTTGCACCTGGACCTCCCCGGGCACTCGTAGCTGTCGTCGCAACGGATGAGGGAGCAAACGCGGTCGTGGCAAACCCTCAAAGTTGCCATTAAAAAAGTAGTACAAATGGTTAAGTAAAACGTTTTTTCTGCATGGTTGCTTTATGTTTCATTTGACGTCACGCC